>Ga0308163_10000050_pt1 | contig 351483 bp, 331 predicted proteins | sample PhyTR1_FD_201037 | JGI IMG/M metagenome (GOLD analysis project Ga0308163, IMG submission 201037) | Phyllosphere microbial communities from UC Gill Tract Community Farm, Albany, California, United States - DLSLT.R1 | ecosystem: Host-associated > Plants > Phyllosphere > Unclassified | place...
AAAGCGGCTTATCGGTCAGTTTCACCTCTTATAAAACCCCGCTTCGGCGGGGTTTTTGCTATTTAAGTCAGCGGGGCAGCGGTGAATGACTGTCCACGACGCTATACCCAAAAGAAAGCGGCTTATCGGTCAGCTTCATCTCTTATAAAACCCCGCTTCGGCGGGTTTTTGCTATTTAAGTCAGCGGGGCAGCGGTGAATGACTGTCCACGACGCTATACCCAAAAGAAAGCGGCTTATCGGTCAGCTTCATCTCGTATAAAACTCCGCTTCGGCGGGGTTTTGGGTTTCTGCGGGCAGGAAAGCACCCATAGGCCATCAGGATGAATTGTCATATTTGCGACAGTAAGCACATTTCACTGTTTTTCATTTAAATATCACCCTATCGGACAAGTTAACGATCTTAATCACAAAATTACGCACTGGAAAATGGTGATTTCTTGGTGTTGGGTTGATGTTAATATTGTGTCTTGTATGTATCTGACTTTTTTCTTATTCATTAATGATATTTTTGTATTCAATACATTTGCCATGTGAATGTGTGACGAGTTCTACTTTTTTCACTTATCAAAACATAATTTTATAATTTTATTTGATAAACCATAAAATTGTTTAATCTGAATAACGATTAATTATTAATCTTTAATTGCCTGAAATATAGCCTTTATTCCTGATGACTAATTCCATCTAATACGCCTTGGTTATCCCCATAAAATAAAATTATCTCCCGCAATTTAGTTGATCAATATCAGGCAATATGACGGTTGATTTAATTTCAAGCTATTGATAAATATGGTTTTAAATTGATATTTTGGTGTGGATGACCGTAACTGAAAAGTAATTTGTGAGTAACAGCACATCACTCATTGATCATTAATGGGTACAATTAAGCATCGGGATACGGAAATAAGAGCAGAATATAATGAACACTATTATTCTACCGAAAACGCAACACCTCGTTGTATTTCAGGAAGTCATTAAAAGTGGATCCATTGGTTCTGCCGCGCGTCAACTCGGTCTTACGCAGCCAGCAGTCAGCAAAATTATCAACGATGTTGAATCTTACTTTGGCGTCGAACTGATTGTGCGTAAAAACACGGGTGTGAAGCTCACCAGCGCCGGGCAAACGCTGCTGGCTTACTCAGAATCCATCACCCGTGAAATGAAGAACATGGTCAGCGAGATGAACAGTCTGAGCTTCAGCACTGTTATCGATGTGTCGTTCGGTTATCCGTCGTTAATCGGTTTTACTTTCCTCTCCAGCATGCTCAAAAAATTCAAGGAAGTGTTCCCAAAAGCGCGAGTGTCCATGTTTGAAGCGCAGCTCTCGTCATTTTTGCCCGCGATTCGCGACGGGCGGCTGGATTTTGCTATCGGAACGCTCAGTGATGAAATGCTCCTGCAGGATCTGCACGTTGAGCCACTGTTTGAATCCGAATTCGTGTTGGTCGCCAGCAAATCACGAACGTGCACCGGCCCGACAACCCTGGCATCGCTCACGAATGAGCAGTGGGTGATGCCGCAAACCGATATGGGCTACTACAAAGAATTACTGACCACCCTCCAGAATAACCACATCAGCATCGAAAACATCGTTCAGACCGATTCCGTTGTCACCATTTATAACCTGGTGCTTAACGCGGATTATCTCACCGTTATTCCTCGTGACATGATCGCTCCCTTTGGCTCCGACCAATTTATCGTGCTCCCTGTGGAAGAGAAATTACCTGTCGCACGCTATGCGGCAGTATGGTCAAAAAATTATCGTATTAAAAAATCCGCTTCGGTATTAGTGGAGTTAGCGAAGCAATATTCTGCACAAAACAGTGAAAGGCGAAAGCAATTTGTCATAACAGAATAATTAACTCGGCTTTTTAGTTTTTAACTATCCGGCGGTTTTTATAAGCGTCGACACCCAGGTTTTGCTTAAAATATCATATTATTATAAAGAGGATTATATGCACATTACTTACGATCTTCCGGTGACGATTGAAGACATACAAGCTGCTCGTAAACGACTGGCTGGCAAAATATATAAAACAGGTATGCCACGTTCTAATTATCTTAGCGAGCGTTGCAAAGGTGAAATATTCCTGAAATTTGAAAATATGCAGCGCACGGGGTCATTTAAAATTCGCGGTGCGTTTAATAAATTAAGCTCGTTAACTGAGGCGGAGCGACGTAAAGGTGTGGTGGCCTGTTCAGCAGGAAACCATGCTCAGGGTGTGTCCCTTTCCTGCGCGATGCTGGGTATCGACGGTAAAGTGGTGATGCCGATGGGCGCGCCAAAATCCAAAGTGGCCGCAACGCGTGACTACTCGGCTGAAGTGATCATGCATGGCGACAACTTCAACGACACCATTGCTAAAGTCAGTGAAATCGTGGAGATGGAAGGGCGCATCTTTATTCCGCCATACGATGATGCGCTGGTGATTGCCGGTCAGGGAACGATTGGCCTTGAGATCCTCGAAGATTTATATGACGTGGATAATGTGATTGTGCCTATCGGTGGCGGCGGTTTAATTGCCGGTATTGCTACGGCAATAAAATCCATCAACCCCACAATTAATATTATCGGTGTGCAATCTGAAAATGTTCATGGGATGGCGGCGTCATATTATGCTGATGAAATAACTAACCATCGAACGACAAGCACCTTAGCCGACGGTTGTGATGTTTCTCGCCCCGGGAAATTAACGTTTGAAATTGTGCGTGAATTAGTCGATGACATTGTCCTGGTGAGCGAAGATGATATTCGTAATAGCATGGTGGCGCTTATTCAACGAAATAAAGTCGTGACCGAAGGCGCGGGTGCGCTGGCGACCGCCGCATTATTAAGTGGAAAATTGGATCATTATATTCAGGGGCGGAAAACAGTCAGTATTATTTCCGGTGGTAATATCGATCTTTCACGCGTTTCCCAAATTACCGGTCTCGTCGACGCATAAATAAGGACAGATTATGAGCAATACTGAAAGCATTATTGTCAGTCAGACAAAAACAACGTCCTGGCGAAAATCAGATACGACCTGGACGCTGGGGTTGTTTGGTACGGCCATCGGCGCAGGCGTTTTATTCTTCCCTATTCGCGCCGGTTTTGGCGGGCTGATCCCCATCTTACTGATGCTGTTATTGGCATACCCCATTGCCTTTTATTGCCACCGTGCGCTGGCGCGCTTGTGCCTGTCCGGCAGCAATCCATCGGGCAATATCACCGAGACGGTAGAAGAGCATTTCGGTAAAACCGGCGGGGTGGTGATCACCTTCCTTTATTTCTTTGCCATTTGCCCGCTGCTGTGGATTTACGGCGTCACCATTACGAACACCTTTATGACTTTCTGGGAAAATCAGCTCCAGATGCCTGCGCTGAACCGTGGCTTTGTGGCCCTGTTCCTGCTGCTGTTGATGGCGTTTGTTATCTGGTTTGGTAAAGACCTGATGGTCAAGGTGATGAGTTTCCTGGTGTTCCCGTTTATTGCCAGCTTGATTCTGATTTCTCTGTCGTTGATTCCTTACTGGAACTCGGCGGTGATCGACCAGGTCAGCATGAGCGATCTCTCCTTCACCGGGCATGACGGCATTCTGGTCACCGTCTGGCTGGGCATTTCCATCATGGTCTTCTCCTTTAACTTCTCACCCATCGTCTCCTCTTTTGTGGTCTCGAAGCGTGAAGAGTACGAAGGCGAGTTTGGTAAAGAATTTACCGAGCAGAAATGTTCCAAAATCATCGGCCGCGCCAGCATGCTGATGGTCGCCGTGGTCATGTTCTTCGCCTTTAGCTGCCTGTTTACGCTCTCTCCGCAAAACATGGCAGAGGCCAAAGCGCAGAACATTCCGGTGCTTTCTTACCTGGCAAACCACTTTGCCACGATGTCTGGCACTAAATCGACATTCGCCACCGTGCTGGAATATGGCGCGTCGATCATCGCGCTAGTCGCCATTTTCAAATCCTTCTTCGGCCACTATCTGGGCACGCTGGAAGGGCTGAACGGCCTGGTACTGAAGTTCGGCTATAAAGGCGATAAAAAGAAAGTCTCTGTCGGCAAACTGAACACCATCAGCATGATCTTCATCATGGGTTCGACCTGGATTGTTGCTTATGCCAACCCGAACATTCTTGACCTTATCGAAGCCATGGGCGCGCCGATTATCGCTTCTCTGCTGTGCCTGCTGCCAATGTTCGCCATTCGTAAAGTCCCGGCGCTGGCGAAGTTTAGAGGCAGAACCGAGAACCTGTTCGTTACTGCGGTTGGTCTGCTGACAATTCTGAATATCGTTTACAAACTGTTCTGATTTATTGCTCAGGAAGAGCGGAGTAAAGACATGATTGAGTTTCCGGTTGTACTGGTCATTAACTGTGGATCGTCTTCTGTGAAGTTTTCGGTGCTCGATGCGGCAAACTGTGGGGCGTTGATCACCGGTATCGCGGATGGTGTTAACACGGAAAACGCCTTTATATCCGTGAACGGGGGCGAGCCAGCACCGCTGGCTCGCAAGGACTACGAAGGGGCGCTGGCTGCCATCGCCCTGGAACTGGACGCACGCCATTTGATGGGCAGCGTGGCCTTAATTGGCCACCGTATCGCTCACGGCGGCAGCGTGTTCAGTGAATCCACCCCGATCACCGATGAGGTCATCGATCAGATTCGTGAGATTTCCCCGCTGGCCCCGCTACACAACTACGCCAACCTCAGCGGCGTGGAAGCGGCAAAGCATCTTTTCCCGGGCGTGCAGCAGGTGGCGGTTTTTGACACCAGCTTCCATCAGACGCTCCCGCCGCAGGCTTATTTGTACGGCTTGCCGTACCGCTATTTTGAAACGCTGGGCGTGCGTCGTTACGGGTTCCACGGTACGTCCCATCGCTACGTCGCTCATCAGGCCTATTCCTTGCTGAATATTCCTCAGGACGACAGCGGCCTGGTGATTGCTCACCTCGGCAACGGGGCCTCTATTTGCGCGGTGCGTGACGGCGAAAGTGTCGATACCTCAATGGGCATGACGCCGCTGGAAGGGCTGCTGATGGGTACGCGTTGCGGCGATGTGGATTTTGGCGCGATGGCGTGGATTGCTCAACAGACCGGCCAGACCCTGGACGATCTGGAACGCGTGGTGAACAAAGAGTCCGGCCTGCTGGGTATTTCGGGCCTCTCTTCCGATCTGCGTACGCTGGAAAAAGCGTGGCATGACGGGCACGAGCGCGCGCGATTAGCGATTGAGACGTTTGTGCATCGCATCGCGCGGCATATTGCCGGGCACGCGGCGTCCCTGCACCGTCTCGACGGCGTGGTCTTTACCGGTGGCATTGGCGAGAACTCAAAGCTGATCCGCCAGCTGGTGACGGATCGCCTGAAGGTTTTCGGCATCACTTTGGATCCGCTGAAAAATGCCTTACCGGGCAGCGCTGGCGAGCGAATCATCACCACTGATGATTCAAACGTGCCGTGCGCCGTTATCCCCACCAATGAAGAAAAAATGATCGCGCTGGATGCCATTCGTCTTGGAAAGGTCCATCCAGCCGCTGCTTACGCCTGATACAGAGAGAAAATCATGAAGGTTAATATGGATATCAGCGCGACGCCGTACAGCGACGCGTGGGCCGGGTTTCGCACAAATGAATGGCAAAACACGATCGATGTGCGTGATTTTATTCAGCACAACTATACCCCGTACGAAGGCGACGAATCCTTCCTTGCGCAGGCGACGCCTGCTACGACGGCGCTGTGGCATAAAGTGATGGACGGTATTCGACAGGAAAACGCTACCCATGCGCCGGTCGATTTTGATTTAAACGTTGCCACCACCATCACCGCTCACGCCCCGGGCTATATCGACAAAGATCTCGAAACCGTCGTGGGTTTACAGACGGATAAACCGCTGAAGCGCGCGCTGCATCCGTACGGCGGGATCAACATGATCCGCAGCTCATTCGAAGCCTACGGCCGTGAAATGGATCCGCAGTTCGAATATCTGTTTACGCATCTGCGTAAAACACATAACCAGGGCGTATTTGACGTCTATTCGCCGGATATGATGCGCTGTCGTAAATCGGGTGTGCTCACCGGCTTGCCGGATGGCTACGGCCGCGGGCGTATTATTGGTGATTACCGCCGCGTGGCGCTGTACGGCATCAGCTATCTGGTGCGCGAGCGCGAACTGCAGTTTGCCGATCTCCAGTCCAACATGGAGCGTGGCGACGATCTCGAAGCCACGATCCGCCTGCGCGAAGAGTTGTCTGAGCACCGCCGCGCGCTGCTGCAAATTCAGGAGATGGCGGCGAACTACGGCTTTGATCTTTCGCGTCCAGCCATGAACGCGCAGGAAGCGGTGCAGTGGCTGTACTTTGCCTATCTCGCAGCGGTGAAATCGCAGAATGGCGGGGCGATGTCGCTCGGTCGTACGGCGACGTTTATCGATATTTATATTGAGCGCGATATGCAGGCAGGACGCCTGAATGAAATCCAGGCGCAGGAGCTGATCGACCATTTCATCATGAAGATCCGCATGGTGCGCTTCCTGCGTACCCCGGAATTCGACACGCTTTTCTCGGGCGATCCGATTTGGGCGACGGAAGTGATCGGCGGTATGGGGCTGGATGGCCGCACCCTGGTGAGCAAATCATCGTTCCGCTATCTTCATACGCTGAACACCATGGGGCCTGCGCCGGAGCCAAACCTGACGATCCTGTGGTCAGAAGAATTGCCGATTGCCTTTAAAAAATATGCGGCGCAAATGTCGATTGCCACCTCATCGTTGCAGTACGAAAACGACGATCTGATGCGCACGGATTTTGACAGCGATGATTACGCCATCGCCTGCTGCGTCAGCCCGATGGTGATTGGCAAGCAGATGCAGTTCTTCGGTGCGCGTGCCAACCTCGCCAAAATTCTGCTGTACGCGATCAACGGCGGTGTGGATGAGAAGCTGAAAATCCAGGTCGGGCCGAAAACCGCGCCGCTGCTGGATGATGTGCTGGATTACGATACCGTGATGGCGAGCCTGGATCACTTTATGGACTGGCTGGCGGTGCAGTACATCAGCGCGCTGAATCTCATTCACTATATGCATGATAAATACAGCTACGAAGCCTCGCTGATGGCGTTGCATGACCGAGACGTGCATCGCACCATGGCCTGCGGGATCGCCGGATTATCCGTTGCAGCCGATTCGCTGTCCGCTATCAAATACGCGACGGTCCAGCCGGTGCGCGATCATACTGGTCTGGCAGTGGATTTCGTTATCACCGGGGAATATCCACAGTACGGTAATAATGACGACCGCGTGGACAGCATCGCCTGTGACCTGGTTGAGCGCTTTATGAAAAAAATTCAGGCGTTGCCAACCTATCGCAACGCCGTGCCAACCCAGTCGATTTTGACCATCACCTCTAACGTGGTGTACGGGCAAAAGACCGGCAACACGCCGGATGGACGCCGCGGTGGCACACCGTTTGCGCCAGGGGCGAACCCGATGCACGGGCGCGACCGCAAAGGGGCGGTGGCGTCGTTAACCTCCGTGGCGAAACTGCCGTTCACCTACGCCAAAGACGGGATTTCGTATACGTTCTCCATCGTGCCGCAGGCGCTGGGCAAAGATGAAAGGGTGCGTAAAACCAATCTGGTCGGGCTGTTGGATGGGTATTTCCACCACGAGGCATCCATAGAAGGCGGTCAGCATCTGAACGTTAACGTGATGAACCGCGAAATGCTGATGGATGCGATCGAACATCCAGAGAATTACCCAAACCTGACAATCCGCGTTTCGGGCTATGCAGTGCGCTTCAATGCGCTCACCCGCGAACAGCAGCAGGACGTGATTTCGCGTACGTTCACCCAGGCGATTTAACGCTTAACTCATCAACCAGCCCCCTTCCGGTAAGGGGGCTTTTTTTGTGCGTAAAAGTTCTCAAGGCGGCGAAAAATACGCCCTCACCGCATTTACCTACAAAATTGTTTATATACTTCATCACAGATCGACATCCGTAATTGAAAAACACTTCCCGTGTTTTTTACTGGCAGATAATTGAGGATTGTGAGATGAGAAAAATTTTCCGTATCGCGCTGATGGCGGCAACTCTGGCGGGCTTTACTGGCGTGGCGCAGGCGGTAGAGGTAGAAACCGCGCCGGAGCCTACGCAGGATCCGATTGTTCAGCAGTTGAAACTCAACAACGATCAGATTGCGAAGATTAAAGTGCTGCACAAGCAGCTGGAAGCCGACGTCTTTAAAATCCCGACGGATAGCGTGAAAAATGGCGCGTTGATTAACGTGATCCAGTCAGGCAAATGGGATGAGAAAGCGGTCAGAGAGCAACTGGCTGCGTTTAGCCATATTGAAGAGCAGGCGCGGTACTACCGCATGAAATATTACTTCGATGTGAGTCAGATCCTGACCCCGAAACAGCGCGCCGAAGTCCGCTCGCAGTTTGCTCAGGCGATGAGCCGATAAGCTGTAAGTCGCGGGCCGGGAACGCTGACGCAAACCCGGCCTGCGACTTACACCGGCAAATCAATCAGCAGCGCGCGCAGCGGCGTGTCGGCAACCAGCGTGATATTCGCTTCATCGCGGATAAACGCGCCGTCACCGCAGGTGAGCGCTTCTTTCTCTTCCGTGTGCGTCAGCGCATGTACCGTGCCGTGAATCGATTGCAGGTAGGCGCGTGGACCATGAAGCTGGAAGCTCGCCTGTTCCCCTTTCTTCAGCTCAATATGGTGCAGCCACACCTGCTGGCGTAGTTGTAGGCTATCGTGACTGCCATCCGGTGAGGCGATCACTTGCTGTTTTTCGCCGCTCAGATTGATCTTCTTTACGGCCGGATTTTCGCGTTCCGGACAGGCATCAAGCCACAGCTGCATGCGGGTCAGCGTTTTATCTTTGCTGAGGTTATGCTCGCTGTAGCTAATGCCCGGTTGGGTTGAAATCAATAACGCTTCACCCGCCTTCGCCTGGACGTGATTGCCCTCGCTATCGCGATATTCTGCTTCACCTTCGAGGATCAGATTCAGGATATCCACTTTCGGATACGTACGTGGCTGGAAAGACGCGCCCGGAGCGAGCACTTCCTGATTCAGCACGCGCAGTGAGGCGTAACCGAGCAATTTGGGATCAAAGTAGTGTCCAAAGGAAAAGGTGTAGCGGGCCTGCAGCCAACCAAAATCGGCTTGTCCGCACTGTTTTGCTGTTCTTGTCGTAATCATAAAACTGACCTCTCTTTACACTAAAACAATGGTAAAGGTATGGACGCTTCATTGTTAGCCAGATATTCTGCCCGGTATGTTCAAATTTCCTGAATGAGAACGAGATGGCAAAAGAAAGGGCATTGACGCTTGAGGCGCTTCGCGTGATGGACGCGATCGACAGGCGTGGCAGCTTTGCCGCTGCGGCAGACGAGCTGGGGCGCGTTCCGTCTGCGCTGAGCTACACCATGCAGAAGCTCGAAGAAGAGCTGGACGTGGTGCTATTCGACCGTTCCGGTCACCGAACAAAATTCACCAATGTGGGACGCATGCTGCTGGAGCGCGGGCGCGTTCTGCTGGAAGCGGCCGACAAACTGACGACCGACGCTGAAGCGCTGGCGCGCGGCTGGGAAACGCACCTGACGCTGGTCACCGAAGCGCTGGTACCGACCGCCGCGTTATTCCCGCTGGTGGAGCGCCTGGCGAATAAAGCCAATACGCAGCTTTCCGTGATTACCGAAGTGCTGGCGGGCGCTTGGGAGCGTCTGGAAACGGGCAGGGCGGATATTGTGATTGCGCCGGATATGCACTTCCGTTCGTCGTCAGAGATCAATTCGAAAAAACTCTATAGCGTGATGAACGTTTACGTCGCGGCGCCGGATCATCCGATTCATCAGGAGCCGGAACCGTTATCCGAAGTGACCCGCGTGAAGTATCGCGGCGTGGCGGTGGCGGATACCGCGCGTGAGCGTCCGGTGTTAACCGTCCAGCTTTTGGATAAACAGCCGCGTCTGACCGTGACCTCGCTGGAGGATAAACGTCAGGCGCTGTTAGCCGGTTTGGGCGTCGCGACGATGCCGTATCCGTTTGTCGAAAAAGATATTGCAGAAGGGCGCCTGCGTGTCGTCAGCCCGGAATACACCAATGAGGTCGATATCATTATGGCCTGGCGCCGCGACAGCATGGGCGAAGCCAAATCGTGGTGTTTACGCGAGATCCCTAAGCTGTTTGCGAATAAATGAGAGTATGCCCGGCAGGCGCAACGCCGCCGGGCAAGAATTATGCGAGACGTTTGGGATCGGGACCAAAGCGGTTTTCACCCGGCGTACCGCTCTGACAGCAGAAAATCAGAATCACCAGCCAGCCGATAATCGGGATCAAAATCAGCAGTAACCACCATGCCGAACGATCGGTGTCATGCAGTCGGCGGAACAGCACCGCCCAGGAGGGCAGAAAGACCAACAGCGCATAAATAGTGGTGAGAATACCTTCGCCACCCGCGCGCTCCCAGCCCAGGATCCTGTCGACAATTCCTATCACCATGGCGAGAACGAAGTTCACCAGCATGAACATCCAGTACTCTTTGCGACGGGCGCGGCCGCCAAAACCCACGTAGTTTTTCAGTACTTTTAGATACCAGTCCATTTTTCCCTTCCCTCAATAGCAATTAATCACTTGTTTTTTAAGCGATCAGATTAAGCGTAGACGGGAATAAAAGCGGGGTAAAGGGCACGTGAACGGTGCCCTTTGGATGAGGGTGTCAATCAAGCGAAACGCGTATCGCGGCCGTGGGGTTCATCCAGATCCTGCCACGGACCAATGGAAATAATGCCCGTCGGATTGATGGTTTTATGACTGCGATAGTAGTGGGTGCGGATGTGACCAAAATCGACAGTTTCGGCGATACCGTCCATCTGATAAATATCGCGCAGGAAACCGTAAAGATTCAGGTAATCGCTGATGCGGTGTTTATCGCATTTAAAGTGGGTCACATACACCGGATCGAAGCGCACCAGCGTCGTCCACAGGCGGATATCGGCTTCTGTTAGCGTATCGCCCGTCAGATAGCGATGTTGTCCAAGGATCTGTTCCAGCCGCTCGAGTGATTCAAACACTTTTGCGACCGCTTCGTCGTAGGCTTCCTGGCTGGTGGCAAATCCGGCTTTATAGACGCCGTTATTCACATTGTCGTAAATCCAGCTGTTCACCTCGTCGATTTTATCGCGCAGTGCTGGCGGGTAGAAATCACCGGCGCGCGCACCGTGTGCGTCAAACGCGGTATTGAACATGCGGATGATCTCCGCGGATTCATTGCTGACGATGGTTTGATTTTTTTTGTCCCACAGTACGGGAACGGTGACGCGTCCGGTGTAGTGCGGATCGGCGCGCAGATAGAGCTGATACAGAAAGTCGTGGTGATACAGGTCATCGCCGGTGGCGGCCGGGAAATCACTGTCAAAGGTCCAGCCGTTTTCCAGCATCAGCGGGTTCACCACCGAAACGGGAATTAACGCGTCCAGCCCCTTTAACTTACGCACCATCAGCGTACGGTGCGCCCACGGACAGGCCAGCGACACATAAAGATGATAGCGATCTTTTTCCGCCGCAAAGCCGCCTTCGCCCGTTGGACCCGGTGCGCCATCGGCAGTGAGCCAGTTACGGAAAGCCGAAACAGAACGCTTAAAGCGTCCCCCAGTGGATTTGGTGTCATACCAGATGTCCTGCCAGACGCCGTCAACAAGTTGTCCCATTTTTTCCTCCTGTATAAAAAACAAAAGCGAGGAGATATCTCCTCGCTTTTTTATTCAGTATAGCGTGTTTACCACTTTTTATTCAGAACACGGTCGATGCTGAATGCGCCTGGACCGGTGATAGCCAGCAGCAGGAAGCCGCCTGCGATGGTCAGGTTTTTCATGAACATCAGAGAGTTCATGCCTTCCGCAAAGTTGCTGTGGAAGATAAACGCAGTCAGCAGCGTGAAGCCCGCCGTGAACAGTGCAGTCGTGCGAGTCAGGAAGCCGAACAGAATCGCCAGACCGCCGCCAAACTCAAGCAAAATGGTCAGGGGCAACAGGAACCCTGGGACACCCATCGCTTCCATGTATTGTTGCGTGCCTGCATAACCGGTGATTTTGCCCCAGCCTGCGGTGATGAACAGAATTGGCATCAAAATACGCGCGACCAGAATACCAACATCTTCTAATTTTTTCATTTTACTCTCCAGGGAACCACAATGGCTGCTGATTATTATTTGTGTGCAAATCCGGGGGGATACCGCGTGTTTGCTGTCGATGGAGAGGATAATAAACGTGACGAATGACAATTGTTAGCAAGGAAAACTGTCAATCTTCTTCAAAGATATTGAGTAAGAGAGTGAGCGCCGCTTAGGTCCGTAGCGCGTCCTTCTTAAACGGGGAGAGGGCGCAAAAACAAAAAACGGCAACATGCGTTACCGTTTTGCTTTTACTACCGCAACTGCTGCTGCCGGAGTGTGGCCTTCACCAGACGCCAGGCGCTCCACGCACCAAAGCCACGTCTGGCCCAGCGCACGAGCATGCTGGGATGACGAACAGACCAGATCGCCATCACGCTGCTTCCGACCAATACCCATGAGCGCATGCTAAGAAGCGTGCTCCAGCCACGATCGTACGACCGCGTCACTTCCAGCCAGTCACGGCGACAGGCGGTCAGATCCAGCCGTTGCTGCTGAATCTGACTCAACAGATACGCTTTGCGCTTCTGACGTTCAGTTGTGCTGCTCACGGCTTGTCATCCTCCAGCAGCGTGCGGTCGTTGGCCAATTCCTGACGGGTATGGCGCAGCAGCGTAGAGGTGCGCGCCTTATGCATCGTCCAGATCCCGCCTATCAGCGCAGCCACCAACAGCACGACAGTTGTCGCAATCATCGCATTAAGCCGGTACTGCGGATCGATGGCCCAAATGATCAACACCATCAGGCTCATCAGACCAAACGCGGCGAACAGCATGGTGAGTCCCAGCATAAGCAGCATCTGGAAGAGATTGGCTTTCTCCTCTTCCAGTTCCACTACCGCCAGGCGAACTCGCGTTTCGGCAATGCCGACCAGCGTCGTTAAAATACGCTGGCCGATACCGAGGACGTTTTTTGCAGGCCCCTGTGCGTGACGAGGATCTTCCATAATCAGCGACGCGTCAGCAGAACGCCCAGGACCACACCCACGGCTGCCCCGATGCCTACGCCTGTCCACGGATTATCGCGCACATATTCGTCCGCGCGAGCCGCGGCTTCGCGAGTCTGTTTCGCCAGCGCATCACCGGTTTCACCCAGGCGATAGCGGCTGTCTTTCAGCGCGCTTTCCGCTTTGCTGCGCAGTTTGCTCAGCTCTTCTTTCGATTTATCGGTCGAAGAGTTCAGCACCTCTTCCAGGGTATCGGCCAGGGATTTCAACTCAGCGCGCAGGTGTTCTGAAGTAGTATCTTTAGACATGATTTTCTCCTGTTGAGATTTCCGTTAACTCAATAATCGCGAGCTTCAAGAGCTTTCAGTTCTTCCTGAGCCTCTTTCAACTTTTCTTCGCGCTTTGCAATCTTATCCGCATCACCTTTCTCTTTCGCCTCTTTCGCCTCTTTCAGGTCGTGACGGCGTTCAGCAATCTCTTCCTTTTGTTCAGCGATTTTCTTCTGGTGATCGGCACGCAGCTTGCTGTCCGAACAGTTGGCTTTCACTTCACTTAACGCTTTTTTCAGGCCATCAATGCGGTTCTGATTGTTATGCTTTTCGGCATAACTGATCTCACGCTGAATGTCCTGTTCTTTCTCCTGACAGAGAGAATTTGCAAAGGAAGCTGTGCTCAAAGAAAAAAGGGCCAAAGCCAGGGTGATGCGGTATTTCATTATAGAAACCTTCCATTGTGTTACGGCATTTTAAAGAGAATGCCGCGGTCCAGTATCATGCGGAGAACATCTGAGGGGTGCTCCGCGTACTTAAGCATAGTAAGTAAACGGGGGAATCACCAAAGTGAGTGAAAAGATTCAGAATATAGGAAATTAACCAAACCGATGCGATGTGTCACGCAGTCGCGTTAACCACACCGCTGTCTGGCTTTGATCGTCCTGCAGCGCAATGATGTAACCGCGCGGCAGGGAGCGGTCGAGCACGACTTTCGCTGCGGCGCTTTGCGCGCTGGAATCAAATTTAATCAGCAAAACGTCATCCTGCGGCGTGATGCTTTTAAACTGAATGCCGTTCGCATCCAGATGATGCCAGATATAAAAACCATCAGGGACGCTGGCCCCTTGGCTCACCGGGCGAATCGCCAGAGTCGATTCCTGACGCTGAAGCGCGGTCCAGACCAGAATCAACGCGCTGAGGATCACCAGCGCGATCAACCCATAAGACAAGCGGCGCAGAGTAAGGGGCGAAATAACCATGTTAGCTCCGGGCCCCGTATTTCTTTTTCAACAGCACGTATACCGAGCCGAGCAGACCAAAAACCAGCAGTACGACAGGGAGTAGCATCAGGCAGGACATCAACTGGTCTTCGTATTTCAGGAACACCGGCGTTTTGCCCAGCAGATAACCGAGGCTGGTTAAAATCAGCACCCACAGCAGGCCGCTCATCCAGTTAAAGAACTGGAAGCGAGCGTTATTCAGGCCAGACAGCCCTGCGATCGTTGGCAGCAATGTACGAACAAAGGCGATAAATCGGGCGATGAGCAGGGCCGAAAGACCATGCTTATGGAACAAGTGGTGCGCGCGCTGGTGGTAATGCGCCGGAAGATGAGAAAGCCAGTTCTGTACGATCCGCGTATTGCCCAGCCATCGTCCCTGGATATAACTCACCCAGCATCCGAGGCTGGCGGCGATAGTCAGCAGGAGAACGGTTTGCGGGAATTCCATTGCGCCTTTCGCGCACAAAACACCCACCAACACCAGCAAGCTGTCGCCAGGGAGAAACGCAGCGGGGAGCAGTCCGTTCTCGAGGAACAGAATCATAAACAAGACGAAATAGAGCATGCCAATCATGGAGGGATTGGCCAGGGTTTCGAAATCCTGGGCCCATAAGGCATTCAGTAATTGGGTCAAAAGTTCCATTCAGTGTTCCTGGAGATCGGTTAACGTCTCGCCTGTTATCCGGGTCAAACAGCACAGCGACATCGTTTATAATTTCATTATGGTCGCTCGCGGACACATTGTGGTGGCCAGAACTGTTCCCTGTAAAATGGCTAGGTAAGCAAGCACTAACTAAAAAATGCAATTTGCATCCAATTGTAACAAAGCCCAACGTATTGCGTCAGATAATTTGCGCTCGGCTGAATAAATGATTTTGGCTTAACAAACGGAAGGGAAGCGAGGCTTTTTACACAGGCTGACACTATATTTGTTTTACTTACTCCTGCATGCCGGAAGGCGCATCGGTGCGCCCGCCAGCGAAAAGCGTTTCTATTTTGCCTGACTGGATGCCGTATCGAGATGAACGACGGGATTATCAGCAAAAAGATAGCGGTCTGCATTGAATTCGAAGTCGTCACTGGTTTCGTTGAACAGCATCAGTTTGGTGTTTTCCAGATGTTGCCACATCGCCAGTTTTGCCGCGTGCGGATCTTTACGAATCAGCGCTTTAAGAATTTGGTCATGATCGTCACACCAGTTATCCACGGTACGTAAATCGATGTGATCGTGCAATTTCTTCCAGTACGGGTTGTGAACGCGCTGAGTCCACATTTTTTCGACGATTGCCGCAAGCGCAGTGTTTTGCGTCGCCAGTGCCACCTGAACATGGAATTGCAGGTCCCATTCTGAATCGCGGAAGCATTTTTCCTTGCGCGCATTGTCCTGGATTTCCATCAATTTCATGATGTCCTGCTTGGTCACCTGCGTCGCCGCAAACTCCGCGATATTACTTTCGATAAGCTGTCGCGCCTGGAGCAGCTCAAACGGACCGTAGCTGGCAAATTCCAGGCTTTCGTCCGGGACAGGAGAGTGTTTCGGCAGATTGGAAATCACATGAATGCCGGAGCCTTTGCGGACTTCGACGTAACCTTCGACTTCGAGCATGATAATGGCTTCACGAACCACGGTGCGGCTGACGCTCTTTTCATCAGCAATAAAGCGTTCGGCCGGGAGTTTGTCCCCCACCAAATAGACGCCTTGCTCGATGCGGCTTTTCAGCTCGGCAGCAAGTTGCTGATACAAACGACGGGGTTCAGTGATTTCCATATGCGCTCCAGGCAAGGTACGGCGGATGATTTGTTATACCACTTTTGCGAGCCAGTCTCCAGATTTCCCCCTGTTTCGCCATAAAAAAAGCCGCCCGGAGGCGGCTTTAATCAATATTGTGAACTGGGCTAACTTTGTGCGGCGGGCCCACCCACCGAGCTATTTTGTAGCTCCTCGGCAGACTGGTTTTTCAACACCGTCCAGATAACGACAGCCCCCAACAAATCGAAGATAGCCAGCACAGCGAACAACGGGCTGAAGCCGATGGTATCCGCCAGCGCACCGACGACCAGGGCAAACATAGTACTCGCGGTCCAGGCTGCCATCCCGGTCAGGCCGTTGGCGGTTGCCACTTCGTTACGTCCAAAGACGTCAGAAGAGAGGGTAATGAGTGCGCCAGACAGGGACTGGTGAGCAAAGCCACCAATACACAGCAGACCAATCGCCACGTATGGGCTGGTGAAGAGACCGATCATGCCCGGGCCAATCATCAGCAGTGCGCCCATGGTGACCACCATTTTGCGGGAAACAATCAGGTTCACACCAAACCAGCGCTGGAACAGCGGTGGCAGATAACCCCCGACGATACAGCCCAGGTCAGCGAACAGCATTGGCATCCAGGCGAACATCGCGATCTCTTTCAGGTTAAAGCCGTAGACTTTAAACATGAACAGCGGGATCCAGGCGTTGAACGTTCCCCAGGCCGGTTCTGCCAGGAAACGTGGCAGGGCGATACCCCAGAACTGACGGGTGCCCAGGATCTGCCACGGCGTCATTTTTTTGCCATTGTTGGTCTGGTGCTGGGACTCCTGACCACTAATGATGTATTCGCGTTCTTCGTCAGACAGTTTCTTCTGATCGCGCGGGTGTTTGTAGAAAATCAGCCACGCCATCGCCCATGCAAAGCTCAGGACGCCAGAGATGATGAACGCCAACTGCCAGCTGTGCATCACGATAGCCCACACCACGAGTGGAGGAGCAATCATGGCGCCGATAGAAGAACCGACGTTGAAGTAACCCACGGCGATGGAGCGCTCTTTTGCCGGGAACCATTCGGAACTGGCTTTCAAGCCCGCAGGGATCATCGCAGCTTCTGCCGCACCGACCGCACCACGTGCCAGCGCCAGTCCCCCCCAGCTTCCTGCCAGTGCGGTTGCACCACAGAAAATCGCCCAGGTTACGGCGAAGAAGGCGTAGCCCACTTTGGTGCCGAGAACATCCAGAAGGTAGCCCGCAACAGGCTGCATGATGGTATAAGCCGCGGAGTAAGCCGCGATAATGTATGAGTATTGCTGCGTGGAGATATGCAGCTCTTCCATTAGCGTTGGCGCAGCCGCTGCTATGGTGTTACGCGTCAGGTAACCCAGCACGGTGCCGAGCGTCACCAGTGCAATCATGTACCAACGTAACCCTTTAATTTTACGCATGTAAAACCTCATCGTTATAGTATTGCCGCGCCGGAGCACGGTAACATCTCGACCGTTTCCGGGAGCTGTCTTGTAACGGGAGGGCGTAACGGGGAGTGACTCCCGGAACGGCCCGAACCTTGCCATAAGTAATCGTGCATAAGTCGGTATCCGTACCGCTAATTCCGATGTTGAAACACCGGTAATGCATTCCGTCGGCTTATATGTTGCGACGGCGAAAAGATAACTTGTCATACAACTTTAAAAGGTGAGTGACATCACAAAAGCGTGAATCTTAGTGTGGTCATTATTTTCACGATATGAAGCCAGTGCTGGCGCGGTTTGCGTTGAGGTTTGCTCCTTTGGGGGTAATTATTTTGTCGACGTTTATTGATCTAACTCACGAAAAAAACTTCTGTCGCTGGAAATTGGTGTGATAACTTTGCAGCATCTGAACATAAGTTTCTGACGCTCTCGTTATAGAGGAAGATGATAATGACGCCGTTTATGACCGAAGATTTCCTATTAGATACCGAATTTGCTCGCCGTCTGTACCACGACTACGCAAAAGATCAGCCGATTTTCGACTACCACTGCCATTTACCGCCGCAGCAGGTTGCCGAAAATTATCGCTTCAAAAACCTGTATGACATCTGGCTGAAGGGTGACCATTACAAATGGCGTGCTATGCGCACCAACGGTGTGGCTGAGCGCTTGTGTACCGGTGATGCGACTGACCGCGAAAAGTTTGATGCGTGGGCGGCAACCGTGCCGCATACCATCGGTAACCCGCTGTATCACTGGACACATCTGGAGCTGCGTCGTCCATTCGGTATCACCGGCAAACTGCTGTCGCCAACCACTGCCGACGAAATCTGGAACCAGTGTGGCGATCTGCTGGCGCAGGACAATTTCTCCGCACGCGGCATCATGAAGCAGATGAACGTGAAGATGGTCGGCACCACTGATGATCCGATTGATTCTCTTGAGCACCACGCGGTTGTCGCGAAAGACAGCTCTTTCGATATCAAAGTGCTGCCGAGCTGGCGCCCGGATAAAGCCTTCAACATCGAGCAGGCAACGTTCAGCGACTATATGGCGAAACTTGCCGAAGTATCGGATACCGATATCCGTCGCTTCACCGATCTGCAATCTGCGCTGACCAAACGTCTGGACCACTTTGCTGCACACGGCTGTAAAGTCTCTGACCACGCGCTGGACGTGGTGCTGTTTGCTGAGTCAAACGAAGCAGAACTGGATAGCATCCTGGCGCGTCGTCTGTCCGGTGAAAGCCTAAGCGAACACGAAGTGGCGCAGTTCAAAACCGCCGTGCTGGTCTTCCTGGGCGCAGAATACGCGCGTCGCGGCTGGGTTCAGCAGTACCACATTGGTGCGCTACGTAACAATAACCAGCGTCAGTTCAAACTGCTGGGCGCAGACGTCGGCTTTGACTCCATCAACGACCGTCCGCTGGCGGAAGAGTTGTCAAAACTGCTGAGCAAACAGAACGAACAAAACCTGCTGCCGAAAACCATCCTGTACTGCCTGAATCCACGTGACAACGAAGTGCTGGGCACCATGATCGGTAACTTCCAGGGCGAAGGCATGCCAGGCAAGATGCAGTTCGGTTCCGGCTGGTGGTTCAACGATCAGAAAGACGGCATGGAACGTCAGATGACGCAGTTGGCACAGTTAGGTCTGTTAAGCCGCTTTGTCGGCATGCTGACCGACAGCCGCAGCTTCCTGTCTTATACGCGCCATGAATATTTCCGCCGCATTCTGTGCCAGATGATTGGCCGCTGGGTAGCAGCAGGTGAAGCGCCCGCTGACATTCAACTGCTGGGCGAGATGGTGAAAAACATCTGCTTTAACAATGCGCGCGACTACTTCGCCATTGAACTGAACTAAGGCCGTTTGAGGTTGATATGCAATACATCAAGATCCATTCGCTGGATAACGTTGGCGTAGCACTGGCTGATTTGGCCGAAGGTACGCAAGTCACTTTCGACACGCTTTCGGTCACGTTACGTCAGGCCATTGGCCGTGGACATAAGTTTGCCCTGATCCCCATTGCGAAAGGGGAAAACGTGGTGAAATATGGTTTGCCCATCGGCCATGCGCTGGCGGACATTGCGCCGGGTGAATACATTCACTCTCACAATACCCGCACCAATCTTAGCGATCTGGACGAGTACAGCTATCAACCTGATTTTCAGGCCGACGTTGCGCAGGCGGCAGATCGTGATGTTGAGATCTATCGCCGCGCCAGTGGAGAAGTGGGGATCCGCAATGAACTGTGGATCCTCCCCACTGTCGGCTGCGTGAATGGGATCGCGCGTCAAATTCAAACGCGTTTTCTGAAAGAAACCAGCGATGCCGAAGGTACCGATGGGGTATTCCTGTTTAGCCATACCTACGGCTGCTCGCAGCTCGGCGACGACCACATCAACACCCGTACCATGCTGCAAAACATGGTGCGCCACCCCAATGCGGGTGCCGTGCTGGTGATTGGCCTCGGCTGTGAGAACAACCAGGTCGATGCCTTCCGCGAAACGCTGGGTGATTTTGACCCTGATCGCGTGCACTTTATGGTGTGTCAGCATCAGGATGACGAAGTGGAAGCGGGGCTTGAGCAACTGCATCAGTTGTATGACGTGATGCGTCACGACAAACGTGAGCCGGGCAAACTGAGCGAGCTGAAGTTTGGTCTGGAGTGCGGCGGTTCCGATGGCCTTTCCGGCATCACCGCTAACCCGATGCTGGGGCAATTCTCGGACTACATGATCAGCAACGGTGGCACGACTGTGCTGACCGAAGTGCCAGAAATGTTCGGCGCTGAACGCATTCTCATGAGCCATTGCCGCGACGAAGAGACGTTCGAAAAAACCGTCACCATGGTGAACGACTTCAAACAGTATTTCATCGCACACAATCAGCCGATTTACGAAAACCCATCGCCGGGTAACAAAGCGGGCGGGATCACTACGCTCGAAGAGAAATCCCTTGGCTGTACGCAGAAAGCGGGCGCAAGCCAGGTAGTCGACGTATTACGTTATGGCGAACGCCTGAAAACCCACGGTCTGAATTTGTTAAGCGCACCGGGCAATGACGCCGTCGCCACCAGTGCTCTGGCAGGCGCAGGCTGCCATATGGTGCTGTTCAGTACCGGTCGCGGCACACCTTACGGCGGTTTTGTCCCGACGGTGAAAATTGCCACTAACAGCGAACTGGCTGCTAAGAAAAAGCACTGGATCGACTTTGATGCCGGTCAGCTGATTCACGGCAAAGCGATGCCGCAGCTGCTGAATGAGTTCATCGATACCATTGTGGATTTTGCCAACGGCAAGCAGACCTGTAACGAGAAGAATGATTTCCGCGAACTGGCGATCTTCAAAAGCGGAGTCACGCTGTAGTACGGTGTGGTCTGATATCCTCGCCCTGATCCTCTCCCACGGGGAGAGGCTATAAACACTAAAAACGGCAACCTTGGGTTGCCGTTTTGCTATTAACCTCGCAACGCGTTCTTCGCGAGACGCGCGTCTTCCGCCTGACATACCGCAGCGGTAAACATTACATCAGTTGAGGAGTTAATCGCGGTTTCGCACGAGTCCTGCAACACGCCGATGATGAAGCCCACTGCAACCACCTGCATGGCAATTTCGTTCGGGATGCCGAACATATTACAGGCCAGCGGGATCAGCAGCAGTGAACCGCCCGCCACACCCGACGCGCCACAGGCGCACAATGCCGCCACGACGCTCAGCAGCAATGCCGTCGGCAGATCCACCGGAATACCCAGCGTATTCACCGCCGCCAGCGTTAGCACCGTAATGGTTATCGCCGCACCCGCCATATTCACGGTTGCGCCCAGCGGAATCGACACGGAATAGGTGTCGCGGTCAAGATTCAGCTTTTCGCACAGCGCCATGTTAACCGGGATATTCGCCGCTGAACTGCGGGTGAAGAACGCGGTCACGCCGCTTTCGCGCAGGCACATCAACACCAGTGGATACGGATTGCGACGGGTTTGCAGGAACACCAGTAGCGGGTTAATCACCAGCGCGACGACCGCCATACAGCCGATCAGCACCAGCAGCAGTTGGGCATAGCCCCACAGCGCGGAGAAACCGGTGGTCGCCAACGTAGAAGAGACCAGGCCAAAAATACCAATCGGTGCGAAGCGAATCACCAGCTTAACGATAAACGTTACCGCGTCGGAAAGATCGTTGATGAGATTTTTGGTGGTTTGATTGCTGTGGCGCAGGGCAAAGCCCAGACCCACGGCCCACACCAGAATGCCGATGTAGTTGGCGTTGATCAGGGCGTGAATAGGGTTGGCGACGACGCTCAGCAGCAAGCCGTGCATCACTTCAACAATACCCGCAGGCGGCGTGATGTCAGTTGCGCCAGTGCTCAGTTGCAGTGTGGAAGGGAAGATAAAACTCACCAGCACGGCAGTCAGCGCCGCCGAGAACGTGCCCAGCAAATACATCCACAGAATAGGACGAATATTGGTTTTTTGTCCGTGTTGATGATTGGCAATAGAGGCCATCACCAGCGTCAGAACAAGTATTGGCGCTACGGCCTTCAACGCACCGACAAACAGCGTGCCGAGCAGGCCGGTCGCTTCAGCCGCCGGTTTTGAGATCAGCGCCAGCAGAATACCCAAAACCAGGCCTGCCAGTATTTGTTTAACCAGGCTGCCCTGCGTCAGACGCTTGAGCAGACCAGACGATTGCATGGTCATAGTCGATCCTTAAGTGAAATTGCGTTCCATCCTGGATGCGTTCTGGGCCGCATTTATGTCCGGATGTAAGTAAATGTTTGCCTGGTTGAGTATAGGGAAAGCGCGCCGAGGGGGAAGTGTAAAATGCTGGAATTTACGTACTGCGTCATATTTTTTAACTGTAAATTAACATTATTGCGAGTTGTGTAAGGTAAAAGCAAAACGGCCACGACAGTGACCGTTTTGAGTGTTTGTTCCCTTTCCCGTGGGTGAGGGCATCAGACCGCAGAAGTTTACTGCGCCTGCTGTTTCTTATCGTTCTGATGGTTAACCCATGCGTTAATCACCAGCGTCAGCGCCAGAATACCAAACACAATCCCCAACGAAATCGCGATTGGAATATGGTAGAAATCAACGATCAGCATCTTGATACCAATGAAGACCAGAATCACTGACAGACCATACTTGAGCATGGAGAAACGCTCAGCCACGCCCGCCAACAGGAAGTACATCGCACGCAAGCCGAGGATCGCAAACAGGTTAGACGTCAGAACGATGAACGGATCGGTGGTCACCGCGAAAATCGCGGGAATACTGTCGACCGCGAAAATCACATCGCTCAGCTCAACCAAAATCAGCACCAGCAGCAACGGCGTGGCGAACAGCAGGCCGTTCTTACGCACGAAGAAATGCTCGTTGTCGATGGTGTCGGTCATGCGCAGATGTCCACGGATCCATTTCACCAGCGGCTTTTCGCCAATTCCGGTTTCGTCCTCTTTCGCCAGCGCCATTTTGATACCGGTAAACAAGAGGAATGCGCCAAACACATACAGCAGCCATTCGAACTGCGTAATCAGCCAACTACCGGCGAAGATCATGATGGTACGCAGGATGATCGCACCCAGCACGCCGTACACCAGCACGCGGCGCTGAAGGGCAGCAGGAACGGCAAAATAGCTGAACAGCATCAGCCAGACAAAGACGTTATCGACGGCTAAGGCTTTCTCAATCAGATAACCCGTTAGGAAGGCGAGCGCCTGAGGATCGGCCACCGCACGGCCTTCGGTTGAGGCCAGATACCACCAGAACGCGGCGCAGAACAGCAGAGAGAGGGTGACCCACACCAGCGACCAGGCGGCGGCTTGTTTCATGGTCATGCCATGTGCGCCGCGACGACCCTGTAAAAACAGATCGATCGCCAGCATGATGACTACCACGACTGCGAATCCGCCCCATAACATTGGAGTGCCGACAGAATGCATACTATTTTCCTTACGCTACGAGCCTATTCCACAAGACTATTTGCTTGCCATTTTGAACCAGGACAGTGCCCACAGTCCTCACATACTCCGTGTACGTTCCGGTTTCTGTGCGCTGCACGTGTTCAAACTGTCTGCGCCAATAATGCCTTCTGGGTCGGCTCTAAAAAAACAAAAACGGCTAACGTCAGAAGACGATAGCCGTTGCGTTTTTTATGCAGGGACCTCGCCTTCCGGCAAGGTCTCACTTACAACGAAAAGATCACATTCGTGACTCTTTTTCGTTGCCCGGCGACCGGATGCGGTATTGCACGCATCGTAATGACGACCCACCGGCAATGAAGTTACTCCCCTTTGCAGGTAACAAAATATGTCAGCAGACGCGTTTCGTCAATGGCTGACCGAATTCTATTACACAGCTTTACGCGATGACTTCAGCGGTTACGCCATCTGCAGGGAACACCACGCCCGTCTGACGACGGATTTCCGTCTGCAGTTTCGCCGTCGTACGGCTCACCGCCAGCCCAGGGTGATTCACTTCATTATTTTCTACCAGACGAGCGAAGACCTCTGCCTCATAGAGCATAGTGTTAATATGTTGAGGCTGCGTCAGCTCCTGCGGCTTTCCACCGCGCGGCACAAAGCTCACCTTCTGGCATTCCGAGATTTTCTCGATAACCAACGATCCGGCTTCGCCCTGAATTTCGCTCGGCAGCACGGAATCGCTGACTTTAGAATGCTGCAGCGTCACGCTGAAATCACCGTAATTCATTACCACCACACCGTGCGCATCCACGCCGCTGTCCAGCAGGCTGGCGGTGGCTATCACGCCGTGCGGCTCGCCCCAGAGTGCGACCGCAGAGGCCAGGCAGTAAAAGCCGATATCCATAATCGACCCATTCGAGAACGCCGGATTAAAGGTGTTCGGGTTTTCGCCATCCAGGTAACGCTGATAGCGCGAGGAATACTGGCAGTAGTTAATAAACGCTTTACGCACTTTCCCGAGCTTGGGAAGCGATTGCTGCAACAGCAGGAAATTCGGCAGGCTGGCGGTTTTGAACGCTTCGAACAACACCACCTGGTTTTCGCGCGCCAGAGCAATAGCGGCTTCCACTTCCTGAATATTCGACGCCAGCGGCTTCTCGCAAATCACATGCTTTTTATGGGCGAGGAACTGCAGGGTTTGTTGCGAATGCAGCGAGTTCGGGCTGGCGATATAGACCGCGTCGATTGCGTCGCTTTGCGCCATGTCGTCGAGCGAGGTAAACAGGTGCTCGACGAGATAATCGCTTGCAAAGGACTGCGCCTGTTCAAGGCTGCGGGAATAAACGGCGGTGAGTTTGTATTTGCCGGTTTCATGGGCGGCGTCGACGAACTGGCGCGTGATCCAGTTCGTACCAATAACTGCGAAACGTATCATAAACGTTCACGTACTCCGTAGCGGGGAACCTTTTGTCACTGTAGCACGGCAGAATGACAAAACCAGTGTGCTATTGCGCATCCCCGTCATTCTTCAAGCTGCAGATGCGTTAGCCACAGGCGCGTATCAAACTCAAGCTGGTGGTACTGCGGTTCCATATGGCAGCACAAAGAGTAGAACGCTTTGTCGTGTTCTTTCTCCTTCAGATGCGCCAGCTCATGCACCACGATCATGCGTAAAAACGCTTCCGGCGCGTTGCGAAAAACGGTCGCCACGCGGATTTCGGCTTTGGCCTTCAGCTTGCCGCCCTGGATACGCGAAATAGAAGTATGCAGACCGAGTGCATTTTTCAACACGTGGATCTTGTTGTCATACATCACTTTATTGATCGGCGGGGCGCTCTTCAGATACCGGTTTTTCATATCCTGCGTATACTGCCAAAGGGCCTTATCGGTCGCGAAATCGTGCGTGCCCGGATAGCGTTTTTCCAGCACTGAACCCAGCTTTTTCTCAGCAATTAACGTGCGGACCTGAGTCAATAAATTCTCCGGATAGCCCTGGAGATAAGTTAGTTGGTTCATCAAAGCCCCAAATGAAGAGGAAAACGGGTATACCCTTCATCCTTCACGTTGTCTCTGCGTTGGCTGCATCTGCTCACCCCCGTCACTTACTTGTGTAAGCTCCCGGGGATTCTCAGACTTGCCGCCTTGATACACCTTGAATGATTTTGGGTATATACTCACGCACCCTTTTCAGGGATACGCCAAATTTTACCATTCAGGAGGGCCGATGAGCCACTTAGACAACGGTTTCCGTTCACTCAACCTTAAACGTTTCCCGGAAACGGACGACGTTAACCCGCTGCAGGCGTGGGAAGCGGCGGATGAATATTTGCTGCAACAGTTGGATGACACCGAAATCAGCGGCCCGGTTATGGTCCTGAATGATACCTTCGGTGCGCTGGCCTGCGCGCTGGCCGAGCACACGCCTTACAGCATCGGCGATTCCTATCTTAGCGAACTCGCCACCCGCGAGAACCTGCGCCATAACGAGATTGCGGAATCCAGCGTCAAGTTCTTAGACAGCACCGCGGAATACCCGCAGGCGCCGGGCGTTGTGCTGATTAAAATCCCTAAAACGCTGGCCCTGCTGGAACAGCAGCTGCGCGCGCTGCGTCTGGTCGTGACGCCGCAAACGCGCATTATCGCGGGTGCAAAGGCGCGTGATATTCACAACTCCACGCTGGAGCTGTTCGAAAAAATTCTGGGTACCACCACTACGACGCTGGCCTGGAAAAAGGCCCGTCTGATCAACTGTACCTTCACGGAGCCCGCGCTGGCGGACGCACAGCAGATGTTAAGCTGGAAGCTAGAAGGCACCGACTGGACAATTCATAACCACGCGAACGTTTTCTCCCGCACTGGGCTGGACATTGGTGCGCGCTTCTTCCTGGAACATCTGCCGGGCAACCTGGAAGGCGAAATCGTCGATTTGGGCTGCGGTAACGGTGTGGTCGGCCTGACGCTGCTGGAGAAAAACCCGGAGGCGAGTGTCCTCTTTACGGACGAATCGCCAATGGCTGTCGCCTCCAGCCGCCTCAACGTTGAAACCAACATGCCTGAAGCGCTGGATCGCTGCGAGTTTATGATCAACAACGCGCTGTCCGGCGTGGAGCCGTTCCGCTTTAACGCCGTGCTGTGCAACCCGCCATTCCATCAGCAGCATGCGCTGACGGATAACGTCGCGTGGGAGATGTTCCATCACGCGCGCCGCTGCCTGAAAATCAACGGCGAGCTGTACATCGTGGCGAACCGTCACCTTGACTACTTCCACAAGCTGAAGAAGATCTTCGGTAACTGCACCACCATCGCGACCAACAATAAATTCGTGGTGCTCAAAGCCGTGAAGCTGGGTCGTACCCGCTAAGATTTGGGGGATGCGGTCTGATGCCCTCACCCCGACCCTCTCCCACGGGAGAGGGAGAAAAGATTCAAAACGGTCACGGTTGTGACCGTTTTGCTTTTACCGTGTGCGGTCTGATGCCCTCACCCCGACCCTCTCCCACGGGAGAGGGAGCAAAGATTCAAAACGGTCACGATTGTGACCGTTTTGCTTTTACCTCCAGCAATGGCTAAATAGCCAGCGCCAGTTTCGTACCCTGCGCAATCGCGCGCCGGGCATCCAGCTCCATCGCCACGTCGCACCCGCCAATCAAATGCACCGTTATTCCCGCTTCGCGAAGCGGTTCCGCCAGCTCACGACGCGGCTCCTGTCCGGCACACAAAATGACCTGATCCACCCGTAACAGCTGCGGCTCACCGCCGATCGTGACATGCAGCCCTTCGTCATCGATTTTCTGATAACTCACCGCCGGGATCATCTTCACGCCGCGTGAAAGCAGGGTAGTGCGATGGATCCAGCCGGTGGTTTTGCCCAGCCCTTCACCCGGCTTGCTGGCTTTACGCTGCAACATCACAATCTGGCGCGGGCTTTTTGGCAACTGCGGGCCTTCCGGGCGCAGACCGCCGGACTGATTCAGGCTGGTGTCGATCCCCCATTCCACGCAGAACTCGGCGATATTCTGACTGGTGGCTTCGCCCGGCTGGCTGAGATACATCGCAGTATCAAAGCCGATCCCGCCGCAGCCGATAATCGCCACTTTTTCGCCCACAGGCACTTTGTCGCGCAAGACGTCGAGATAACTCAGCACCTTAGGATGATCGATGCCTTCGATCTCTGGCATGCGTGGGGCGATCCCACTGGCTAAGATCACTTCGTCAAATTGCGCCAGTTCCGGTGCAGTCACGAAATGATTGAGGCGCAGATCCACACCCGTTAGCGCGATCATTTTGCGGTAATAGCGCAGCGTCTCATAAAACTCCTCTTTGCCGGGGATCTGTTTGGCGATGTTGAACTGCCCGCCAATCTCCGCAGCCGCGTCAAACAGCGTGACCGCATGCCCACGCGACGCGGCATTCACCGCAAAGGCCAGGCCTGCCGGGCCTGCACCCACCACCGCCAGGCGTTTGATTTTCACTGCTGGCACAATCGGCATTTTAGTTTCGTGACAGGCCCGCGGGTTGACCAGACAAGAGGTGACTTTGCCGACGAAAATCTGATCCAGACAGGCCTGATTACAGCCGATGCAGGTATTGATCTCATCGGCGCGATCGCTTTGCGCTTTGGACAGCAGCTCGGCATCGGCGAGGAACGGACGCGCCATCGACACCATATCCGCATCGCCATTTGCCAGCACATCGTCTGCGACCTGCGGATCGTTAATGCGGTTAGTGGTCACCAGCGGAATCGACACTTTGCCTTTCAGCTTGCGCGTCACCCAGCTAAACGCCGCGCGAGGTACAGCGGTGGCGATGGTGGGAATACGCGCTTCGTGCCAGCCGATGCCGGTATTAATGATCGTTGCTCCCGCCGCTTCGATCGCTTGCGCCAGCTGTACGGTTTCGTCAAACGTTCCGCCGCCTTCCACCAGATCGATCATCGACAGGCGGAACACGATAATAAAATCGGTGCCGACGCGCTCGCGTACGGCACGTACCACTTCGATGGCAAAGCGCATTCGCCGCGCATATTCGCCGCCCCATTCGTCGTCGCGCTGGTTGGTGCGTGCGGCCAGAAATTCGTTAATCAGATAGCCTTCGGACCCCATGATTTCGACGCCGTCGTAGCCTGCTTCACGTGCCAGCGCGGCGCAGCGGGCAAAATCATCAATTAGCGTGAGAATTTCGTCATGCGTCAGGGCGTGGGGTTTGAAACGGTTGATCGGTGCCTGAATCGCTGAGGGCGCGACCAGATGCGGCTGATAGCTATAGCGCCCGGTATGCAGAATTTGCAGGGCGATTTTGCCGCCCTCTTTGTGGACCGCGTCCGTCACTACGCGATGATGCGGCAACTGGCTGACATCGTTCAGCACCGCGCCGCCTTCCATGCCGACGCCCGACAGCGCAGGCGCGACGCCGCCGGTCACAATCAGGGCCACGCCGTGACGGGCACGCTCGGCGTAAAACGCTGCCAGCCGTTCAGCGCCATCTGGGTGTTCTTCCAGACCGGTATGCATCGAGCCCATTAACACGCGGTTTTTGAGCGTAGTAAAGCCCAGATCAAGCGGGGCGAATAACGACGGGTAGCGGCTCATAATCTCTTCCATTGTAAAATTATTGTTATGTGGTCGGATGAGTTACTAATTTAGCCAGTCGCCGGGAAAAGGGAAAAGGGGAGTGTGGCGAATGTGATGGGATTCAAAGATTGGTGCTACCGGATGTTTGCCCCATCCACAGGGGCGAGGGAAAAATCTGGAACAGCCTGCGGGTAGCCAGTAAAAGAAGGGACTTACCGGTGCGACAGGAAAGGGTTGGCGCGGCTGGTTTTTCTCCCTCACCTTGACCCTCTCCAAGGGGAGAGGGAAAAGTCGGGAGCGGCCTGTGGGTAGCTAGCAAAAAAGGGAACTTACTGTTGCGATAGTATAGGGGGCACGTCTGGTTTTCTCCCTCTCCCTTAGGGAGAGGGCCGGGGTGAGGGGACACGCACCAGTCCCGGAGCTTGCCACATCGACGTGGTCAGGCCGCTGTCGACCAGGCCAAGCTGATCGGCATACACCGCCTGCCATTTCTGCATCATCCCATCGTATAGCTCGCGATGTTCCGGATTCGGCGTGAATTCCCGGCTCCATTTCACTAACTTCTCACCCGTTGCAGCCATATCGCTATACAGCCCCGCCCCCGTTCCCGCCGCGATCGCACAGCCGAGCGCCGTCGCTTCTTTGACTTCCGGCACGCGCACCGGCAGGCCGGTGACGTCGCTTAAAATCTGACTCCACAGCGCGCCTTTCGCGCCGCCACCGGCGAACACCAGGCTCTCAAACGTCACGCCGGAAAAGCGTGAAATCTGCGCCAGATTGCAGGCTGAGACAATCGCCGCGTTCTCTTCCAGCGCGCGGAACAGCGTCGCTTTGTTGCACTTTTCCGGGTCAATGGAAAGATTGATAAATGACGGCGCAGCGTGATACCACTGCTTAAAATGCATGGCGTCAGAAAATATTGGCATCACGCCGTGGGAACCTGCCGGAACGCGATGGGCCATCTCCTCAAGCAGAGCATAAGCGTCCATTCCCATGCGTTCGGCAATCAGTTTTTCTTCCGCACAAAAGGCGTCTCGGAACCAGCGCATTGTCAGTCCGGTAAAGAAACTGATCGACTCCGCCTGTGCCATGCCGGGAATGACGTGAGGATTCACCCGAATGTTCATGTCTGGATCGGTACGCACCTGCGGCAGATTGACCACCTGCTGCCAGAACGTCCCGCCGAGAACCGCCGTTTGCCCGGCACGCACGACCCCCAGGCCCAGACAGCCCAACTGTACGTCGCCGCCGCCCATCACCACGGGCGTGCCTTCGCGCAGGCCACTTTGTGACGCGGCGGCTTTTGTGACCGCCCCCAGCACGGTGCCTGTCTCTTTAACCGGAGAAAGAATATCGGCGCGCAGCCCGGCCATATCCAGCAGGGCTGGACGCCAGTCGCGGCTGAGCAGATCGAGCATGCCGGTGGTGCCCGCATTCGACGGGTCCACCGCCAGTTCGCCGGACAGCTTCGCCGCCAGCCAGTCGCTGATCATGGTGATGGTCGCCGCGTTGCGATAAATATCAGGGCGATGATGCGCCAGCCACAGCAGGCGCGGCATGGCGCTCAGTGCCAGCGTTTGGCCGGAGACGTCATACACTTCGGATTCAAAGCGATAGTCGTGAATTTCTTTGAGTTCTGCCACTTCGCGGCTGGCGCGAGCGTCGACGTTGGCGCAGGCCCAGATGGCGTCGCCGTTGCGATCGTATAACACGATCCCTTCGCGCATGGAGCAGCAGGCGACGGATTGAATATCGGCGGCATTGAGGTGCGCACGCTCCAGTGCCTGGTGAATGCACTGACAGGCGAGCCGCCAGTTGATGTCGAGATCAAACTCCATCGAGCCGGGCACGTTTTCCACGCTCAGGTGCTTCCACTCCGCCTGCCCGACCGAAATCTGATTGCCGTGCATATCGAACACCACGGCGCGAACGCTTCCCGTCCCTGCATCTAACGCTAAAAGGTAACTCATCAGCTTGCCTCGTGTCAGGCGCAGGGCGACTCTTATCCGGCCAGAGCCAGCACCGCGCGGGCTGTCGTCTCTTCCGTCACCAGGCCATTAATAAGGCGGCCTTTCAGTGCGGCATAAATCGCATCTGCTTTTTCTTCCCCTCCCGCCACGCCAACGATGGTGGGCAACTGCGCCAGTTCATCGAGCGTCACGCCGAGTAATTCGTGGTGGATCTCAAGATCACGTACCCGTTCGCCTGCGGCATTCAGGAAATAGCCGAGGATATCGCCCACAGCGCCTTTGCGGGCGTACATCAGCTGTTCACCTTCGCTGATATACCCGGCGCGTAAAATCGTTGCGTCTCGACGCTGATTAACCGAGCCAATGCCAACGACGGCGGCGTCGGCTGCGGTTGCTGCAAGGATTACGTCCCGCACGCTGGCTTCGCGTTTTAAAATTCCCGCCACTTCTGCGGAGGAAACGCGCAGCGGGGCAGGGATCATGCTGACGCTACAGGCGGCATCAAGCTGGCCGATGCCGGTCATATACGGTCCCACACCGCCCGAGAGCGTCACCAGCCGCACCTGCTGTGAGCTAATAAAACCGCTTAAGTGCTGAATACAGCTCATGGTGGTTTCACCAAATCCCACGGCCAGCAATTGCCCCGGTTCCAGCACACCCATCAATGATTGCGCTGCGCCAATTCCCAGACGCACGTTCATGGGGACGGTGTTTAATGCGGGCAGCACGCGAACCAGTTTCAGCCCAAAACGCTGCTGTAATTCGGTTTCCAGCGCCAGACAACCCTCGTACCGAGAATTTATCTGTACGCGAATCACGCCTGACTGACGCCCTTTTTCCAGCAAGCGCGAGATTTTCAGGCGCGGCAGGCCCAGGCGCTCACCAATATCGTTCTGCGTTAAACCGTCGTGGTAATAACACCACGCCACCCGCGCCACCAGTTCCTCTTCCGTTAGCGCCAGTCCGGCAAATCGACTCTCTTCGGCAATGCGTTTATCGCTCATAAGTGAACTCTTATAAAAATTTAGATCATATGTTCGCGATGGCGCGGATTGAAAATGTGAGCCACGCGGCAAAACGGATCTTTTAAAAAGGTTTTTACCTGAATTGGATCCTAATCAATAAAACTGTGATCCCTGCACGGTTGCAAATATAGTTCACCGTCTACGCTTTTGAACTTTATTAAATCAAAAAATCATTTGTTCAATATCGGAGCGATGATGACAGTACTAATCGAAGCGCACGGCATCCACAAACAGTTCTCCGGTGTCCCGGTGCTAAAGGGCATTGATTTCACGCTGCTTTCCGGTCAGGTGCATGCCCTGATGGGCGGCAACGGCGCCGGAAAATCGACGCTGATGAAAATCATCGCCGGGGTGGAAACCCCCGACAGCGGTGAACTTAACGTCGAAGGCAAACCCTTTGCGCGTCTTAAACCCGGCCAGGCGCATCAGTTAGGCATTTATCTTGTTCCGCAGGAGCCGATGCTGTTCCCCAATCTCACGGTGCGCGAAAACATTCTCTTTCGCCTGCCGCGCGGCAAGGATCCTGAAAAACGGCTTGCCGATCAGCTCCAGCAGTTGCAGTGCCAGCTCAATCTCGATGCCGCCGCCAGCACGCTGGAAGTGGCGGATCAGCAGATGGTGGAGATCCTGCGCGGGCTGATGCGTGATGCGAAGATCCTGATCCTCGACGAACCGACGGCGTCGCTCACGCCGGGCGAAACCGAACGCCTGTTCCGCCAGATCTGCGCGTTGCAGGATCTGGGCGTCGGCATTGTTTTTATCTCGCATAAATTGCCGGAAATTCGCCAGCTCGCCAGCCACGTTTCGGTGATGCGCGACGGTGCAGTCGTGCTGAGCGGCGAAACCACTCAGTTTGACGACACGGCACTGATTACCGCCATGACCCCCGTCAGCCGTGAGCAAGGCTTAAGCGACACGCAAAAGCTGTGGCTGGCGCTGCCGGGAAATCGCCGCACGCAGGCGCAGGATTTCCCGGTGTTACGCGTGGAAGATCTGACGGGCGAAGGGTTTATCGATCTGAGTCTTGAGATCTACGCCGGCGAGATCGTGGGCCTCGCCGGGCTGGTGGGATCCGGACGGACTGAATTTGCCGAAACGCTGTACGGGCTGCGACCAACGCGTGGTGGACGGATCTGGCTTGAAAATCAGGAGATTGGCGGGGACTCGGTGCTCACCCGGCTGGAAAAAGGGCTGGTCTATTTGCCGGAGGATCGGCAGGTTTCCGGTTTGTTCCTGGATGCACCTATTCGCTGGAATACCGTCGCGCTGAATGAGCCGTCGCTGTGGCAGCAGCGCAAACGCGAAGCGGCTGTGGTTGAGCGCTACCATCGGGCGCTCGGGATCAAACTTAATCATCCGGATCAAATCGTGCGCACGCTGTCCGGCGGCAATCAGCAAAAAGTGCTGCTGGCGCGCTGTCTGGAGGCTAATCCCCTGCTGCTGATCGTCGATGAACCGACGCGCGGCGTGGACGTTTCGGCGCGTGCCGACATTTATCAACTGATCAAAAGCGTGGCGGCACAAAACGTGGCGGTGCTGATGATCTCCAGCGATCTCGACGAATTCCCAGGACTGGCGGATCGCGTGCTGGTGATGCATCAGGGCATGTTCAGCGGCGAACTGCCGCGTCACGCCGTGAGTCTCGATCGGATGATGGCGCTGGCCTTTGGAGGACAATCATGAAGACGTTGTTGAAAAACCGCGAGCTGAGCGCTTTCCTGGCCATTCTGGCGCTGTTTGGCGTGCTGGTGGCACTGAATCCGGCGTATTTGAGCTTTCAGACGCTGGGAATGATTTTTGCCAGTTCGCAGATTTTAATCCTGCTGGCACTGGGCGCGACGCTGGTCATGCTCACGCGCAATATCGACGTGTCGGTGGGGTCCACTGTGGGGCTGTGCGCGATTGCCGTTGGGGTGGCGTTGAATAATGGCTACAGCCTGCCGGTGTCGATGCTATTTGCGCTGGCGATCGGCGCGCTGGCGGGGGCGTTTAACGGCCTGCTGGTGGTGGGATTACGCATCCCGGCGATCGTCGCCACACTCGGGACGCTGGGGCTGTATCGCGGCGCAATGCTGTTGTGGACGGGCGGAAAGTGGATCGAGGGGCTGCCGTCGAGCCTGAAATCGCTCTCGGAACCTGTTGCGCTGGGCGTTTCACCGCTCGGGATGGCGGTGCTGTTTCTCGTACTCATCGGCGCGTGGACGCTGTCACGCACGGTGTCTGGCCGCGATTTCTACGCCGTGGGCGACAATCTTGCCGCCGCACGCCAGCTCGGCGTCGCGGTGAACCGCACGCGAATGCTGGCCTTCACGATCAACGGCATGCTGGCCGCCTGCGCCGGAATTGTCTTTGCCTCGCAAATTGGATTTGTGCCGAATCAGACCGGCAGCGGGCTGGAGATGAAAGCCATCGCCGCATGCGTGCTGGGCGGGATCTCACTCCTCGGTGGGACGGGTACGCTGATCGGCGCATTTCTCGGCGCGTTCTTCCTGACGCAAATCGACACCGTGCTGGTGCTGTTCAGACTGCCGGCCTGGTGGAACGATTTTATCGCCGGACTGGTTTTGCTGGGCGTGCTGGTGCTTGATGGGCGACTACGCCAGGCGCTGACGCGTCATCAACGCGCGCTGAAATACAGCCGGTTCCAGCCGGGCAATAAAGGGGGAAAGCACGTCACCCCGTTTCCCAAACGCAAAAAAGAGGTGGCGTAAATGAAGCTTAACTGGGAATCCACGCTGCTGATTTTGCTGGTGCTCGAAATCCTGCTCTTCGGGGCGATTAACCCGCGCATGCTGGATATCAACATGCTGCTGTTTAGCACCAGCGACTTTATCTGCATCGGCATTGTTGCGCTGCCGCTGACGCTGGTGATTATCAGCGGCGGGATCGACATTTCGCTCGGCTCGACCATCGGCCTGTGTGCTATCGCGCTGGGCGTCATGATGCAGTTTGGCCTGCCGATGTATCTGGCGGTTCCGCTGACGTTGCTGCTCGGCCTGCTGTGCGGTTTGTTCAACGCCGCACTGATCCATTACACCGGCATCAGCCCTTTGGTTATCACCCTCGGCACGCTGTATCTCTACGGCGGCGGGGCGTTGCTGCTCTCCGGTTTTGCCGGCGCGACCGGTTACGAGGGCATCGGCGGCTTCCCGGACAGTTTTACCGCTTTCGCCAATTTGACGGTGTTAGGCCTGCCGATCCCGCTGGTGCTGTTCGCGGTGATTACGTTCTTTTTCTGGCTGATCACCCATCGCGGGCGTTTCGGTCGCCATCTTTTCCTGATCGGCCAAAACCCCCGCGCGGCGCGCTATGCCGCGCTGTCGGTCAACGGCATGCCGTACGCCCTGTATGGCCTGGTAGGCGTGGCATCGGCCATTGCTGCGCTGGTGATGGTCTCTTATTTCGGCTCGGCGCGTTCCGATTTAGGGCGTGATCTGCTGATGCCTGCGCTGACTGCGGCCGTGCTTGGCGGCGCGAATATTTACGGTGGTTCAGGTTCGGTTATCGGTACTGCGCTGGCGGCGTTGCTGGTGGGGTATCTGCAGCAAGGTTTACAGATGGTCGGCATCCCTAACCAGGTGTCGAGCGCGCTGTCAGGGGCGCTATTGGTGGTGGTGGTCATGGGACGTTCGCTGAGTTTGCACCGTGAATGGGTGCGTAATTTCTTCACAAAACATACCCGGAGCTTGAGATGAAAACAAAACTGTTAGTCCTGGCGGTAGCGCTCAGCGTGGCGTCGGCACAGGCCGCCGATCGCATCGCCTTTATCCCAAAACTGGTGGGCGTTGGCTTCTTTACTAGCGGCGGAAACGGCGCGAAAGAGGCCGGTAAAGAATTGGGTGTGGATGTCACTTACGATGGCCCGACCGAGCCGAGCGTTTCCGGGCAGGTGCAGCTGATCAACAACTTCGTCAACCAGGGCTTTAACGCGATTATTGTGTCTGCCGTGTCGCCAGACGGGCTGTGCCCGGCGCTGAAGCGCGCGATGCAGCGCGGCGTCAAGGTGCTGACCTGGGATTCCGACACCAAACCTGAATGCCGCAGCATCTACATCAATCAGGGTACGCCGGAACAGCTCGGCAGTTTGCTGGTTGATATGGCGTCAAAACAGGTGACGAAACCCGCTGCCAAAGTGGCATTTTTCTACTCCAGCCCGACCGTGACCGACCAGAACCAGTGGGTGAAAGAGGCGAAGGCCAAAATCGAAAAAGAGCATCCGCAGTGGCAAGTGGTGACCACGCAGTTTGGCTATAACGATGCCACCAAATCCCTGCAAACCGCCGAGGGGATTTTGAAAGCCTACCCGGACTTGGACGCGATTATCGCGCCGGATGCCAACGCCTTGCCAGCCGCTGCGCAGGCAACGGAAAACCTCAAGCGTGAAGGCGTAGCGATTGTTGGATTCAGTACGCCGAACGTGATGCGCCCTTACGTGGAACGCGGCACGGTGAAAGCCTTTGGTCTGTGGGATGTGGTGCAACAGGGCAAAATTGCGGTCAATGTCGCCGATCATTTGCTGAAAAAGGGCGATCTTAACGTAGGTGATAGCGTGGACGTCAAAGGCATTGGTGTGCTGAAGGTCGAGCCGAACAGCGTGCAGGGCTATCAGTATGAAGCGAAGGGTAACGGCATCGTGCTGCTGCCGGAGCGCGTGGTCTTTACCAAAGAAAACATCGACAAATACGACTTCTGACGGGGGAAGCAATGGCTGATTTAGATGACATCAAAGACGGCAAAGATTTTGGTATCGGCACGCCGCAGACAAACACACCCTACACCCTCAAGGGCTGCGGTGCGCTGGACTGGGGCATGCAGTCCAGGCTCGCGCGCATCTTTAACCCAAAAAGCAACCGTACGGTGATGCTGGCCTTTGATCATGGCTATTTTCAGGGACCGACCACCGGGCTTGAGCGTATCGATCTGTCGATAGCGCCGTTGTTCGCTGAAACCGATGTGCTGATGTGTACGCGCGGCATTTTGCGAAGCACGGTGCCGCCTGCCACCAATAAACCGGTGGTGCTGCGCGCATCTGGCGGTAACTCGATTTTGGGCGAGCTGTCGAACGAGTGCGTGGCGGTGGCGATGGAAGATGCGCTGCGCCTGAACGTCTGTGCAGTGGCGGCGCAGGTGTATATCGGCAGTGAATTTGAGCACCAGTCGATCAATAACATTATCAAGCTGGTGGATGCGGGCAATCGCTACGGCATCCCGACGTTGGCTGTGACCGGTGTGGGCAAAGAGATGGCGCGCGACGCGCGCTATTTCTCACTCGCCAGCCGCATCGCCGCTGAGATGGGGGCCCAGGTCGTTAAAACCTATTTCGTGGAAGAAGGGTTTGAAAAAGTCACCGCCAGCTGTCCGGTGCCGATAGTCATCGCCGGAGGCAAAAAATTGCCGGAACACGAAGCGCTGGAGATGTGCTTCCGCGCCATCGATCAGGGGGCATCCGGCGTCGATATGGGACGCAATATTTTCCAGTCCAGCGCGCCGCTGGCGATGCTGAAAGCCGTTAAAAAAGTGGTTCACGAGAACATGAGCGCCCGCGAGGCGTTCCAGTTCTGGCAGGAAGAAAAACAGGGAGAAGGGCAATGAACGTGACGCTAGTGGAGATCAACATTAAGCCGGAGCGGGTGGACGAGTTTCTGGACGTTTTCCGCGCCAATCATGAAGGCGCGATTCAGGAGCCGGGCAATCTGCGCTTTGATGTTTTGCAAGACCCGCGCGTGAAAACACGATTCTTTATCTACGAAGCCTACAAAGATGAAGAGGCGGTCATGGCGCATAAAAAAACGCCGCACTATCTGGCCTGCGTGGATAAGCTCGAAGAATTGATGTCGGAGCCGCGTAAGAAGCGCAGTTTTTTAGGGCTGATGCCGGAATAAAAAACAGCCGGGCAAGCCACGTGCTGCCCGGCCACCTATCAAAGGGCAATGATTTCGCGGTGTGCCACGGCGCCAGGCATGAGCTGTTGCAGGTGGTTGATTAACGCCTCACCCGCCGCTTCCAGTGCTTCGTAAGGCATCGCGGGCAGGCTCTCAAGAATAAACCACATCGATTTGGCCTGGCTATCCAGACGCGTTCTCACGCCCTGTCGCCAGTTCCAGCGGCGACAGGTTACGCCGATGTCATCGCGCCAGATAACTTCTCCCGCATCCGGATATTCGACAATCGGCTGGCCCTCTTTCAGGGTATCGAACGGCTCGCTGCCGTCGGCAATCGTCAGGCGAGGGACTCCGGAATACGCGGCGATATTTTCGCCACCCACCGGGATGGCGTAGCGAACGCTGATGGCATTGTAAATATCGACTATCGGATCGAGCGAAGGCAATTCGCCCTCTTTCAGCACGCGCTTACGCAGAGCGCTGGCTGAGCAGGGTGTACGTTTAGGCTTTGCACCAAAGGCTTTGAAGACGTCGTCCCAGGCGGTGAGATGTGCATCAGCCCAGGCAACATCATCGTTTAAAACCTGCTGGCAGGCGCGCGCTAACGCCGCGGGCGCGACGTCGGGATGAAGAATGGGCGCAGCCTCAACCATGATGCTCATGGCGCGGAACCCTGGCGCGATTGACGCAAGACGAGGATCTATTGACGGCGTGACAAGAGACATAAATAATCCTGTAATGACTGTTTTATACCATGGTAGTGACCAATGACTGATAAAGTCAATATAATGACCGAATCGGGTGCTGATATCGCCCAAGTGAGTTTGGCAGTCGCCAGCCGCATCCGCAGCTGGCGTAAAGACAAAAAGTTGTCACTGGATGAGCTGTCCCGTCGCGCCAGTGTCAGCAAAGGGATGTTAGTGGAGATCGAAAAAGGGGCTGCCAATCCCAGCATTGCGATTCTGTGTAAGCTGGCGGCGGCACTTGGCGTTTCGGTGGCTGACATTGTGAATGTGTCCAGCGAACCGCTGGTGCATGTTATCGAGGAAACGGCTATTCCCGTGTTGTGGCAGGGGGAGCAGGGCGGCAGTGCGAAACTGCTCGCAGGCACAGCGGGGCCTGACATGATTGAGCTCTGGTGCTGGGAGATGTATCCGGGGGAACATTTTCACTCATCCGGGCATCCAACCGGAACGGTTGAGTTGCTGCATGTGAATGCCGGTGAATTGACGCTCACGGTGGGCGAGACGGTGACAAAAATCACGGCGGATTCATCGGCGGTGGCTAAAACAGAGTCGGCGCACAGCTACGCCAATCAAGGGGAAAGCGTGTTGCGCTTTACCATGACCGTCGCGGAGTATCACCGCTAAGAAACCCCCTCTCAGGACCGAGAGGGGGCCGAATACTACGCCTCTTCAACGGATACACGCAGTGCGGCCAGCGCTGTACGCGTCGCTTTCAGCACTTGCTCACACTGCTCAATGGTCAGCGTTAACGGCGGTTCGATACGAATGGTTTTTGAGTTGTTGAGCGTTCCGGCCACCAATATCCGCTGGCGGAACATCTCGCTCGCAAAGCTATAACCGATTTCGTTATCCACAAATTCAATCGCCATCAGCATCCCTTTGCCGCGTGCGTCCTGCACCAGATCCGGGTATTCACGGCCTAACTGCAAGAACCCATCCAGCAGCATGTCACCTTTCTGTTCTGCCTGAGCGGGTAAGTTCTGCTCAAGTAAAACGTTGATGGTGGCCAGCGCCGCCGCACAGGAGAGCGGGTTGCCGCCAAACGTAGTGGTGTGCAGGAACGGATTATCGAACAGGACTGAGAACACCTCTTCAGTGGCCACCGTCGCACCAATGGGCATCACGCCGCCGCCGAGCGCCTTCGCCAGACAGAGAATGTCGGGCTGGACGTTTTCGTGCTCGCAGGCAAACATTTTGCCGGTGCGGCCCATTCCGGTCTGGACTTCATCCAGAATCAGCAGCGCGTCGAACTCGTCACACAGCTTACGGACCGCCGGTAAATAGCCTAACGGTGGCAGGATCACGCCGCCTTCACCCTGGATAGGCTCCAGGATCACCGCCGCCACGTCATCACCGGTTTTACGGCATTCGGTCAGCATGGTGCGCATCGCGTTGATATCCCCAAACGGCACGTGGCGGAAGCCCGGCAGCAGCGGCATAAACGGTTTGCGGAAAGTGGATTTGGCGGTTGCCGACAGCGCGCCCAGCGATTTACCGTGGAACGCGCCGCTGGTGGCGATAAAGGTGAATTTGCCGCGCGGAGACTGGTAGGCTTTAGCGAGTTTAAGCGCCGCTTCGACCGATTCCGTGCCGCTATTGCTGAAGAAGCTGTATTTCAGTTTGCCAGGCGTGAGCGCCGCCAGCGTTTTCGCGAGCATTGCGCGAAGCGGGTCAAGCAATTCCTGGCTGTGAAGGGGTTGTTTGGCGAGCTGATTCTGTACGGCGGAAACCACAACTGGATTACGGTGCCCCACGTTGAAAATTCCAAAACCACCCAGGCAATCGATAAATTCCTGTCCTTGGGTGTCAACAAGCGTATTCAGACTTCCCGCTTGCCACTCTACGGCTCCGTAATCCCCGCCAGCGGTAACAGATTTTCGGTACTCTAAAAACCCCGGATTCACATGTTCTTTGAAGTAATCTATCACCTCTCGGTTAAGTTGTTTCATCTCCTCATGATCAAGCGTTCGCTTTTCAATGAGATTCAGTGCGTGCGCGGTGCAGGCAAGAGCCGAGGCGCTGGAAGGTAACCTGTTCAAAATAAGCTCCGGGGTATCGCGTATCACATGATACTGACTTAATTATTGCAGGGATTACGCCACATCTGGGGGCACGCTGAAAATCGGGATAAACGCCAGGTTAAAATAATGTTGCGCAAAATTTAATCGCGCCGGGCAGTGAATTCGAGGTTTGCCGGTGGGCTTTTTTAGGGGGCATTTGCTCCTACTCAGGTCAATTGCACTGTAGTAGTGCACTACCACCTTATTAAGGAGTGCTTAACAGTTAGGCCTTTGTGGGTAATTTCTTCAGTAAAGTATTACAAATCAATTAATTATAAAAGCGTACAAAAAGTGCGGTTTAAACGCAAATTGCGATCTGGATCAATTTTAACAACTAAAGATAAATTGGTAACCGCCGAAAAAGGATCAAGACACAAAATTAACAATCAAATAACCTGCAAGGTATAGCCATAATGTCCTCTCAAACGTATGTCACTCAGAATGAATATCCTCTGAACGACGATACCACCTTGATGTCCACCACCGATCTCAACAGTTACATGACTCACGCCAACGATACGTTCGTGAAAGTGAGTGGCTACCAACTTGAAGAGTTGATGGGACAACCGCACAACATGGTGCGCCATCCGGATATGCCAAAAGCGGCCTTTGCTGATATGTGGTTCACCCTGCAACAGGGCGAGCCGTGGAGCGGAATTGTTAAAAACCGTCGCAAAAATGGCGATCACTATTGGGTGCGTGCCAATGCCGTACCGATGGTGCGTGGCGGGCAGGTGACGGGCTATATGTCTATTCGTACCCGCGCCAAAGCGGAGGAGATCGCGGCCGTCGAACCGCTCTACAAAGCCCTCAACGAAGGACGATGCAATAAGCGTGTACACAAAGGGCTGGTGGTCAGTAAGGGTTGGCTGGGGAAATTACCGGCGATGCCGCTGCGCTGGCGCGTGCGCGGTGTGATGACGGCATTATTTGCCATGCTCATTGTGTCGCTGATCGCGACGAATGCCAGTTGGGCAGCACTGGGCGTGAGCGCAGCGGTGATGCTGCTCGGCACAGTGCTCTTTGAGCAGCAAATTGTGCGTCCGGTCGAAAACGTTGCGCGTCAGGCGCTAAAGGTTGCCACGGGGGATCGCAACAGCGTGGAGCATCTTAATCGCAGCGATGAGCTGGGATTAACCCTGCGCGCCATCGGCCAGTTAGGCCTGATGTGCCGCTGGTTGATCAATGACGTGTCAAACCAGGTTGTGAGCGTGCGCGATGGCAGCGATCGTCTGGCAAAAGGCAATGAAGACCTGAACGATCGCACCCGTCAGACGGTAGAAAATGTGCAGCAAACGGTGGCGACCATGAATCAAATGGCTGCATCGGTGCAGATCAATTCCGAAACCGCCGCGGCAGCGGACAAACTCTCGATGGTGGCCAGCGGTGCGGCGTCCGAAGGCGGGAATGCGATGCAGACCGTGGTGAAAACAATGGACGAAATCGCCGACAGCACCCAGCGCATCGGTTCAATTACCAAATTGATTAACGATATCGCTTTCCAGACTAACATTCTGGCGCTGAATGCGGCGGTTGAAGCGGCACGCGCGGGGGAGCAAGGGAAAGGTTTTGCCGTCGTGGCGGGTGAAGTGCGTCACCTGGCGAGCCGTAGCGCCAATGCTGCCAATGATATTCGCAAGCTGATCGACGCCAGCGCCAGCAAGGTGCAGTCGGGGTCCGATCAGGTTCATGCTGCGGGGCGCACGATGGATGACATTGTCGAGCAGGTGCAAAACGTCACGCGCCTGATCGCGCAAATCAGCCACTCAACGTCGGAACAGGCGACCGGACTTTCAGACCTGACGCGTGCGGTGGCAGAGCTGAACAGCATTACGCAGAAAAATGCCGATTTGGTCGAAGAAAGCGCGCGCATTTCGGCGATGGTGAAGCAGCGTGCAGGCCGTCTTGAGGATGCGGTTACCGTGCTCCATTAAGTGAAATTATGTTCCAAAAAGCCGTTTATTTCGTATGGAATAAACGGCTTTTTACGTTGCAAATAGAGTTGTGATATTTATTGATTATTGTTGATTTAATATTAAATAACTAAAAAAAGTGCGTCAGTTTTATATCCCAACCTAAGCAAACTTACCCGAACGCTATTTCAAAAACAGCAGAACTTAGGGTTCTGTATCGATCAATGGGCGATTATTAATAGATTACGCCTATCCATCGTTAGGGTTATGAAATATAAAAACGATCAAAGTCATAAAGTTAGCGCGTAAGTTACCGATAACGCTGATCGTCTGAGAAATAATCACATTGATGGAGTATATATGTTTTTACATGGCGTAAAGATCGGCACGAAATTATTTCTGGCTTTTGGATTCTTAATTTTACTCATGGTGGTGAGCGCCAGCCTGTCGCTCATGAGCCAGAACCGAGCAAATAACGGGATGCAGTCCATCATTAACAACGATTATCCAACAACGGTGAAAGCTAATCAGTTAATCGAAAACTTCCAGGAGTTTGTAAGCACTCAGCAAATCATGCTGCTGGACGAACAGGGTCGCTATACGGAACAGTCTCAGCAGCATTTGAAAGAGCTGAGCGAGCGTATCACTGTGATCCTCACCGACCTGAATCGCTCCCTGCAAGATAAAAAATCGCAGCAAATCCTGGCGGGCATCGCTGCAGTGCGTCAGGAATATCTGGACTCCCGTTACCGTATTTTACAGGCCGTGCAAAACAACGACCGTGCGGGCGCAATCCAGGAAATGATGACCAAAACCGTGGATCTGCAGCAAGCCTACAAGGCGAAAGTGCAGGAGCTGATCGCGGTGCAGAACAACGAGATGCAAAACGCGGGTCAGCAGGTCGACAGTGATTTTAAATCTAACCGCCTGCTGCTGGTGCTATTGACGGTGCTCAGCGTGATCATTGGCAGTACGATTGGCTGGTTTATCGTGCGTTCCATTACGCGTCCGTTGGGCGAGGCGGTCTCTTTTGCGGAAGCCATCGCAGAAGGCGATTTGACGCGCAATATCACCACGCGATCTAAAGACGAAACGGGTCTGCTGCTTCACGCGCTGATGGAAATGAAAACGCGTCTGCTGGAGATTGTGCAACAGGTGCAAACCGGCTCGGAGAATATCTCCAGCGCGGCAGCGCAGATTGTGGCGGGCAATCAGGATTTGGCGGCGCGTACCGAAGAGCAGGCCAGCTCTGTTGAACAGACTGCTGCATCCATGGAACAGATTACCGCGACGGTGAAAAACACGGCGGCGCATACGGGCGAAGCCACGAACCTCTCCGCAGATGCGGCAACCGTGGTGAAAAGCAACGGCGAGATGATGAAGCAGGTGACGCAAAAGATGCGCCTGATTAACGAAACCTCCAACCGGATGTCCGACATCATCAACCTCATTGACGCCATTGCTTTCCAGACCAATATTCTGGCGCTAAATGCGGCGGTGGAAGCGGCGCGTGCGGGTGAGCACGGTCGTGGTTTTGCGGTGGTGGCAGGTGAAGTTCGCCAGCTCGCGCAGAAGAGCGCCTCATCAGCCAGTGAAATCCGCCAGTTAATCGAAAGCTCAAGCAGCCAGACTCAGGACGGCATGAGCCTGGTCGAAAAAGCCAGCGCACTGATTAACGGTATGGTCGGAAATGTGGAAGGGATGGATCTGATCCTGCGTGATATTCGCCAGGCCAGCCACGAACAGACCGAAGGCATTTCGCAGATCAACAGCGCGATTGGTCTGATCGACTCGACCACCCAACAGAACTCCGCGCTGGTGGAGGAGTCTGTGGCTGCAGCGGCATCCCTGAACGATCAGGCCATGCACCTGAAAGAGCTGGTCAAAGTGTTCCGCGTGCGCGAGGACGCGTTGGTTTAATCCAGCTGGGAGATCTCCAGCGCCGCACGGTCGATTACGCCGATAATCTGCTTGATCTGTGCGTCGCTGATTTCTCCCTGATTCACCTTCAGGTCCAGCACCGCTTTAAAGTTGTCCAGCGCCCGTTTCATCTGCGGATTTTTACGCAACTGGAACCCAACGCAGCGCGCTTTGATACGCGTCTGAATGTGCTCCAGATGTTCCTGATTTTCATCCAGCCAGTGCTGCCCGGCAACGGTGATGGCGATCTTTTTGCGCCCGTTTTCTTCTTCCGAAATGGTGATAAACGCCTGATCCTGCAAAAAATCGAGGGTAGGGTAAATCACGCCGGGACTGGGGGTGTAATTCCCCTGCGTCATGCTCTCGATCTCTTTAATCAGCTCATAGCCGTGGCTGGCGTTACGCGTCAGGATGTCCAGAATCACCAGTCTTAACTCTCCGTGACCAAAGAACCGCTGACGGCGTCCGCCGCCGCCGTGATGTTCCCCGCCGCGCCCGTGGTGGTGGTGACTTCTTTCGCCATCGTCGTGTGAGTGTCTCATGGTTTTTCTCCTTAATTTGATATATCTAATTTATATCTAAATTCTTGAAAATAGCAATTATCTTTTCTGGCTATTAGATAACCGTTTGAATTTATTTGTTTTAACTAGATTTTTGCATTGCGCTTTTTCACGGAATTAACTGTATCAAAAAAAGACTTGCAATCAGGGTTGTTAGCAATCATTATCATTTAAAATCTATTTAGATATATCGTATTCACATTTGAAGGCAGAGAAATGACATCAACCCGCTATCCACAACGTGTCCGTAATGAACTGCGTTTTCGCGAGCTAAACGTGCTGCGTGTAGAACGTGTCAGTCCTGGTTTCCAGCGCATTGTCTTAGGTGGCGAGGCTCTGGCAGGCTTCAGCTCCCAGGGTTTTGACGACCACACCAAAGTCTTTTTCCCCGCTCCTGGTACGACGTTTTCACCGCCAGTGGTGACCGAAGAAGGCATCGACTGGGGGGATGGCGTACGCCCGCAGGCGCGCGATTACACACCGCTGTACGATGAGGCGCGCCACGAGCTGGTGCTGGATTTCTTTGTTCACGAGGAGGGCCTGGCGAGCAACTGGGCTGTCCAGGCGAAAGAGGGCGATAAGCTCACCATCGGCGGCCCGCGCGGCTCGCTGGTGGTGCCGGAAGATTACGCATGGCAATTGTATGTGTGCGATGAGTCAGGAATGCCAGCGTTGCGCCGCCGTCTCGAAGCGATAGCGCAACTGCCGAACCGTCCTGAGATTCATGCCGTCGTCACCGTGGGCGATGCGTCTTACAAAGACTATCTGGCGCACCTGAGCGAATTTGAGATTACCTGGATTGTGGGCCACAGCGAGCAGGCAGTGGCTGACCATCTGGCAACGCTGAGCGTGCCAGCAGAGGATTACTTCATCTGGTTGACCGGGGAAGGGAAGGTGGTTAAAAACCTGAGCCGCCAGTTTGAAACCGACGCGATTGATCAGCAGCTGGTGCGTGCCAGCGCGTACTGGCACGCAAAGTAGCTAAGCTGCGGAATCCAGCTGCGCTTCGTTGACCTGAAGCTCGAGCGCTGTGCGGACCTCGCGCAGCGCCTTTTCCTGCTGGGTAAAATAGGATTCCATATTGTTCAGCGTGGAGACCAGCAGCCAGGATTCTTCTTTTTCCAGCTCGGCCAGCTCGCTGACCAGCGTGTCAATTTGCTCGCGAACCTGCGCCATCTTTTTGCGAATACGCTCCAGATCGTTCAACCTGTCGCTGGCCATTATCGGCTCAAAGCCCTGTTGCAGACGGGCGACCAGTGAGCGAATCGCTTTCACGTCTCCGCGCTGTTTCGCCTGATTCAGCTGCACCATCATGGTATTGGCTTCGTCTTTCAGATCGTCCGCCACCAGATCCGGATGGCACAGTTTACTCGCCTGACGCCAGAGCCGTTTTAGCTCGTTCTGATCCTCTTCCGACAGCGCTTTGCCTTTGCGCAGACGCACTTCGGCATCGTGATGCTGCTCGCGGTATTTTTCGTACTCTTCGTTGGCTTCGTCGCGTGCCTGACGCGCCGGTTCCTCTTCTTCTTCACGCGTTAAGCCCCTTTCCAGCTCTTGCGCCTCGGCCAGCAAATTGGCAATCAGGTCGCTTTGCTGCTGCAAGAGTTTCCGCGTCTCGGCGGCTTGAACGGAATCGGCCGGCAGTTCACGCCAGCGCTGTGTCAGCGTCGCCAGTACCTCGACGGCTTGTGACATATATTGCTGACAACGACGATAATCCTCTTCGCGACGGCGCGCTTCCGCTTGCTGACGGCGTAGATTCAGTTCCGCGAGCGTTTTACGCAACTGAAGGATTTGCGACATCAGCGGGCCGAGACGGGAGAAATAGAGATCGTTGAACTCATCCAACTGCTGAACGCGCGCATTGCGACGGTCAATCAGGTCGCGCAGGCGCTCTTCCAGCGCTTTAAGTTCAAGCTTGCTCGCAGCAACCTGCGGATCGCGCCACTGCGTCATCGCCCGCTGGCTCTGCAACCATGCGGTGATCGCCGCCATTGCCGCGGTATAGTTTTGATTCTCAAGCGCCGTGACGATCGCCAACAGCTCGTCATCAAACGCTTCGCTTCTCAGTCGTGCCAGCTGGCTCAGGATGATGTCGTCATCTTCCAGTTCAATGGCATTTTTAATGATTTCTAGCCGTTTGATCGGTGTGCTCATGATGCCTTTCGCTTTGGCGCTTAAGTATTTGAGTTAAGGTTAGTTGTTGTCACAGCTACAGGAAATAATACACACGGATGATGATCGGCGCGATGGGGGATTTCTTTAGTTTTGAAGTGGGTTTTGTCTTTAGGGGCGGACTTACCACAGAGCCGGTCGATTACCCGGCCTGGCTGCAACCTTCCAGCGGCTTGTCATAAAGGGACAAAACGTCACCCTTTCTGACTCGAAATGTAAAAGTGTTAGCGATCTCCTGGTATTGAAAGCCAATTTGGGCCATACAAGAAGCTTATTCGTTACGTGGTTAATTTTAAGGATAAGACTATGCCTGCAGTAATTGATAAAGCATTGGATTTCATTGGTGGGATGGATACCTCCGCATCAGCGCCACAGTCAATGGATGAAAGCACCGCGAAGGGGATGTTTAAGTATTTGAAAGAGATAGGTGTCCCTGCGAGCGCAGAGGATGTCACCGCACGCGGCGCCCAGGAGGGATGGGATGCCGGTTTTACTCAGAAGGTGGCGGGCTGGGCTGAAAAAATTGAGTCCGGGAGCCACATCGTGATCAAAAACCCTGAATATTTTTCTGCCTATATGCGTGAGCAACTCCGCGCTCTGGTGTGAGTTGAAACATCACCCATCATCAATTTGGACGCTCCAGAGCGTCCATTTTCCCTTCTGAAAAATACAGTATGTGACGACAGGCCAATGCGAAACCGTACACGGCTGCGGTTTTGTTTATTCGCTCGTCAGAAAATCCAGCCACTCGTTATCTGACAGGACGCGATAAAATGGCGTTGTATGGCTTTTAATATAAGACAGCAACGCGGAGTCACTCATTTCAGAGGCTAGCGTTTGATATTCACCGCCGATATCGTCATAGAGACGGTAATACAGCCAGTTAAAGTAGCGGCATGTTCTGGTGAAAAACGGTGGTGGGAAATCCAGATAAGCGATGGCGAAGTCATATAGCGCCGTTTCCGCTTTTTTGGCATCTTCACACTGAATAATATTCCACAGCTGTAATTTGAGCCAAATCAACGTGCTGATTTTTGCATCCGGCAAAGCTTGGCCCGATTCACGCAGATAACGGTCGAGATACATTCTGACTTCATCTGAATTGGGATGCTTATCCAGATTTAACGAGGCAAGAATCAGCAATGCTTCAGAGTCATTGCCCTGCATAACCTGTCGCTCCGCCCATTCGACAATCTCTTTATCACTGGCTTCTGCATGCAAAGCGCCGTGGATCTCATTGAATTGACGAAGACAGAGAAGATCGTCGAGCGTGTAGGGATACGAAAATGTTGTCATCGTGACCTCAAAAGCCAGACCCCATCAGTTGCACAGATGTGGGGTCTGCTATCTGTTCATTATACTTGAGCAGACTTGCACAAGCCGCTTGCCAGCTGGGTAAAGACCTCGATAATGCTCGGAAGCGCCTTTTCGGGATCGTTGCTCGCCGCGACCCACAGTGCGGCATTCATCGCGGCACTGTTTAACATATGGGCTGCAGCGTCAGCGTCCACCGCTTTTAGAACCCCTCTCTCGAGCATTTTTTGAATAGTCTGGCGGGTGGATTCAAGACAATTATTCTGACTGGGCCACTGAGCGGGATCCCCGAGAAAGGCCGGGCCGTCGAGCAATACGATACGGCGCACTTCGGGGTCTAACGCCATCTTGATATAGGCGACGCCTTCAGCCAGTAGCCGTTCCCAGTCGTCGCTGGCATGCGCGGCATCAGCTTTGGCACGTTGCGCCATCTCACCATCCATCTGGGCAACAACCGCGGCCAGTAATCCTTTTTTATCGCCAAAATTGTGATAGAGCGCTCCGCGTGTCAGGCCCACGCTGGCCGTTAATTCATCCATAGATGACGCGGCAAAGCCTCTTTCAGCAAAGGCTTTTCGCGCTGCCATGACTAACTTTGCGCGGTTTTCTTCCATCGTTTCAGTACGACGTTTCGTCACGATACCTTCTCCATCTTCATTTGACATACGACGCGTATGTGTTATTAATTCAACATACGCAGCGTATATTAAATCATCTGTCCGTGCTGCGCTGACGTTTTCTCACATTGGTCAAAGTACAGGATATCCTATGATTAAGCGCGAACCGATTTTCCCTGCCAGCCGTCACGCTCTCTATGAAGAACACGGTTATTCTGCCGCGATCCGTTCCGGTGATTTGCTGTTTGTTTCTGGCCAGGTAGGCAGCCGCGCCGATGGCACGCCAGAGCCGGATTTTGCCGCTCAGGTGCAGCTGGCGTTTGATAACCTGAAAGCAACGCTTGTTGCAGCGGGGTGTACCTTTGACGATCTGATTGATGTCACCACTTTTCACACCGATCCGGAAAATCAATTTTCAACCATCATGCAGGTAAAGCAGGCTATTTTCCCGCATCCCCCTTACCCAAACTGGAGCGCCGTTGGCGTGACCTGGCTTGCGGGATTTGATTTCGAAATCAAAGTGATTGCCCGAATTCCTGCGCATTAACTTCCGTCTTTGTTTAACCGCTGGAAAACCACATTCCTGTTATGAATATTTATGAGGAAGCGGTTTTCCGGGATCCTGTACTTTTACTCGTACAGAGTGAAGACGCTATCGCGCGAGTTGGGTCGTATAATTTGTTGCCACCCAGCGGTAACCGCTGCCTTCATGCTTCACGTGGCCCAGTCCTGGAAACGAAATATGTGCGGCAGCGACCCAAACGTTCTGATCTGCAGCTTGTTTGAGTACGCTCTCTCGCGTTGTGACTGCCTGCTGGCGATTGACGTCAAAGTGGATTGCGACGTGCGGATCGGGCATTTGTGCTGCTTTGGCGTGAATAATATCGCCCCATAAGATCAGCGTCTGGCCTTCGCTCTCCACACGATACAGCACGCTACCTGGCGTATGACCCGCGGTAGATTCAGCACGGATCCCCTCCAGAAGCGTTGCAGGTGCCATGAAGGTTTTCAACCGACCGGCATTGATGACCGGGCGAAGGGTTTTCTCACTCTCCGCGAACGTGTGTGCCTGGCTAGCCTCCACCTTCTTAATGTTGGACGGATGAAGCCAGAATTCTACGTCTCGTTTGTCCACATACACGTCAGCGTTTGGAAAAGCAGGTTTGCCCGAGCGTGATACTCCGCCGGAGTGATCGGCGTGAATATGGGTAAGCAATACGGCATCAATCGAATCAGCCGGATAGCCTGCGGCGGCGAGATTTGTCTGCAGATGCCCCCCCGCGCTGCCGAAGAGATCGCCTGCACCGGTATCCACCAGAATACGCTTTTTGCCATCGTCAATAACGTACGCATTGATCGACGTCTCGGCTTGCGGCGTCATGACATCTTTGGCCATAGCCTGACGTAATGTGTCCGGTGAGATGTTGGTGAGCAGTTTATCCAATGGAACCGTCACCGTGCCGTCAGATACGGCGGTGATGCGCAGATTTCCCAATGTCATCCGATAATACCCGGGAGCCTGTTCATCCAGAGGGTTAGCCTGCGTGGCTGCCAGGAGCGGGCTGGAAAAGAGGAGTGACGTCATCAGTGCCAGTATAATTTTCATAAAATTGTCCTACTCAATGTTATTTGAATGTCCTGAGCAGTATCCTGAGTCCATCACTATCACTCAAATTGATTAAGATAATGTTCACTATCAGAGAAAATGATTTTCATCGTATCGATCTGAATTTGCTGACGGTGCTGTTAGTCCTGCAGCGCGAAGGCAGCGTGTCACGTGCCGCCGAAAAATTGCATCTGGGGCAGCCAGCGGTCAGCAATGCGTTGGCGAGACTGCGTGAAATGTTTAGCGACCCACTGTTTGTTCGCACCGCTGGAGGCATGATTGCGACGCCGCGCGCCGAAACGCTAATCGCTGAACTTGGGCCCTTAATGGAACAGATGCAGCATGTTCTTTTTCAGCCAGCGTCATTCACACCGGCGAGTGCAAGCCATGTTTTTCGGCTGGGTATGAGCGACTGGGTGGAAAGTTGGCTGATGCCGGAATTGCAGGCATATGTCATACGTGAGGCTCCGGGGATCACTCTGCAGGTCAGTGCCAGCGACCCTTTTCGGGATGGTCAACAAGTGCTGCAAAGGGAGATAGACCTGGCGATTTCGGTAGGGCAGAGCACCGCTGCTACGTTGAGGCGCGAAAATATCCGTTCACTCAACTTTTGTACGCTCTGGCACCCGGAACAGCTTTCGCTGGAAGCGCCGCTGACGCTGAAAAATTATGTGGAGCACGATCACGTCCTGGTGTCTTATCGCGGATCGGCGTGGAGCGCCATTGACGATCAATTAGCATTGCAGGGGCAATCACGAAAGGTGCGTTACGTTACGCCGCATTTTTCCTCCTTACCGCCTCTTTTGAAACGCATACCAGCTTTAGCGACCGTCCCGTCTGGGTTGGCGGCTGATTGGGTGACTCATTACGGGTTACGCTTTAGCCCGGTTCCGGTACAGACGCCGGAGATTCCGCTCTCGCTGCTGTGGCATAAAAAATCCGATAACGATATGCCTCTGAATTGGCTGAGGGGGGTTTTAGGAAGGGTTATAAAAGCTTTGTCTTGAATCGTCAGAGGGATGAACTTTTCCGAATCCTCACATTTTATATTAAGAAGGTCGGAGACAAGTTGTAGGACCAGACTATCACCGTTGTTCATCATCAAATTTATGGGAAAGTAAGGCGTAAACGTGAATGGGTCGACGTGCTGGCCATTTGATATCGGCTTTTTTCCAACCTGATCTGAGTGCGTTATCACTGTAATTTATCATCAGGAATAAATCATAAATCTTACTACTGTGTGGAGGATGCCGTTTTCCGGTATTTGGTGTAAGGCTGGCGATTCTCTCTCGCGCTCGGTACATCGCGGGGAGGATGTATAGTAAGTTAATAGTTAAAAATTTCTTTTATTACAGGGGCTTATATATAATCCTGTTCACTACGCATCTTACTACTCCACTTTCATTTTTCATGAAAGAAGTTATAATCTACGATTCTTTTTTATTTCAAAGCGATGTCATGGATTATTTATTTTTAGCATTACTTATAGCAACAACTTTTGCGAGTGCATCTTTTCTTCGTACTAAAGCATTAATGACCGTCGCTTTTATCTTGGTTTTTGCTTTTTGGTACATCTGTAATATGTTTACCGGTAACGGTGTGACCGATGCTGTTTATTATCATTTAAAAATCAATGTTTCAGGTACATCAATAGATGATATTCTGCCGAAAGTATACGCAGCAATAATTTTTATTTTTCTATGCGTGATTATCATCTTCGCGTCATTTAAATGCAGGAAAATAATCCCTGCCCGAAAGCCTTGTGTTCTCAATTCAATTTTTATTTTTTGTTGTGTCTTGACTCTAAGTCAGTCAAGCGCATTGAGAAATGTGTATAACTCCTTTTCGAGTGCTACTTTTGGAAAAGGTTTGGAAGTCGCTAAAAACTATAGCAATATAAATTACAAAAAAGATAAAAAATACAATTATGTTTTTATATATGCTGAAAGTCTCGAACGTAGTTTAAGAGATATTGATGGGGTTAACTATATTCCTCATATCACCAAGCTTGCCAATAATTATTTGGATTTTACCAATATTGAACAAATCCCAGGAATGGGATGGACAATGGCCGGGATGGTGAATACTCAATGCGCCGTGCCATTGGTTCTCCCTCAGGGGAATACCGCAAGTAATATGTCACATTTCCTTGCGGGTGCAGATTGTATTGCGACTCATCTGCAAAAAGATGGCTATACAACCGAATTTGTTCGTGGGAGTGATAAAGAGTTTGCTGGCGGTGATAAATTCTTTTCCCAACATGGTTGGCAGGAACAGCATGACAAGAATTACTTCCTTGCTAATAAGTTGTTAACTGAAAAAGATCTCAGTGGTTGGGGTGTGCATGACGATAAATTGATTGACCATGTCTACAATGAGTTCGCACGCTTATCTGCTAAAAGAGAAAACTTCCTGCTCTCTTTTTTAACGGTAAATACGCATCCGCCAGCAGGCACTTATTTATCAGTTTGTGACGGAAACATCCCCGACAACATTGATAATCCTATGTTGAAGTCTGTGAGTTGCTCTGATTATTTACTGGGTCAATTTATAGATAAAATAATTAATTCTGCTTATTTCGATAATACCATTATTGTCGTTGTATCCGATCATTTAATGATGGCAAATGCTGCAAGCGATAAACTAAACGAAACCAACGAGAAAAGACTCAATAATTTCATTGTTATAAAAAAAGGGTTAAAGGCGCAACAGATTAATAAAGCCGGTACACTACTGGATGTATGGCCAACAGTGCTTGCTGTTTCATCTGCCGAAAATACTGATTTTGGATTTGGGCATAGTCTGCTTAGTGATGCGAAAAGCGATATCTTAGAAACTTGGGCAGACAGTAAAAATATTAGCAACTATCTTGGTTTCGCATCTTCGTTATGGAGTTATCCATCCCTGAACGATCCCATGAGTTTTAAAGAAGGTGTATTTACCCTTGGTCAGCAGCAGTATCAGATACCGCTATTTGGTGTTGTTGATAAAAATAAGAATATCAAAAGCATCTATTTTGAGGCTTTTGCAATAAATGCTAAAAAGATAGCTGAGGAAGGTGATTCACTTTTTTATATAAATAAGTGCGCCGTGACATCAACGAATAAAACAGGGCTGTGCGGTTATGAGTTGACTCGCAAAAATACAACTCAATATCAGATAAAAGATAGTGGGATAACTGATCGTAGTGTCCTGGATACCGTATCTCCTTTATACACGACGGATTTTATTTCCGTATCGTCTGGCCCCTTGAACCAGGAGACCGGGATGATTGATGGAATACAGCATTTTGATATGCCACGTGGAGTCACTTTTTATTCAATTCGTGACGGGCATTTAGAGACTAATCAGAAAATTAGCTTTGATACATGCAACAACCAGCAGATTAATATAGAAACGGTGAATCAACATCTCAATGACGGCAATGCACGCCTGATATTCGCGTCTAATGATTCCGTATTTTGCATTCCCTATGAGGTCCGGCCGTCAATTAATAACGTTTTGCGTTCTGATGCAGCCAGCCTTCTTGCACCAAGACAGCAGGTCATTGGCGTTTATGACAAAAAACAAACGAAATTTGTCATAGGTCTGCCTGAAAAGCCACTGGATGTATTCATATCGAAAGAAGATTTCAAGCTCTATCAACTGTGCAACATTTTCAGTGAGTGTTTGTGATCTTTTGATTTATTGCACATAATCATGTCGTTACGTGACAACAAACAACAAAAAAGCCACTCGGAAGAGTGGCTTTTTTGTGAGATTTTTAAAGCTAAAATTTGGTGGCCCCTGCTGGACTTGAACCAGCGACCAAGCGATTATGAGTCCCAAGCTAATAGTAATTAAAACAATAAGTTACTTGTTTTTCAATGGCTTATTAAGTCGAATAATGATGAATACTAAATTATAGTGATTAGGTCTGCTGCCATTTTGCTGCCAAATTCCATGCATATGAACATTCTTTGAATGTTAAATACGCACTTGTCGACGGCGAATGATTAAGATAAGTTTTATTGATATTGATTGAAATGGTCAACCTAGCTTACCAAATGGAGTTGAAAATGAGTCAACGTAAACCCAGAGCTTTGCGTGTTAATGTACACATCCAAAAAGGTGATTCAGTAGAGGGCGTTTTTTCCAAAGAAAAACAACAATTACATCTCAAGGTTTTGCGAGACGGTAAGGTCGTATCTGCTGATAAAGTAGTTTTATCTGAGACATATGATAGGCCCAAAGGACCAAAGGTTTTAAACCAACAAGAGTTTAAACGATCCTCACACTTTACTATCGATAACTCAAAGATATTAAACCAATACGAACAGGTCTGGGGGGTAGATACCAATCATAAAGATGTGCTTGGCCAGACAGCAAATGTGACAGGAGTTACTGTATGTGATCCTTATGGCTCAGGCGATTATTATCCAGTTTTAGCAATCATTTTTGGAAAGGTAAAAAACAATCCTGAATTGTTTGGCTGGAGGAAATTTATTGAGTTTATTATCAATTCAGATTGCTATGATCCCAAAAAACGCTATGCTTTAATAGTTGACTCTGAGCTTGGAGATATTAAGCTATTTAATTCTAGAGAAAAAGCGATACATGCTGATTTCTACTTGCCGGATTGTTGGGAACTTATTTATGCTTCAAGTGATACGGGTAAAGATAATATCCTAAACAAAGTAATTGCATGTTCTGATAAAACGGCCAATAAGATGATTGAACTTATGTCATCTATAGAGAAAAATAAGAAGCATTGGAATGAGGTTGAAAATGAACTTACGCATCAACCAACATATATACCTTTAGAACTAAAAGAACCATGATTAATTTAGTATCACTTAAATTTGAAGTGATACTAAAACTCTATAGGCTAACTAATGGGTTGAATTTTAATGCTTCAATTAAATGCTCGGGTGAGAAATGCGCATAGCGCATCGTCATTTTAATATCTGTGTGGCCTAGGATTCTCTGCAATACGAGAATATTGCCGCCTTGCATCATAAAATGGCTGGCAAATGTATGTCGCAGAACGTGCGATAACTGACCGTCAGGCAGTTCAATACCAGTACGCTTTAAAGCTCCTCTGAATGCAGAATAACATCCTGTAAACACGGGCTTGGAGCTTCTGGTGTTAGGGAGCATTTCATAAAGCTCATCACTAATTGGAACCGCACGGTTCTTTTTACCTTTAGTTTTGATATAGGTAATTTTTCCAGGGCTAATCTGCTTACCTGTTAGAGATTCAGCTTCCCCCCATCTTGCACCAGTAGCCAAGCAAATCTTGACGATGGTCACCAAGTCCTCAGCCTTACTTCTCTCACATTCATCCAGCAAAAGCCGAACTTCATCAACGGTCAGCCATGCCAGTTCAGCTTCATCAATTTTAAATTCTCGAATGTTTTCGAGTGGGTTCGGGGCGTTCCAGTCATCCAAACGTTTAAGCTCATTGAACATAGCCCGGAAATAAGCTAATTCAAGGTTTACTGTGCGGGGGGCTACTGCTTTTACACGGTCAGAGCGGGTAATCTTGCCGCTCAGTCGTTGCTCTCGATAGGTCGCAAAGAGTTTAGCGTTAAACTCTGTAGCAAGTGGGTTTCCCATGGAAAAGCAGGCAAATTCCATCGCCCCTTTTCGTTTCACACCGTCTGACAGGGTTACACCATGAGTGTTAAACCAAGTTTGTACCAAGTCAGTAACCCGTCGCTTATCTGCCTTTTCTCCCAGCCAAGGTTTATCCTGCGCCTGTTCTTTAATATGGCGTTCATAAGCAAGCGCTTCCCCTTTGGTTGCGAACTGGCGGCGTATGCGCTTGCCATCGCGCCCGTTTGGGAAAACTTGTGCTTGCCATTTACCATTGGCTAATTTGTTTACTGTCATATTTAGAATGGGATCTCTTGTTCTTCGATAATCATTGACAGTTCAGAAGAGTCCATTTCTATTTTTTTGTTTTTTACTCCATCTTTAAAAACTAAATATTCATGATTATATTTATCTTTAATTGTCCCTTGAAGAGTGCCAACTTCTTTGTTCATTTCTTTGTTATAGTAATAATTTCCGATTAGAAAGTTCACTGGGTAAAAATCTAGTTGCGTTGCAATTGATTCCCCGTAATTCGAGTATTTTTTTCCATCGTTAATGCTGTTGCTGTAGGTGTTAAGTTGTGAAAAAGTTGCTTGAGGACTCATTCTTTCTTGAAGTTCTTTTATAGCTTTAAGAATAAGTGTATTTTCTTGACTAAGAAATGTTCTTTCACCGACCTGTGCGGGTTGTATTTTAAGTAGCTGGACTATGGAGTTAACGTCATTTTCGTCGGCGGAAAAAGTTGAGTTAAGAGCTTTTGATATGGATTGTGCATTAGTCTGAGCGTTGTCAATTCTCAGTACACTGTCATATTCACAATAGCGAAAAGCTTGCACATCAAAGGGGCTGTTAGTTTTTTCATCTTTAATTAATACGGTTTTTTTATTGAATGCTTGCCGCAATCCTAATTCATACATTACATTCGGATTGCGACCACTTAAATCGCAAATTGCAATGTCACATTCGACAATTCTATTTAATATATCTAATACAATAAAATTAGAATTTGTTACATCATCGGCACGAATTGGTTTGAACCCTGCCTGGGCACATGCGGGTTTAATTAAATGATTGTAAACACGATTAAAATGCCCACTTTCATAACCAGTCATGTCAGCAATTGGCATAATGATAAAGCAAGTACGCTCAGTTGGTTGATTTTTATCAATATTTTCTGATTTTGTTGTCATCTTTATATACCTAGTTCAGATGCTCTGTTTTTGAAATCACCTTACCTAAAACTTTAATCTCATCTGCTCGACATTCAAACGACGCGGGTCCACTTTCAACTCTAACTTTCCCACCAGGCAAGCGGTAAATTTCCCTGATGCTTACAAAGCCATCAATCTCTACAACCCACGTACCATCATTGATCATGCCAAAGGCCTTCTCAACGATGAACACCCATAGATCATTTTTGATGAAAAAAACATCTGTTGCGTGAGCTGGTAGTAACTCCGAACTTATAGATACCTCAATAGGGGCTTCCAGCTTCCCGTTTTTAATATTGCATAGCTCAAATTGGGATGGTGTTGCCGCGTTTGCTGATGTGAACATTGGCCCTTTCCCAGTCAACAGCCACTCAAGTTTTGCACCTGTTTCGAGATTGCAAATAACAACCCAATCATTAGGCATGGTGTCTCTTAAGTATCTGTTAGCTAAGGTGCTTTGAGAAACTCCGAGGTGGTTGCATAGAGATATTTTAGTACTAAAACCATAGGCTTCCATTATTCGGTCAATAGCCTCTTTGCCACCTTTGTTGCTCTCGATAACAAAGCGTGTCTCTTTCACAGATTCACTAATGGAGATTTTTTTGATTGTTGACATTCTCTTTATGAGATCCTAGTATCTTGGTTGTTGGTATGTTGTATATCGTTCAATAACACCAAATAGTGAAGATTTGGTGTCAAACCGAGAGATAGTGCATCATGAATAGAAACATTTCAATGCGCCCCAGTATCAATCTTGTTGTGTCTGAGCCATTCATAACCCTGGATGAGTTCTGTCGCCGTACAGGGTACAAGCTCAGTTATGCTCGCCAAATGATTCGAGAAGGTCGTTTACCTATCCGCAAAAAGGAAGGGGTAAACAGCCTTGTCGAAGTAAACATGTTCGCTTTGACGATGGAAGCAGCTCAAGGCTGTGAAATCGCAATGCAAGCCTGATAGTTCCATTTTGGGATATAAAAGGATTTACAACATGTTTGATTATCAGATTTCCATACATCCACATTTTGATGATGCCTGCCGGGTCTTCGCTCTACGTCACAATATGGCTGAACTGGCTAGGTTGGCGAACATCAAAGAGCAAACACTGCGTAACAAGTTGAACCCGGATCAGCCACATCAGTTAACTGCTCCTGAAATCATGCTGCTTACTGACCTGACCGAAGATGCCACGCTGGTTGATGGCTTTCTGGCTCAGATTCATTGCCTGCCATGCGTACCGGTTAATGAGCTAACAGATAAAAAGCTGACTGATTACGTTATGGGGGCATCTGCTGAAGTTGGCAGCATTGCCAGAAGCGCTATGTCAAAAGAGCGTATGACGCCAAGCCATAAACATTCATTGATTGAAAGTGCCAACGCGGGGATGCGTTTCCTTGCTCTGGCAGCACTGTCTGTAGATGCGCGTTTGAAAACCAGCCCAGCCATGACCAGTGCGGTAGATACCATGACAGGTATCGGCGCAACGTTCGGCCTGCTGTGAGGTCGCCATGCTGAAAAGCGAACCTTCATTTGCATCACTGCTGGTAAAGCAAAGCCCGTCTATGCACTTCGGTCACGGCTGGATTGTTGGGGAAGATGGTAAGCGCTGGCATCCATGCAACTCACAAAGTGAATTACTGGCTGGGATGTCTACTAATAAACGGAGGAACATATGGCCATTGAAGGTACTGCGGCGGCTGTTCCATTAAGTCCTGGTGAACGTGTCCATGGGCTGAACCACATTGCGGAATTAAGAGCAAAGGTATTTGGCGTGAATATAGAACCAGAACTGGAGCGTTTTATTTCTGACATGCGTAATACAAGGGACCGAAACCATACACAAAATGAACGGGCATTAGCGGCAATATTCTTTATGGCGAATATTCCGGCCAAACGTCAAAGCGTCAATGTAAATGACCTGACGACTGACGAAAAGCGGGAACTGGTTAAGGCAATGAATCATTTTCGTGCAGTCGTGAGTTTATTTCCCAAACGGCTAACCATGCCAGTTTAACCACATAACAGAAATTAATGGCGTCAACTCGCCGGGCATTTTTTTGCCCAAATTCAGGAGAAAGACATATGCAAAATATCGAAAAGCGCAATTTTGAAATTGACCAAAATGCATTGGTTACGTTGCTGAACAAAGCAAAGGTTGAAGAACGTAAAGACCGTGCAATTGACGCTTCAATCCGTATGGAAGCGCTGGCCATTCACATTTTGAATGAAGGTATGAGTGGTGTTGAAGCGGCTGAGTTGTTGCGCCGTGAAGCTGCTCGCTACGAAAACGAATCTCAGGAACTGCACTAATGGCTGATTCAATGGACCTCGTGCAGCAGTGCGTTGAAGAAGAACGTCAGCGCCATATTCAAAAAGCGCTCACCAGCAAACATGCGGTTTCATCTTTTTACTGTGAGTCTTGTGGTGCACCTATCCCTGAAGCGCGCCGCGCAGCTGTTCTTGGCGTCGAGTTATGCGTGACTTGCCGGGAAATTGCAGAGCTGAAAGGCAAGCACTACAACGGGAGGGCTGTATGAGCACGATCCTTAAATGGGCAGGCAATAAAACTGCTGTAATGCCGGAACTAATTAAGCATCTTCCTGCTGGCCAGCGACTGGTTGAACCTTTCGCGGGTTCCTGCGCTGTAATGATGGCGACAGACTATCCTCATTATCTTGTCGCAGATATCAATCCAGATTTAATTAATCTATATCGCACTATTGCGGAAGATACAGAAAACTTTATTAACCTTGCTAAAGCAGTTTTTGAAAGTTTTATCGTTGCTGAAAATTATTATCGTGTACGAGAAGCTTTTAACCACGATTCGCAATTGGACCGCCTGCACCGCGCAGTTTATTTCCTTTATCTGAACCGCCACTGTTATCGTGGATTATGCCGCTACAACCTAAGCGGTGTTTTTAATGTCCCGTACGGTAATTATAAAAAGCCTTATTTTCCAGAAAATGAGATCCGCGCATTTGCAGAGAAAGCAAAACGCGCCAATTTTGTTTGTGCAAGTTACGAAGAAACGCTGGCAATGGTTAAGCGTGACGATGTTATTTATTGCGATCCCCCATACGACGATACGTTTACGGCCTATCACACAAAAGGATTTAATGAGGATAACCAGTACCACCTTGCCTCTATCCTTCTTCATCTTTCCTCGCTGGGGCACAGCGTTGTTGTATCCAACAGTGACACCCAGCTAACGCGCTCTCTTTATCGTGATCTCAAAATTTATGAACTGGACGCGAAACGGAGCATGGGCGTAGCGGGTGGAGAAGGTAAATCCGCTAGGGAAATTATCGCTGTATCTGAACCAGTGCGTGCTAGTTGCAATGAGTGGCAATGGTATGGCGTTGATTATGCCGCAGGGGAAGGTAATAAGGCGGCCAATAAGCTCTCCATGATGGGGAGCAGGGATGTCTGATACTGCTTTTCCCTATAGCTGGAATGCTCCGCGACCCGCTATCGGTGGTTATTCGCATACGGATACAGCAACGGGGATCATGTATCTGACGCCGGACGGCAATCGCAAGCTTTTGACGATTGCCGAATTGGCAGAAACAGATGAGGCACCAGACCGGAGCCGGGCGGCCCGTCATCGCCTGGCTTCGCTGCCTCATTTTGTTCGTCGCATGTATGCTCAAAAACTTGAGCAGGTGGACCGCAAAGGGAAAAAAGCGGCAGATGCCTGGCTGATAAATACCTTTGAGCGATTCGTTCTGAGTCGTATAGACCAGGTCAATGAGCAGTATCTGCCGCAAGGGGTTATGCCTGCGGCTTTATTGCCTCTGCGTGAACAATTCTGGCGCCTGCTTTGGGCTGGTAAAAAAGAGCTGAAAAGACTGGCGCATAACCTTGCTGATCTGTTGGGTAGCGAGTTTAACCGCGAGTTTGATTTCCAGATGGCCCGCACGTCCGATCCCCATTTCGCCACTTTGTCAGGTTATGGTCGGATGGGGTTTCTTGCTAATCACCTCAAAACACCGGTCCCGTGCTGGACAGCATACTGCGAAGAAGAACTGGAAGCGGAAGACGCCCTGAAAGCAGTGGCCCGCTTACAGTCTCCGCAGTGGTGGCTTAATCGTCTGCGCCGTATGCATGCTCGCTGGCGTGAGCATCTGATGGTTGCGGTCGGGTATGTACACAAAAAATCCGCACCGTACTGCAGTGACCCATGTTTACAGGAATGGACGGCACAAAAGAAAGCCAACCGCGAATTTCTTAAAGCGATGGAGCTGGAAGATGAGGACACCGGCGAACGTGTATCGCTGATTGATAAAGTGGCCGGCAGCGTTGCAAACCCAGCCAACCGACGTCGTGAATTGATGGCGCGCATGCGTGGGTTCGAAGATTTAGCGAATGAGGCCGAGCTGGCTGGGGCGTTCTTCACGCTTACCGCTCCATCTAAATATCACTCAATGCAGTACGACGGACGCCGGAACAACAAATACAGCGGCGCGTCACCGCGTGAAACACAGAAATATCTTTGCAAAGTATGGGCGCGCACGCGTGCGGCCTGGCTGCGCAATGGTATTCGCGTGTTTGGTTTTCGTGTTGTCGAACCTCACCACGATGAAACCCCGCACTGGCACCTTCTCCTTTTCATGCGCCCAGAGCATATCGAACCGGCAACAGCAATCTTTCGTAAGCACGCCATGCGTGAAGATGGAAATGAGCCTGGCGCTGCAGAGAATCGCTTCGAAATGAAACCCATTGAGAAAGAGAAGGGCAGCGCAACGGGCTATATCGCCAAATACATTTCAAAAAACATCGATGGCTATCAGCTTGATGACGATCTGGATGATGAAACCGGCAAGCCTTTGAAAGAGATGGCTCGCCGCGTAAGTGCTTGGGCATCTCGCTGGGCGATCCGTCAGTTCCAGCAAATAGGTGGCGCACCAGTAACAGTGTGGCGTGAATTACGCCGCCTCGGTGATCGTGAGTTGGTCCTGCACCCCGAAATTGAGCCAGTGCGTCAGGCCGCCGACAGCAGCGCGTGGGATTTATACGTGAGTGCTCAGGGTGGCCCGCTGGTTTCCCGTGATCTCCTGCGCGTGCGCCTCAGTTATGAAGTCACCGAAAATGGCAACCTCTACGGGGATGACGTTTCCAAAATTTCCGGCGTTTACTCCCCGATCAGTGGGCCGGAATCTCTGATTCATACGCGCACTACCAAATACAAAATTGTGCCGAAACGTCAGGCCGACGGCGTTTCTGGTTTTGAACTTGATTTTTCAGGCGGCCCCGCCGCCCCTCGGAGTTCTGTCAATAACTGTACGCGGGAGCCGCGGGAGGTTGAAGAACGCGCCGATCCTGGCGGCACGGTCATTAATGACTGTGCCAGCTGGGCGGATATTGGCTCTTTATCCCGGAAAGAAAAACGGGTGATTGCGCAGCGGCTGAGCGACGCGGCAAGGGTAACTAACAAGCGCGTCAAAGTGAGGCCAAAAGCCAGCCCTATGACGGAGCAGGAAAAGCAAATTAGTGAGCTGCTGTCTCTGCGTGGTGTGGATGCCAGTGCCGGAATGGTCCGTTCGTTGATTTCTGGCGCGGTGGTTGCCTTTGGCGATCAGGTATTAACGGTTGAAGAAGGGTGCCTTACTGTCCGAAACCGTACTGCGGCAGGTGTTCAACGTTTGCCGTCCCAGATTGTGGAGATTAAACAGCAGGCGGATGACCTTTTGAACCGAATGAAGCGTGCATTTTCAGCGCGTGAATAGCCCGTGATCAACATGGTCAGGTCTGACGGTGTGGTACCGCGTTCCGTCATTCACCGTCAGAAATGACAGTGCTGGCCATTCATCGAGTAACGTCATTTTGGGTTGTGCTGCAGGTGAATTAAAACGAAATCAGGAGTTGAGGAAAACAGAAATGACCTATCTGGGAAGCAAGGCCGCAAGCGGTGTTTTTCAAAAAATTATTGCGGAAATGCCGCCGCATGATACCTACATTGAGACGCACCTGGGCGGTGGCGCTGTCATGTTGCGTAAGCCACCGGCCCACCGCAATTGGGGCATTGATATTGATCCCCTGACGGTTGAGGCGTTCTGCCAGGGCAATGCTGATTTCCTTGATACCGTGGGCGATAGCCTTTTTATCGATGTTGCCGATGCGGTGCAGTTTTTAAGGGACTTCGATTTTTCCTCCGCCGGTCGTGTGCTGGTTTACGCAGACCCTCCCTATCTGCATGAAACGCGCACCAGTGCCGCACGTTATCGCAATGAATATAACGTTGCCGATCATGAGCGGCTGCTGGCCTGCCTTAAAAGCCTGCCAAAAAATGCCAGTGTGATTTTGTCCGGCTACCCATCAGCGCTTTATGACGAACTGTTAACGGGCTGGCGCCAGAAAGAATTTCAGGCCATGACACGTGGCGGTGTGCGCACAGAGAAAATTTGGATGAATTACCCGGAGGGGAGAGCCTACTCGCACACTTTTGCGGGTAAGGATTACAACGACAGGGAGCGCATCAAACGCAAGGCGAAGCGCTGGCGCGAGAAGTTCGCAGCTTTGCCCCATGCTGAGCGACTGGCAATAATGACGGCGCTGTGTGAAGTTAATGATTAACCTCAGCAAACAGACTCATCTGATTGATTGATAAAAAATATTTTACAACCCCGAAATCCCCCTGTACTGTATATATAAACAGTGGATATATATACAGTTGTCGGTGTCTCTTCCTGGGGATGCTGGCTGGTTTATCCCGTAGTGAGGATAGGAGGGAAAATGCAGGACTATCTTTTGGAGTCGTTGAAACTCCAGCGTATTGATTTCTTTATCAAGCTTGTAGCGGCTAGTGAGTGCAGCGACGAAGAAAAGCGACTTGCTATTCAGTGGGTTTCAGAGCTGACTGATGAACTTATGGTAAAAATCCGCAGCCATGAATACAGCCGGTCGATGGATGTTTCCAGTTTGGGGAAATCTGCATGAGCATGGAAATAATGATTGCAAGGAGCAGAAGATTTGCCTGGCTACACCGAATGCTCTTGAATCCGAGCTTTACCGTAATTTCTGCCCCTGTAACCCAAACCAGAAATTCGTATCCTTAAGGGCAACGCCAATGTCGTTGAGCGGAGTGGTTTAAACTGGTGAAGGTAGAAAGCGAGTGATAGAAGTTATGCTGAAGGTCTGGGAGGACTATAGGTGGCTACATTAGCAAACGTTGCTGGTGTCAGGACTTGATTCTGGCGGCTGCAAGGGGATAAGATATCCATTACTTAACAATTAGGGTTTAAACATCAAAATGGCCTCAAAAACTAAGATCAACCGACTGGATATGCCAAAACTACCTACTGCTTTACAATTTGGATATGGTGGGGAGCTCTTATCCATAGATTTTTGCACTGATTCGCAAATCCCACCGTTAGAAAACGAAAAAACGTCGTTTAGTACCGTTATACTGACAAAAAGCACTGCCAAAAAATTATACGACGCACTGGAAAAATTCCTTGCTGAAGAACAAGAAGAGTAAAATATGAAAACAAAGGAAAAAAAAGATACCATTTTTAAAGACTTTGATTTTTTTTCATACGAAAAAAACTTACCATCTAGTTATGTGGAAGGTGAGTTTTTGCCTAAAAGTAGTGTGCCTTCCTCTCTTCAAAAAGCTTATTATATATTCGTAGACTTAAACTCACTAAAAAAAACACAAGAAAAAACTCACGATGTAATTAACAAAAAAAAATGGACTAAGCTTTATAAGTCAATATATTGTCGAGTAACAGAGAGCTTTAACATAAAAACACTTGAAGATTCTCTAGATTTGATCATTAATAGCTATGACGAAAAATTAATGGCTTCATTAAAAATGAAGCTAGCATATGCTGCACATATAGAGAGAAGTGAAGATTTAATATATTCAACACTTAATCTTCTAAGTAAATACCATGAAATAAAAAGAGTTAATGCAAATAAAAATTTAAATTTAAATTTGAATATCGATACAGGTATTTTGTCCCTAGATCTTATAGCGGAAAGTAGCAAGTATTCAACAATGCTAACTTTATCATTCTGCCCAGATGGTAAAGTTACATTCTTCTCGTATGATACTGATGATGACGCTCATTCAATATCCGGATATATGACTCATTCTGGTAAATACAAGTCATCGAAAAAAATACAGTCAATACTTAATATATTGGGAAGGGATGAATAGTAATCATGAACTCACTTTCAATATTATCTAACTCAAAAATGGATAATATATCTATGTCTGTCGTAGATAACGATTCTCCTATTTATGATGGCGACGACGATGATTTTGATTTGACGTTTAAACCAGTAGATCAACAAAAAAAAGTTGAAGCTGAAAGAATAATTGATCGAATCATGAACAATGCCATGTGGCTTTGGCGGCAGGCAAGTAGTGATGATTTGTGTACAATTAAAGGTCAAACCGAGCCTGAGGGAGATAATGGTTATAGATATACAATGGTCAGCCCTAGTGCTTATTATAGAAATGGTAACGAAAATAGCCTTAGCCTTTTTCAGATAAGAAAGGAAATAAGAGCTAAGGAAATTAAATTCTTACAGGTGGAAGCGAATATATTTCTTGCTTTTCTGTCAATTGAAGTACGTGACGTCATGGATAAAACTAGACCTATAGCTTTAATAAAGGAAAGGCTAATAAAAAATAGTTTAAATCACGACCTCTTTTCTCTACTTCCTCAAGGAATAACTGTTACAAGTGAGTCAGAGGATGACAAGTGTATGGGATGCCATTGGGACATTCATCTAACCAGCCAGAATACCGTGCTGGAAAAACTTAATACTTTATATGGCGTATTGGCGCAAAGTTCCCAACCGTATAGAAACAACTTGCCAAACAGAGCGTTGACAAATAAAAATAAAAAAGCTTAGTTTTTTTCTATAATAGGTGGCCTTGCTGATACCAGCATCCACCTAGGTATTTTTCTATTCATTGGTGGTTAAGCTATTTAGCTTAATGCTTGCAAAATAACCCATTAATGATCTCACTTTCAGTCCATAAATTTACATTAAAAGGGTGCTCGATGTGATCGAGATGTCTTGCAACTGTAAGTGGATTTGATTCTGAGTCTTACTGGTATGTAAAGACTATGATATTTCAGCGAAACAACAAAAATTGCATGACTATGCCGCATGAATTCGCATGATCGTTTAAGGATCGTTTTAGCTTCGGCCCACCAGTTCTGGCGGGCTTTTGCTTATATCGTGCAGGTGCATGAAAACCACTGCGTAAAGCGGGCAGGCGTGGCGGGGCTACCATTGCGCGCGGCGGGTTTTGGGACTCCTGGCAGCCCCCAAAGGGTCCACGCAGGCCGCCGCAGTGGCATGGTGTCGCCTCGCTGCGTATCAGCATGTGCAATGGAGTGAGTCTGGTGAGGTGCGCACAGCGTGCGGCTGTGGCGTTCTGGTTGTATTGTGGCGTAAAAAACCGCCCGGTTGGGCGGTCGTGTTATGAAATTAAGGCGGTTACTTCCTGCCGGAGGGGATGTCCAGCGAGTAAGGGTTGAAACGGATCACCTCTTCATCCATCCAGTCATTCAGCTCTGTCATTCGCTTTTGCAATGGGGTCAGCTCATTACGCACAAAGACCACGCTCGCTTTACCCACATCACCAAATCCACCGACATTCTGCGGAATGATGCCCATCATCTGCGGCGGCACCCTGTGCGCCGCGAGCATGTCATCACGTGACACATTTTTAATACTCATGAATTCATCCTTTGCCGCCACTTCTGACACCGGGATTATCTGGATGCCGTCCTTCTTCCCGTTCGGGCTGTACATGAACAGGTTACGGAAGTTGCCCGGACCTTTCGATTTGCGCAGCGCTTCACGGATATTATCGACATCAGACTGGTTCTGCGCCGGGTCGCTCATATACATAATGAAGCCCGCATGGCTGCCATTGAGATAATATTTGCGCCGAAACAGGGTGGCTGATTCATTCAGTAGCGCTGACGGGATGGCGCTCAGATATTCAGGGAGGCCGTACACCTCCTGGTTTAAATCCGGCTCCATCAGATGAAATACCTTGCCCGTCTCAAACTGGTAGGGTTCAGTCGTCATCCCATACTGCACATACCAGTAGGTATCAAAATCAATGCCGCGACGCGTATATTTGGCCAGTGCCGGTTCAAGTGACAATTTTTGCCCCAGACGGTTTGTGCGCAGCTCCAGATATGCGTTACCAAACACCAGATAGTCCTGAACAAAACGGCTGAATGCCTGCTGGCTTAACAGTTTATGCGGGATAAACGTGCTGGTCAGAATGTTACGTTTTACAAATAAAGGCGAGCTGTGGTGAACGGCTGCACGGAATGTACGCGCCAGACCGTCAAAACTGATTGGCGGCTCATACCAGCGGTCCATCTTCACACATTCCAGATAGTCCAGCAGTTCGCGGCGGTCCAGCACGGGGATCGGGTCGCCAAAAGAAAACGCCTCGGCGCGCGCCTGTTCAGGTTGGGTGCGCAGCTGCTGTGCTGGCTGGCTGCTCTTACGCTTGCCCATTAAAAAATCTCCACAATATTGGTATTGCTGGCGTTGTTACCTTCCAGCGGTTCGTTAAACAGGGCGTGCATGGTGGCCCACGCTAAATCGGCGTGACTAGCTTCCTCGCTGCGGCTAGCTTCATAGGTCGGACGGTTGCCACTGGCGGTGGTCGAGCGGCGAATGGCCATAAAGCTCTGGGCGATGTCGGTATGGCCAGCGTCAAACTCCAGTCGGCGATGGCTGATAATGTCGTAGGCTTTCAGCACCAGGGCGTTTTTGACGTTCGGGTTATAGACAAACTCACGTGCTGCGGGGAAAAAACCTTTCACGCTTTCGTAGACGCCGTGGCCCACGCCGGTTGAGTCGATACCGATGTAGGTCACGTTGTACTGTTTTGTCAGGTTCTCAATAGCGGCTGCCTGAGCGCGAAAATCCAGTCCTCGCCACTGGTGGCGCTCCAGAATGCGGAACTTGCCACCTTCAACAATTGGCGGGGCTATCACCACGCACCCGGCGCTGTCGCCGTTCTGCGTTCCCTTTGCCGGGTCGTATCCAATCCATACCGGTCGCCAGCCAAACGGGCGCACCATCAGCGGTTCGAAGTCGTCCCACACTTCCCAGCTGTCCACCATGCAGGCCTGCAAATCAGCCAGCGGGAATATCGACGCCAGATCGTCGATAAAGTCACACATCAGCAGGTTCTGGTATTCATCCGGGCTGTATTCGAGGCGCAGCTGGTCGAGGTCAAATAGATTACATCCCCCGTTAACGGCATCTTCCACGGTAACAATCTGGCGATACTGGCCATCCGGGCAAAGGACACCCCGCGCTAAATGCGTGTGGGTCAGGTCGATGTCGACTTTGTCAGTTTTGGCGCGTCCCCGGTTATACAGCGAACCCGACCAGAAAGGGTACGCGCTATGGGTCAGGCTGGACGGGGTAGAAAAATAGGTCTGACGCCATTTTTTGTGCAGCGCCATACCTGATGCGACTTTGCGCAGCTCCTGGAATTTCGGGATCCAGAAATATTCATCCAGATACAGATTGCCGTGATAGCTCTGTGCGGTGCGGGCGTTGGTACCGAGAAAATACAGACACGCTCCGTTGCTCAGTGTCATCGGGTCGCCTTTCAGCTCCACGTCCACCTCGCGGGCAAACTCCAGAATGTACTGTTTGAATACGTGCGCCTGGGCTTTACTGGCTGAGAGAAAAATCTGGTTACGCCCGGTGGTCAGTGCATCCAGTAGCGCTTCACGGGCAAAGTAGAAGGTCGCGCCAATCTGACGGGATTTAAGCACGTTGCGGATACGGTATTTGTTCCCCGCATCCCACCAGTTGCGCTGATAACCAAACAGTGATTCGTGGAAAATCTCCTGGAGTTTTTCGATTTGCTCATCGCTGAAAACGTTCTTTTCCGGTGGCTTGCGGTCGCCTTTGTTGCGGTTGGCCACATTAGGATTCAGGTCGGCTTCATTGCCGCCGTTGTTGAATTTGCCGATGCGGGCATGGCGTTCTGACTGGCGGGCCAGCAGGTCGATTTCTTTAAAGTCCCGCCCCTCTTTGGCAGGATTCATGATCAGCTGACAATATCGCGCCGCCGTGGTGAGCTGCATCTGCTCAAGTGGTCCGTAACTTCCCCACTTGTCGCGCTTCTTCCAGCTGTGTACGGTTGCGGGTTTCTCTCCCAGCATTTCAGCAATGCGGGCGATTCGTAACCCCTGAAAGTACAGGAACATAGCCTGACGGCGGGGGTCGAGGTCCGGGTTTACAGATGTCGTTGTCATGGCGTCAGACTACGGCCCGAATCACTTGCTTTCCGCATCCCCCTGTTGTGTCAGCGCTGACACAATTCACACGCGTTGTCTCAGACCGCGCCGACCGCAAACATACAGGCTCTGACGACAAACCGGAGCCTGAATAATGGCAAAGAAAGCAAAGCGTTTCCGTGTCGGGGTGGAAGGTGCCACCACTGACGGCCGCAAAATTGAACGCAGCTGGTTAACCCAGATGGCGGCGAATTATGACCCGTCCACGTACACCGCCACCATCAACATGGAACACATCAAGGGATACACCGCTGATAGCCCATTCCGTCGTTATGGCATCGTGGACAAACTGGAAGCCGAAGAAATCACCGAAGGTCAGCTTGCGGGAAAAATGGCGCTGTACGCCACGATCACCCCGACCGACGACCTTGTGGCCATGACAGCAAAACTGCAAAAGCTGTTTACCTCCATGGAAGTGAACCCGGAGTTTGCCGATACCGGAGAAGCCTATCTGGTTGGCCTGGCTGTCACCGACGACCCGGCGAGTCTGGGAACCGAAATTCTGCAATTCAGCGCAGGCGCAAGCCGTAACCCGCTGGCCTCGCGCAAGCTGGACGCCGGAAACCTGTTTTCTGCCGCAGAGGAAACCCTGCTGGAATTCGAAGACGTAGCCGATCCGAAACCGTCCCTGTTCTCTGTGATTAAAGAGATGTTTGCCGGAAAGCAGACCACTGATGATGCGCGTTTTGGTGACGTGCATAAGGCGGTTGGTCTGGTGGCTGAAGAACATCAGAGCCTGTCCACGAAAGTGGAAAAACAGGAAACAGTTATCGCCGGATTCAGCGCCCAGGTGAAATCACTGGAAGAAACGCTGACTGTCACCCAGGACGAATTAGCCACCCTGCGCCAGGAACTGTCCATTCAGGACAGTCGCCCGGAACGCCGTAAGTTTGCGACTGGTGGTAACCAGGACGCGAGCGAACTGACCAACTGCTGATGGAGCATCTGCACCAATGAAAAAAAATACGCGCTTTGCCTTTAATGCCTACCTGACGCAACTGGCAAAAATCAACGATGTCTCTGTGGAAGACGTCACCGCCACTAAATTCTCTGTGTCACCGTCGGTTGCGCAGACACTTGAAACGCTGATCCAGAATTCGGCGGCATTCCTGACAATGGTCAATGTCGTGCCGGTTGCGGAACAGTCAGGGCAGCCGCTGGGTCTGGGGGTGGGTACCACGATTGCGGGCACGACCGATACCACCAGTAAAGACCGTGAACCGACCGACCCGACTGACCTGAGCGGTATTACCTACAAATGCACCCAGACCAACTTTGATACCGCACTGACCTACAGCAAAATTGATATGTGGGCCAAGTTCCAGGACTTCCAGACGCGTATCCGTGATGCCATCGTGAAGCGCCAGGCTCTGGACCGCATCATGATTGGCTTTAACGGGACCAGCCGTGCTGCCACGTCAAGCCGCACCACTAACACCAAGCTTCAGGATGTGAATATCGGCTGGTTGCAGAACATCCGCACCAATGCTGCAGCCCGTGTAATGGACAGCATAATCCCTGTCAGTGGTACCAAACGCGATGAAATCCACATCGGCAAAAAAGGCGATTACGAGAACCTCGACGCGCTGGTGATGGATGCGGTCAACAACCTGATCGATGAGGTTTATCAGGATGATGACGGTCTGGTGGTGATTTGTGGCCGTGACATGCTGGCCGATAAATACTTCCCTATCGTGAACAAACAGCAGGAAAACACCGAAGTGCTGGCCGCTGATTTGATTATCAGTCAGAAACGCATGGGTGGCCTGCCGGTGGTACGCGCACCGTTCTTCCCGACCGGGGCACTGCTCATTACCCGCCCGGATAACCTGTCCATCTACTGGCAGGAAGATTCCCGCCGTCGCCAGGTCAGTGACAATCCGAAGCGTGACCGTGTGGAAAACTTTGAGTCCGTCAATGAAGCGTACGTGATTGAAGATTATCGCGGTGCGTGTCTGGTGGAAAACATCAAAGTCAAAGCTGACTGGACTCCGGCATCAGGGAGTAATCCGTAATGACCAGCCCCGCCCGCGCACACCGCCTGCGGGTTGAAGCTGAACTGACTGCCCGCGAGGGCAGTCATCAGCAACCTCTCAGCGGTTACAACCAGATGTTGTTGCAGCTCTCGGAAGATTTGCGCCGACTCAAAGGGGTGCAGTCCACCGAGAAAAAAGCCGAACTCAAGCGCGAACTTCTGCCGAAGTACGACCCCTGGGTGACGGGGATCCTGGCGGGAGATGGCGCAAGCCAGGACGATGTGGTGATGCATGTTCTGGTCTGGCGTATTGATGCCGGAGATTACACCGGTGCGCTGGACATTGGCCGCCACGCCCTGAAGCACGGATGGGTATTGCCAGCCCGCTATAACCGCACCACGGCGACGGCGATTGCTGAAGAATTTGCCGATGCCGCACAACGGGCGTTTGTGGCGAAGCAGCCATTTAATGCAGCCCTGCTGACCCAGGCGCTGGAGCTGGTTGATGCGCACGATATGCCTGATCAGAGCCGTGCCCGTCTGCATAAGGCGCTCGGTTATGCGCTGCGTGATAACGATCAGCTAATGGCGGCAGTTAATCACCTGACCCGCGCACTGGCGTTGCACAGCGGGTGCGGTGTTAAGAAAGACATTGAGCGACTGGAAACCCGGTTGCGTAACGCCAGTAATGGCTGACAGAACGTGCCCACGCGCGGGGCGGCACGGGGTGGCGACAGGCAAATGCCGCATCAAAACCCCGTCCACCGCCCGACTATAAGAGGATGCAATGCAGCCACTGAAATTTGTTGCACCCGAGCAGGCACCGGCAGGCGGTAAGGACATCATCACCAACACCACATTCTGGCCAGACCTTGATATCTCAGAGTTTCGGGCAGAAATGCGCACCGATGGCACCGTGACCCCGGCGCGATTGCGGCAGGCGGTGCTCACCGCCATTGCCGAAGTGAACGCAGAACTGTTCGACTTTAAACAGCGGCAGGTGGCCGCTGGTTACGCCACGCTGGCAGCGGTTCCCGCTGATGTGATTGACGGTGAAAGTCAGCGCCTGCAGCTTTATCGCCGTGCTGTCTGGTGCTGGACAAAGGCCACGCTCACCGAGCGTTATCGTGATTTTGATGCCACCGGCAGCGGCAGCAAAAAAGCCGATGAGATGGTCAGCACGGTGGATGATCTGTGGCGCGATGTAAACTGGTCACTGAGTCGTTTGCAGGATAAGCCGCGAATGATTGTGGAGCTTATCTGATGAAAGTACGGGCGCAGCAGTACGACACGGTGGATGGCCTTTGCTGGCGACACTATGGACGCACGCAGGGTATGACCGAGCGCGTACTGGCTGCGAATCCGGGGCTGGCAGATTTCGGCCCTGTTTTACCCCATGGTCTGGAGGTGGAGTTGCCGGACATTGTCCCGGCAGCCATCGCCCAGACCGTACAGCTATGGGACTGACCATGACCATCGAAAAAGTCACGGCCTTTATTGTGTACTGGATTGCGGTATTTCTTGCCTGGCTGGGTGGCTGGTCCATTCAGGATGCGGCCGCAGCGGTCGGTATGGCACTCGGCGCGGGCATGTTTGCCGTCAGCTGGTACTACCGCCGAAAAACCTTTCAGCTACTGGCCGCCGGAAAAATCAGCCGGGAGGTTTATGAACGCGCAAATCGTTAAACGTTGTCTGGTGGGGGCGGTGCTGGCACTGGCGGCACTTGTGCCGGATTACCCAAAGCTGCACACCTCTCCTCAGGGGCTGGCGCTGATTGCTGATTTTGAGGGGTGTCGTCTGACACCGTATCAATGCAGCGCCGGGGTCTGGACCAGCGGTATTGGCCACACCGCCGGGGTTAATCCGGGAAAAGTCATCACCGAACGGCAGGCGGCCAGCAATCTGGTCAGTGATGTGCTGAAGGTGGAAAAGCGTCTCGCCGCATGCCTGACAGTGATGCCGCCGCAGCATGTGTATGACGCGTTGGTCAGCCTCGGGTTTAACGTCGGAACGGGCGCCATTTGTCGTTCAACGATGGTGGCATTTATCAATCGCCAGCAGTGGTGGCAGGCATGCCATCAGTTACCACGCTGGATTTATGTTAACGGTGTTATCAGTGCCGGGCTGGAGAACCGCCGGGGCCGGGAGCTGGACTGGTGTTTAAAAGGGGCAGGAAGATGAAGAACGTATTTAAGTGGATTTTTGATATTTCGTTACTGGTCATGATTGCGGTGGCGTTTATTTATCCGCAAAGCATTGTCATGACGGGGGTGGCCCTCTGGGCATGGTTCGGTATTGTCATCTGTTCGATGCTGATATGTGCCGGAATTGTTGGGCAGTGTGCATGGGTGAAAGACGGTAAATCGGGCATTGCAGACATTACCCGCCGGGCTTTCGGTCTTGCCAGGCGCATCAGGTTACGCAACCAGTTCCGCTTTGTGATCATGACGGCAGCGATAACGGCCAGTCTGCTAAATGCAGGAATGCTGACCGTGGCGCTGTGTTATCTGGGTTCGTTGCTCATTTTCCGTTTCCTGCGATCTGTACTCCTCATGCTCTCCGGTACGCCGTCATGTTCCGCGCAGTCAGCATAGCATTGGCGGTGGCGCTTGGGCTGTCAGCCTTTCTGGGCTGGCGGCTCGACAGGTCCATGCAGACTGTGGGGGAGCAGGTAAAAACCATTGGCACGCTGAATGGCCAGCTTGCTGATAAAACCAGCCAGTTACTGGCGGTGGATTTAATGGCCCGCGCCAATGACAGTCTGCAACTGGGCCTGCAACGCCGTAACGAACAACTGGCGGCTGAGGCTGCCGGTCGTGACCAGCGGTTTAAGGAGCTGATGAATGAAAACAAAGAGGTTAAACGCTGGGCTGATACTCGTTTGCCTGATGCTGTTATCCGGCTGCAACAGCGCCCCGCCATTACCGGGAGTGAGGGTTATCACACTTACCTGCCCGGCAGTGTCGCGCTGCACTCTGCCAGCCAGTCAGCCGGTCACTCACGGTGATTTACTGGCGGCAAAGAATGCCGCCGAAGATGCCTGGGCGCAGTGTGCTGCCCGCGTTGATATGATTGTGGACTGTCAGGAGCAGCAGCATGAAAAAGCCCGATTCCCTGCGTCGCGCACTGACTGAGGCCGTCAGCCATCTGCGGGAAAATCCCGATCACCTGCATATTTTTGTGGATGACGGCAGCATGGTCAGTACGCTGGCCCCGTCTCTGTCATGGGAATACCGCTACACCCTGAACATGATGGTGACAGAGTTTGCCGGTGATCAGAATCTGCTAATGGCAACCGTGCTGTCGTGGATGCGTGAGCATCAGCCCGATGTGATGGCTAACCCTGAACTGCGCAACAGCAGCATTTCTTTTGAAGCGGTCATCCTCAACAACAACACCTGTGATCTCAGTATTGACCTGAAACTGACAGAGCGCATTGTGGTCAGCCCGTCAGGGGAAAATATGGTGGTCGAAGCAGTCCCAGAACCTTATAACCCGGAGCTGCGTGATGATTACTGGCTCACCTCAAAATGATGCACTGAACGTTGACCGCGAACTGGTGGCATTGCTGGAAAAGCTTTCCCCTCGCAGTCGCCGTCAGCTTTCGCAGGAAATTGCCCGTGACCTGCGTCGCACCCAGTTAAAACGTATCGCCGCCCAGAAGAACCCTGACGGCAGCCCGTTCACGAAACGTAAAGCCCGTTTTATTACCGTCCAGCAGGGGATGAAGTTTCTCTGGCGCGGTCAGGTGCGCAGCCTGAAAAACTGGCAGTTCCGCAAAGGCCGCCACGGCGACATGGTGACGGGGTTTGATGTTGAGCGCAGCGCGGTACGCTCATTCTACAGGCGTGATATTGAACGCTTTATTGAAGTAAAGAAAAACCGTATCCGCTCAAGGGTAAAGAACAAGCAGACCCGGATGTTTAAAAAGCTGGGAACCAGTCGTTACATGCTGGCGAAAGCTACCTCTGACGGTGCGGCTGTTTACTTCGCCCCACAGGTGCAGCGCATCGCGCAGGTTCACCAGTACGGACTGAAAGATCGCATTCGCCCGAATGTGGAAGTGCAGTATCCGGCCCGCCAGTTGCTGGGGTTCACCCCGGCAGATATGCAGCATATCGAATACCTGATAATCTCATGGCTAAGTGGAGCTTAATATTTTATAAATTGTAATGAATATAGATGTAAAAATACCATTTTATGTTCTTTGTTTTATTAGAACTTCAGTAGAAAAAAAGCACCTTTTAGTTTAGGTGCCTTTTTGCCCTAACCCTTAGCTTTTAATATTTTTCCAGCCAGCTCAGCCAAAACATCTGTCCCATCCATAACTGATGGGATTTTGTCTTCATTAGGTTGAATAGGGCTGAAGATTAAAGCTTCAAATGCCTTCCATGAATCATTAACTTTATCAGAATGTGTTCTGTCACGAGTTTCCACATAATCATAAATAAATTCACATAGGTTCAATCGCAAATCAATTTGTACTAATTGGCTTTTTAATGATTTAACCTCAATGTAAAATAATCGCATGAAATAAAAAAATAAAACTTCAAGGCTTATCAAAGGTACGTATCGTAGAGAGCTTAGCCAAGTAAAGGTGATTTCTTTATAGAAGAAATAGCTAAATAAACATATAGGCATGGTCATAAGCAATACAATAAAAAACCACATTCTGCACTGGGCGAAAATAGCCTCTTTCTTTTTGTTTTGTCTTATTGTTGAAAAAGCTTTCGCAAGGAGTTTGAAGTTACCCTCTCGCTTAACATCTGTGAGTCTATCACTGAGGAGCTTAGCTTCGGTTCGCACCGTATCTAAATATTCAATGCTGCTGGTTGCATTGGTGATAATACCTTCAACACATGATTCGAGTTGTGCTTGTGCTTTTGATATATTAATAGTTAGATTTTTAGCATCTTTTAACTCTTGGCTCTCTAAGAACTCTTTATAGATCTCAAATGGCATGACATTCTTAATCCAAGAGAATTTAAGATTGTACCCTTTATCCCCCTCCCAAATAACCGAGTCAACATCATCAAGTTTTTCAACTAATGCACCATCTAAACAAATTCTATTTGTATTAAAGGGTTGTAGGTCTAAGGTGAGATTATATTCCCAGACAAATCGTAAAATGACATATAGATAGACCTTGGGATCCATTTCTAGAATCCCAGTATCTGTTAAATATTTTCCGATATGTTTTCGAGTGAACTTTGTTTTCTCCTCTAGGTATGTCGGATCATCTAAATAACTATTAAGTAAATTCCAAGAGGTGATATACATAGTTGACACAAGTTCAAAATCAGTCCATTCAGAAGGTTTTTTGAAACTTGCAGTTGTAAACGACTCGCTATATTTTCCTTTTATAATTCCTTCGCATTTTTCGAGAATAACTTTCACATGACTCTCAAGGAAAGAGAACATTTATAACCTCCTTAGTAATTGTCAATTTGTTGTAGACAGATATTAACATAGTTAACTCTTAAAAATCATGGAGCATCCCCCTCCCAATCAAATGTTGTTTCATTGCCTATACAAGGGTAGGTGATATGTGAAAGACCTATTGTGTGTCAGCATTTCCTTATGAAACCTGACATTACCGAAATCTATCGCCTGCTTAACAACCTGATCCGCACCGGTACCGTTCTTGAAGTGAATTATCAGGATGGATTATGCCGTGTGCAGACGGGCGAACTGCAAACGACCTGGCTTAACTGGCTCACTTCCCGCGCCGGTCGCACGCGCACATGGTGGGCTCCGTCCGTGGATGAGCAGGTATTACTGCTGAGTATCGGCGGTGACCTGACCACGGCATTTGTGCTGCCTGGCATTTATTGCGATGCGAACGCTGCCCCGTCAGCGTCAGCCGATGCGCTGCATATCACGTTTTCTGATGGTGCAGTCATCGAATACGAACCGGAAACCAGCGCACTGACGGTTAGCGGGATTAAAACAGCCGATGTGACAGCCTCGGACTCCATCACCACCACCGTACCGTTGGTACTGGTGAAAGCGGATACCAGAATCACGCTGGATACGCCTGAAGTTGTCTGTACCAACAAGCTCACCACCGGCACGCTGGAAGTGCAAAAAGGCGGGACGATGAAGGGCGATATTACCCACACTGGCGGCAGCCTGACCTCAAACGGTATTCAGGTTGATAGCCATAAACACACTAACGTGAAATCAGGAAGCGACGAATCAGGAGGTCCGGTCTGATGCGCTATCTCGGTATGAATCAACAAAACGGCACGCGGCTGACTGAGCTTGATCATGTGCGCCAGTCGGTGCGCGACATTCTGGTGACACCGGTCGGCAGTCGGCTGATGCGCCGTGAATATGGCTCGCTGATACCTGACCTTATAGATGAGGCCAGTGCTAGTGACGGCTCCATGGTGGTGGACCTGACCGGATCCCGCGCTGATGGCGGGCTGGTTAATCTCTCTGTCGGTCTGGGGGAAAACCAGTGAGCATTGTCGATTTATCTCAGCTCCCGCCCCCGCAGGTGGTGGATGTACCGGACTTTGAAGCCCTGTTTGCGCAGCGTAAAGCGAACTTTATTTCGCTCTACCCGGCAGAGGAGCAAGCCGCCGTCACCCGCGCACTGGCGCTGGAGTCAGATCCGGTGGTAAAGCTTTTGCAGGAAAATACCTATCGCGAAATTCTGTTGCGCCAGCGCGTCAATGAAGCCGCACAGGCGGTCATGGTGGCGTACTCGATGCAGTCCGATCTCGACCAGCTCGCCGCCAACAATAATGTGCAGCGCCTGGTCATTACGCCAGAAGACCTGAATGCGGTACCACCGGTGGCCGCTGTGATGGAATCTGACAGTGATTTACGCCAGCGCATCCCGGCGGCGATGGAGGGGCTGAGTGTTGCGGGTCCATCTGCGGCCTATGAATTCCATGCCCGCAGTGCTGATGGGCGTGTGGCAGATGCGTCTGCCGTCAGCCCGACACCGGCGAATGTCACGATCACAGTGCTGTCACGGGAAGGTGACGGAACGGCATCCACGGATCTGATTGCTGCGGTTAATAAAGCGCTCAATGATGAAAGCGTACGCCCGGTGGCTGACCGCGTAACGGTGCAGTCTGCCACCATCGTGAATTACACCATTGATGCAAAGCTTTATCTCTATCCGGGGCCGGAAGCAGAACCCATCAAGGCGGCGGCCATTGAGCGGTTACAGGAATACATCAAAGCTCAGTCACGGCTGGGGCGGGATATCCGCATGTCAGCGATTTATGGCGCCCTGCATGTAGAAGGGGTACAGCGGGTGGAGCTGACCGCGCCGGTCGCTGATGTGGTGCTGGATAAATCAAAGGCCGCTTACTGCACCACCTCCACAGTCACCATCGGGGGAACCGATGAATAGCCTGTTACCGCCGGGTTCATCAGCGCTTGAGCGTCGGCTGGCACAGGCCTGTAGCGATATCAGCACGCTTCATGTGCCGCTGCGCGATTTGTGGAACCCGTGGAAATGCCCGGTGAAGTTTCTGCCTTATCTGGCGTGGGTGTTTTCGGTTGACCGCTGGGATGAGGCATGGGCTGAGGGCGTCAAGCGCAAAGCCGTCAGTGATGCTTTCTTTATTCACCGTCGTAAAGGCACGCTTGCCGCTATCCGCAGTGCGGTGGGGCCGCTCGGTCGGGTTATCGGGATCACAGAGTGGTGGGAAAACAACGCCACGCCAGGCACCTTCGAACTCGACATCGGGGTGCCTGATGGCGGCATGACGCCAGAAATGAACACCGAAATGGACCGACTTATTAGTGACGCCCGGCCTGTCAGTCGTCACTGCTCCATCAACATCGTCCAGGAAGTGCCGGGTTATCTGTACACCGGCGGCATCATTTATGACGGCGACATTATTACGGTTTATCCAGGGTAACTATCATGGCGAAATTTAAAACGATTATCACTACCGCCGGAGCGGTAAAAATTGCGGCTGTGCTGGCGGGCACCGGCAGTATCGTCCTGGACAATACCGCGAAGATGGCAGTAGGTGATGGCGGCGGCACCTTGCCCACCCCGACCCCGGCGCAGACAAAGCTGGTTAATGAGGTGCATCGTGCTTCCATCAATAAAGCCAGTATCAATGCGAGTGACCCGAAAAACATCATTGCCGAACTGGTTATTCCACCGGAAACCGGCGGTTTCTGGCTGCGTGAAATGGCGCTGTATGATGCGGCGGGTACGTTGCTGGCCGTGGGCAATATGGCTGAAACCTACAAACCGTCATTAAGTGAAGGCACCGGGCGAAAGATGGTCATTCGCATGGTGATTGCGGTCAGTGAAGCATCGGCGATCACCATCACCATGGACACTTCTACCGTGATGGCCACGCAGGACTATGTCGATACTGAAATTGATAAGCATGCTAAATCCCGTAACCATCCCGACGCGACACTGACGGCTAAAGGGTTTACGCAACTTAACAGCGCAACGGATAATCCTTCTGAAACGCAGGCCGCCACACCCAAAGCGGTGAAAGCCGTGATGGATGCGACCAGCCTCAAAGCCCCACTGGCCAGCCCCGCACTGAGTGGCGTCCCTACGGCACCCACGGCACCACCAGGGACAAACACCCTGCAACTGGCGAACACGCAGTTTGTTCTGTCGGCGATTGCCTCCCTGATTAACTCCGCGCCTGGCGTACTGGATACGCTCGGCGAACTGGCTGCAGCTCTGGGCAATGATGCCAACTTTGCTGCAACCATGACGACAGCACTCGCCGCGAAAGCGCCGCTAGTCAGTCCGGCACTGAGCGGTTTACCGACCGCACCGACCGCCGCACCTGGCACGAACACACTGCAACTGGCAAACACCGCTTTTGTGCAGGCTGCGGTGGCTGCGCTGGTTAATGCCTCACCGGCGACACTGGATACACTCAAAGAACTGGCTGATGCGCTGGGCAACGATGCGCATTTTGCCACAACGATGTTAAACGCCCTCGCGGGTAAGCAGCCTCTGGATACCACGCTGACGAATCTCAGCGGGAAAGATGTTGCGGGACTCATCCAGTACCTTGGTCTGAAATCGGCAGCGCAACGTGATGTGGGAACTGGAGCAAATCAGATCCCGGATATGAGCGCTTTTCCTTCTGCCTGGGTGGGCGGGGGCGCTTCTCCAATAATCGGCGGTGCAGGGTGGAGTAAAAATCCCAATGGCATTATTGAGCAATGGGGGGTTTTTGGTTTTGCTCAGTCACAAACAGGTGCAAACGTGACGTTTCCGACGCCGTTCCCTACACGAGTGGAGTCAATTATTCTGACATTTGCCGATATGCAGGAATCGAATCTGAACCCAGCAGGATACCTCGCTTACGGGGTTAATTCCGTCGGAACAAGCAGGTCCGGATTTACAGCAAGAATGAGTGGTGCAGGGGGGTTTAACCTGTTCTATATGGCCAAAGGACGTTGATATGAATGAGATTACAATGCCCAGTGTATATAGCCCGTCTGAAAACCTGATTTACCAGGCCGCACTGTATCCTGAGTACCAGGCAGCAGGAACGTGGCCGGAAGATGGCATTGCTATTACTGAGGAAGAAGTGCAGCAGTTTAACGGCGGAAATCAGCCAACCGGAAAAATGTTGAGTATGAAAAACGGAGTGCTGGCATGGGTAGACTCGCCACCCCTCTCAGAGAATGAATTGGTCGCAGCTGCGGTCGTCAGAAAGGCAGTGTCGATTGCTGAAGCATCAACTGTAATCGCTCCTTTACTGGATGCAAAAGAGGGTGGTTATATTGATGATGCAGACCTTCCTGTGTTGGTCGAATGGCAAAAATATCGTTATGCGCTAACCAAAGTCGACCCGTCAAAACCTGTCTGGCCTGCAAAGCCAGCCTGACAGGAATATTTTCAGAATCGCCATGGCCTCCAGATGTGGGGCCTTTTTTATGGTTGTTGTGTGAGCGCTGACACAATGGAGGGAAGGTGCCCGCTGTTTGTGTTCACTTCATGATGTGGCAGAACCTCATGAGGAGAGCCGCAACATGCAAGATTATCATCATGGTGCCCGCGTCGTCGAAATCAACGACGGCACCCGCACTATTCGCACCATTTCAACGGGTATCATCGGCATGGTCTGTACCGCTGATGATGCAGACGCTGAAACCTTCCCGTTAGACAAAGCTGCGCTTGTCACCAATATCACTGCGGCGATGGCCCGCGCCGGTCGTAAAGGCACGTTATATAACGCACTGAGCGCCATCGCTGACCAGACCAATCCGGTTGTGGTGGTCGTGCGCGTTAAAGAGGGGGTGACTGCCGCCGAAACCACCAGTAATGTGATCGGCGCCGCTGTTTCCGGTGTCGCAACCCCTGCGACCTCAGCCACCCTGACGGGTGCAGCCCTGACCGGTGCTGAACTGGCCTTTGCAAAATTCAGCGCGGTGAAAAGCAGCATTCTGAAAATCAATGTCGACGGAACGGTGCAGACCTTCGTTGATGTGGATTTGTCCGGTATTGCCGCAGGTACCGACGCCGCCAATATGGCCGCCGTCGCCGCTGCCATCAGTGCAAAACTCACGGGTGCCACCATTGCCTGGAATGGCGCAAGCTTTATCGTCGCCTCAGCCTCTACCGGTATTCCTTCCCTGCTGGGTGTTGCTATGCCGGTAAATGTGGTAACTGACGCTGGTCCGTTGCTGGCCATTGATACTGCACACGCACCGGTTGCGGTGGCGGGTGTAGCCGTTAACGGCAGCAACCCTGCCACCTCCGGCACGCTTACCAGCCCGGCACTGACCCCCGCAGAAAAGGCGCTGACCCGCTTCACCACTGTCAAAAATGGCTCCCTGAAAATCACCATTGATGGCGCACTGAAAACCGTCACCGGGCTGGACTTCTCCGGGGCGGCTGATCTTGCTGCGGTGGCTGCGGTCGTTACGGCGAAACTGACCGGGGCCACCGTGGCATGGGATCAGTCAGCCGGAACCTTTATCGTCACGTCTGTATCGACAGGGGCCAATTCTAAAGTGGCCGCCGCGCAGGCGGTTATCAGTGAAACCGACTTAGGCCCGCTGCTGGGACTGGATGCGGCCCATGCGCCAGGGGTAAAAAATGGCACGGCGGCAACAGCAGCGGTCACGTCCCCGACGGGGATGAAAGCGCTGCTGACTGCCCAGCAAAAGCTGGCGGTAAAGCCGCGCATTCTGGGCGCACCAGGGCTGGACAGTCAGCCGGTGGCTGCTGAGCTGATTGCGACCGCCAAAAAACTGCGTGCCTTTGCCTATATCTCCGCATGGGGCTGCAAAAACATCGTGGAAGCCATGAACTACCGCGATAATTTTGGCGACCGTGAAGCCATGCTTATCTGGCCTGATTTCCTCAGCTGGGATACGGCAAAGAACGCTGAAGCCACTGCCTGGGCAACCGCCCGTGCGCTGGGCCTGCGTGCGCTGGTTGATGACCAGAAAGGCTGGCATAAATGCCTGTCAAATGAAGTTGTGCAGGGTGTCACCGGCATTTCACAGGATGTGTTCTGGGATTTGCAGGATCCAAATACCGACGCCGGACTGCTCAACGGCAAGGATGTCACCACGCTTATTCGCCGTGATGGTTTCCGTTTCTGGGGTGTGCGCACGCTCAGTGCCGATCCGCTGTTCCAGTTTGAGTGTTACACCCGTACCGCACAGGTACTGATGGACACCATGGCTGAGGCGCATTTTTGGGCAATGGACCAGCCCCTGACCCCGTCACTGGCCCGCGATATCGTCGAGGGCATTAATGCCAAACTCCGCGAACTGGTCAGCCAGGGGTATCTGCTGGGCGGTGAAGCCTGGATTAGTGACGATGCCAACAGCAAAGACACGTTGAAAGCCGGGAAACTCACCATTGATTATGACTACACGCCGGTACCTCCGCTGGAAAATCTGTTACTGCGCCAGCGAATCACCGACAAATATCTGATGACGTTCGTCAGCCAGGCAAACGGCTAAGGAGATCAAATGGCTCTGCCACGCAAAGTGAAGTTCGTGAACCTGTTTAATACAGGGGTCAACTGGATGGGGATTGTGGAATCACTGACCCTGCCAAAACTGACGGAAAAGTTTGAGAAATACCGGGGTGGCGGTATGCCCGGTGCCGTTGATATCAGTCTGGGGCTGGATGATGGTGCACTGGATACGGAATTTTCCATCGGGGGTACCGAAGCGCTGCTGTTTAAGCAACTGGGTACAATCACTGCTGACGGCATCATGCTGCGTTTTACTGCGTCCATTCAGCGCGATGATACCGGTGAAGTTCAGGCGCTGGAGCTGGTCACACGTGGCCGTCATAAAGAGCTGGACTCTGGTGAATTTAAACAGGGTGACAGCTCTGCCACCAAAGTGTCAGGCACCAACACCTACGCCAAGCTGACCATTAATGGTGAGGTCCTTTATGAAGTGGACCTTATCAACATGATCTGGATTGTCGACGGCAAGGACCTGATGGAAGCGCACCGCGCCGCTATTGGTCTGTAATCCACACGGGCGCGGTTGCCGCGCCTGTTCCCTTTTATTGATGTAAACGGATAACCCCATGAAAGACGATATCGTAACGACTGAAAAAACCGATCTGCCAAAAACCGAAGCCACGGTGAAACTGGATAATCCGCTTCATCGCGGTGCAGTGGCCATCACAGAAATTATTGTCCGCAAACCCCAGTCCGGCGCACTGCGCGGCACCCGTTTGCAGGCGCTGATGGATATGGACGTGGATTCGATGATGATCGTGCTGCCCCGCGTCACCACACCGGCACTGACCAAAACAGAAATCATGCTAATGGAGCCTGCTGACTTGCTGCAGCTCTCTGTGGAGCTGGTCAGTTTTTTGTTGCCGAAGTCGGTGATGTTGGATTCCCCACAGAACTGACAGTTGATGATTTGGTGGCAGACATTGCCACCATCTTTCACTGGCCGCCCGCTGTAACCGGTGAAATGTCACTGACGGAGGTTCTGGCGTGGCGGCATAAAGCAATCATGAGAAGCGGAGCCGCCACAGATGAATGACCGTAACCTGCGTTTGCAGGTCGTGATGAGTGCCATCGACAAACTTACCCGCCCGTTTAAACAGGCGCGAGCCAGCACCCAGGAGCTGGCCGCGTCGGTCAAAAAATCCCGCGATGCGTTAACTCAGCTCAACCAGACCAGTTCGAAACTGGACGATTTCAAAAAACTCCAGGCAGAAAACCAGAAGCTGGGTGACCGCCTCAACTATGCCCGCCAGAAAGCCAGTCTGATGAATCAGGAGCTGGGTGCATCCGGCCCGCCGTCACAGCGTCAGGTGCTAGCCCTTGAAAAACAGCGTCTTGCCGTTCAGCGACTTGAAGAACGTCAGGGCAAGCTACAGACCAAAACAGCGCAGGTGCGTGCCGAGCTTTACCGCGCCGGTATTTCCGCAAATGACGGGGCCAGCGCCACCGCCAGAATTACCCGTGAAACCGAACGCTACAATCGCCAGCTGTCTGAGCAGGAAGCCCGCCTCAGGCGTGCCGGTGAACAGCAGCGCAAAATGACAAACGCCCGTAATCAGTACAGTAAAACGCTGGAGGTGCGTGACCGTGTGGCGGGTGCCGGTGCGGCCATGACGGGCGCGGGAGTTGCCATGGGTGCGCCGGTCGTATCTGCGGTAAAAGACTACGCCAGCCTCGAAGATGCAATGAAAGGTGTGGCCAAACAGGTCAACGGTCTGCGCGATAACAACGGCAACCGAACGGCTCAATTCTATGAAATGCAGGCCGCGATCAAGAATGCCAGCGAGCAGTTGCCGATGCAGAACGGTGCGGTAGATTATGCCGCACTGGTTGAAGGTGGTGCCCGCATGGGGATCGGAGCCGATGCAAAAACGTGGGCCGAGCAGAAAAAACAGCTGCTGGATTTTGCGTCCACATCGGCGAAAGCCGCCACGGCATTTGAATTACCGGCTGACCAGTTGGCTGAAAACCTCGGTAAAATCGCCCAGTTGTATAAAGTGCCCATCAGCAATATTGAGCAACTGGGGGACGTTATCAACTATCTGGATGATAACGCCATGTCCAAAGGGGCAGACATAATTGATGTGCTGCAACGCATGGGCGATACCGCCAACCGCCTGGATTACCAGAAAGCCGCCGCGCTAGGCTCTACCTTCCTGTCGTTAGGTTCGGCGCCCGAAGTGGCCGCCAGTGCTGCCAAAGCCATGGTGCGTGAACTGTCTATTGCCTCGATCCAGAGCAAGCGCTTTCAGGAGGGGCTTTCCACCCTGAAACTGGATCCGATGAAACTGCAAAAATCCATGGTAACTGATTCCATGGGTACCATCATGAAGGTGCTGGAGCAGGTGAATAAGCTGAAGCCGGAGGAGCAAACTCCACTGCTCACGCAGCTTTTTGGCAAGGAATATGGCGATGATGCGACAAAGCTTGCCAATAACCTCCCCGAACTGCGTCGCCAGCTTGGATTAACGCAAGGGGTGGCTGCCAATGGCTCCATGCAAAAAGAATCTGATATCAATAAAGAGTCTTTATCTGCGCAATATTTGCTGGTGAAAACGGCAACAGCAAACGCCATGAGCGGCCTGGGTGAAACACTCAGGCCCCAGCTGATGGAAATTATGATGAATGTCCAAAAGGTCACTCGCTCTATTCGTGGGTGGATTGAACGTAATCCGCAGCTGGCAGGCACCATTATGAAAGTGGTGGCAGGTCTGGCGGCCATGGCTGTGTTGATGGGGACGCTGATGATTGGTGTGGCGGGGGTAATTGGTCCTTTGGCTCTGATGCGTCTGAGTATGCAGATGCTGGGCATCAGATTTATACCCGCCCTGATTTCTTCGGTGAGCAAGCTGGGGAGTGGGGTTTCATGGCTGGCGAGAGCGCCATTTACTCTTTTGCGTGGGACATTGTCATTATTATTGTCGCCACTCAGTCTGGCGCGGACCGGGTTAATGTTTATCGGTAGTGCCATGGGTGTGCTGTTATCTCCGGTCACGCTGGTTATTGCCGCGCTGGCAGGTGTGGCACTGGTAATCTGGAAATACTGGCAGCCCATTAAGGCATTTCTGGGCGGGGTGGTTGAAGGGTTCAGCGCCGCAGCTGCACCCATCATGGCAGCCTTTGCCCCGCTACAGCCTGTTTTCGGCTGGATAGGCGACAAGGTTAAGGCACTGTTTGGCTGGTTTAGTGATCTGCTGACGCCGGTGAAATCAACAGCCGCAGAACTGGATAATGCTGCAGCCATGGGTAAACGCTTTGGTCAGTTTCTTGCTGACGGGCTGGCTATGGTGATGAGTCCACTTGAAACACTAAAGTCAGGGGTTTCCTGGCTACTGGAAAAACTCGGTATTATTAATGTGCAAGCTGCCTCTGCCAGATTGCCGGATGCTCCCGGCGGTGCGGGTAATACGGTGGCGTGGAGTGCAAGGCCGAATGGTATCCCGATGTTTGATTCAGGGGGATACATCCCGCGTGGCCAGCTAGGTATTGTCGGTGAAAATGGTCCTGAACTGGTGAACGGTCCGGCTAATATCACCAGTCGACGCCGAACCGCTGCGCTGGCCGGAGCGACTGCGCTGGCGTTTGGCAGCCTGACCATGCCAGTTGCGGCAAAACCATTGCATCCATTCAGTCTGCCGGTCCGGGAATATAACGAAAGTGCACAGCCTATCCGTCAGACTGGCGGCGCAGCGGCAGCCCCGCTAATGGGTCAGATTAATATCAATATTCATCCGGGACCAAGCCAAAGCCCCACCGACATTGCCCGTGAAGTAGCCCGCCAGCTCGATGAGCTAAACCGCAAGGCAGCAGCTCGCACACGCAGCAGTTTCAGAGACCAGGGAGATTTTGACTGATGATGATGACACTGGGTTTATTCGTGTTCACCCTGAAAACCGTGCCGTATCAGGAATTGCAATATCAACAGCAATGGCGGCATGCCAGCAACAGCCGTGTGGGGTTGCGCCCCACGTTGCAGTTTCTGGGGCCCGATACCGACACCATCACACTGACAGGTGTGCTGATGCCCTTCATCACCGGCGGTAATCTTTCGATGCTGACTCTGCAACTGATGGCGGCAACGGGTAAAGGATGGCCTTTGATTGAAGGATCGGGAACCATTTACGGCATGTTTGTCATTGAAAGCATCAGTCAGACGAAAAGCGAGTTTTTCAGTGATGGTGCTGCCCGAAAAATTGAATTTACGATAACGCTGAAGCGCATTGACGAATCACTGGCATCAATGCTGGGTGATATGTCGGGGCAACTGACCGAGCTGAAAGACAGTGCGATCAATATGGCGGGAGGATTATTGTCATGACCGATTTTAGCTTTGTCACGGGCACTGCTCTTATCCCGGCGTTCCGGGTGACGCTAGATGATAAGGACATTACCAGCTCACTGGAATCACGCCTGATCTCCCTGACGCATACCGATAACCGGGGGTTTGAGGCTGATCAGTTAGATATTGAACTGGACGATGCTGATGGTCAGTTGCAACTGCCTCGCCGTGGTGCAGTGCTGTCACTGGCACTGGGCTGGAAAAACGAACCCTTAATCGTTAAAGGAAAATTTACGGTCGATGAGGTAGAGCATGCGGGAAGCCCTGACCGTTTGACCGTTCGTGGCCGCAGCGCCGACTTCAGGGAAACGCTGAACATTAAACGAGAGCGTTCATGGCATGAAACGACAGTGGGTGCGGTGGTGAACGATATTGCCACCCGTCATAAACTGACGGCCGCACTCGGTAAAGAGCTGGAAGCGCAAAAGGTGGACCATTTTGATCAGACCAACGAATCTGACGGCAGTTTCCTTATGCGCCTGGCGAAAGAATATGGCGCGATTGCTGCCATCAAAAATGGCAGTTTGTTATTCATCCGTCAGGGACAGGGCAAAACCGCCAGCGGGAAGGCCTTACCGGTGATGACGATCACCCGTTCAGTTGGTGATGGCCATCGTTTCAGTCTGGCAGACCGCGGCGCTTATACCGGGGTTACGGCCAACTGGTTACACACGCGAGAGCCAAAGAAAAAAGAAGCGGTGAAAGTGAAGCGACGCCGTCGCAAAACCACGAAAAAAGAAACCAAAGCTCCTGAGACAAAGCAGGGGGAATATCTGGTGGGTACAGATGAAAACGTTCTGGTATTAACCAGAACTTATGCCAACCGGGCGAACGCCCAACGAGCAGCAAAAGCAAACTGGGAACGGATACAGCGTGGAGCAGCGTCGTTTTCCATTCAGCTGGCAAAGGGCCGCGCCGACTTGTTCCCGGAACTACCTGTCAGGGTTAATGGGTTTAAAAGCCAGATAGACGATGCAGACTGGATCATCACCACGGTGACAAATAGCGTCAGTGACAGCGGTTTCACAACCAGTTTAGAGCTTGAAGTAAAAATTGATGATTTCGAAATGAAATGAATTAATTCACAAAGTGGATTGATTGTGTATCATTGTGTGATTATTTGGCAGGGGAGGAGATGTACGCATATGATGAATTGCCCGAAGTGTGGATACGCAGCGCATACAAGGAGCAGTCACAGAGTCTCCGACCAAACGAAGGAGCGTTACTGTCAGTGCCAAAATGTCAATTGTGGTGCCACATTTGTTACCCACGAAACCCTGGTAAGATACATTGTTACTCCTGGTTTGATAGAAATAGTTCAGCCACACCCATTATCTAGTGGGCAAGGGCACATGGATTTTTAAACAATTATCCCGCTTCGGCGGGTTTTTTGTGGAAGTCAGTAAGATTGCCGCTGCCATTTTGCTGCCAATGAGGTTTTATGAAACAAAAAGGCCACTCGCGAGAGTGGCCTAAGCGTATGTATATACTGCTAAAATTTGGTGGCCCCTGCTGGACTTGAACCAGCGACCAAGCGATTATGAGTCGCCTGCTCTAACCACTGAGCTAAGGGGCCGTGGCGGTGAATTATAGAGTAACTCCGCCGCGCAATCCAGCCATTCACACCTGCCTGCTGTTTTTATAAACAATGCATAATCAATCCTTTATACTAACTACCTGATGTATTGATCGGAGAATGGGATGATCAGCGATATTCTTGCGCCCGGGCTACGGGTGGTGTTCTGTGGGATCAACCCGGGGAAGTCATCGGCGCACACGGGTTTTCACTTTGCCCATCCAGGGAATCGCTTCTGGAAGGTGATTCATCAGGCCGGCTTTACCGACAGGCAGCTCAAGCCGGAAGAGGAGCAGCATCTGCTGGATACCCGCTGTGGCATTACTATGCTGGTCGAGCGGCCCACGGTGCAGGCGAATGAGGTGAATTTGCACGAGTTGCGCAGCGGCGGCAGGGAATTGGTCAAAAAGATTGAGGACTATCAGCCTGCGGCGCTGGCGATTCTCGGTAAGCAGGCATACGAGCAGGCATTTAGCCAGCGCGGCGCGCAGTGGGGCAAGCAAAGTATAACTATCGGCATGACGCAGGTGTGGGTGCTGCCCAATCCGAGTGGGCTTAACAGAGCGACGCTGGATAAACTGGTGGAGGCCTATCGGGAGCTGGATGAGTCGCTGGTGGTGAGGGGGAGATAATGACGTTCTGACCGTTCGCTCATCTCCACGCTCTTTCATGAAGGGAAATCCGTCGGGGTATGGCTCCGTACCGGCATAAAAAAAGCTCCCCGTAGGGAGCTTTTTTAATTCCAGGACCGATTAATCGTCCAGGAAGCTACGCAGAACTTCAGAGCGGCTCGGGTGGCGCAGTTTGCGCAGTGCCTTCGCTTCGATCTGACGAATACGTTCGCGCGTTACGTCGAACTGTTTACCCACTTCTTCCAGCGTGTGGTCGGTATTCATATCGATACCAAAACGCATACGCAGGACTTTCGCTTCACGGGCGGTCAGACCAGCCAGAACGTCGTGAGTGGCAGCACGCAGGCTCTCGGTCGTCGCAGAGTCCAGCGGCAGCTCGAGGGTAGTATCCTCGATGAAATCACCCAGATGCGAATCTTCATCGTCGCCGATTGGCGTTTCCATGGAGATTGGCTCTTTCGCGATTTTCAGCACTTTACGGATCTTGTCTTCCGGCATCAACATGCGTTCAGCCAGTTCTTCCGGCGTTGGCTCGCGGCCCATCTCTTGCAGCATCTGGCGAGAAATACGGTTGAGCTTGTTAATCGTCTCAATCATATGCACCGGAATACGGATGGTGCGCGCCTGATCCGCGATAGAGCGGGTAATTGCCTGACGAATCCACCAGGTTGCGTAAGTGGAGAACTTATAACCACGACGGTATTCGAACTTATCTACCGCTTTCATCAGACCGATGTTGCCTTCCTGAATCAAATCCAGGAACTGCAGGCCGCGGTTGGTGTATTTCTTCGCGATAGAAATAACCAGACGCAAGTTCGCCTCAACCATCTCTTTCTTCGCACGACGGGCTTTCGCTTCGCCGATAGACATACGACGGTTGATGTCTTTCACTTGCTCGATGGTCAGGCCGGTCTCTTCTTCAATCTGACGCAGTTTCTGCAACCCGCGCTGAACGTCATCAGAGACGTCGTGCAGCTTTTCAGACCACGGTTTGTTCATGGCGATAGCAGCGTTGAACCAGGTTTCGCTGGTTTCGTTGCCGGTGAACAGTGTGATGAAGTTTTTCTTCGGCATTTTGCACTGTTCAACGCACAATTTCATGATGATGCGTTCCTGAGTACGCACGCGATCCATCATGACGCGCATACTGTTGACCAGGTAATCAAACTGCTTTGGTACCAGGCGGAACTGCTTGAACACGTCAGACAGCTTCTGGATCTCTTCCTTCGCAGCGGCGTGACTACGGCCTTTCGCTTTGATGGTGTCGCGGGCCAGTTCGTACTGCGTGCGCAGTTCGCCAAACTTCTCGCGAGCCAGCTCAGGATCGATGCTGTTGTCGTCTTCTTCTTCTTCGTCTTCTTCGTCTTCTTCCTCGTTCTCTTCACGCTCTTCTTTCGTGAGCTCAGAACCAACGTGAGTAGCAGTCGGAGCGACTTCTTCTTCAGCGTTAGGATCGACGAAACCAGTAATGATGTCGGAAAGACGCGCCTCTTCAGCTTCTACGCGATCGTACTGTTCCAGCAGATAGGTGATCGCTTCCGGGTACTCGGCAACAGAACACTGAACCTGGTTGATCCCATCTTCGATGCGTTTCGCGATGTCGATTTCGCCTTCGCGGGTCAGCAGTTCAACGGTACCCATTTCGCGCATGTACATGCGCACCGGGTCAGTGGTACGACCGATTTCAGATTCAACGCTGGACAGAACCTGTGCAGCGGCTTCTTCAGCATCTTCGTCGGTGTTGTTGGAGTTTTCAGCCAGCAACAGATCATCGGCATCAGGTGCTTCTTCCATCACCTGAATACCCATGTCATTGATCATTTGGATGATGTCTTCGATTTGATCTGAATCGACGATATCTTCCGGCAGATGGTCATTGACCTCGGCATAGGTCAGATAGCCTTGCTCCTTACCGCGTTGGACAAGAAGTTTCAGCTGTGACTGCGGGTTTTGCTCCATAAGACGGTATCCACACTTATTTCGTTTGATTGGTGTCGGCGGTGCAGCTACCAACATTTAAAGCGAGGGCGTACTTATATTTGTGCCGCTGCCTCTCAGTGCGGCTGCCGGGGGCTTCCCGATCGATATTCGGCACTTAAGCCGTTAAATACTTCATCCTTCACGTTGTCTCTGCGTTAGCTGCGTTCTCGAATCCTGGTCATGTACTTGTGTACACTCGCAGGCATTCGTTCTCTTGCTGCCTTGATACAACGTGAATGATTAATCTTTTTATTTCCTGGCCAGTTCCTGGTTTAACATCCAGAGTTCCCGGCGCTCTTCGCTGCTTAAACCGTGTGTGCGCTCGCGAGCGATTAACTCTTCCTGGCGCAGCTCAAGCATCGAATCAAACATATGGTTCAGCGAGTCGGTGAACGTTTTTTCTGCAATATCCTTATCTGCTATATCGTCCCACATCGACAGTTTTTCAAGGGTAGCGGACTCTTTTGTGCCGCGATAATGCTCTAAAAGTTGTCCCGTCGTCAGACCTGGCTGTGATAAACACGTGTTGACCAGTTCTGAGAACAAGCCTAGTCCAGGCAACTTCTCGTGATTCAATCCGACCAGCGACGGCACCTGTGGTGCCAGTTCCGGGTTTTGAACCAGTAACCCTATCAGTATACGCATGGTTGTGCGTTTTAGCTGTGGAGCGGGGCGAACCGCGCCGTTTTCAGAAAGTTTCGGCATTAAACGTTCAAGCTGGCTGTCATCCAGAATGCCAAGCTTGTTGCCAAGTTCCTGTCGCAAATAGATACGTAGCGTTTCGCCTGGAACCTGAGTAATCAACGGCAGCGCCAGCGTACTGAGCTGTGCACGACCATCCGGAGTACTCAAATCCACCTGCGGCATCAGGCTGTTAAACAAAAACGTGGAGAGCGGCTGAGCCAGCTCCATCCGCGCTTCGAACGCCTCTTTGCCTTCTTTACGCACCAGCGTATCGGGATCTTCACCGTCGGGCAGGAACATAAAGCGTAACTGGCGCCCATCGGTCATGTAAGGCAGTGCTGTTTCCAGCGCGCGCCAGGCGGCTTCGCGTCCGGCACGGTCTCCGTCGTAACAACAGATAACGTTATTCGTCGCCCTGAACAGCAGCTGAATGTGGTCGGCAGTGGTAGACGTTCCCAACGACGCGACCGCGTAGTTGATATCGAACTGTGCCAGTGCAACCACGTCCATATAGCCTTCGACCACCAGTAAACGCCGGGGTTCAGCATTATCCTGTTGGGCTTCATAAAGGCCATAAAGCTGGCGACCTTTATGGAAAATATCGGTTTCCGGGGAGTTGAGGTACTTCGGCAGGGCATCGCCCAGCACGCGTCCACCAAAACCAATCACCCGGCCTCGCTTATCGCGAATGGGGAACATCACCCGCTCGCGGAAGCGGTCGTAGCTTCGTCCCTGGTCATTAGTGACCAGCATGCCCGCATCGATCAACGATTTACGATCTTCGCTATTGCCGCCAAAACGCTTTAATACGTTGTCCCAGCCGGGCGGGGCGTAACCAATAGCGAAACGCGCAATAACGTCGTCACTTAATCCGCGCTGGTTCAAATATTGACGCGCAGGCTCAGCGGCAGATTGCTTTAAAGACTGTTGGTAAAAAGAATTCAGGCCATCCATCAACTGATACAGCGTTTGCCGTTGATGGCGCTCTATCTGTGTTGGACCGCTGCCCGCTTCATAAGGCACTTCAAGGTTATGCATCGCGGCCAGTTCTTCGACGGTTTCTACGAACTCAAGTTTGTCGTAGTTCATCAAAAAATCGACAGCGTTACCGTGTGCGCCACAGCCGAAGCAGTGGTAAAACTGTTTTTCACCGTTCACGGTGAAAGAGGGGGTTTTTTCGTTATGGAACGGACAGCACGCGTGGTAGTTCTTGCCCTGTTTTTTTAGCTTTACCCGCGCGTCGATGAGATCGACGATGTCGGTTCTGGCCAACAGATCATTGATAAATACGCGTGGAATTCGTCCAGCCATAGGCCCCGTTAAGTACACGTTTTATCAGGCGGTCTCTGCGCAAACAGCGCGCGGTGAACCAGCGTGAATAATTTCGTGTAAGTGCTGATGCATAAACGAAAATAAGCCGCGCATTCCTTTCGGAAGCACGGCCTTACGACTACAACTCGGTCTGTCAATTGAGGGCGGAAGCCCTCAACAGATTAGTACAGACGAGTACGGCGTGCGTTTTCGCGAGCCAGTTTCTTCGCGTGACGTTTCACAGCAGAAGCTTTAGCGCGTTTACGTTCGGTAGTCGGTTTTTCATAGAACTCACGACGACGAACTTCCGCCAGAACACCTGCTTTCTCGCATGAACGCTTGAAGCGACGCAGTGCTACGTCGAACGGCTCGTTTTCACGTACTTTAATTACCGGCATGTAACTCTCACCTTTAATAAATTCGGTTTGCCGCTGGCATCAACGCCAGCTTATTTCAAAATGGTGCGGAATTTTACTGCAATTGCTGCTGCTTTGTAAAGCACCGGCGCGATTTTGAAAGGGACTTTTATAAGGAAAGGGAGTATACACGACCGATCTTCCTGGGGCGAACAAAGTTTTACCCCTTTTGCCTGTCAAAAGACAGCTCTGATGGCTTGCCGTTCTCACCCCATTCACCTCGTTGTTCCTGCGCTACTGCGGATCAGCGCTGTCGGCGCTGCAATCCTGAGGGTATACATCATCTCGCAATCGACCTAAACTGCGCGGTATTGAAAAGAGGTAAAATTAGCCATGCGTGTACTGGGTATTGAAACATCCTGCGATGAAACCGGCATCGCCATTTACGACGACGAAAAAGGTCTGTTAGCCAACCAACTGTATAGTCAGGTGAAATTGCACGCTGATTACGGCGGCGTGGTGCCTGAACTGGCTTCTCGTGACCATGTGCGTAAAACGGTTCCGCTGATTCAGGCGGCGTTAAAAGAGTCGGGTTTAACCGCGAAAGATATCGATGCGGTCGCTTATACCGCAGGCCCTGGCCTGGTGGGCGCACTTTTAGTGGGCGCGACGATTGGACGCTCGCTGGCGTTTGCGTGGGATGTGCCTGCCATTCCCGTTCACCATATGGAAGGGCATCTTCTGGCGCCGATGCTCGAAGATAATCCACCTGAATTCCCGTTTGTCGCGCTGCTGGTCTCCGGCGGTCATACCCAGCTTATCAGCGTGACGGGAATCGGCGAGTATGAACTGCTGGGCGAGTCTATTGATGATGCCGCCGGTGAAGCATTCGACAAAACCGCCAAACTGCTCGGACTGGATTATCCTGGCGGCCCTATGCTCTCTAAACTGGCGTCGCAGGGTGTTGAAAAACGCTTTGTCTTCCCGCGCCCAATGACCGACCGTCCAGGGCTGGATTTCAGTTTCTCCGGTCTGAAAACGTTCGCCGCGAACACGATCCGCAACAACGAAAACGACGATCAGACTCGCGCTGATATTGCTCGCGCTTTTGAAGATGCCGTCGTGGATACCCTGATGATCAAATGCAAACGCGCGCTGGATCAGACCGGCTTTAAGCGGCTGGTGATGGCGGGGGGCGTGAGCGCTAATCGTACGCTGCGGACCCGGCTCGCAGAGATGATGCAGAAACGTCGCGGAGAAGTGTTTTACGCGCGTCCGGAGTTTTGTACTGATAACGGTGCCATGATCGCCTATGCGGGCATGGTGCGCGTGAAAGGCGGGGCGACGGCTGATTTGAGCGTGTCCGTGCGTCCGCGCTGGCCGCTGGCGGAACTGCCAGCAGCGTAACGGCTTTGCCCGGCGGCACCCTGCTGACCGGGCAACTCACTACACCTTCAACATCCCTTTATCTTCCAAAAATCCAATAATCTTATTCAGGCCGTCGCCCACTTTCAGATTGGTAAACGTCCAAGGGCGTTCGCCGCGCATACGGTTCGTATCGCGCTCCATTACCTCCAGCGATGCGCCGACGTAAGGGGCCAGATCGGTTTTATTGATCACCAGGAGATCGGATTTCGTGATCCCCGGCCCGCCTTTACGCGGGATCTTCTCGCCTTCCGCCACGTCGATGACGTAAATCGTCAGATCCGCCAGCTCCGGGCTGAACGTCGCGCTTAAATTATCGCCGCCGCTTTCGACAAAAATCAGATCCAGATTGCCGAACTTTTCGCTGAGCGCTTCGACGGCCGCGAGGTTCATCGACGCATCTTCGCGAATGGCGGTATGCGGGCAACCACCCGTTTCCACACCGACGATCCGATCCGGCTCCAGCGCGCCTGCTTCGGTCAGGATGCGCTGATCCTCTTTGGTGTAAATATCGTTGGTCACCACTGCCAACTGGTATTGGTCGCGCATTGCTTTGCACAGCGCTTCCAGCAGCGCGGTTTTGCCCGAACCCACCGGGCCACCCACGCCAACGCGCAGGGGATGTTTGTAATCAGCCATTGTGAAACCTCATGATCGGAATAACCGTGAATATTGTGTTTCGTGACGCGCCGAGGCAATGGCTGAAAGCGGTGTTGCCGCGCCCAGTTCGTCATCGCCGTGTCGCCACGCGTGTTCAAGCCCTGCGGCAAAATGGTCGCTCAGTTCGATAATCAATCGCTGGGCGGCCTGTTGCCCGAAGGGCACCAGTTTGACACCTGCCATCACCGCACTTTCGATCCAGCTATAGCCCAGGCTCAACGCCAGCTCGTGAGCGCTTATTTCCCAGCGCACGCCCAGCCACGCCATACCGCATAGCTGGCTTTGCGAAAACAGCGGCAGCCATGCTTGCGGGCAGTCAGGTTCCCAGCTTTTAATCAGTCGGGTAAACGCGGCACCGCGATTGCGTTCTTCTTCACGCAGCTCGCGCGTTTCGCGACAGGCCAGCAGATACGCGGTCCAGCGTTTGGCGCTCACCGCGTCGTTCTGCTCGCAGGCGCGATACAGGCGGATGAACAGCGGCAAATCGACGCAGAAAAAACTCTGCTCCATCTGCTGGATCTGCCAGCGCTTAAATTCGGCGTCGGTCGTTATCCAGCCCGCCTCTACCGCCCATTCCAGCCCTTGTGACCAGGTGAAAGAGCCCACCGGCAAACTGCTGCTGGAAAGCTGCATCAGGCGCAACTGCTGGCGGTTGTGTTCCATTGTGTTCCTAATGCGAATGCGCGTGAGAATGGCTGTGGGCGTCGCTGGTATACGCCCCAGCTTCCGGTTCAAACGGCAGATGCGCAAAAGTCACGTTAAGATCAAACTGACGCAGCATATCGTCAAGAACGTGATCGTGGTGATAGCGCAGTTCGCCAGGCATGATTTGCAGCGGTACGTGACGGTTGCCGAGGTGATAGCAGGCGCGGGCGAGCAGATAAGGATCGGCGCAGCGCACGACGGACACCGATTCTGGTGCGGCGATCACTTCGATAATCTCGCTGCCGTCGTCTGTGGAGAGCAAATCGCCGCCGCGTAACAGCAGGCCGCGCGGCAGCATCAGACCCGCTTCGCGACCATCATTCAGTTCCACTTTGGCGCGGCTTTTCACCCGGATATCAATCGGCAGCGTGACGCTGGCGGTCACGGGGTGCGCATGGTCAAGGCGTTGGGTTAAGGTGATCATCGTCGCTCCTCAGAACAGAAAATAACGTTGCGCCATCGGCAATACGTCTGCCGGTTCGCTGGTAATGAGTTCGCCGTCGATACGCACCTCGTAGGTTTGCGCGTCGACGGTGATATTCGGTTGCAGGCCGTTGTGGATCATGTCGGCTTTTTTCACCGTCCGGCAGCCCTTCACGACCGCAATCGCGCTTTGCAGATTGAGCTGTTGTGGGATGCGGTTGGCCTCTGCGGCTTGTGAAATAAACGTCAGGCGCGTGGCATGACGCGCTGCGCCCAGCGAGCCAAACATCGGGCGATAATGCACCGGCTGCGGCGTAGGAATGGACGCGTTGATATCGCCCATCGGCGCACAGGCAATCATCCCGCCTTTCACAATCGTGGCGGGCTTCACGCCAAAGAATGCGGGTGACCAGACCACCAGATCCGCCAGTTTTCCCGCCTCAACGGAGCCGACTTCATGGGCGATGCCGTGAGTCAGCGCCGGGTTAATCGTGTATTTCGCGACGTAACGCTTCACGCGGAAGTTGTCGTTATCGCCGCACTCTTCCGCCAGCGCACCGCGCTGCACCTTCATCCGATGCGCGACCTGCCAGGTGCGGATTATCACTTCGCCGACGCGCCCCATGGCTTGCGAATCCGATGACGTGAGCGAGAACGCGCCGATATCGTGCAGGACATCTTCCGCGGCGATGGTTTCGCGGCGAATGCGCGATTCAGCGAATGCCACGTCCTCGGCGATATCGGGATCGAGATGATGGCAAACCATCAGCATGTCCAGGTGCTCGTCGATGGTGTTTACCGTGTACGGCAGCGTGGGGTTGGTGGAAGAGGGCAAAATATTGGGATGCGCGCAGGCAGTGATAATATCGGGCGCATGGCCGCCGCCCGCGCCTTCGGTATGGAAGGTATGAATGGTGCGGCCGTCAATCGCGGCCAGCGTGTCCTCGACAAAACCCGCCTCGTTCAGCGTGTCGCTGTGCAGCGCTACCTGAATATCCATCTCTTCGGCGACGCTCAAAGAGCAGTTGATCGTCGCAGGCGTAGAACCCCAGTCTTCGTGAATTTTAAGACCAATGGCCCCCGCCGCAATTTGCTCGCGCAGCGCGTCAGGATTCGAGCCGTTGCCTTTGCCGAGCAGACCAATATTGACGGGCAGCGTATCCGCAGCCTGGAGCATACGCGCGATGTACCACGGCCCCGGCGTGCAGGTGGTGGCATTCGTGCCCGCCGCCGGGCCGGTTCCACCGCCAATCATGGTGGTCACGCCGGAAACCAGCGCTTCTTCCGCCTGCTGCGGGCAGATCCAGTGGATGTGCGTGTCGATCCCGCCTGCGGTGACGATCTTGCCTTCGGCGGCGATCACTTCGGTTGCGGCACCGATCGGGATCGTCACGCCAGGCTGAATATCCGGATTACCGGCTTTACCCACGGCGAAGATCCTACCGTCTTTGACGCCAATATCCGCCTTCACGATCCCCCAGTGATCGACGATCAGCGCGTTGGTCAACACCAGATCTACACAGTCCTGCGCCGTCATTTGCCCCTGGCCCATGCCGTCACGGATCACTTTTCCGCCGCCGAATTTCACCTCTTCACCATAGATCGTGAGATCGTTTTCGACCTCAATCCACAGGTCTGTATCGGCCAGTCGCACTTTGTCGCCTGTCGTGGGACCGAACATATCGGCATACGCCTGGCGTGAAATCTCAGCCATTTTTTATCTCCAGATCGCCCATCACATCGCCGCGAAAACCGAAAATGCGCTGTGCGCCAGCCATCAACACCAGCGTCACTTCGCGCTTTTGCCCTGGTTCAAAACGCACGGCGGTGCCGGCAGGAATATTAAGGCGATAGCCTTTGGTGGCTTCGCGATCAAATTTCAACGCGGGATTCACCTCGTAAAAATGATAATGCGATCCCACCTGGATCGGCCGATCGCCATGGTTTTCGACGATCGTGCTTTTGGTTTCACGCCCCGCGTTGATAGCGATCTGTCCGGATTTAATCTGATATTCGCCTGGGATCATGCTTCCCCCTATACGATCGGATTGTGAACGGTGACAAGCTTCGAACCATCCGGAAACGTGGCTTCCACCTGAATATCCGGGATCATTTCCGGCACGCCTTCCATCACCTGCGCGCGCGTCAGCACATGGCGGCCGGCTTCCATGAGTTCCGCCACGGTTTGCCCGTCGCGGGCACCTTCCATAATGAAGGCGCTGATCAGCGCGACCGATTCTGGATAGTTAAGCGTGACGCCACGGGCCAGGCGACGTTCCGCGACCAGCGCGGCGGTAAACAGCAACAGCTTGTCTTTTTCTCTTGGGGTCAGTTCCATAAAGGTCTCTCAGGTCTGCCAGATTCGAGGCGGGTGGGGCGTTTTGGCGATGACGTGCGGGCGAAGACACTGCCAGATTTCGCGCATCGCCCGCTGGCAAATCAGGTTGTCGTGCGAAAGAAAGCGTACCGACAGCAGGCCATCGGTGAGCGTCGCGCCCGCAAAATTATCCAGCGTGACGAGTTTTTCCCGCACGCCTTCCAGCAGTGCGTCGCTGGCCGGATAGCAGAGCAGCGTGCCGATCCACGGGTGATTGGCTACGGTCGCGAGATCGCCCTCGGCAAGATGCTGGCGCTCAATTAACAGCGGTTCATCGTCCAGCCAGACCTCTAGCCGGCTTTCAATGGTGCCGTGGCTAAAGGTTTCGTTGATCACCGGACGGCCCAGGCAGAACAGCTCCCAGGCTAGTAGCCGGCTGGAATGATGCAGGTGAAACACGGAGTGCAGTGCGGCATTGGCACCGGGGAAAAAAATCGTGTCCTGCGGCAGCCATTCCAGCGTGGCGTTCTCTTCAATAAAGAAGTGCTGATTCAGCCGCGCCAGCGGACCGCTGCTGCGGTAGAACTTGCTGGCACCGGGCATGGTGATCAGCGCGTGGCTGTTTGGATCAAGCTGAACAGAAATGTTGAGTTCATCGCCACCCACAATGCCACCCGGAGGATGCAAAAGATAAAGGTGACAGGTCTCTTCTTCGGGATAAAACGGGCGTTGAACGGTGAGGGGACCGACGTGTCGCGCCGAGTGCAGAACCGTTTTTTCAGGGGTGTGACAAAACTGCAACGCGAGCGAAGCCTGCCAGCCGTGGGTGTGCTTTTTTGCTGGTGTGCCCTGCAAGATTTCGCCCCTGTGAACGCATTCCCGAATCGTTCGAGTATGGATCAGCCGTTGGCGTTTTTTGTCATAGGAAAAGATGATGATACGACAAAGGACGCGCCCGATATTCTTATGCGTACCGGGCTTAGAGCATGTTTATTTCGGTGATTTTTTCTTTTTTAACTTGGACCAGATTTTGGTTTCCTGGCGACGCCACAGACGCTGAATATTGTCGTGATGGCGCAGCAGGATAAGGCAGGAGAGCATCGAAACCGGGAAAGTGAACTGGGGTTTAAACCACCAGACGTAGAACGGGGCGATAAGCGCGCTGACAATCGCGCCGAGCGATGAATAGCCGCTCAGTAAGACGCTTAAAAGCCAGGTTCCCGCCATCACGCCGGTTAAATCCCAGCCAATAGGCGCGATAGCACCAAAGGCCGTTGCAACGCCTTTGCCACCTTTAAAATGGAAGAAAACAGGCCAGATATGGCCCACGCAGGCGGCGATAGCGATAAGCCCCAGCCAGAATGGCGTGACGCCCAGCATGTATGCGCCCCAGACGGGAAGCATCCCTTTCAGAACATCAAAAACCAAAACTGCTACGGCTGCTCTCTTGCCGCCAATTCGTAGTACATTGGTCGCCCCCGGATTCCCGGAGCCACTGACGCGCGGGTCAGGTAATCCGGCGATGCGGCAGACCAGAATGGCGCTGGAGATGGAGCCGCAAAGGTAAGCAAGGAAGATCATTCCAGGCGCGATTGCACTCATAACGCTGTTCCGTTTTGAAAATGTATCGGTATTCTCTGCATCTGTGGATAATACGCATAATTCGCCGGGAGTGGTATCCGGTTTAGCCAAAAACCAGGCAGGTCGTGATGGATATTGTATTTATAGAGCAACTTTCGGTAATCACCACAATTGGTGTTTACGACTGGGAACAGACCATCGAACAGAAGCTGGTGTTCGATATCGAAATGGGCTGGGATAACCGCCTCTCTGCCAAAAGTGACGATGTGAAAGATTGCCTGAGCTACGCGGATATCAGCGAAACGGTCGTGAATCATGTCGAAGGGCAGCGTTTCGCGCTGGTGGAGCGTGTGGCCGAAGAGGTGGCGGATCTGCTGTTAAGCCGGTTCAATTCACCCTGGGTGCGCATCAAACTCAGCAAGCCCGGCGCAGTGGCACGCGCGACAAACGTCGGCGTGAAAATCGAGCGTAGCCAAAATCTTAAAGGCAACAATTAACGTCATCATTGTTAAACCATTTTCGGTTATACCGGTCTGACAGCTGTATCTTTCGCGGCTACTCCTGTGGTGAGCCGTTTTTTACTTTTTAATAAGGGTTGATGAAATGAGCGATATGCACTCGCTGCTGGTGGCGGCAATATTGGGTGTGGTCGAAGGATTGACGGAGTTTTTGCCGGTTTCCAGTACCGGGCACATGATCATTGTCGGTCATTTGCTGGGCTTTGAGGGCGAAACAGCCAAGACATTCGAAGTGGTCATTCAGTTAGGTTCTATTCTGGCCGTGGTGGTGATGTTCTGGCGACGACTGTTTGGCCTCATCGGCATCCATTTCGGTCGTCCGCCGCAGCACGAAGGCGAAGGGAAAGGCCGTCTGACGCTCATTCATATCCTGCTGGGTATGGTGCCAGCCGTCGTGCTGGGGCTGATTTTCCACGACGCTATCAAATCGCTGTTTAACCCTATTAACGTGATGTACGCGCTGGTGGTGGGTGGTGTGCTGCTGATTGCCGCAGAGCTGCTGAAACCAAAAGAGCCGAAAGCGCCGGGTCTGGACGATATGACGTATCGTCAGGCGTTTATGATTGGCTGCTTTCAGTGTCTGGCGCTCTGGCCGGGCTTTTCGCGTTCGGGCGCGACCATTTCCGGCGGGATGCTGATGGGCGTGAGCCGCTATGCGGCCTCGGAATTCTCATTCCTGCTGGCGGTACCGATGATGATGGGTGCCACCGCGCTGGATCTCTATAAGAGCTATCACTTCCTGACGGCGGCGGACTTCCCTATGTTTGCCGTGGGCTTTGTGACCGCGTTCCTTGTGGCGCTGGTGGCGATCAAAACCTTCCTGCAGCTCATCAAACGCATCTCGTTCATTCCGTTTGCTATCTATCGCTTTATTGTCGCGGCAGCTGTGTACGTGGTCTTCTTCTGATTCACGGCCCTCAGTCTTTTGGCTGAGGGCAACGCTTTTCCTTCCAGTCTGCAACGGCCTGCACGCGTCTTTTCGTTAACTCTTCCCGAATCTCTGGCCCTTTAAATCCGGCTTCAACCACGTCTTTCGTCGGCACGGCTTTGGCGATTTCCCACGCTTCACGCAGTAAACGTCCTTGCGAATAATCGCAGGCTTCAAACCCGGTGCGTCCGCGCACGTCCGCTTCGCTGGTCAGTGCAATTTGCTCCACGCGCTGTGGCTTGCGCCAGGCGTCGATGTTATCGAACAACTTCACGATAGTGGCGGGTTTCAGAATCGGGAAGGTATGAATTAAATCGTGGAATTCAGCGACCAGCTTAGCCAGGTCACGAATGTCATTTGGCACGCGCAGACGCTGGCAAATCCCTTCAACCAGTTTTACGCCCGCCGGGCCGTGACCGTGGTGGCGCGGCCAAAACGCTTTGGGCGTTAAGCCTTTGCCTAAATCGTGACACAGTGTGGCAAAGCGCACGTCCACTTCCGGGCTGAGCATTGCGGCCATGCTGAGCGTCATCAGCGTGTGAATGCCGGTATCAATTTCCGGATGCCACTTCGCGGGCGCAGGCACGCCAAACAGCGCGTCGATTTCCGGGAACAGCACTTTCAACGCGCCACAGTCGCGAAGTACCTGGAAAAAGACCTGCGGATTACGCGTCGTCAGGGCATTTTCTGTCTCTTTCCACACGCGTTCTGGCGTGAGGTGTTCCAGCTCGCCTGCCGCGGTCATCGCGGTCATCAGCGCCAGAGTTTCATCAGCAATGCGAAAGCTCAGATGGGCGTAACGCGCAGCAAATCGCGCTACGCGCAAAACGCGTAGCGGATCTTCAGAAAAAGCCGGGGAGACGTGACGCAGAAGGCGGTTTTGCAGATCGCGCTGACCGCCGTACGCATCGATGATATGGCCTTCATCATCTTGCGCCAGCGCGTTGATAGTGAGATCGCGGCGCAACAAATCTTGCTCAAGGGTGACGTCCGGCGCGGCGTAGCAGGTAAAACCGGTATAGCCCAAACCGGCTTTACGTTCTGTTCGCGCCAGGGCGTACTCTTCGCGCGTTTTTGGGTGAAGAAACACGGGAAAATCGCGGCCTACCTGCTGATAGCCCGCGTTAAGCATCTCTTCTGGCGTGGCACCAACCACAACCCAGTCTTTATCTTTGACCGGCAGACCCAACAACGCATCACGTACCGCACCACCGACCAGATAAATCTTCACGCCTCAAACTCCCGTATTCATTTTTCTCAAGATGATACGTAAGTCTGGCAGATAAGACGAATTAGTTCATCCAGCGGTCTTTGCGTTTACGGCTTGGGATCAGATGTGGCAGAACCAGACCCAGCACCAGACCTACGCCCAGCACGCCGCCGCCATACATAAACCACTGCATAATGATGGTGCGCTGTTTGTCGTCGAGCTGCAGATTGGCGGCGCTGACTTTTTTCTGCGCCACGATCAGCTCGTTTTTGAGCTTCTGGTTCTCTTCTTTCAGGCCGTTGATCACCCCGTCGCTCTGCGCCACTTTTTGCTGCATTTCAGCGGTGCGCTGGTTCCAGGTGGTGTCGATATTGTTCAGCTTATCGGTCAGAGTTTTCACCTGATTTTCCAGATCCGGCACGCGGGTGCGCAGGCTTGGCACGTTGCTGAGTTCTTTCAGTGGGATCCAGGAGGTACGGCCGGTGCTGTCGCGGACCTGACCATAGCTGGTGTCCTGATTCGTCTGTAATAAAACCACTTCCTCGCCGGCATTTACCGTACCCACGAGGCGATAATTGTCTCCAGGACCGCTACGGACCCAGGTATTCAGTTCGTCAGAAACGTAACGTTTCTCTTCAGCGTGGACCGCTGTCGCGGCGCTCAATGTCAGTAAAGCGAGTCCAATCAGGCGAAATTTAAGCATCATTAGTCGTTATTTTCGTAAAAAGTGGAACGATAGTAGAGGCAACAGTGTCTCCACGCAAAGCATTCATCAGCAATCGGAATCATCTGTGTCGCCCCTGCAAACTTTTACGCCCGTCAAATTGTTCATTGCGTGGCAATTTGGCGCAAAATACTATGTACTGACACATATATGGCGAGGAAGTTCGCCTTCATCGATGCGGCTGTGACGCAACCCAAAGTAGAAATCTATGGCTCAAGAAATAGAATTAAAATTTATCGTCGAAAATGACAGCGTTGATGCGCTGCGAACCCACCTTCATCAGCTCTCCGGTGAACATCATGCCCCGGTACAGCTGCTCAACATCTATTACGAAACGCCGGACAACTGGCTGCGCAGCCATGATATGGGGCTGCGTATTCGTGGTGCGAACGGCCAATACGAGATGACGATGAAAATCGGCGGACGTGTGGTGGGTGGCCTGCATCAGCGTCCTGAATACAATATCGACATTGCAAAGCCAGAACTTGAACTGGATCGCTTCCCGGTAGAAGTCTGGCCGAACGGCGAGCTGCCAGAAACCCTGCTTGCACAGGCAGCACCGCTGTTTAGCACCGATTTCTTACGCGAAAAGTGGCTGGTCAATGAAGGCAAAAGCCGCATTGAAATCGCTCTTGATTTAGGCGAAGTGAAAGCCGGTGAGTTCCAGGAACCGATTTGCGAACTGGAACTTGAACTGCTCGAAGGTGATGCAGATGACGTGCTGAAGCTGGCGCGTAAGCTGGTGGGCCTGTCTGGTTTGCGTCAGGGCAGCCTGAGCAAAGCCGCGCGCGGCTACCATCTGGCGGCCGGAAATGCACCGCGCGTGCTCAAACCAACCACTATTCTGCGCGTTCCTGCGAAAGTCAGTGTCGAACAAGGCCTTGAAGCTGCGCTGGAACTGGCGCTGAGCCAGTGGCAATACCACGAAGAGCTGTGGATTCGTGGCGTCAAAGAGGCGAAAGCCAACGTCTTGTCCGCCATGGGTCTGGTGCGCAGCACGCTGACGCTTTTCGGCGGCGTGGTTCCGCGTAAAGCGAGCGCTCACTTACGTGATTTCCTGACGCAGACGGAAGCGCTCATGGCGACCGATGTCTCTGCGCAAACGGCGGTCTACAGCCCGCAAACCGCTGCGGCAAAACTGGCGTTAACCGAATTTCTGGTGACGCGCGGCTGGCAGCCATTCCTCGATGATAAAGCGCAGAAAAAAATCGCGGATTCGTTCAAACGCTTTGCGGATACGCATATGTCCCGCAGCGCCGCTGAGCTGAAAACGATTTTTGACCGTCCGCTTGGCGATCAATACAGCGATCAGCTGATTCGTCTGACGCGTGATATCGACAGCATTCTGCTGCTGGCGGGCTCCTACGACGGCGTGAAAGCGCAGGCGTGGCTGGAGAACTGGCAGGGGCTGCGTCACGCCATCGAAACGCGCCAACGTATTGAAATTGAACATTTCCGCAATGAGGCTATTTCGCAAGAGCCGTTCTGGCTGCACAGCGGAAAACGTTAACTCAGGCAAGGAACCCCAGAATGCCGCTTTCTTCACTGTTACAGCAGCACTGGCAGACGGTTTGTGACCGCTTGCCAGAAGCGTTACCCGCTTCCTCCCTAAGCGAGCAGGCGCAGCAAGTGCTTACCTTCAGCGATTTTGTTCAGGAGAGTATTACTGCTAATCCTGAATGGCTGGCTGAACTTGAGACGGCGCCGCCGCAGGCGGGCGAGTGGCAGCATTATGCGCAGTGGTTGAGCGAGGCACTCGCTGATGTGGCCGATGAACCGACGCTGATGCGCGTGCTACGCCAGTTCCGTCGTCGCGTGATGGTCCGTATCGCCTGGGCGCAATCGCTGGCGCTGATAAGTGAAGAAAGTACATTACAGCAGCTGAGCGGTCTGGCGGAGACGCTGATCGTGGCGGCGCGCGACTGGCTGTACGACGCGTGCTGTAAAGAGTGGGGCACGCCGTGCAGTGAAGAGGGCACGCCGCAGCCGCTGATGATTTTGGGTATGGGCAAGCTGGGCGGCGGGGAGCTGAATTTCTCGTCGGATATCGACTTGATTTTTGCGTGGCCGGAAAAGGGCGCTACGCGCGGCGGTCGCCGTGAGCTGGACAACGCCCAGTTCTTTACCCGTCTGGGGCAGCGGCTGATCAAAGCGCTGGACCAGCCGACCCAGGACGGCTTTGTCTATCGCGTGGATATGCGTTTGCGTCCGTTTGGTGACAGCGGCCCGCTGGTGTTGAGCTTTGCGGCGCTGGAAGATTATTACCAGGAGCAGGGCCGCGACTGGGAACGCTATGCGATGGTTAAAGCGCGCATCATGGGCGATAACGGTGATGTGTACGCCAGCGAGCTGCGCGCCATGCTACGCCCGTTCGTGTTCCGCCGTTATATCGATTTCAGCGTGATTCAGTCGCTGCGCAATATGAAAGGGATGATTGCCCGCGAAGTGCGTCGTCGGGGTTTGAAGGACAACATCAAACTCGGTGCGGGCGGCATTCGCGAAATCGAATTTATCGTTCAGGTGTTCCAGCTGATTCGCGGCGGACGCGAGCCGTCGCTGCAATCCCGTTCGCTGCTGCCGACATTAGAGGCTATTGATCAGCTGCATCTGCTGGCAGAAGGCAATGCGCAAACCCTGCGCGACGCGTATCTTTTTTTACGCCGCCTGGAGAACCTGCTGCAAAGCATTAACGATGAGCAAACCCAAACGCTGCCGGGCGACGAGTTGAATCGTGCGCGTCTGGCCTGGGGCATGCGCGTCGACGACTGGCAGGCGCTGACCGAAAAACTGGATGCGCACATGGTCGGTGTGCGGCGTATATTTAACGATTTGATTGGCGATGACGAAAGCGACACGCAGGACGATACGCTGTCTGAACACTGGCGCGAGCTGTGGCAGGATGCGTTGCAGGAAGATGACACCACGCCGGTGCTGGCGCATTTAAGTGACGACGACCGTCATCGTGTGGTTGCGCTGATCGCCGATTTCCGTATGGAGATGAACAAGCGCGCCATTGGGCCGCGTGGACGCCAGGTGTTGGATAATCTGATGCCGCATTTGTTGAGCGACGTCTGTTCGCGCGCGGATGCGCCTGTCCCGCTGTCTCGCGTAACCCCGCTCCTGACGGGGATCATTACGCGCACGACTTATCTTGAGCTGCTCAGTGAATTCCCTGGGGCGCTCAAACATCTGATTTCGCTCTGCGCGGCATCGCCGATGGTCGCCAGCAAGCTGGCGCGTTATCCGCTGCTGCTTGATGAACTGCTTGACCCCAACACGCTGTACCAGCCGACCGCGATGGATGCCTATCGCGATGAGCTGCGCCAGTATCTGCTGCGCGTTCCGGAAGACGATGAAGAGCAGCAGCTCGAGGCGTTGCGTCAGTTTAAGCAGGCACAAATGCTGCGCGTGGCGGCTGCGGACATCGCTGGCACGCTGCCGGTAATGAAAGTCAGCGATCATTTAACCTGGCTTGCCGAAGCGATGATCGACGCGGTGGTACAGCAGGCCTGGGGACAGATGGTGGCGCGTTACGGCCAGCCAAAGAATCTGACCGATCGCGAGGGGCGCGGTTTTGCCGTGGTGGGTTATGGCAAACTGGGTGGCTGGGAGTTGGGTTACAGCTCCGATCTGGATTTGATCTTCCTTCACGATTGCCCGGTTGACGTCATGACCGATGGCGAGCGCGAAATCGACGGACGCCAGTTCTATTTGCGTCTCGCTCAGCGCGTGATGCATCTGTTCAGCACTCGCACGTCGTCCGGGATTTTGTACGAAGTTGACGCGCGTCTGCGCCCGTCCGGTGCGGCGGGCATGCTGGTCACCTCCACCGAATCCTTTGCGGAATATCAGCAACATGAAGCGTGGACCTGGGAGCATCAGGCGCTGGTGCGTGCGCGCGTGGTGTATGGCGATCCGCAGCTTAAAACGCAGTTTGACGCCATTCGCCGCGATGTACTGATCGCCACGCGTGAAGGCGAAACGCTGCAAACCGAAGTGCGCGAAATGCGCGAGAAAATGCGGGCGCATTTAGGCAATAAACATCGCGATCGCTTTGATATCAAAGCCGATGAAGGGGGAATTACCGATATTGAGTTTATTACGCAATATCTGGTGCTCCGCCATGCGCACGCCAAACCGAAGCTGACGCGCTGGTCTGATAACGTGCGCATTCTGGAGCTGCTGGCGCAAAACGACATTATGGATGAGCAGGAAGCGCAAGCGCTCAACCACGCGTACACCACGCTTCGCGACGAGCTGCATCATCTGGCGTTACAGGAACAGCCGGGCCATGTGGCGCTGGACTGTTTTACCGCTGAGCGTGCTCAGGTGTCTGCAAGCTGGCAGAAGTGGCTGGTGGACCGTGCTTAACCATTCCCCGTCATCCTTCGAGCTACAGATGCGTTGGCTTTCCTCGCTCATCCCAGTCATTTACTGGAGTAAGCTCCTGGGATTCGCTGCGTTGCCGCCTTCCTGCAGCTCGAATGATTTAGGGGACAAGTGTGATATTATCGCGCGCAAATTGTGAATCTTTCTGGAGTCAGGAATGAAAGTAACACTGCCAGAGTTCGAACGTGCTGGGGTTATGGTTGTCGGTGATGTGATGCTGGACCGCTACTGGTACGGGCCGACCAGCCGCATTTCCCCTGAAGCGCCGGTCCCAGTTGTCAAAGTGGACACCATCGAGGAGCGTCCTGGCGGCGCGGCAAACGTGGCGATGAATATTGCCTCTCTGGGCGCGCATTCGCGTCTGGTTGGCTTGACGGGCATTGACGACGCAGCGCGTGCGCTCAGCAAAACGCTGGCCGACGTTAACGTGAAGTGTGATTTCGTTTCTGTGCCAACGCATCCGACGATCACTAAACTGCGCGTGCTTTCACGTAATCAGCAGCTGATCCGCCTCGACTTTGAAGAAGGTTTTGAAGGTGTCGATCCCGAGCCAATGCACGAGCGTATCGCGCAGGCATTGAGCAGCATTGGCGCGCTGGTCCTGTCTGACTACGCCAAAGGCGCACTGGCCAGCGTGCAGCAGATGATCCAACTGGCGCGAAAAGCGGGCGTTCCGGTTTTAATCGACCCAAAAGGCACTGAGTTTGAGCGCTATCGCGGTGCGACGCTCCTGACGCCAAACCTCTCCGAATTTGAAGCGGTTGCCGGTAAGTGCAAAAACGAAGAAGAGATCGTTGAGCGCGGGATGAAAATCATCGCTGATTTCGACTTCTCCGCGCTGTTAGTCACCCGCTCTGAGCAAGGCATGACGCTGTTACAGCCGGGTAAACCGCCGCTGCATATGCCAACGCAGGCACAGGAAGTTTATGATGTGACCGGCGCGGGCGATACGGTGATTGGCGTGCTGGCGGCAACGCTGGCGGCGGGGAATTCGCTGGAAGAGGCGTGCTATTTCGCTAATGCGGCCGCCGGTGTGGTCGTGGGTAAACTGGGGACATCAACCGTTTCTCCGATTGAGCTGGAAAACGCGGTGCGCGGTCGGGCTGATACCGGCTTTGGCGTGATGAGCGAAGACGAGCTGAAAGTGGCCGTCGCGGCGGCGCGTAAGCGCGGCGAGAAAGTCGTCATGACCAACGGCGTATTTGACATTCTGCACGCAGGTCACGTTTCCTACCTGGCGAACGCGCGCAAGCTTGGCGATCGTCTGATAGTGGCGGTGAACAGCGATGCATCAACCAAACGTCTGAAAGGCGAAACGCGTCCGGTGAATCCGCTGGAGCAGCGCATGATCGTGCTCGGCGCGCTGGAAGCCGTAGATTGGGTGGTCTCATTTGAAGAAGACACCCCGCAGCGTCTGATCGCCGGAATTTTGCCAGACCTGCTGGTGAAGGGCGGGGATTATAAGCCGGAGCAAATCGCGGGTAGCGAAGAGGTTTGGGCTAACGGCGGCGACGTGATGGTGCTGAATTTTGAAGATGGGTGTTCAACCACCAACATCATTAAGAAGATCCAAAAAGACAGTCAGTAAGTCGGGCACGTATCTGGATAATAAAAACGGGCCGAGCGGCCCGTTTTTTTGCTCTCTCCCTATGGATAAGGGCATCAGGCGGGACTTAATTCTGCTCGTCTACCGGTGGGATCGCCGGAGCCGGTTTGACTTCGGAATTCACACTGCGATTTTCCAGCTCGGTCAGACGCTGTTCCAGCAGCGCGATTTTTTCGCGGGTGCGGAGTAAAACTTGAGTCTGCACATCAAACTCTTCGCGGCTCACCAGATCAAGACGCGTCAGCTGCGACTGCAACACCTGGCGGATTTTCTTCTCGACGTCATCACCAAACTCACGAATGCCTTTTGGCATGGATTCATGAACCTGACGAGCAATTTGTTCAATTTTTTTCGGATCAATCATTGTCGTTTCCCTTGTTCAAAAGGTGTTAGCGACCATTGTAGCGTGTAATTTCTTATCAGATACACAAAATCATTCAGGTCGTCGATAACTCAGCGCAGGCTGCTGAACCAATTATATAAACCAGAATTGTTTGAAGCTTATGCATTGCCCGGGTTAATCAATAGCGTTATAGTTATCTCGCTTATTCTCAGGGCGGGGCGAAATTCCCCACCGGCGGTAAATCAGCTTTACGCTGAAAGCCCGCGAGCGCTTTAGGTGAAAACCTAAAGGTCAGCAGATCCGGTGTAATTCCGGAGCCGACGGTTAGAGTCCGGATGGGAGAGAGTAACGATCAAGTCGGGCGAGGCCCGCTCACGTTATCTTTTTGCCGCTTATACGGCGCTCCTAAGACTGCCCTGATTCTGGTAACCATAATGTTAATGAGGTTTTTTTACCATGAATCAGACGCTACTTTCCTCTTTTGGCACTTCTATTGAACGTGTTGAACACGCACTTGATGCACTGCGCGAAGGCCGCGGTGTGATGGTGCTCGACGATGAACATCGTGAAAACGAAGGTGACATGATCTTCGCCGCAGAAAACATGACCGTTGAGCAGATGGCACTGACCATCCGTCACGGCAGCGGCATTGTGTGCCTGTGTATCAACGAAGAACGCCGCAAACAACTCGACCTGCCAATGATGGTTGAGAACAACACCAGCGCTTTCGGCACCGGTTTTACCGTGACGATTGAAGCTGCGCACGGCGTGACAACCGGTGTATCTGCCGCTGACCGTCTGACGACCGTTCGTGCCGCCATTGCGGATGGCGCGAAACCGTCTGACCTGCATCGCCCGGGCCACGTGTTCCCGCTGCGCGCGCAGGCGGGTGGCGTGTTGACTCGCGGTGGTCACACCGAAGCAACTCTCGATCTGGTGACGCTGGCCGGCTTTAAGCCAGCAGGCGTTTTGTGCGAACTGACTAATGATGACGGTACGATGGCGCGTGCGCCGGAGTGTGTCACCTTTGCCCGTTTGCACAATATGCCAGTGGTGACGATCGAAGATCTGGTGGAGTATCGCCAGGCGCACGAGCGTAAAGCCAGCTAAAGAAAAACGCCGGGTTAGCCCGGCGTTTTTTTATCCAAATCCTGCCGTTTGCAACAGCACCAGACTTAAGCCCATCACCGACATTCCGCACAACACGCCGTAGCTGGGGTTGTTGTTAGGATCGATCTCTTTTGCCAGCGGCATCAGTTCATCCACCGACAAGGCGACCATAATGCCTGCTACGGCCGCCATAATCGCTGCCATCACCACCGGGGAGATCATGGTTCCCAGAATCAGCCACGCCAGCACGCCGCCTAAAATTTCAGCCAGACCCGAAATCCCGGCCCACAAAATGGCCGTACGTTTTGAACCTGTCGCCGCATAAACCGGACCCGCCACCGCCAGTCCTTCAGGAATATTGTGTAAAGCGACAGCCAGTGCGATTCCAAAGCCCAGTTCAAGGTTATTACTGGCCGTCACGTAAGTCGCGACCCCTTCTGGGAAGTTGTGCAGGCTAATGCCTAGCGTCAGCAAAATGGCGGTGCGTTTGATATTACCGCGGGTGGGTTTGGCGGTTTTCTGCATCAAATCTTGCGGATGCGCGTGCGGGAGCATTTTGTCGAGAGCAAAATATCCCAATAGCCCCACGACAAACATGCCGTAGCCCGTAACGGGCGACATGCCGTCGGTCCGAAGTGCCGCTGGCAGCATTTCCATCAGGGAAATCAACAGCATAATCCCCGCCGCGAAACCCAGAGAAAACGCCAGCACGCGGTTAGAGGGTTTCTGACCGATCACGCCGAGGATCGCACCAATAAAGGTCGCAGCCCCCGCAAGTAGGGTCAGAATCAACGGAACTGACATTCACGTCTCCTTATGAAAATGAATCTTACCCATGCTAATAATGAATCCGCTGCAAAGCGAGAGGGTATTCTCTGCTTTACAGACTCCTTACATTCAAAATTTCTGAAGATCATCATCATGCTTATCTGAGTTCATCTTCGGACGATAGCGCGTAATGTAGCGTTATTAAATCGCCACCTTATGTAAGGACATCACCATGACTTTTCCTCGTATGCCAGCACTGTTTTTGGGCCACGGTAGCCCGATGAACGTCCTGGAAGATAACGTGTATACACGTGCCTGGCGTGAACTGGGTGAGACGTTGCCGCGTCCAAAAGCGATTGTGGTGGTGTCTGCACACTGGTTTACGCGAGGTACTGGCGTGACGGCAATGGAGTCGCCCAAAACCATTCATGATTTTGGCGGTTTCCCTCAAGCGCTGTATGACACGCATTATCCCGCGCCAGGATCGCCTGAGCTTGCGCAGCAGTTGGTGGATCTACTGGCTCCTGTTCCGGTAACGCTTGATAAAGAAGCCTGGGGTTTTGACCACGGTTCGTGGGGCGTGCTGATCAAAATGTATCCGGATGCCGATATCCCCATGGTGCAGTTGAGTATCGACAGTACCAAACCGGCAGCATGGCACTTAGAAATGGGACGCAAACTGGCAACGCTTCGCGATGAGGGCATCATGCTGGTCGCCAGCGGTAACGTCGTGCATAACCTGCGCACGGCGCGTTGGCACGGTGAAAATACCCCGTATCCGTGGGCCATATCGTTCAATGATTTTGTAAAAGCGAATTTGACCTGGCAGGGCCCGGCGCAAGAGCATCCGCTGGTGAATTACCTGGATCATGAAGGCGGTTCGTTGTCTAACCCGACGGCGGAGCATTTCTTGCCGCTGCTGTATGTTCTGGGCGCGTGGGATGGTCAGGAACCCGTGAGCATTCCGGTGGATGGCATTGAAATGGGCAGTCTAAGTATGTTGTCAGTGCAGGTAGGGTAATTATTCTCTCTCCCGTTAAGGAGAGAGAATCAGGTATTACTCGACGAAAATGTGCGGATAGAAGCGCGACAGATCCTGTGTGATCAGCGCGCGATCTTCACGAATGCCAATCCCGGCTGGCTGATCGTTGATGAGCCAGCTTCCAATCAGGACGTAGCTGTCACCAAATTTCGGCAGCGGGTAAAACTCCTGAACGATCATGCCTTCTTCGCCATACGGCCCTTCCGCAGCTTCCAGAGTTTTGCCGTTTTCGATAATCGAAACGTTGGCCCCTTCGCGTGAGAAGATCGGCTTGATGACGTATTTTTCCATCGGCGGATGATCGTCTTCAGCGAAGTATGCTTGCAGCAGATTGGGGTGATTAGGGAACATCTCCCACAGCATCGGCAGCAGCGCTTTGTTGGAGATAATGCTTTTCCATGCTGGCTCCAGCCAGCGAACGCCTGCATCTTCAAGTTTGGTCGAAAACACTTCGCGCAGCATGAATTCCCAAGGATAGAGTTTGAACAAGTTGCTAATGACCTGATCTTGCGTATCCGTGAACTGTCCGCGCTCGCCTAAACCGATGTCTTCGATGTACAAGAATTCAGTCGCGACTTCCGCTTCTGCCGCGCAATCCTGCAAATATTGCACTGTTCCACGATCTTCAACCGTGTCACGACAGCAGGCAAGATGCAGCAGATTGAACCCGTGCTGCTCGCGCAGTTCGGCGAAACGTTCGATCAGCTTTTCCTGCAAACTGTTGAATTGATCGCTGCCTTCCGGCAGGTTGCCCGCTGCGAGCTGATCTTCGAGCCAGATGTACTGAAAGAACGCCGCTTCATACAGAGAAGTCGGAGTATCAGCATTATTTTCCAGCATCTTAGGATCGCCCACGCCATCCCACGCCAGATCGAGGCGGGAATAGAGTGAAGGCTGATTGGTCTGCCAGGCGTGACGAACAAAGCCCCAGGTATGCTTAGGAATGCGGAATTTGGTCATCAGCTCATCGCTGGCGATCACTTTTTCCACGACTTTGAGGCACATCTGATGAAGTTCGGCGGTGACGTCTTCGAGTTTTTCAACCTGAGCGAGCGTCAATTTGTAGTAAGCATCCTCACACCAGTACGGTTCGCCGTACATGGTGTGAAAATTAAAGCCGTATTCGGTCGCTTTTTCGCGCCAGTCCGGGCGCTCAACAATACTGACTCGTTCCATTATCAGCCGCCCATTGAGCGAGTAGAAGAACCCGTCGCGCTACGCTGCATGGTGGACTGTTTCGCCACCGAGTCGCCAAAGCCGCCACGCGTTACGGTGTTGGTGGTCGCCGGTTTTGGTGCCATTGCTGTTTTTGGAACGGTCGCCGTACGGCCTGGCTGTGCCGCGCCGTAGCCTTTGCCGCTGGCGTCGGTGTATTTACCGTAAGCCGGGCTATTTGGATTTTTGGAGGTGAAAAGAGGCTGCTGCTGGAAGCCCGCGCCGCCGCTCATCATACGACCCATCATGTAGCCCGCCATCAGTGGCATCCAGAAGCTGCCGCTGGATTGTGCTTGCGCCTGGTTTTCTGGCGCCATGCCTGCCTGTGCAGGCGCTTGCTGACACTGACCTTCACCGAACTCGGCGATACAGTCTTCACGCGTCGCATATTTTGGCGCGGTGCGTTCGGCTTCTTTCAGCGCATTGTTGTACGCAGTCGTACATTCTGCGCTTTTGCCAGTGGCACTCGAGCAGTCATCGGCATTCTGATACATCGATACCGTTTCGTCGGATTGCTCACATCCCGCCAGCAAAAATACGGCGGTGATCGCCAGGGCGACAGGAGTGAGATGGCGTGCGTTCCAGTTTTTGCGGAACGAGGCGTGATTTATCGTTTTTGTCCGTTTCATTTTGTCTTCCAGGACCCAGTGGTATTACAAAGGAAATAAGGCTTAGGATAGAGGATGAGTGGTTGAAAATGAAGCGCAGAGGGAGCGTCAGGGGGATCTTTACGTTGGCTTACGTTTATATGTCGACTGGAGCAGAGCTAACCCGGCCTATGGAGCCATAGACCGGGTTTTAACATCAGTTACGGAATGGGTTACCGGCTGCGTTATTGGTTGTCGTGCGAGCCGCTGCGGGCTGCGCAACAGGGGCTGAACCGTTGGCGTTATAGCCATCAGCGCTGGCGTCCTGCTGTGGGTTTTCCGGCGCCACGTTTTCAGGCGTTGTTGAAACCGGTTTACCCAGCGTGCTGTTCAGCATCTGCAGATCCTGCTCGTTCAGCGTACCCAGAGCTGATTTAATATTCAGCTGATTAATCAGGTAGTTGTAGCGCGCGCTGGAGAGCTGTTGTTTTGCATTGAACAGCGTGGTGGTCGCATCCAGCACGTCAACGATGGTACGCGTACCGACCGAATAACCGGCTTCCATCGCGTCCAGTGAACTCTGCGCCGACACAACGGCCTGTTTGTAGGCGTTGATGCTGCTGATAGAGGCATTCACGTTGTTGAATGACGAACGCACGGTCTGCACTACGTTGCGGTGCGCGCTTTCAAGCTGTTCGCTTGCGCCAACAAAGTTGTACTGAGCTTGTTTAACCTGAGAGTTAACCATACCGCCCTGATACAGCGGCATGGAGAAGCTCAGGCCCACTTTGTTCTGACCCACATTGCTGTCGTCAAACTGCGAAGCATTCGCGCCGCCGGTTTTAGAACCGCTATAAGAGGTGTCCGTTACGGCACTGGATGCAGTGAGGCTCAGGGTTGGCAGATGCCCATCCTGTGCCTGACGGATTTGCTCGCGTGCCAGATCCTGGCTCAGACGTGCCTGTAGCAGCGCCAGGTTGCGGTTTTCTGCTTCTTTCAGCAGCGCATTCACGGCCTGCGGTTTATCCGTTTTGAAGTTGTCGACGTTCAACGAAGCCAGTTCAGGATAGTAATTACCAGTCACCTGACGCAGAGATTCCAGCGCGTTATCAAGGTTGTTACGCGCGGTCACTTCGTTCGCCAGCACGGTGTCGTATTGGGAACGGGCGTTCTGCACGTCGGTGATCGCAACCAGGCCTACGTTAAAACGTTGCGTGGTTTGATCCAACTGACGATAAATTGCTTGTTTCTGCGCTTCGGTGTAGGAGAGCGAATCGATCGCGCTCAACACGTTGAAGTAGGCCGTCGCGGTGTTCAGGATCAGCGTTTGCTGATCGGTCTGATAGGTGACGTCCTGAATGCCCGCGCTTTTCTCTTGAAGACTCAGCGAACGCCACTTGGACATGTCAAACAAGGTTTGCGTTAATTGCAGAGATGCGCCGGTGGTATTGGAGTTAACACCGTTGCTATCACGGAAGCCATTGCCGTAGGTATAATCTGCACCTAAGCCCAACTGCGGCAGCAACGGGCTGCGTGCTTCGTTAATTTTTTCGAACGCAGCATCACGATCGGCAGCCGACTTACGCAGCTCAGGGTTGCCCAGACGTGCTTGCTGATAAACCTGTAACAGGTTTTCTGCCTGGCTCATCGCGCTGAAGCCCGTCAGGCTCAGGCCGATAAGGATGGGGAGCAATTTCTTCATTTGCATTCCTTGTTGTGAAGCAGTATTAGCGCTGATCTTGTTAAATATATTTGCCGATTCTAACAGAATCATCCACACCAAAAGGTTGGCGTTACGTGCCATCCGGCTGTAATTTGCATCAATCTATCATATAGCCTTTGAAACGGCAGCCAAACAGCCTTGAAATTCATAATTTCATCATGATTGTGACCAGGAAACCGCCATGCAAAAACCAGATGAATTGCCAGTAACTTTCACCAAAAACGATGTAGAAATTATTGCACGGGAAACGTTATATAGCGGATTTTTTTCACTGGAACTTTACCGTTTTAGGCATCGCCTGTTTAACGGGGAAATGAGCGGGGAAGTAAGACGTGAAATTTTTGAGCGCGGGCATGCCGCAGTCTTGCTACCCTTTGACCCAGTGCGCGATGAAGTGGTATTGATTGAACAGATACGAATTGCGGCGCTGGATACCAGCGAAACCCCGTGGCTGCTGGAAATGGTCGCAGGCATGATCGAAGAAGGCGAAACGCCGGAAGATGTTGCCCGCCGTGAGGCAGAGGAAGAAGCCGGGCTGAAAGTGGGCCGGACGAAACCCGTGCTGAGCTATCTGGCAAGCCCTGGCGGAACCACCGAGCGTTCTTCTATTCTGGTGGGGGAAGTGGACGCCACGATCGCGGAAGGTATTCATGGTCTGGCAGATGAAAACGAAGATATTCGTGTTCATGTGGTGAGTCGGGAACAGGCTTACCAGTGGGTAAAAGAGGGGAAAATCGACAACGCGGCGTCTGTCATCGCTTTGCAATGGCTCCAGCTGCATTATCAAGACTTACGAAACGAGTGGAAAAAATGAAGCGTTATACACCTGACTTCCCAGAAATGATGCGTTTGTGCGAAACCAATTTCGCGCAATTACGCCGCCTGTTGCCGCGTGATGATGCGCCCGGCGAGAGGGTAAGCTATCAGGTGAGCAACGCGCAGTATCGATTAACGATTGTTGAATCGACTCGTTACACGACCCTGGTAGAAATCAAACAAACGGCGCCGACGATCAGCTACTGGAGTCTGCCGTCGATGACGGTCCGGCTTTATCATGATGCGATGGTGGCCGAAGTGTGTTCAAGTCAGCAGATCTTCCGCTTTAAAGCGCGGTATGATTATCCTAATAAAAAGTTGCATCAACGCGACGAAAAGCATCAAATTAACCAGTTTTTAGCCGACTGGCTAAGATATTGTTTAGCACATGGAGCAATGGCGATTCCGGTTTGTTAGCGTCATAAACCTACCTAAGGACACCATTTGGAAAGCCTGTTAAACCTGACTGTTGCTGGTGGGGCGCCAGTCAGGATATTACAAATCACTGATACCCACCTGTTTGCCGAAAAGCATGAAACGCTGCTAGGTGTAAACACCTGGGAGAGTTATCAGGCAGTACTGGATGCCATTCACGCCGAGAATCGCCACTGCGATTTGATAGCGGCAACGGGCGATTTGGCACAAGATCAAAGCGCTGCGGCCTATCAGCATTTTGCGACAGGGATCGCGAGCTTTAGCGTGCCCTGCGTCTGGTTACCCGGCAATCATGATTTTCAGCCAGCGATGTACAGCACGCTGCACGATGCGGGTATTTCTCCTGCCAAGCGCGTGTTTGTCGGTGAGCACTGGCAAATTTTACTGTTGGATACGCAGGTGTTCGGTGTACCGCATGGTGAGTTGAGTGATTTTCAGCTGGAGTGGCTGGAGAAAAAACTGGCTGCCGATCCTGAGCGTCATACCTTGCTGTTATTGCATCATCATCCTTTGCCTGCGGGATGCAGCTGGCTTGATCAACACAGCCTGCGCAATTCAGCGGCGCTGGACCGCGTGTTGTCCAAATATCCGCGCGTGAACAATCTGTTGTGTGGTCATATTCATCAGGAACAGGATCTCGACTGGAATGGCCGCCGTTTACTGGCGACGCCGTCGACGTGTGTTCAGTTCAAACCACACTGCGCCAACTTTACGTTAGACACGATTGCGCCTGGCTGGCGCTGGCTGGAACTGCATGCCGATGGCACGCTGACGACGGAAGTCTGCCGTCTGCAAAGTGCAACCTTCCGCCCGGATACCGCGTCTGAAGGATACTGATGTCTACGCTTCTTTATTTACACGGGTTCAACAGCTCGCCGCGTTCCGCGAAAGCCACGCATTTTAGTCAGTGGCTCAGCGCGCATCATCCGCACATCGACATCATCGTGCCTCAGCTTCCGCCGTATCCGGCTGATGCGGCAGAAATGCTGGAGTCGATCGTGATGGAACATGGCGGTGAATCGTTCGGCGTCGTGGGCTCCTCGCTGGGCGGTTATTACGCCACCTGGCTCTCGCAATGCTTTATGCTCCCTGCGGTAGTGGTTAACCCGGCAGTACGGCCCTTTGAGCTGCTGAGGGACTTTCTTGGGCAAAACGAGAACCCCTACACCGGACAACAATATGTGCTAGAGTCACGCCATATTTACGACCTCAAAGTTATGCAGATAGACCCGCTGGACGCGCCCGATCTTATCTGGCTGCTGCAACAGACGGGTGATGAAGTGCTGGATTACCGCCAGGCGGTGGCGTATTACGCCTCTTGCCGCCAGACTGTAGAGGAGGGCGGAAACCATGCTTTCACGGGCTTTGAGAATCATTTCACCCAGATTGTCGATTTTCTTGGACTGCACAGCCACTGACAATCACTGCGAATTGCTAGTTAAATCATGACGCAAACCTATAACGCTGATGCCATTGAGGTACTCACCGGGCTTGAGCCGGTTCGCCGCCGCCCGGGGATGTATACTGATACGACGCGCCCAAACCACCTGGGCCAGGAAGTGATTGATAACAGTGTGGACGAAGCGCTGGCGGGTCATGCCAAACGCATCGACGTCATTCTGCACGCCGATCAGTCACTCGAAGTGATTGACGACGGACGCGGCATGCCAGTCGACATCCACCCGGAAGAAGGGGTTCCAGCCGTTGAGCTGATCCTCTGCCGTCTGCATGCGGGCGGTAAATTCTCCAATAAAAACTACCAGTTCTCCGGCGGCCTGCACGGCGTGGGAATCTCCGTGGTTAACGCCTTGTCTAAACGCGTGGAGGTCACCGTACGCCGTGACGGTCAGGTGTATAACATTGCGTTTGAAAACGGCGATAAAGTGCAAGAATTACAGGTCATCGGGACGTGCGGCAAACGCAATACCGGTACCAGCGTACATTTCTGGCCGGACGAAAGCTTCTTCGACAGCCCGCGTTTTTCCGTCACACGCATGACGCACATCCTGAAAGCGAAAGCGGTACTGTGCCCTGGTGTTGAAATCACCTTTAAAGATGAAGTCAACAACAGCGAGCAGCGCTGGTGCTATCAGGACGGTTTGAACGACTATCTGGGCGAGGCGGTCAATGGCCTGCCAACGCTGCCGGAAAAACCGTTCCTTGGTAATTTTTCGGGTGATACCGAAGCGGTTGACTGGGCGCTGCTGTGGCTGCCAGAAGGCGGTGAGTTGCTGACCGAAAGCTACGTTAACCTCATCCCCACGATGCAGGGCGGGACGCATGTCAACGGCCTGCGTCAGGGCCTGCTGGATGCGATGCGCGAATTCTGCGAATACCGTAATATTCTGCCGCGCGGCGTGAAGCTGTCAGCGGAAGATATCTGGGATCGCTGCGCGTACGTACTGTCTGTGAAAATGCAGGATCCGCAGTTTGCCGGGCAGACCAAAGAGCGTCTGTCCTCGCGTCAGTGCGCCGCATTTGTCTCCGGTGTGGTGAAAGACGCATTCAGCCTGTGGTTGAACCAGAACATACAGACCGCTGAAATGCTGGCTGAAATGGCCATCTCCAGCGCGCAACGTCGTATGCGTGCTGCGAAAAAAGTGGTGCGTAAAAAGCTCACCAGTGGGCCGGCGCTGCCGGGTAAACTGGCGGATTGCACCGCGCAGGATCTGAATCGCACCGAGCTGTTCCTCGTCGAAGGGGACTCGGCAGGCGGTTCCGCCAAGCAGGCGCGTGACCGTGAATTCCAGGCGATCATGCCGCTGAAAGGTAAGATCCTGAACACCTGGGAAGTTTCTTCCGACGAGGTGCTCGCTTCTCAGGAAGTGCACGATATTTCTGTCGCGATCGGCATTGATCCGGACAGTGACGATTTGAGCCAGCTGCGTTATGGCAAGATCTGTATTCTCGCGGATGCGGACTCAGACGGTCTGCACATCGCCACGCTGCTGTGCGCGCTTTTCGTGAAACATTTCCGCACGCTGGTGAAAAACGGCCACGTTCACGTTGCGCTGCCGCCGCTCTACCGTATCGATCTCGGCAAAGAGGTTTATTACGCGCTGACGGAAGAAGAAAAAGCGGGCGTGCTGGAGCAGCTTAAGCGCAAAAAGGGCAAACCAAACGTTCAGCGCTTTAAAGGGCTGGGTGAGATGAACCCCCTGCAGCTGCGTGAAACTACGCTCGATCCCAATACCCGTCGTCTGGTGCAGCTGATTATCAGCGATGAAGACGAGCAGCAAACCAACGCCATGATGGATATGCTGCTGGCCAAGAAGCGTTCTGAAGACCGACGCAACTGGCTCCAGGAAAAAGGCGATATGGCCGACATCGAAGCCTGATGTAAAAAAGCCCTGCGATGCAGGGCTTTTTTTTGACGCCCGTTGGGATGAATCCTTTCTTAACCCCCTGAAACACGCCCCTGATTATCCTTCCGTGTGATTCTTCCGGTACTGCAAGGGCGTTTCACCGATGCCCTTTTTGAAGGCGCTAATAAAATACGTCACGTCCGAAAACCCCACGCGCGTGGCGATATCCCGCACGCTCTCATTGCTGTGAAGAAGACATTCGCAGGCTTTGCGCAGCCGGAGCGTATTCAGGTAATCATGGATTTTCTCGCCCGTTTCGGCATGAAATTTTCGTGAGACGTAGCTGCGGGACTTTCCCAACTCGCCCGCCAGCGCATCGAGGCTGAATTTTTGCTGATAGTGTTCATCAAGCCAGAACATGACCTGACTGGCGATGCCATGGCTGCTGCCGGGCGCGCCGTCATTATCATCCGGCAGCATCGCAAACAGACTGATGATCAGGCTGGCGACACTTTCGCTGGTTAACGGTGGATGGTAGCCGCTAAACAGATGATGAATATGGGGATGACAATCTGCCATATCCGCCACCCACGCTTCACCCCCTCGTCGGGACAGTTTTTGCAACCGCTGCTGTGTCTGCGGGAAATCGCGCAGCACTTTCAGAACCGCATGGTGATCGAGATGAATAATCGTACGGCGATAAATCGCTTCGGCCCGCTCATCGACCATGACTTTATGCAGGGTAAACGGCGGGAAGAAAAACAGCCGTCCAGGGCGCATGGTGTAATGACGATTATCGACAATCGCCACGCCAAACCCTTCTTCCACATAGAGAATTTCCAGACATTGATGCCAGTGGTGATACCGCACGGTATTGGCAAATAGCCGACTGAACGACACGATGGTGTCATTTAAGGTAATCAGCTCCAGATGGTCGGATTTTGGCATCTCACGCATAGTGCAATAAAACTCAACTTTTGCCCTTCTGTTCGTCTTTATAAACCACCTTTTTAAATTTTCTCAACTGTGGGTTTATTCATCTCTCGCCGCTGTGACGTGGCTAACATTTCTACGGTGTATGGATTCACTATTCTTTGCCGCAGATGATGACGAGGGAAAGCGTATGTGGGCGGCAAACAAAGAAACATCAAATCCGTTGTCTTCCCGTCAGGACGTGGTGGCGGAATTCAATACGATGCTGGGCGCAGTGGATAAGCAATTTCCGGCGGGGAGTTCGCGCTTTTCGCTGGGCGATACCTGCGCACACTACGCCACCGACGTGGCGCAGATGGAGGGGCTGTCGCGCGTGCTGTGGGGGCTGTTTCCGCTGATGGCAGCGGGCGACACCACGCCGTTTAGCGGCAAATACATCGCGGCCATCAAGCAGGGGACCGATCCGCAAAGCGCAGGCTACTGGGGTGAAACCGAACCTTACGATCAACGCCTGGTCGAGATGGCGGCGTACGGCCTCGGGTTGTCGCTGTTGCAGGAAAAACTCACCGATCTGTTCACCGAGCGCGAGGTGATGAACCTGCACGCGTGGCTCAATCAAATAACCGACGCGCAAATGCCGGACAGCAACTGGAACTACTTTGCCATTATGGTTCAGTTGGGTTTTAAACGCGCCGGATTGCCGTTTGATCAGTTGGCTATCGATCGCCGCTTCGCCATGATGGACGCCTATTACCTCGGCGACGGTTGGTATTCCGATGGCCCTGGGCGGCCAAAAGATTACTACATCTCAATGGCGTTTCACTTTTATGGCCTGATTTACGCCACGCTCAGCGGCGACGAGGAGAGGGCGACGGTGCTGCGTGAGCGTTCGCGTCAGTTCGCCGAAGATTTCATTTACATGTCTGCCGCCGACGGCGCGTCGGTGCCGTTTGGCCGCAGCCTGACCTATCGTTTTGCGATGGTGGCGTTCTGGAGCGCCGTCGCTTTTTCCGGTTTGGAGGTGTTTACGCTGGGCATCGTAAAAGGCATTATCCTGCGCCATCTTCGCTGGTGGCAGCAGCAGCCAATCCTCGATCGTGACGGCATTTTGACGCTCGGCTTTGCCTATCCCAATCTGGCGATGTGCGAAGATTACAACTCGCCCGGCTCCCCGTACTGGGCGCTGAAAACCTATCTGATTCTGGCGCTGCCGGAGGAACATCCGTTCTGGCAAGCGCAAGAACAGCCGCTGCCAGCGTTGGCCGATAAACGCGTTATTCCACACGCCCAGCAAATCCTGATGCACGCGGATGATTCGCAGCACGTCACGATGCTCACCGCCGGGCAGCTTGAGCTGAACAATTATGTGAATACCGACGCGAAATACACCAAATTCGCCTACTCCAGCCGCTTCGGCTTCACGATTGAGCGCGGGCGCTACGGCCTAAAACACGCGGCCTGTGACTCTACGCTGCTGTTATCCGATGGCGACAATTACTACCGCGGACGTCGGGAATGCGCGGAAGTACGTGTCGACGAAAACGGGATTTTTTCGCGCTGGTCGCCATGGAAAGACGTTCATATCGACACCTGGCTGGTGCCGTTTGGCGCGTGGCATATCCGTCTGCATCGGGTGAATAGCGCCCGGACGTTACACGCAGTGGAAGGGGGCTTTGCAGTGATGAAAACGCAGCCGGAGCTGACCGCGCGCGGATGTTTTCTCTCGGCGGATAACGGCAGCAGCGTAATTGCCGATCTGTCGCCTGTCATCACGCGTCAACCTGACACCGTCGTCACGCCGCCAAACAGCAGCATTATGTTTGCTGAATGCGCCGCGATTCCGGTACTCACCACAACCCTCCCGCAAGGGGAAAGCTGGCTGTGCTGCGCGGTTATGGCGTGCGGCGATTCGCACAAAATAGCGGAAATTCCGCAGCTTCAAATCAGTACCGATCGGGTCGTTATTCGTGACCCTGATAATAAACGTCAGCTCTCTTTCTTTTTATAACACTCTGGCACCCTATATTTCGGCGAGGATAGTATGGAAAATACATCAACGAATAACAGAACCGAATACTACAAAATCAGTACCTTTATCTTTCTCTATTTCTTTACGTGGTCGGCAAGTATTGGTTTGCTGGCGATCTGGCTCGGACAAAAGGCCAATCTCAGCGGATCGGTTATCGGGACGGTATTTGCGGTTAACGGTATTTTCTCCGTGATTTTAAAACCGATCTACGGCTACATTCTCGATAAGATCGGGATGAGCAAATACTTGCTTTATTTTGTGGTGGCGATGTCGGCTCTGATGGCACCGTTCTTTATTTATGTCTATCAGCCGCTATTAATGTCCAACACCATGCTGGGGATTATTATTGGCGCGTTGTATTTAAGCTTTGCCTGGTACGCAGGCGTGGCAGCGTGTGAATCTTATTCCGATCGCTTCAGTCGTTTAAACGGCATGGAGTTTGGTCAGATTCGCATGTGGGGTTCACTTGGCTGGGCGGTGGCGTCGTCGTTCTCCGGCCTGCTGTTTAACCTCTCTCCGGCGTATAATTTTATTCTGGGCAGCGTAGCGTCAGTCATTATGCTCATTGTGCTGCTGAACCTGAAAGTGAACACTAACTCCGTTCATGCCAGTGACGTACTGACCAAAGAGAAAATTGCTCCTGCGGATGTTTACGCACTGCTGCGCAGCAGTAAGTTTTGGGCTTTCTGCCTGTATGTCGCGGGCGTAGCGTGGATGATGTTTATCGCCGAGCAGCAATTCTCGCGCTACTTCGTCACCTTCTTTGACGATGTGCATCAGGGCAACGCGGTATTTGGTTATTTGGGTACGGTGCAGTCGGGTATGGAATTCGTCATGTATATGGTGATTCCGCTGTTCGTGAACTTTATCGGTGCCAAGCGCGGATTACTGATTGTCGGGTTGATCGTCGGAGCGCGTCTGATTATTTCCGGCCTGTGCGATTCCCATTTATTAATTTCCGTCCTCAAGCCTTTATACGGTCTGGAAATCTGTTTGCTGCTGGTGTCCGTATTTAAATATATCGCCGAGCATTTCGATAAACGTGTAAACGCCACCATGTATTTATTGGGCTATCAGGCGATGCTGTATGTCGGAAATGTGGTTATCTCGTCACCGGCGGGATATCTGTATGACCGCATCGGATTCGAACAGACCTATATTATTATGGGCGCAACGGCGCTGACCTTTACGCTGATCTCTGCTTTTACGTTATCCGCCTGCCAAAGCAAATGGCGCGGCGCATCTGCAATCTCTGCAGTAGAACAAAATCCATCTCGATAATTTTGCCGTCAAAGAAGGAACCGAAATATGTTAAGTCATATCGTAGAGGAACGCCTGGCCGATATTCCCGTCCTCGTGAATGCACATGCATTCAGGGATGAATTAAGCTCAGCACGCCAGCATGTCCTCGAACTGATTAGCCGTCATTTAACGGAGTTCGGTGAACAATTCCCGGCGGAGACCTGCAAAGACGGATTTTATCCGCTGACCGACAACGTCGAATGGACGACCAGCTTCTGGACCGGGCAGCTGTGGCTGGCGTGGGAGATGAGCGGTGACGAAAAATTCCGCGCGAGGGCCGAGAAGCATACCCGCTCTTTTGGCCTGCGCATCGCCGGCCGTCACGATACGAATACCCACGATCTGGGCTTCCTCTATACGCTCTCGTGCGTGGCGGACTGGCGTCTGACCGGCAACCGCGAGGCGCGCGGCTTTTCGCTGCTGGCGGCAGAAGCCCTGCTTGAGCGTTTCCACGATAAAGCCAGGATCATCCAGGCGTGGGGCGATCTGTCCGATCCCGAGCAGGCCGGGCGGATGATCATCGACTGCAACATGAATCTGCCCCTGCTGTACTGGGCGACTGAGCAGACGGGCGATCCGCGCTTTGCCGATGCCGCCAAAGCTCACGTTATGCAGGCAGCGACGTATCTGATTCGCGAAGATGCCTCGACGTTCCATACCTATTATATGGATGTCAAAACCGGTGCGCCGCGTTACGGCAATACGCAGCAGGGCTACGCCGACGACTCCTGCTGGTCGCGCGGCCAGGCGTGGGGGATTTACGGTTTTCTGCTGAGCTACATTTATACCGGCGACGACACGATGATTGCCCTGTCGAAACGGCTGGCGAACTATTTCCTTAATCGACTTCCGCAAGACGGTGTTTGTCATTGGGATTTGGCGCTGGTCGGCACCGATGCGCTGCGTGATTCGTCTTCGGCGGCGATTGCGGTATGCGGCCTGCTGGAACTGGTCAAACACCTGCCTGTGACCGATCCGGATCGTGAACGTTATCTGGAATGGGCGAAGGGCATCATGTCATCGCTGACAAAGCACTACCTGATGGGTAAAGACGAGAAGGGCAACGGTCTGCTTAAACACTCGGTTTATCATCTGGCGAGCGATAAAGGCGTGGATGAGTGCGCAAGCTGGGGGGATTATTTCTACGTTGAGGCGCTGGTGCGGTTTACGCAAAGCTGGAAATTGTACTGGTAATTCCCTTTACAGCGACCCTCTTCCCAAAGGGGCGAAGGAGATAAGACGGCTCCGGGCAACTCCCTCTCTCCTTAGGAGAGAGGGATAGGGGAACTTAAACCCCTTGCTCCAGAATACGGATATGCGTTTCCAGAACGTTACCTTTCACCGCTTCGCCCCACGCTTTCATGTGCGGCGTTTGCAGATGCGCTTCGAGATGGGCCACGGTTTCCCACTGCTCAACCATAATGATGGAGTCAGGTGCGGTGGTCTGGAAGCTCACGCCTGCGGCGGTGTCCACCATCGGCGCATAGCCGTGGCAGCCTTCTTCTTTCAATACGGCCGGGATAATCTTCACGAACTCATCCAGCACGGCCTGGCGGTGGTGTTGGCCTGGACGCGTACGGATTTCAGCAATAACAGTTAACATGATCATTTCTCCTGATGACAGGCTACCAGTTAAGCAAAAATCTCGGCGAGATGCTTGCGATATTCGGCGATATAGCGCGGCACGTCTGGCATTTTAATCACGTCATTGACGATAAACGTTGGCAGCGGCTCCAGCGCCAGGAACTGATTGGCCTTATGGAAAGGCAAATAAGCGCCATCAACGCCCACGCCATGGAAGAATTGATCTTCGTCGGTGAAGGCATCCAGCGGGGCATTCCAGGTCAGAGACAGCATGTATTTTTTGCCGTGCAGCAGACCGCCGGAACCGTATTTTTTAGCGCCATCAGAACGGGAGCGGCCGTCGCTGGCATACAGCGAACCGTGGCCTTCGGTAAACACATCATCCATGTACTTTTTCACGGTCCACGGCGCGCCCATCCACCAGCCCGGCATCTGCCAGACGATGACATCGGCCCACAGGAAATTCTGCACTTCGGCTTGAATGTCGTAATCGCCGTCGGTACGCACGACTTTAACATCGTGTCCGGCGTTGCGCAGGAAACCGTCCGCGACCTCGGTCAGGGTGTCGTTCAGTTGGCCGTTAGAGTGGGCGAATTTTTTCGCACCGTTGATAATCAGGATATTGCTCATTCGTTTTCCTCAGTCTTGTGAGATTGGTCACGATTTTACCCGCATCAACGATGCGGTGAAATGAGCAAAATGTGTAAAGTCTTTTGCTTCTGGCGCAATAATGAGTCACCAACTCACCGTCACCTCGAAGCCGCCTTCTCGTGCATTGGCCAGCGAAACGCGCATGCCGTGCAGCGCGGCAATACGCTTCACAATTGACAACCCCAGACCGCTACCGGTTTCATCCTGGCCAGGCGGGCGATAAAAACGCTCGCCAATTCGCGCGAGCGCATCAGGGGAAATGCCGGGTCCATTGTCGCGCACGGTAAAACTCTGGGCGTTAAGCGTGACGTCCACCGCGCTGCCGCGCGGGCTATAGCGCACGGCATTGTCCAGCAGATTGCGGACCAGCAGGCTCAGCAACAAGGGCTGACCGGAACGGGTCACCTGAGCGTGAATATTCAGGCGGATCTCAATCCCCGCGCGCTGGGCGTGATGGTAAATATCCATCACTGCGGATTGCAGCAGATCGGCCAGCGGGACCGCGTCAATATCATCGAGATTGTCCAGTGAATCCAGGCGTGACAGCGTGAGCAGTTGATCCACCAGACGTGATGCGCGATCGATGCCCGTGTGCAGTTGCGCGAGTGCTTTTTCCTGCGCAGCAGGATCGTCGAGCGAAAGCTGCGCCACTTCAGTTTGTACCTTCAGCGCGGTCAGCGGGCTGCGGAGTTCGTGCGCGGCATCCGATGTAAAACGCCGCTCGCGCGTCATCATCTCCTGCGTGCGATCAAACAGGTGGTTCAGCGCGTCGAGTAAAGGTCGCACTTCCGTCGGCACGCCGTCGGTGGCGAGTTTTTCCGTGGCATCCGGCGCACGCTGGCGTAACGACTGCGCCAGGCGTTTCAGGGGGCGTAGCTCGCGACTTAATAAGACGATGAGCAGTAACAGCATCAGCGGTAGCGCGACCAGCCATGGCGTGAGCTGCGAAGTGACGACATCCAGCGCCATCTCCTGGCGATATTCCCACTCCTGGCCGACCACGATGCGGTAGTTACCGTTCGGCGCTGTCAGCCACAGAAAACGCCACGCGTCTTTATCATCCTTGAGTTGACCGTTTTCAAAGCCATCACGGCGATAGTCATACGGAATATCCTGACCATTTTCGCCATCGTGCAGCAGCATTTTGCCGTCGGTGGAATAAATGGCAAAGGCCAGCGCGTCGTCGTCAAGATGCCCGTGTTTGGCTTTTTTGGGCGCTTCGCGCATGCGGGCAGGCGCGTTGAGTTCGTCGATGTCCATCGTCAGCAGACGTTTTGCGAACAGCATCTGCTGGGTATCGAACAGTTTATCGAGCTTGTGCGTGGTCTGCTGCCACGCCACCACGCTGGCGGCAAGCCAGGCGGCCAGCGACAGCACTAAAAAAAGCAGCGTCAGGCGTAATTTGAGGCTTAAACGTTGCGTCAGTTTCATACGTCACCCAGGGTGTAACCGATCCCATGGACGGTACGGATAAAATGGCTGCCGAGTTTGCGGCGCAGGTGATGCACATGAACTTCGACGGCGTTGCTGGAGACGTCATCATCCCAGGTGTAGAGCTTCTCTTCGATGTTTTTACGCGGCAACACGCGGCCCGCATTGCGCATCAGCAGTTCCAGCAGGGCGAACTCCTTCGGCTTGAGGGGGAGCGTTTCGCCGTCCAGTTTGGCCACCAGACTCACCGGGTCCAGCGTCACGTTGCCGTGGCGCAATTCACTTCGGGTCTGACCGTGGCTGCGTCGCACTAGCGCTTCAAGTCGTGCGGCGACTTCCACCAGGGCAAAGGGTTTGCACAGATAGTCATCGGCCCCCAGGCGCAACCCCTCGACGCGCTGATAGAGCGCGTCGCGCGCGGTGAGAATCAATACCGGCTCGCTGCGCCCTTTTTCGCGCCATTCGCGCAGAATATCGAGGCCATCCATGCCCGGCAGCGTGAGATCCAGCACGACCGCATCGTAGGGGGCGGAATAGAGCGCGGTTTTACCGGTGCCGCCGTCGGTGAACCAGTCAACGCTAAAGCCCATTTTTGTCAGCCCGGCCTTGAGGCCGTCGCCAATCAGCTTGTCATCTTCTACCAGTAAAATGCGCATTTTTTCCTCCATGAGGCTGCCGTTAAAGAGCAGTTAACCTCCTGCAAGCCTCTGCTGTACAGCAAAAATAAATAAATTTCCCCCTTAAGAAGTTGTTAAGGTTTACGCTGTTTAATGGAGTTCTAAACAACATAAAGGGAGAGATAACGATGAAAAAATTAGCAGCGATGACCGCTATCATGATGATGACCACCGCCCCTGTGTTTGCCACGCAAGGTGGATTCAATGGCCCGTCGGCGACGCCGGCCCAGACCCAGACGCAAACTCAGCAGGGCGGGTTCGTGGATAACGACGCCAATCTCACCACGGCGGCGAAGGTGAAAGATCAGAAGGACGACAGCTGGGTCAAACTGCGCGGGAACATCACCGAGCGCCTGTCTGACGACCGCTACCTGTTCCGCGATACCACCGGCACGGTGAATGTCGAAATTGACCATAAACGCTGGAACGGTCAGACCATCAGCCCGCAGGATAAAGTCGAAATTCAGGGTAAAGTGGATAAAGAGTGGAATGAGTTTGAAATCGACGTCAAACAGGTCATCAAGCTGAACAAATAATGTCAAAAAGGGCCGTTTCTGCGGCCCTTTTTCTTTGTGACTCAACTCGTCAGATAGGGTAGTATCTGCGGCAATATTGCCTGAAACCCGCAGGTTTCTGAGTTGAGGAATGACATTTAATGAGCGATATGGCAGAGCGCCTCGCGCTACATGAATTCACTGAAAACGCCTATCTGAACTATTCCATGTACGTCATCATGGACAGGGCACTGCCGTTTATCGGCGATGGCCTGAAGCCGGTTCAGCGTCGCATCGTTTTCGCGATGTCAGAGCTGGGCCTGAGCGCCAGCGCGAAATTCAAAAAATCCGCCCGTACCGTGGGTGACGTTCTCGGTAAATACCATCCGCACGGCGACAGTGCCTGTTATGAAGCGATGGTGTTGATGGCGCAGCCATTCTCCTACCGTTATCCGCTGGTCGATGGCCAGGGAAACTGGGGGGCACCGGACGATCCGAAATCCTTCGCCGCGATGCGTTATACCGAATCGCGCTTATCAAAATACGCAGAAGTGCTGCTTGGTGAACTAGGCCAGGGCACGGTTGACTGGGTGCCAAACTTTGACGGCACGATGCAGGAGCCGAAAATGCTGCCTGCGCGTCTGCCGAACATTTTGCTGAACGGCACCACCGGTATTGCCGTGGGGATGGCGACGGATATTCCGCCGCATAACCTGCGCGAAGTGGCGAAAGCGGCGATTACGCTGATCGAAAAACCGAATACCTCCCTCGACGACGTGCTGGATATCGTGCAAGGCCCGGATTATCCGACCGAAGCCGAAATCATCACCTCGCGGGCGGAAATCCGCAAAATCTACCAGAACGGGCGTGGTTCCGTGCGCATGCGTGCGGTGTGGACCAAAGAAGACGGTGCCGTGGTGATCACCGCGCTGCCGCATCAGGTGTCGGGCGCCAAAGTGCTGGAGCAAATTGCTGCACAGATGCGCAACAAAAAGCTGCCGATGGTGGACGATTTGCGTGATGAATCCGACCACGAAAACCCAACGCGTCTGGTGATTGTCCCGCGCTCCAACCGCGTGGACATGGAGCAGGTGATGAACCACCTGTTCGTCACCACCGATCTGGAAAAAAGCTACCGCATCAACCTGAACATGATTGGTCTGGATGGTCGCCCGTCGGTGAAAAACCTGCTGGAAATCCTGACCGAATGGCTGGCGTTCCGTCGCGATACCGTGCGCCGCCGCCTGAACTATCGTCTGGAAAAAGTCCTTAAGCGCCTGCATATTCTTGAAGGTTTGCTGGTGGCGTTCCTGAATATCGACGAAGTGATCGAAATCATTCGTTCTGAGGATGAGCCTAAGCCCGCGCTGATGTCGCGTTTTGGCATCAGCGAAACCCAGGCCGAAGCGATCCTTGAGCTGAAACTGCGCCATCTCGCCAAGCTGGAAGAGATGAAAATCCGCGGCGAGCAGAACGAACTGGAAAAAGAGCGCGATCAGCTGCAAGCGATTCTGGCGTCCGAGCGCAAGATGAACAATCTGCTGAAGAAAGAGCTGCAGGCCGATTCCGATGCGTTTGGCGATGACCGTCGTTCTCCGCTGCACGAGCGCGAAGAAGCGAAGGCGATGAACGAGCACGATATGCTGCCGTCAGAGCCGGTGACCATTGTTCTTTCGCAAAGCGGTTGGGTTCGTAGCGCCAAAGGCCACGATATCGACGCGCCAGGCCTGAGCTACAAGGCGGGTGACAGCTTTAAATCGGCGGTCAAAGGCAAGAGCAATCAGCCGGTGGTGTTTATCGACTCCACGGGGCGCAGCTATGCAATCGATCCGATTACGCTGCCTTCTGCGCGTGGGCAGGGCGAGCCGATTACCGGCAAGCTGACGCTGCCGCCGGGCGCAACGGTTGACCATATGCTGATGGAAGGCGAAGATCAGAAACTGCTGATGGCGTCTGATGCAGGCTACGGCTTTATCTGTACCTTCAACGATCTCGTGGCGCGTAACCGTGCCGGTAAAGCGCTGATCAGCCTGCCGGATAACGCCCATGTGATGCCGCCGCTGGTGATTGAGAACGACAGCGACATGTTGCTGGCGATCACTGCCGCAGGCCGCATGCTGATGTTCCCGGTCAGCGATCTGCCGCAATTGTCGAAAGGCAAGGGCAACAAGATCATCAGTATCCCGTCAGCAGAAGCGGCAAAAGGCGAAGATGGCCTGGCGCATCTCTTCATTCTGCCACCGCAAAGCACGCTGACGGTGCATGTCGGCAAGCGCAAAATCAAACTGCGTCCGGAAGAGCTGCAAAAAGTGGTCGGCGAACGTGGACGTCGTGGTTCGCTGATGCGCGGTTTGCAACGGATTGACCGCGTGGAAATTGACTCCCCGAACCGTGAAAAATCGGGCGACAGCGAAGAGTAAACGAGTTTCTCCCCCTTCTGCTCAGAAGGGGGTTCTCGCTAAAATTTCCGGTATAAAAAACAAAATCCTTACCCGGCGACAGTTGAAGTATAATTGTCAGCCGTTAGGGCTTCTGAGGTCGCTATGCTATTAATTGTTCGCTTAATTCTTGCTGTTATCTACTGCATTCTGGTCTGCGTGTTCGGGTGCATTTACTGCCTCTTCAGCCCACGTAATCCAAAGCACGTTTCGACGTTTGGCCGCCTGTTCAGTCATCTTGCGCCGCTGTTTGGCCTGAAAGTTGAAAAGCGTCTGCCAGAGGGCGCGGAACACTTCGGTAACGCCATCTATATCGGAAATCATCAAAATAACTACGATATGGTGACGGCTGCTGGCATCGTGCTGCCACCGACGGTAACTGTCGGTAAGAAAAGCCTGCTGTGGGTCCCGTTTTTCGGCCTGCTGTATTGGCTCACCGGCAACTTGCTGATTGACCGTAACAACCGTGCTAAAGCGCACAGCACCATCGCAGAAGTGGTGAGTCATTTTAAGAAACGTAAAATCTCTATCTGGATGTTCCCTGAAGGGACGCGCAGCCGTGGTCGCGGACTGTTGCCATTCAAAACCGGTGCGTTTCATGCTGCCATTGCGGCAGGTGTCCCGATAATTCCTGTGTGCGTTTCCAATACGTCTAATAAAATTAATCTTAACCGTTGGAATAACGGACTCGTGATTGTCGAAATGCTGCCGCCGGTTGATACCAGCAAATATGGCAAAGATCAGGTTCGCGAACTGGCCGCCCATTGTCGTGAACTGATGGCGCAAAAAATCGCTGAGCTCGACAAAGAAGTTGCTGAGAGAGAAGCCGCCGGTAAGGTTTAAGCCGGATTAAAGGGAAAACGAATTCCCGTGCAGTTAGCCGTTTTACATGGAGCAAATATGTCATTCAGTCGGCGTCAGTTTATTCAGGCTACCGGAATCGCCCTTTGTGCTGGCGCGGTTCCGCTGACAGCCAACGCCGCCGGGCAGCAACAGCCGCTGCCCATTCCGCCGTTGCTCGAATCCCGTCGCGGTCAGCCCCTTTTTCTGACAATGCAGCGTTCACACTGGTCCTTCACCCAGGGCACGCGCGCGGCGGTATGGGGTGTGAATGGCCGTTATCTTGGCCCGACCATTCGCGTCTGGAATGGCGATGACGTTAAGCTGATTTACAGCAACCGTCTGACCGAAAACGTCGCCATGACGATCAGCGGATTGCAAGTACCAGGCCCGTTGATCGGCGGTGCGGCGCGCATGATGACGCCGAGCGCCGACTGGGCACCGGTTCTGCCAATTCGTCAGAGCGCTTCCACGCTGTGGTATCACGCAAATACACCTAACCGCACCGCGCAACAGGTGTATAACGGCCTGGCCGGGATGTGGTTAGTGGAAGATGAGGTGAGCAAGTCTCTGCCTATTCCAAACCATTACGGCGTGGACGATTTCCCGATCATTATTCAGGACAAGCGTCTGGATAACTTTGGTACGCCGGAGTACAGCGAGCCCGGCAGCGGTGGGTTTGTCGGTGACATCCTGATGGTTAACGGTGCGCAAAGCCCGTACGTCGAAGTGTCTCGCGGCTGGGTTCGTCTGCGCTTGCTCAATGCTTCCAATTCACGTCGTTATTTACTGCAAATGAGCGATGGCCGCGCGCTGCATGTGATTTCTGGCGATCAGGGCTTTTTACCTGCGCCAGTATCCGTTAAGCAGCTGGCGCTGGCACCGGGTGAACGCCGTGAAATTCTCGTCGACATGACCAACGGTGATGAAGTGTCGATTACCTGCGGTGAGGCGGCGAGCATTGTGGATCGCATCCGTGGCTTCTTTGAGCCATCGAGCATTCTGGTCTCGACGCTGGTGCTGACGCTGCGTCCAACGGGTCTGTTGCCGCTAGTAACGGACAGTTTGCCAATGCGTTTACTGCCGCAAGAGATAGTGAGCGGTACACCGGTTCGCAGTCGTGACATCAGCCTGGGCGACGATCCGGGCATTAACGGCGCGCTGTGGGACATCAATCGTATTGATATCACCGCTCAGCAAGGAACATGGGAGCGCTGGACGGTGCGGGCAGAAATGCCCCAGGCATTCCATATTGAAGGCGTGAGTTTCCTGATCCGCAATGTCAACGGGGCGATGCCGTTCCCGGAAGACCGGGGCTGGAAAGATACCGTTTGGGTCGACGGACAGGTCGAACTGCTGGTCTATTACGGACAGCCTTCCTGGTCTCACTTCCCGTTCCTGTTCCACAGCCAGACGCTGGAAATGGCGGATCGCGGCTCCGTGGGTCAGTTGCTGGTGAATCCTGCGCCATAAGTCAAATTCAAAACCCTCGCCCCCTTTTGGGTGAGGGTTAAAACCGATAACAATACCCCTTCAGTTTGCGTCACAAACCAGCGTATAATCCCCGCCCTTTGTTTATTTTTTCTTCGGAAGCATTATGAGCGCAATATCCTTGATCCAGCCGGATCGAGACCTCTTCTCCTGGCCCCAATACTGGGCGGCCTGTTTTGGACCGGCGCCATTCCTGCCGATGTCCCGCGAAGAGATGGACCAACTGGGCTGGGACAGCTGCGATATTATTCTGGTGACTGGCGACGCATACGTCGATCACCCGAGCTTTGGCATGGCCATTTGTGGACGCATGCTGGAAGCGCAGGGCTTCCGTGTCGGGATCATCGCCCAGCCGGACTGGAACAGCAAAGAGGCTTTCATGAGCCTCGGCAAACCGAACCTGTTCTTCGGCGTCACCGCCGGCAACATGGATTCGATGATCAACCGCTATACCGCCGATCGCAAGTTGCGCCACGACGATGCGTACACCGCCGATAACGTCGCGGGCAAACGCCCGGATCGCGCGACTTTGGTTTACACCCAGCGTTGTAAAGAAGCATGGAAAGACGTGCCGGTCATCCTGGGCGGAATCGAAGCAAGCTTGCGCCGTACCGCGCATTACGATTACTGGTCTGATACCGTGCGCCGTTCGGTGCTGGTGGATTCAAAAGCTGACATGCTGATCTTCGGCAACGGTGAACGCCCGCTGGTAGAAGTGGCGCATCGTCTGTCGCAGGGTGAGCCGGTTGGCAATATCCGCGACGTGCGCAATACCGCGATTATGGTGAAAGAAGCGTTGCCGGGCTGGAGTGGCGTGGATTCCCGCATTATCGATATGCCGGGTAAAATCGACCCGATCCCACATCCGTACGGTGATGATCTGCCGTGCGCGGATAACAAACCGGTTGAGCCAAAAAAGACCGAGGCCAAAGCCGTTGTCGTTCAGCCTCCGCGCCCTAAGCCATGGGAAAAAACCTATGTGCTGCTGCCGTCTTTCGAAAAAGTGAAAGGTGACAAAGTCCTGTACGCCCACGCGTCGCGTATTTTGCACCACGAAACAAACCCTGGCTGCGCGCGCGCCCTGATGCAAAAGCACGGCGAGCGTTATATCTGGGTCAACCCGCCAGCGATTCCGCTCTCTACCGAAGAGATGGACAGCGTATTTGCTCTGCCGTACAAACGCGTGCCGCATCCTGCGTATGGCGATAGTCGCATTCCGGCGTATGAGATGATCCGCTTCTCGATCAACATCATGCGCGGTTGTTTTGGCGGATGTTCTTTCTGCTCAATCACCGAGCACGAAGGGCGTATTATTCAGAGCCGCTCTGAAGAGTCGATTGTTAACGAGATCGAAGCTATTCGCGACACGGTCCCGGGTTTTACCGGCGTGATTTCCGATTTAGGTGGACCAACGGCGAACATGTATATGCTGCGCTGCAAGTCGCCGCGCGCGGAACAGACCTGCCGTCGCCTGTCATGTGTTTATCCGAGCATTTGCGAGCATATGGACACCAACCACGAGCCGACGATCAATCTGTATCGCCGCGCCCGTGATCTGAAGGGCATCAAGAAGATCCTGATCGCCTCCGGTGTGCGTTATGACATTGCGGTAGAAGATCCACGTTATATCAAGGAGCTGGCGACGCACCATGTCGGCGGCTATCTGAAGATTGCGCCGGAGCACACTGAAGAAGGCCCATTATCGAAGATGATGAAGCCGGGAATGGGCAGTTATGACCGCTTTAAAGAGCTGTTCGACACCTATTCCAAACAGGCGGGCAAAGAGCAATATCTGATCCCTTACTTCATCTCTGCGCACCCCGGTACGCGTGACGAAGATATGGTGAACCTGGCACTGTGGCTGAAACAGCGCCGCTTCCGTCTGGATCAGGTGCAGAACTTCTATCCTTCGCCGCTCGCGAACTCCACGACCATGTATTACACCGGCAAGAACCCGCTGAGTAAGATTGGTTATAAGAGTGAAGATGTGGTGGTGCCTAAAGGTGATAAACAGCGCCGTCTGCATAAAGCGCTGCTGCGTTATCACGATCCGGCAAACTGGCCGTTAATCCGTCAGGCGCTGGAAGATATGGGTAAAAAGCATTTGATTGGTTCACGCCGCGATTGTCTGGTGCCTGCGCCAACGGTGGATGAAATGCGCGAAGCGCGTCGTCAGAATCGTCATACGCGCCCGGCGCTCACCAAACATACGCCGATTGTGCATCAACGTTCGAATGGTGCAGCGGGTGCGAAGAAGAGTGTGAAACGTAAGGTCGGTTAACGCGGATGCCCTCACCCCGGCCCTCTCCCACAGGGAGAGGGAGAAGAGCGCACTTGCGAGCAGGTAGAAGCAGAAGAGCGCGCTTGCTCGTAAGTCGAAGGCGAAGAGTGCGTTTGCTCGCAGGGAGAAGGTGAAAAACGCTGATGTCTCCCAAGGCGAGAACGTGTTTCTGCGCGCAGGGAGTGGGTCGGAAAGAGTTCCCTCTCCCTTTGGGAGAGGGGTAGGGTGAGGGAAAATTACCCGCCGAACTGATCCGGATCGGGGCCTAACCGTTTACCCTGATCCAGTTTTGCGATCTCGCCCAGCTCATCTTTATCCAGACGGAAATCCCATACGTCGAAGTTCTCGGCAATGCGCGACGGTGTGACCGATTTCGGAATCACCACCAGGCCGCTATCCAGATGCCAGCGAATGACAATCTGCGCCACGGTTTTGCCGTACTTCTCGGCCAGTTCACGAATGATTTTTTGATCGAAAACACCTTCGCCACCCTGTGCCAGCGGGCTCCAGGATTCGGTCTGAATCTTGTGCGTGGCGTTCCAGGCATGCAGCTGGCGCTGCTGCATCAGCGGGTGAAGCTCAATCTGGTTGATTACCGGGGCGACGCCGGTTTCATCGATCAGGCGTTGCAGATGATGCACCTGGAAATTACACACCCCAATACTCTTCACCAGGCCTGCCTGCTGCAGCTCGATCATGCCTTTCCAGGCGTCAACGTAATGATCGATCGCGGGAACCGGCCAGTGCATCAGATACAGATCGACGAAATCCAGCTGGAGTTTATCCAGGCTTTCCTGCAGAGCGTCATGCGGGCGCTTTTGGTCGTCGTTCCACAGTTTGGTAGTAATGAATAACTCATCGCGTGGGACACCGGCGCTGGCAAGCGCGGTTCCTACGCCGTCTTCATTTTTGTATGCGGCGGCGGTATCAATGGACCGATAGCCGACTTCCAGTGCTTTGTGAATGGCGGACACGACCTCGTCGTTACCGGCTTTCCATACGCCTAGCCCTAACTGGGGCATTACGTTGCCGTCCTGAAGCTTGATTACGGTTTGGTTTGCCATTTTTCCTCCTCCATTTGCTCATTACCGGGGGAGCCCCCGGTAATGTGGTGTGCATTAAGTCTGGACGAAAAGTCAAAAAACGAAAGGCAAGATGCTAAAACGCTTAGCGTGCCGCTTCGTAAATGCGACGGCTCACGTCCAGAGTAATGTCTTGATGTTCACCCAGTTGGGTCATGCCGTGCTCTTCCAGTTTAGCCAGCAGAGCCGGGATAGTGCTGCCGTCCAGGCCGTAACCAGAGAGGCGAGTTGGCACGCCCATCTGCTCGAAGAAGTTGCGCGTCGCTTCGATTGCGGCATCGATACGCTCGTCTTCGGAACCGGAAGTGATGTTCCACACGCGCTCGGCGTATTGCAGCAGTTTGGCGCGTTTGGTGTCACGTTTTTCATTCCACAGCGCAGGCAGAACGACCGCCAACGTCTGGGCATGGTCCAGGCCGTGCATCGCGGTCAGTTCATGGCCAAGCATATGCGTTGCCCAGTCCTGCGGCACGCCTGCGCCAATCAAGCCGTTCAGCGCCTGCGTTGCTGCCCACATCACGTTGGCACGCACATCGTAGTTTTCTGGCTCTTGCAGCGCTTTTGGACCGTCTTCAATCAGCGTCAGCAGAATACCTTCCGCGAAACGATCCTGAATTTTGCCGTTCACCGGATAAGTGACGTACTGCTCAACCGTGTGGACGAAAGCATCCACCACGCCGTTAGCAACCTGACGCGGCGGCAACGTGTAGGTGTAAACCGGATCCAGAATGGCAAAAACAGGTTGAACGTGATCGTTCATAAAGGCTTGTTTATCACCCGTGGTTTTACGGGAAATCACCGCACCTTTGTTGGATTCAGAACCGGTAGCGGGCAGGGTCAGCACAGAACCCATTGGGATTGCGCTTTTCACGTCGCGACCGCCGGTTTGCAGGATATGCCATGGATCGACGCCGTCGGCATAATGTGCGGCTGCGGCGATAAATTTGGTGCCGTCGAGGACTGAACCGCCGCCCACCGCCAGCAGGAAGGTAATGTTCTCTTCACGGGCGATCTTGACGGCGTTCATCAGCGTTTCGTACGACGGGTTTGGCTCGATGCCGCCGAACTCACGCACGTCTACGCCTTCCAGGGCGCTGTAAACCTGATCCAGCACGCCGGTCTTTTTGACGCTACCGCCACCGTACGTAATCAGCACGCGAGCGCCAGCTGGAATTTGATCGCGCAGATCGGCGATAGCATTTTTGCCAAAAAGAATGCGGGTTGGGGTATGCAGATTAAAGTTGTTCATTGCTCGTTCCCTTATGTGGGTGAAAAATCGTGGTGGCGCATAGGGCTACCTGATGGTGATCATTGTGGCTAGCGGACGCTATCCTCTCAATGCACATTTCTGCCGTTGTCTTGCCCATTTCTACAGATGGCTGGAGAAAATGCGAAAAAGTACGCACACTGTCATCATGAAAAACCGTATGGAGAGTGCGTACAGATGAATCGCGAAGAGATTTGCCTGCAACTGACCGAGAAGATTAACAGGCTGAAAGATAAAGAAAATAATCTCGATGATGTGCTGCCAGATATTCGTCTGTTGTACGGTACACAGCCCGGAACGCGTACGCCGGTGATGTATCAACCCGGCATCGTTTTTCTCTTTTCGGGCCATAAAATTGGGTATATCAACGAACGTGTGTTCCGCTACGACACCAATGAATATTTGCTCCTGACAGTACCTTTACCCTTCGAATGTGAAACCTTCGCGACAGAAGCGGTTCCGCTGGCGGGTATTCGGGTTAATGTCGATATTCTCCAGCTCCAGGAATTGCTGATGGACATCGGTGAAGATGAGCTTTTCCAGCCGGCGATGGCCGCGAGCGGCATCAACTCGGCTACGCTCTCCGATGAGATTTTGTGCGCCATTGAACGCTTACTGGATGTGATGGAAAGACCGCTGGATGCGCGGATTCTTGGCAAGCAAATCGTGCGTGAGATTCTTTATCATGTGTTGATGGGGCCGGGTGGCGGGGCGCTGCTGGCGCTGGTAAGCCGCCAGACGCATTTCAGCCTGATTAGCCGCGTACTGAAGCGTATCGAAAGCCAGTACACCGAAAACCTGAGCGTGGATGAGCTGGCGTCAGAAGCGAATATGAGTATTTCGGCGTTCCATCATAATTTTAAATCGGTCACCAGCACCTCGCCACTGCAGTATCTGAAAAGCTATCGCCTGCACAAAGCCCGCATGCTGATGATTCATGACGGCATGAAAGCCAGCGCCGCAGCAATGCGCGTGGGCTATGAGAGTGCGTCGCAGTTTAGTCGTGAGTTCAAACGTTATTTCGGCGTGACGCCAGGGGAAGATGCGGCGCGTATCAGGATGATGCAGGGGATCTAAAACTCGCCCTCTCGCTGGAGAGGGCTGATTATCAGGCGTTGCAGTATTTCTTTTTAATGACCACCGCGATGGTGCCTACCAGCCCTGCCACTAACAGGAACATTGGCAGAATCATCAGGAACGTCATCACCTGATCTTCGTGTCGTTTCACAAACGGGATCATGCTAATGGCGTAACCCAATGACGTCACCACGCCGACCCACAACAGTGCGCTGAGCCAGTTAAAGAACTGGAAACGACGGTTCGACAGGCCGGAGATGCCCGCCATGGTCGGCAGCAAAGTGCGAATAAATGCCAGAAAACGCCCCGCCAGGAGTGCCAGTAAACCATGACGATCGAACATACAGGTCGCCCGCTCATGATATTTAACAGGCAGTTGCGACAGCCAGCTTTTTACCACGCGGGTGTTACCGAGCCACCGCCCCTGTAAATAGCTTAACCAGCAACCCAGGCTCGCAGCAGAAGTCAGAATCACAACGGTAGGGGCGAAGTCCATGACGCCTTTACCGATTAACGCACCTGCGAGTAACAGCAGGCTATCCCCTGGAAGAAACGATGCGGGAAGCAAACCATTTTCCAAAAACAGCGTTGCGAACATGACAAAATAAACAATGCCCACAACGTGTGGATCCGCCAGCGCAGCAAAATCGTGATGCCAGAGCGCAGCGATAATATCTTGAATGACAGCCATGGACTTTCCTGTGGAACAACTTATATGCGGCTATTGTACTCCTCATTTCACCCGCTGGCGTTGATCGCTGACGCAACAAATGCAGACTTTTCTGCTAATGGCATCGGCAAAACGGTTCGGGAGTACAGTTTAAGCCTGCACATTACACGATACGCTCAAAACCTGCCGATAAATCCGCAATCAGATCGTCAACATTCTCTAAACCGATATGCAGTCGGATCAGCGTGCCGGTAAAATCCACTTCGCCGCCGGGACGCAGGTCGGCAATCTGTTCTGGCTGGTTAGGCAGAATCAGCGATTCAAACCCGCCCCAGGAATATGCCATGCTGAACAGCGTAAAGTTATCCAGATAGGTTGCTAGCTCGTCATTGCTCAGACGTTTATTCAGCACAAATGAGAACAAGCCGCAGCTGCCCGTAAAGTCACGTTGCCAAAACTCATGGCCTTTACTGCCCGGCAGTGCCGGATGATTAACGCGAGCCACCTGGGGATGTTGCGCCAGCCACTCGGCCACTTTCAGACTGCTTTCGTGATGCTGACGCAGGCGTACACCGAGCGTGCGCAGCCCCCGGCTGGTCATATAGGCGGTATCGGCATCCACCATTTGTCCCATTAGATACGCATTTTCACGCAGTTGATCCCAACAGCGGGCGTTGGACACCGCCGTGCCGATCATGCCGTCAGAGTGGCCGATAAGGTATTTTGTGGCGGCCTGAATGGAGATGTCGATGTCGAAATCCAGCGCTTTGAACAACACACCCGCGGCCCAGGTGTTATCGATCATGATAATGGCATCTGGAGCGATGCGACGCACGGCGCGAACAATCGCCGGAACGTCATGCACTTCCATGGTGATCGAACCCGGTGATTCCAGGAACACAATCCGCGTATTTGGCTGAATAAGTTCCGCAATATCTTCGCCAATCAACGGATCAAACCAGCCGGTTGTGACGCCAAGTTTGGTGAGGATTTTGGTACAGAAATCCTGGCTGGGTTCGTAGGCGGTGTTGGTCATCAGGATATGATCGCCCTGTTCAACAAACGCCAGAATGGTATTGGCGACAGCCGCCGCACCGCACGGGAACAGGGCACAACCTGCACCGCCTTCCAGCTCGCACATCGCATCTTGCAGCGAAAAATGGGTCAACGTGCCGCGACGACCATAAAACAGTTCGCCTTTCGCGCGATTGCGCGTGGCGTGCTTTTTGGCCTCGACGGTTTCAAAAACCAGCGAGGAGGCGCGCTGAATAACGCTATTTACCGAACCCTGAGTATACTTTTTACTGCGTCCGGCCTGGACAAGCGTGGTATCAAGATGTTTCTCTGCCATGTTCGCTAAACCTGTTTTATCCGTCTGGACGTCCAGACTACCATGAATGTGAAACTCTGCACCCCGATGCTTAGCGAATAAGCACAATATTTTCTAAAAAATAGGCATAAGAAATTTTTACTGTGTCAGCGCAAGGAAAATGAGCGGAAATTACGGCAGTATGTAAATACTAATGAGAACCACTATCAATTCGATGTGGTTTTGATATTATTATGCTCAGAAAATGTGATTTGCGTCCTGGAGATACAGAGTGGGTAATAATTTGATGCAGACGGATCTCTCCGTTTGGGGCATGTACCAACATGCTGACATCGTGGTTAAGATTGTGATGATCGGCCTGATTCTGGCGTCCGTGATCACCTGGGCTATTTTCTTCAGTAAGAGCGTTGAGCTGATTTCCCAAAAGCGTCGCTTGAAGCGCGAACAGCAGCAGTTGGCTGAAGCACGCTCTCTTGATCAAGCAAGTGACATGACGTCGGCGTTCCATGCGAAAAGCCTGACCTCGATGTTAGTGAATGAAGCGCAGAACGAGCTGGAACTTTCCGCAGGCAGTGAAGATAACGAAGGCATCAAAGAGCGTACCGGTTTCCGCCTGGAACGTCGCGTTGCTGCCGTAGGTCGTCACATGGGTCGCGGTAACGGTTATCTGGCCACTATTGGTGCGATTTCCCCATTCGTGGGTCTGTTTGGTACGGTTTGGGGCATCATGAACAGCTTCATTGGTATCGCCCAGACGCAAACAACCAATCTGGCCGTTGTGGCGCCAGGTATCGCAGAGGCATTGTTAGCAACGGCTATCGGTCTGATTGCAGCAATTCCTGCGGTGGTTATCTATAACGTCTTTGCCCGTATGATTGGCAGCTTCAAAGCGACGTTGGGCGATGTGGCCGCACAGGTTCTGCTGCTGCAAAGCCGTGACCTCGACCTCAGCGCCAGCAACGTTAAGCCGGTTCATTCTGCTTCGAAACTGCGTTTAGGTTAATCAATCATGGCAATGCGTCTTAATGAAAATCTGGACGATAATGGCGAAATGCATGAAATCAACGTGACGCCGTTTATCGACGTTATGTTGGTTCTGCTGATTATCTTCATGGTTGCCGCGCCTCTGGCAACGGTGGATGTGAAGGTCAATCTGCCGGCGTCCTCCAGCCAGCCGCAGCCGCGTCCGGAAAAACCGATTTATATCTCCGTGAAAGCGGATAAATCGATGTTCCTGGGCAACGATCCGGTAACGGAAGATTCTGTCATTCCTGCGCTCGACGCAATGACGCAAGGAAAGAAAGACACCACGGTCTTCTTCCGGGCGGACAAAACCGTCGACTACGAAACCATGATGAAAGTGATGGACACGCTGCACCAGGCGGGTTATCTCAAAATTGGTTTAGTCGGCGAAGAGACGGTCAAAGCGAAATAAAAAAAAGCTGGCGAAAGCCAGCTTTTTTGTTACCAGTGCAGTTGTTATCCCAGGTGTTCCCCGCCGCATACGCCATGCACTTCTGCCGTGACGTAGCTTGATTCCTGACTCGCCAGATAAACATAGACCGCTGCCAGTTCCGCCGGTTGCCCCGCGCGCTTCATGGGCGTCTGCTGACCAAACTGTGGGATTTTTTCCTGCGGCTGACCGCCAGAAATTTGCAGCGCCGTCCAGATTGGACCCGGTGCGACCACGTTTACCCGAATGCCTTTCTCTGCAACCTGTTTTGCCAGCCCGCGGCTGTAGTTGAGGATTGCGGCTTTTGTTGAAGCGTAATCCAGCAGATGGGGACTGGGCTGATAGGCCTGAATTGAAGACGTCGTCACAATGCTGGACCCGGCTGGCAGGAGTGGGATCGCCTCCTGAGTTATCCAGAAAAGCGCCAGCACGTTCACCGCGTAAGTCTCTTTAAACTGGTCCGTGGTGAGATCGGCAATGTTTTCGACCGCGGTCTGTTTACCCGCGACCAGCGCCAGCGTATCCAGCCCGCCCAGCGCGTCGTGTGCGGTATGCACTAGCGATCGGGCAAACGACTCATCGCTTAAATCGCCTGGGATAAGCACCGCTTTACGGCCGGCTTCTTCGATGAGCTGTTTAACCTGCTGAGCATCTTCTTCTTCAGCGGGCAGATAGTTAATTGCCACGTCAGCACCTTCACGTGCGTAAGCAATCGCCGCTGCGCGTCCGATACCGGAGTCACCACCCGTGACCAGCGCCTTGCGCCCACTCAGCCTGCCACTTCCCTTGTACGTCTTCTCGCCGCAGTCAGGGACGGGCGTCATCTTAGATTGCACGCCGGGAGCAGGTTGTTTCTGTTTAGGGAAGTCACCGGTGTGATACTGGGTGGTTGGATCCTGGAATGTTGTCTGGTGATTTGCCATAAGGAATCTCCTTGCTCGCGTTGTAAAACAATAAGCGTAGGTGATTCATTCAGGTTTTAGGGATTATTCAGGATAATCCTTAATCCCATGACGGAACACGATCAGACGGGCTAATAAAGGCAACGCAAGGTGAACGCTGAAGTTTAAGGCGTGTTAGGGGGAGTGTCGGCTTTAGAGGCCAGCGCGTCTTCATCGAGCGCAACAGTGGTGACATTGGATGTGCGGTAGTCGCCATCCGCCAGCTTACGGGAGAGGCGCAGGGTGGCGGTTTCTCGGGCCAGTAAATATTGATAATTTGTTTCCAGGCGCCCCATTATTTTATCTTTCAGTTCGGGCTTGAGTTCCATCACTGCATTAATCATCGCGCCGTAGATTTCTTCTTTAATCTGCAAAGAATATATTTCATGGCGGTTTTGCCATTTCAAACGGACGACGGCTGCCGGGATCGATACCAGGTCTTGTGCAATGCGGGCCATCTCGTCTTTTTTATGTTTTTTCAGGGCCTCGAGATTTTGCTTTAAGATAAACTCATCACTTTTATGGTTATCTAAAGTCAAATAAACGTTATTATCTTCAACTTCTTTCACGTTAATCATCCTCTAGTTTATAAAAAATAGGGTTGTTTTTCTCTCGGGTAATAAGATTAAGCCAAATTTCGTTGCCTGCTTCATTTATTTGTTCGGTCTTTTCAGCCATTATTTGACTTAATGTCTGGGCATCTATTTCGCCTTCGGCCTGCAGGTCGTTAAGGAGATGCGCAAAAGCTTCGATCTTTATCACGCGAAACAGTCGGTCTTTAATATGTCTGTCGTGCTCTTCCAGCAGCATATTACGTGATTTACCGGTACGGGTAACGCCAATTAATATGTCGGCTTCGAAATCGGAAAGTTTTCTTTTTCCCTGAGTGAAATTAGCATGGCTTTCTGCTTCCCCCGATTTTGGAACCACAGAGGCGATGTGGAACCTGACCGGGACGAGATTCTCGGGCAGCATTTTTATTTCCTTTAATTTCAAACGGGTAGGATCAGATAGGGCGTGAGATTCGTTGACAATAACATGAGGCAAATTTAAAATCAAAAAAAATGGAGCCAACCATGAACAGCATTTCTTATTCTGTCATTACATTACTTTTGCTTACCGCTGGCGTTCTTTTATTGATGCGCGAGTTCAATAAAACGAAAGACACACGGCCCCTCGGCGAGCAGCCTCAGCCCATTCCGATGACCAAGGAGGAAGGGGAGGATCATTTCTCGCTGCTAATGAATTCGATAACTCCGGTGTGGTACTGGCGCGTCAATCACGAATATATCGATTTTCTTCATGCGACAATTAAGCGAATGAAGATGACCGAAATAAATGATACACCGGGCCTTTTTGAAGCACAGCGCCGTTGCAGTGACCTGAATTCTGCGGTTTATAAATATTACGACAATATCAAAAAACGCTGTCTTAACGGCGAAAAGGTCTCTTATTCAGACCTCGACGTGTTGAACCTGCGTCAGTGTTTTCGTGAGTTTAGTCTGGAAGCCTATCCAGATCTGGTGGTGATCGTCTGGCCGGAATATCAACGCCCGCTGGTTAATCCCTCAGAGGTGTAAGGTCTTTGTTGGTAAGTTGTTGCAAACAGTTCACCGCACTGCGATATAATGCAGCCTGGTTTCGCTTGCTGACAGGACTTTATGGAACGCTTTTTTGAAAATGCAATGTATGCCTCGCGCTGGTTATTAGCACCCGTCTATTTTGGGTTATCTCTGGCACTCGTCGCGCTGAGCATTAAATTTTTCCAGGAAATTTTTCACGTTCTCCCCAATATTTTCTCAGTGGCAGAGTCCGATCTGATTCTGGTGCTGTTGTCGTTAGTGGATATGACGCTGGTGGGCGGGCTGCTGGTCATGGTGATGTTCTCGGGCTATGAGAACTTTGTCTCTCAGTTGGATATCGCCGAGCACAAAGAGAAGCTCAGCTGGCTGGGTAAAATGGACGCTTCATCGCTAAAAAATAAAGTTGCGGCATCCATTGTGGCGATCTCTTCCATCCACCTGCTGCGCGTGTTTATGGATGCGAAAAACATCCCGGACAATAAACTGATGTGGTACGTCATTATTCATCTGACGTTCGTGCTGTCGGCGTTTGTCATGGGGTATCTCGATAAAATCAACCGCAGCGGCAAGTACTGATTCCCTTCGCCCTCTCCGCCAGGAGAGGGCATCCGGTGGCACAAAACACTATTTATCCGACGACGCCTGCCATAAATTCAGCTGCCCATCTTCGATATGTTGATCAATGCTTTTCAGCTCGTCTTCGCTAAAGCGCAGATTGTTCAGCGCCTGCACGTTTTCCTCCAGCTGTTCCGGGCGGCTGGCGCCAATCAATACGGACGTCACGCGCTCGTCCTTGAGCAGCCAGCTCAACGCCATTTGCGCCATCGTTTGACCTCGCGCCTGCGCCATTTCATTGAGCAAACGCAGGCTGTTGAGGTTTGCCTCGGTCAGCATCTTCTCCGTTAAACCGCGCACTTTTTTGCCTTCTCGCTGCATGCGGGAGCCATCAGGAATACCGTTCAGGTATTTTCCGGTTAACAAACCCTGTGCCAGCGGCGTAAACGCAATACACCCGGTTCCGTTGGCTTGCAGCGTATCCAGCAGGCCGCTCTTATCCACCCAGCGATTGAGCACGTTGTATGAAGGCTGATGGATCAGCAGCGGGATTTTCCATTCACGCAATAAATCAGCCATCTCTTGCGTGCGCTCGGGTGAATAGGATGAGATCCCGACGTAAAGCGCTTTTCCGCTCTGAACGGCGTGCGCCAGCGCAGAGGCGGTCTCTTCCATCGGCGTATTTTCATCAACGCGATGCGAATAGAAGATATCGACATACTCCACACCCATGCGCGTGAGGCTCTGGTCGAGGCTCGCCAGCAGATATTTGCGCGAGCCGCCGGAGCCATACGGGCCAGGCCACATGTCGTAACCGGCTTTGGTAGAGATGATTAACTCATCGCGATACGCCGCGAAATCCTGGCGCAGCAGGCGGCCGAAATTCTCTTCGGCGCTGCCCGGAGGCGGACCATAGTTGTTGGCCAGATCAAAATGGGTGATGCCTAAATCAAAGGCTTTGCGCAGCAGGGCACGCTGGGTATCGAGAGGCTGCACGTGGCCGAAGCTGTGCCACAGGCCAAGTGATAGCGCGGGCAGACGTAAGCCACTTTTACCGCAGTATCGATACTGCATATTGTCGTAGCGGCTTGGGTAGGGGGTCCAGGTCATGATGTCTCCTTTCATAGCGATGAATTTTCGAAACAGCGTTTTCATTCTATCCTTATACAATCACAATTCCTGGAGATATGCGATGACGCGCCTGACCGCTAAAGATTTTCCGCAAGAGTTGATCGAATATTACGACTACTACGCGCACGGCAAAATTAACAAACGCGAGTTTCTGAATCTGGCTGCACGCTACGCTGTGGGCGGTGTGACGGCGCTGGCGTTGTTTAATATGCTCAAACCCAATTACGCTCTCGCGGAACAGGTAAAATTTACCGACCCCGATATTCTCCCTGAATATATTCACTACCCTTCGCCGAACGGGCACGGGGAGGTGCGCGGCTATCTGGTGAAGCCGGCCAAAGCGACGGGGAAGGTGCCAGCGGTCGTCGTCGTGCATGAAAACCGGGGGCTGAACCCGTATATCGAAGACGTCGCCCGGCGCGTGGCAATAGCGGGATACATTGCGCTGGCGCCGGATGGGTTAAGCTCGGTTGGCGGTTATCCGGGAAACGATGAAGAAGGGAAGGTGCTGCAACAAAAAGTCGACCCAACCAAACTGATGAACGATTTCTTTGCTGCCGTTGAGTTTATGAAAACGCATCCGGATACGACCGGAAAAGTGGGGATAACCGGATTTTGCTACGGCGGTGGCGTGTCGAATGCGGCTGCGGTGGCATATCCCGAACTGGCGTGCGCGGTGCCGTTTTATGGCCGCCAGCCTGCGGCCAGTGATGTGCCCAAAATCAAAGCCCCTTTGCTGCTTCACTATGCCGAATTAGATAAGAACATTAACGAGGGATGGCCCGCTTATGAAGCGGCGCTGAAAGCGAATAATAACGTGTACGAGGCTTACATTTACCCCGGTGTAAATCATGGATTTCATAATGATTCCACGCCGCGGTACGACGAGGCCGCCGCAGATCTCGCGTGGAAACGGACCTTGGGCTGGTTCGAGAAGTATTTGAGTTAAGCGTCTGGCCGGGCGGGTGTTCTGCCTGCCCGGTCATGTATCGATTAGAAGCTGTAGCTCACGCCGACCTGTGCGCCGTCCTGTGGTTCACCGTATAGGTTCGCGAGATGGACCTGATTCATGTGGTTACTGATGTCATCTGCCACCTGTTGTCCGGCCTGTTCCGCAGCATCCAGACCCGCAACCAACCCCTGGACGTCACTCGCCAGCGAACCTTTCGCGCTAGTAAATTCGATATTCCAGCTCTGGCTATTATCCGCTGCAAGTTGTGTTTGTGGCGTGCTATCGGCGGCAACAATATTCAGATCATTGTGATAATTATATGCACCGCTGCAGTTCTCGACACTCCGCTGACCATTCGTAAATGTCGCCCCAGCGTACGCTTGCGGCGTGTTAGTGCTGGCGGTATTGAATGTACCCAGAATAACATTTTTCTGATCGTGTGCAGAAGCGGGAATACTGTTTACCACTACTGCGTTATTCGCGCCTGTAATAGTGCCAAAATCCACAAAGCTATCGGTGCTCATCGTGACGACCGCATTGCTACCGGTTGACGGAGCAACAAGGCGTGAGCCGTTTGCAGATCCCAGGTAGTGGTATCATTAATTTTATCGATGCTGATGCTGTTATTGCTGTTGGTATTGACCGTTTCGAATTGACTTATTTGTCCGGAAATTGAACTTCCGCCATCCTTCGACAGCGTATCGCTTTCGTCACCGCCGTCGACATTCCCGTTAACATGTGAATTATTGGTCAATACAAGCGTGTCATCACCTTTACCGGTGGTGATATCGCCGTTAACGGCGGCTTTATTTTGCAACGCGATGGTGGTATTCCCGCTATTCTGGCTGGCATTCACATTGCCATTAATCGTGCTGTTATCCAACAGAAGATCATTCGCGGAATTACCCTGCAGCGTGATGTTGCCCTTGACCAGGCTATTATTGGTCAGGGAAATTGTGGTTGCGCCATTTTCATTGATAACACCAATATCACCCGTCACACTGCTATTATTGAGTGCCAGTGAATCGTGGGTTGTGCCATACATGCCAATGGCGACGTCACCAAAAGCATCGAAATTTATATCGTTGAAGGGCTTGTATTGACTCAGTTTTATGACAAAAGTATCAATGTTATTTGCGATTTCACTTTGAGCCGCATCGACAAAAGATCGTGTCAGCGTAATTGTGGTATCGGCTTTATCGCTTCCGGCATAAATTCCGCCTTTATCCATCGAACTGTCACTTAAGGCTATATTTTCATGCCCGTACCCGCACTCATGATGCTGTCATGGAGTACGCTGCTATTGGTGATATTCACCGCATGCGTCCCTTTATCCATCGGATCAAGGTAAATAGCAGAGCCCATCATGTAACCTTTAGGATTATTGTCATCCCCGCTCGCGCTTTGACCATTGAGAGTGGAATGATCAGCGTTCACCGTCGTATGAGTAGTTGAACCATGTGAACCGGCTTCAATCATATCAACCGTTGCATTATTGTTTACGGTTATGTTTGCATGACCACCGTTGCTGCCCTGAATGTAATGTCCCGACATATCCGTTCCGGAAATGGTCAATAACTGCGTGTCACCCTCTCCTCGGGCACCGTCCATATAAATATTATCCGACATTGCATCCGCCATTACGGCATCAGTGACGCCTTTATCCTGATAGTAGCTCCCGTTATTATATTGCGACAGACCACAAGTTTGTGCTGTACCACTATTAGAGCACGGTGTGTCAGTAGATTTCGTAGCAAAGGCTGAAAGAGAAGTTAACGACATTAATACACATTGTGAAAGCAATGAGCGTTTAAGTAATTTACGCATTTCATAATCTCGAATGCTTAAGTTAAATTGACTCCTTTTTAAATGAAAACTTCACATTTAAGAATGTTCTTATGGTGAAGTGGTGTAATAAAATACTGGGAGTATCTGCAGGGAGAATAATCTGTAAAATATCAAATTATGATTTAATCAAATAAATCATATTTACATATCAAATGGGAGTGATTAATTAGCACGCAAATTATGCGGGTAATGAACCGAAAGTGTCTGAAATGATTGGTTCAGCCTGGAGTGAGATGAGTCCTTCAGAGGGATAGGGTTAATTTAATGAAAGCTTGTTTTACATTCCCTAATCTGCTGACATGTAAAAAAAGTATTCATAATGAGAATTAAACTCTTCAGGATAAATTTGCAGGAAAACTGTTAGCGCGTGAAAATTTTTTTAAATTACGAATGAATATGTATAAGTTCGCCATTTTCTGCCGATAACGAAAGTAAGACTCGCCTTTGGGCGAGTTTTCCCTAACGGCAAGGATAACTCATATGAATATGCTTCGTAATTTTACCATCCGTTTCGTCGTGCTGGCGATTCTGGGTGTTTTTTGTTTAATGTGGGCCGGGGTTGGATTTTATAGCTCATGGTCACTTTCCAGGGTCTCGGAAGGTAATGAAACCGATCGTCAAATTGTCAAAAAAATGACAATCCTTGGACAGGGCAACGATCAATATTTTCGCTTTGTCACACGCCTGAGCCGTGCGATGGAAGCCAAAGCAGCAGGAGGCACTCCCGATTTAACGTCTGCGCAAACGGCGCTGGACAACATGAGTAAACGTCTTGAGGAGATGAAGGCGGTCTCGCACGGCGCGATGAATGAAGCGGTGTTTAATGAAGTGATCAGCACCTGGCAGGCATTGCTGGAGCAAGGCGTTGCGCCGCAAATGTTAAAGGCGCAGCAAGGTGATGACGCAGGTTACCGTCAGCAGGCAAATGAGGTGACTCCGCCGCTCAGTCGCGCGTTTGGCGCAGCCGCGGAGAAATTCAATCACGAGGCAGGCAATACGCTCGAAGAGACGCGTGTTGTCGTTGATGGCCTGACCAGTATGACTCGGACCGTCATTATCAGTGCCATGGTGCTTGGTCTGTTAATTCTGATCTTCACCGATCGCTATTTGGTCACCATGTTGGTCAAACCGCTGGCGCGCATTCGCGAACAATTCCGCCAGATTGCACAGGGCGACCTCAGCCAGTCGGTAGAGCCATTTGGGCGCAACTGTGTGGGCCAGCTCGTTCCGTTGCTGACGGCTATGCAGGACAGTTTACGTGATGCGGTCAGCTCAATTCGTTTCGGTAGCGATAATATCTGGCGCGGCGCAACGGAAATCTCCAGCGGAAATAACAACCTTTCTTCACGTACCGAAGAGCAGGCTGCTGCACTGGAAGAGACGGCTGCGAGTATGGAGCAGCTCACGGCGACCGTGAAACTCAACGCTGATAATGCGCGACAGGCAAGTGAACTGGCCGATGTGGCGTCGAGCACCGCCAGTCGTGGTGGTTCGTTGGTTCAGGAAGTGGTCACTACCATGTCCGGCATTTCAGCCAGTTCTAAGAAAATCGCGGAGATCACTACTGTCATTAATGGCATTGCGTTCCAGACGAACATTCTGGCACTCAACGCGGCCGTTGAAGCCGCGCGTGCCGGGGAGCAGGGACGTGGGTTCGCGGTGGTGGCCGGTGAAGTCCGAAATCTCGCCAGCCGAAGCGCAGATGCGGCGAAGGAGATCGAAGGGCTGATTGCTGATTCGGTTTCACGCGTCGAGCGTGGGGCGAAAATTGTGGATGATACAGGAACCACAATGCAAGCGATTCTGCGGGCGGTGACGGAAGTGACGACTATTATGAAGCAAATCGCTTCTGCTTCAGAAGAACAGAGTAAAGGCATTTCGCAGGTGGGGATCGCGATTACGCAGATGGACGGCGTGACTCAGCAAAACGCTTCGCTCGTCGAACAGGTCTCAAGTGCAGCATCGGCACTGGAAGCCCAGACCGAAGAGCTTCAGCGCTCTGTTCAAAAATTCCGCCTCTCTTCTCAGGAATCCGCCAGCGTGGTGGGCGTCTCGTCGCCTAAAGCCATCGTTAGGGCTAAAACCTCCGGCAAAACGGACGAGTGGGTTTCTTTCTAATTTCTCTCTCAACAAAAGGCCGCTCAGGCGGCCTTAAAATAGCATTAGGCATCGTTCAAAATTTCGCTATATAATTTATTATATATCGAGTGGGGGGAGAGCGATGAACAATCACTTTGGCAAAGGGCTGCTGGCCGGGATGCGTGCTGAACAGGCCGACACGGCGCAAAACGCGGCACACTTTTGTTCTGACTATAAGCGTGGGTTTGTGCTGGGCTTTTCGCAGCGCATGTTTGAGCAAACGGGCGACCGCCAGCTTAGCGCCTGGGAAGCGGGGATTTTGACGCGTCGTTACGGGCTGGATCGCGATATGGTGATGGACTTTTTTAAAGAAAACCCGTCCAGCACGACGCTGCGCTACTTTATGGCGGGTTATCGGCTTGAGGGATGAGCGTCACTGACGATTTGCGTGACCTGTGAAAGGTCACCTATTTTTACTTCGCTTGCGCGCTGAAATTTACTCTTATCAATGAGTAGCAGCGACTGGCTGGCTCGTTTGAGAAGCTGTGCCTTAAATCCAGCGCTCTGCTCCGTTGGGTCCCACATGTTTCCCGCTTTATCTACGCCTTCGCAGGAAAAAATAAACAGATCGACTTCAATACTTTTCAGCAACGTCACCAGCGCAGGATTGACGTAGCAGCGGTATTTCCGCTCGAGTATTCCACCAGAACAGATCAGTGTGATGTTTTCGCGTTTCGCCATTTCATGGCATATCGGCAGGCTGTTGGTAAACACCGTCAGTTCGATATCCGGAAGCTGACGCGCGAGGTGAAAGCAGGTTGAACTGGCATCGAGCGCGATGGTCATCCCTTCGCTGAGATAACTCAACGCGTGTCGGGCAATATCGGCCTTATCAGCATAATGGCTTTTTAGCCGCGCGCCAAAAGGCTCACCGCTATCACGATTGTCGGCCAGGATTGCTCGCGCACGTCCGTGATGGCGCACTATTTTTCCCTGCTGCTGAAGCCCCTTCAGGTCACGACGGATCGTTTCTTTACTGACGGCCAATTGCCCGGCCAGTGTTTCGGTGGTGAGCCCGTCGCAACTGCTCAACAGCTGAATTATTTGCTGCTGTCGGCTGCTTTTCACGCATCTGTCCCGGTGCGGGAAATAGAAATTAGCGTGGAACCGATCGCTACGCCGTTTTTGCCGGTGTGTTTAATTTGATACATCGATTGATCAGCGCGACGCAGCGCGTTAATAAAGTCATCCTGCGGCTGCACTTCGTCAATGCCAATTGACGCGCCAACCCGCGCCTGACCATTGTCCAGCTCGAATGGCGTGAGCGCTGCGTGCAGGCACTTATGCGCAGTGCTATTGACCCACAAACTGGACAACGTAAAAGGGAGTAGCAGGACAAATTCATCGCCGCCAAGACGGCCCACAATGGAGCCTTCTGGGCAGGTTTCACCTAATCGTTTACTCAACTGAATCAACAACTCATCGCCGCTACGGTGACCAAAGGTATCGTTAACGGATTTGAAATCATCAAGATCAATAAAAGCAACGCAAAGCGGCCCCTGATCTTTGAGCTGAGCAAAATGTTTGATGAGCGCGTGACGGTTTGCCAGCCCGGTGAGGGGGTCGTGATTCGCCAGCAACGCGAGTTGTTCCTCGTACTGCTTCTCTTTGGTCATATCAATATGAGTGCCGGTGACTCTGAGAGGATTACCGTGCTCATCCCACTCACTGACGCGTCCGCGATCCAGTACCCAGCTGACAGTGCCATTTTTATGTTGCATGCGATGCAGCGCTTCATAAAAGGGCGTTTTACCGTGCAGATGGTCGTAAAAGGCATCCAGCACCATTTGCCTGTCTTCGGGATGAAGATGTTCGCGCCACACCTCGAACTGCGCATTCAGCTCTTTCGGCTGGTAGCCGAGCATCGATCCCCAGCGCCGATTGTAGATAATCAGTTTTCCACTCGGGATGTCGAGTTGCCACAGACACAGGCCAGTTCCGTCCAGCGCAGCACTCAGCTTATTGCGGGCGTCACGCGCCAGTCTCGCAAGCCGGGCATTGTGCTTTTTCAGATTTTGAATCTGTTGTTTCAGCGCCTGTTCTGACATGAGATATTTCTTAGGAAAATAAGAATGATTCTTGCCAGTTTAAGCTGTGCTTGTAAATATGAAGTTGAAAAAAAGAAAGGGATTTGTGTCGAATAGACGTTTATTACGCTTTAGTTTGTCGGCAAATTCTTGATGTTAAAAATGAAATGCAATAGCGTCCTTTACATGTACAAACAGTCGCTTTCTATGCCGCGATTGTCACGTTGATGCGATCACCCTTTTCGGCGTCGTGCGCATACGGCTTTGCCAATTGGCGAGATTTATTGACTTAAGTTAAATTTAAAAAGTGTTCGAGCTGGCCAATGTTAAATCAATATTTTGCAGGCAGATTATTGATCGTTATGAGAACACCACGATGTAATTCAATATGACCACCATGCTTAAGATCGCTGAGCATTTTCATGATACCACTGCGCGATAAGAGCGTTTTTTCCTGAATGTAATCACAGGTGTTAGTCGCCAGGCGAAGATCTTCGTCTTCATTCATTAAGGCGATGAGATTGTTGCGCACTAAATCGTAAGTGGAAACCCCGCTGGATATGAAGTTGTTCTGCAGAAAACGTTTTGAACTAAACATAAAATAATAAGCAAGCGGTTCCCAAAGATGCGCTTCTTTTATTTTCTCCTCAAATTTTGAACGTGCGACTATCTCATAGGCAACTGAATTCCGAGCCTGAAAATAGAGTTCACTGTTCTTTTCGAACAAGAGATTAAGACCCATGATATGTGGCCCCTTAATATGCGTTAAAAGAAGGTGATCGTATCCACGGTATACTGCTGCAGTTCCCTTATGCAAAATGAAGCACATGGGATCGGTATATTGTTGTAGAGAAATGATTTGTCTTTCTCTGCTGTTCTGAATACGTGCACTGTCAGATACTGACGCAATAAGTTTAGTGATATGTTCTGCTGGTTTCATGGCAAGTACCATAGGTAAAAGGAATAACGCATCATAAAAATGACAAAGTAAATGTTAGCGTGCGGGAATTAACATTTCTACTTGTGAATCCAGTTTTGGATTTCATAAATAAGTTTTGTTAACAAAGTGTTTATAGATCCATTTTAAGTATATGTAAGGCCAATAAATGATGTGGATCGCATATTGCCATTTTAGCGAATAACTATTGAACGTGGATGTATTCCAAAAATGGATTTTTTCAGTTGAGAGTGTTAGCGACTATTTGAGTAAACTACTTTGCTATTTTTTTGATAAAGGCAATCATATGCTCAATTTTTCTGAAGTACTCAAAGAAACCATCGCCGTTTCCGTCCTGTCGTTAGTTTGCGCGTTTTCAGCACATGCCACAGAGCAGGCAGAACAGCGTCAGGAGGCGCGTGACGTCAGGCAGGACACACGATCACAGGCGCGTCATGACAAAAGGGAATGCAAACACAATGATGAAAAAAGTGACCATGAATGCCGTGAAGAGAAGCGTGGTGCTAAACAGGATGGTCGGCAAAAAGCGCGAGACATAAAGTATTAATTATTTAATCCCTTTACTGCCTTCGCGTATGTCTTTACTTTCCTATATAAAAGCATGGTTTTTAAGAGGTTTTTTTCAGTTGTTTTTAATTATCCGAATTACAAAATCTAACGCAAATGAGAAATATCTATAAAGCAGGCATGGCGGTGTTTTCTACGTTACATGACTGCATTCTTTAATGGCTGCAGCAAACCTCCTATAAAATCATAGGGTTTAACTCGGCATCTTTTTTTGGAACGATTTTTCATTGAATAAAACCCCCTAAGAATTATCTTGTCGGGGTTTTTATTTTATATAAGCAATGGAAGCGATGAACTCTTTACCTGTTATCATTTTGTATGAACCTCGTATATTGCTACGAAGGGGTTTAACTGCTCGCCTTCAGGATGAAGGTCATCAGGTTGTGTCGTGCACGTCAACCGAGCAACTGACTGAAGAAATTTGTCTGCAAACTGGGCGGCATCGGGTGCTACTGGTGGGTGTCGGAGGGCTTGGCAATACGCTATTCAGAATACTGCGTACGCTTCATCTCACCCATAAGTTGTCGCTTAAAACGGTAGTCTACCTTCCTCAGCATGATGACCTGATGGCACGTATGTTCAAAGGGGCCGGGGCGAGTCATTGCCTTACGGAAGATGAGCTTGAAAACCAATTGTTCTCGCTTATTCCTGGTCCTTCACCAGAGTATCGTCGCGGTGTACTTTTGACGCCTTCAGAGCTTAATGTCCTGATTGATTATGCATCGGGTTTACAGGCAAACGAAATCGCGACTCGCCGTAATTGCAGTTACAAAACGGTTAGCACCATAAAACTTCTGGTACGAAATCGTTTAAATATCGAAACAAAAAGTAGCTGGGTCAATTTGCTCACCCATATCGATCAGCTCACTTCGTTGTACAAATAAGGACTCTTATGTTTACCTGCCAAATTCGCTACGTTGCCCGAAACGATATTTATCTTTCTGGGATTCGAGCGGGTCTTGAAAGTCTTGTGGGCGCTAACCCCGGTTGGCATTGCCAGCTCTCCCCCTTATCACCGCTTGCAGAGGGAGACGAACATTTAATTATTATTGACGCGACAGGGTGTGAAAATAGCAATACTCTGTCACAGGAAAGTGTGAGCGTACTGAATAGCAAGCATACGCTGGTCATGGTAAAAGCGATTCAGCGGCGGTTCATCAAAAAGCTTCTTCAACAATATAACTGTTCCATTTTGTGCGTGGATGAGCTGAATTTCCAGATGAGAGATATCATACAGCAGACCATGGAAAATAGACGCTATTTGAGCTCTCTCATCATTCGTCAGCATCACGCTGCCTCTTTGGCTAAGCCTGTCGTTTTTACGCCCGCAGAATCCACGGTTCTGGAATATCTTCGCAAGGGCTGTTCTGGTTCTGAGATATCTAAACTGTTATTTCGCAGTGAGAAAACAATCAGTTCACATAAACGGAATATTATAGGGAAATTAGGTGTTAGAGATGATTTTGAGCTTAATAGCAAAATTAATACGTCTGTCGCGGTGAGTTAAATGGTGCTCTTTTCGCCGGGCAAGCCAAAGCAGCTACCCGGCGTTGTGCGATTAATGCGTCGCTTGTCCGATCAAACTCCCTGTCCCGGCACCTACCGCAGCGCCTTTCAGAACACTTTTTCCGGTTACTGCCGCCGCTCCAGCGCCAACAACAGCGCCCACGGCACCGCCTTTTCGCGCTGCTTTGCCCGTTTTACCGCCTTTTAACATTGCACCGGTACCGGCTCCAATGACAGCACCGCCCACGGTGGATTTCACACTTTTACCTGTAGCCGCACCGATGGCCGCACCCGCAACAGCACCTGCGGCGGTTTTATCCATCGCCATGCCAGAGGCGGAGAAGATCAGAGCGCTTATAATCAATGTTGTTTTAATCATATTCATGACAGTTCCTTTGCAGAGATAGGTTGATAATGTGCTTCGCTCACCCATGTGGAGAGCAATTTCCAGGATACTGCCAGCAATACCGGGCCAATCATTAGGCCAATCATGCCCCATGTCAGCATGCCGCCTATAACGCCGGTCATGATCAGCAGGAGTGAGGTGTCCGCGCCGCGTTTAATGAGTATCGGTTTGAGAATGTTATCCAGTGAACCGGCAATCACGGTCCAGACAAGTAACACTGCGCCATTCCAGTGCTCACCCAGATAAAATAGCCAGATAAGCGCCGGTAGCATGATAATCACGGGGCCGAGCTGCATCAGGCAGAGCACAAATATGATACCTGTCAGCAGGGCGCTTGAAGGGATATGGCAGACCGCTAGCCCCAGTCCCGCAAAGGCGGATTGAATCACGGCGGTCAGAACGACGCCCATCGCCACGGCCTGGATTGTTGTTCCTGCGAGCAGCACCGCGTTGTCGCCACGAGCTCCTGCAATGCGAAAAGCAAACTGACGCAGACCACGGGTGATAGTCGTTCCATAGAGGTAAAATGCCAGACAGGCGAGAAGCATCATCAGCCCATTCACAAACAACGCGCCAAACTGCGAAAGGCCATGCGCCAGTATCACGATAACTTTTGTGATCCACGGTTTCAGCGTGCCAAAGATAGGCTCAGCATTCTCGTGAATCAGCGCTAACCATTTGCGCTGTAAATGATCGCCAACCAGCGGGATATGCGTCAGGAAGTCCAGTGACGGCAGGTGGGATTTGTCGAGATGCATCAGCCGCTGCAGCAGGTCTTCAAGCAATGTTGAAAGCATTCCGGCACTGAAAATAATCGGCAGCAAAAATATCGCCGTCAGAAAAACCATCATGGCTGTTATCGCGAGCTTTCTACGGCCACCGAGTTTACGTTGAACGGTGGTATAAAGCGGCCAGGTCGCAATAACAATCAGTCCAGCCCACACGACGCTAAGCAGAAAAGGGTGCAGGATCCAGAGGGCGGAACACAACAATGTGAGGATGATAATGATGCCAAAAAGCGTTTGTGGTAAATCGCGTGGATGTTTAATGGTGTTCATTGTTGCATCAACTCCAGCGAAGGGGAGGGTTGACGCTGATCGTTTATATGCACATCCATCTGCGGGTACGGCATCTGAATCTCATTGGCATCCAGCGCATTTTTGATGTTTTCCATCAGATCGTAATACACATCCCAGTAATGCTTATTGTCAGTCCATACGCGAACCACAAAATTCAATGAGGAGGGAGCAAATTCATTGAGACGTATGATGTGACCCTTGTCGTGGTGAATGCGCGGATCGAGCAGAATAACCGTTTTAATGACATTTTTAAGGTGTTCAATTGAGGTGTTATAGGCCACACCCAGCGTAATATCGACGCGACGCTCTTTCTGGCGGGAAAAGTTAGTGATCTCGCTGGCGATAATTTTGCCATTGGGCACCACCACCATTTTATTGTCGGATGTGCGCAGGGTGGTTGAGAAAATATGCACTTCTTCAATCGTGCCGGCCACTGCTCCCACGCTTGCATATTCCCCTGCGCGAATAGGGCGCAGCGTCACCAGTAACACACCCGCCGCGAAGTTTGCGAGTGAGCCTTGCAGCGCCAGGCCGATCGCCAGCCCGGCAGCACCAATCACCGCGATAATGGATGATGTCTCAACGCCGATGCGCCCGAGTGCGGCGATGGCCGCAAACGCCACCATGGCGTAGCGCAAAAGCGCGCTGCAAAACTGGGTAATAGTTTTATCGACGTGGCGGCTTAAGAGTAATTTTTTAAATCCGCTGCTGGTGACGCGTGCGATAAAAAGCCCTACGAATAAAAGAAAAATAGCGCCAAACAGATTGGCGATCCCCTGAACGATAACGGATTCGTTATTAATGACCCAATGGATTAACTGCTTGATCCCGGGAAAGGCTTCAAACTTCATGACGGTGTTCCGGTTATAAAGAAAACCCGCATTTTAGTGAGTGCCCTGCGCGATCCCGCCGGGTATTTAATCCAAATTTAGAGCGAAGCTCGCGACTCCCGAAGAGGAGCACGACGTTCCAGTTGATTCGTTATATAATACTTTGCATAACGAAAGGTGAGGACATAATGAAGAAACAATTTTGGCGAGGCGCAGCTTTCATTGTGCTGATTTCTGTACCGTTATTTTCGCAAGCAGCGCGGCAGATTACGGATCAGATCGGACGTCAGGTGACGATTCCTGATGAAGTGGATCGTGTAGTGGTTCTCCAGCATCAGACCCTGAATTTGCTGGTGCAAATGAACGCTACTGACAAAATCGTCGGGATTTTGGCGAACTGGAAGCAACAACTTGGAGAGGGATACGCGCGTCTTGCGCCGGAGCTAAATCAAAAAGCGATGCTTGGCGATCTCACTCACGTTGATCCTGAAAAGCTCATCGCGCTGCATCCGCAGGTGGTGTTTGTGACCAATTACGCACCGCAGGAGATGATCGACAAGATCAGCAGCTTAGGCATTCCCGTGGTGGCCATTTCGCTGCGCCATGATGTTGCGGGCGAGAAAGCCAAAATGAATCCAACTCTGGCTGATGAAGAAAAAGCTTACGATCAGGGGCTGCGCGAAGGCATCACCTTGATCGGTGAGATCGTCAATAAACCTCAGGAAGCAAAAGCGTTGATCGATGCGACGGTTAAAGGCCGCAAAAGCGTCAGCGATCGCCTGAAAGATATTCCTGAACAAAAACGTATCCGCGCCTACATGGCGAATCCGGAACTGACGACGTACGGTTCAGGAAAATACACGGGCCTGATGATGGCACATGCCGGCGCAATAAATGTGGCGGCAGCGACGCTTCAAGGATTCAAAACGGTGGCGATGGAGCAAGTCATTGCATGGAACCCGCAGGTCATTTTTGTGCAGAACCGCTATCCCTCGGTAGTCGATGAGATTAAAAACTCTCCCCAGTGGCAGGTTATTGATGCGGTGAAAAACCAGCGTGTCTATCTGATGCCAGATTATGCCAAAGCCTGGGGTTACCCGATGCCGGAAGCAATGGGTATCGGTGAACTCTGGATGGCGAAGAAACTGTATCCCGAAAAATTCAAAGATGTGGATATGCACAAAGTCGCGAACGACTGGTATCAACGTTTCTATCGCACAACGTATCAGGGCATCGACTGATGCGCGTGCTGGCAGCGGGCAGTCTGCGGGTGGTGTGGGCGCAACTCATCGCGCACTTTTCGGAACCTGTTGAAACACATTTTGGCCCAGCCGGAATCTTACATGAGCGTATTCTCGCGGGGGAGGAATGCGACCTCTTTGCTTCTGCAAATCTGGCGTACCCGCAGGCTTTGCTGACGGCCGGACGCGCGCAGGCTGTCGTGCCGTTTGCCAGCAATAAGCTGTGCCTGACCGTGCGCAGCGAGGTGATGTACAACGGCGACGACTGGCGATCATTGCTAAACCGTACTGACTTACGTCTCGCGACCTCAACGGCGGGGAGCGATCCTTCTGGTGACTATACGCAGGAACTGTTTGAGCGGATGGGCAGGGAAGGAAATATCGTGCGACAACGTGCGCTGGCGCTGGTCGGTGGGCGCAAATCCGCCCCCATTCCGGCGGGGAAAATGGCGGTAGAGTGGTTGATTGCGTCTGGACAGGCGGAAATGTTTATCGGGTACGTCAGCTACGCGAAAAAACTGCGACAAACGCCGGGGTTAACCGTACTCCCTATTCCTGAATCCTTTAATCCCCACGCACTGTATGCACTTGCGGTCCTGACGCCCAAGGCACAGCGGCTGGCGGAATTTTTACAGTCAAAGGAAGCAAAAACGATTCTGATTGAGGCGGGATTTGGCATTTAACCGGGCGGAAAACCGCCCGGAAAATCATTATGCCTGACGTTTGTCTTCGGTTTGCGTATCGAAGTCGCTCGCCGCATGGCGTTCATGTAACTGCTCGGATGGCTCGCCAAAGGTACGATTGACGATACGGCCGCGTTTCACCGCCGGGCGCTGCGCAACCTCTTTAGCCCAACGCTGCACGTGGGTATATTTCTCGGCGTCGAGGAATTCGGCGGCGTTATAAACGTTGCCGAGCACCACGCTGCCAAACCACGGCCAGATGGCAATGTCGGCAATAGTGTATTCATCGCCCGCGATGTAACGATTCTGCGCAAGCTTTTTATCCAGCACATCGAGCAGGCGTTTTGCCTCCATCGTGAAGCGGTCGATCGCGTACTGAATCTTCACCGGCGCATAATTATAGAAGTGACCAAAGCCTCCGCCGAGGAACGGCGCGGAGCCTTGCAGCCAGAATAACCAGTTCAGCGTTTCGGTACGTCCCGCCGGATCTTTTGGCAGAAGATGACCAAATTTCTCTGCCAGATACAGCAGAATATGGCCCGATTCAAATACGCGCGTCGGCGGGTTCGTGGAGTGGTCACGAAGTGCCGGAATCTTCGAGTTTGGGTTAACGTCCACAAAGCCGCTCGAGAACTGATCGCCTTCGCCAATGCGAATCAACCAGGCGTCGTACTCCGCTTCGCTGACACCCAGCGCCAGCAGCTCTTCGAGCATAATTGTGACTTTCTGACCGTTCGGCGTACCCAGTGAATACAGCTGCAAAGGATGCTGCCCTACGGGCAGATCTTTCTCGTGCGTGGCGCCAGAAATGGGACGATTGATATTCGCGAACGCGCCGCCGTTACCGTTCTGTTCCCATTCCCACACTTTCGGTGGCTGGTAGTTGTTGTCTGACATGTTGATCTGCCTTTTGCGTGATGTGTTGAGGCAGTGTAGCAGGAGATTTGTGAACGCTTTAACGTTGCGAGCGCAATAGATTTTCCGTTTTCTTGTCCGCACGTTGTACACCCGCCGTCCGGCATTTTGCGCCAATATGCAATTTAAATGATTCCACTCAGAGGTGTATGATAAATCCACCTCTGTCTGGTTAATCACATTGTGCAGACGACGACAACCCTTCAAAAATTGCCGCCTGCCTGTTTAGGTTGGATACATGCGTAAAGGAAAGTTAAGCAGTGACGCTCCGTTTGGGACGTTGTTAGGTTATGCGCCGGGAGGCGTGGCGATTTACTCCTCGAATTACAGCAGCCTTGACCCGCGTCAGTACCCGGAAGACGCGGAGTTTCGCAGCTATATCGGCAACGAATATATGGGGCATAAATGGCAGTGCGTCGAATTTGCGCGCCGCTTTCTGTTTCTGAATTACGGCTATGTCTTTACCGACGTCGGCATGGCGTGGGAGATATTCTCACTGCGCTTTCTGCGTCAGGTAATTAACGATAACCTCCTGCCGTTACAGGCTTTCGCGAACGGTTCAAAGCGCGCACCAGACGCTGGCGCGCTGCTCATCTGGCGCAATGACGGCGAATTCAGTGAAACCGGACACGTTGCTATCATCACCCAGTTGATGGGCGATAAAGTGCGTATTGCAGAACAGAACGTGCTGCATTCGCCGCTGCCGATTGGGCAGCAGTGGACGCGCGAGCTGCGCTTATCAGTCGAAAATGGCCGCTATACGCTGCATGACACCTATACCGATACCCACATTCTTGGCTGGATGATCCAGACCGATGACACCGAACACAGCTTGCCGCAGCCGGAAATCGAGCCTGAGTTGCTTAACCTTACCGGCACGCGACTGCAAAACAAACGCCAGTTCGATGGGAAATGGCTCAATGAAAATGACTCGCTACAGCAGGCGTATGTCCGGGCGAACGGTCACGTCATTAATAAAGATCCCTGCCAGTATTTCACTATTACCGAAAGCGCCGAGCAGGAGCTGATCAAGGCGACCAACGAACTGCATCTCATGTATTTGCACGCCACCGACAAAGTGTTGAAAGACGATAATCTTCTGGCGCTTTTCGACATCCCGAAAATCCTCTGGCCGCGCTTGCGTCTTTCCTGGCAGTGGCGCCGCCACCATATGATCACGGGCCGTATGGATTTTTGCATGGATGAGCGTGGGCTGAAGGTTTACGAATACAACGCGGATTCAGCGTCCTGCCATACCGAAGGCGGTCTTATCCTCGAGGAGTGGGTGAAAAATGGTTATCGCGGGACGGGGCATAATCCGGCGGAAGGCTTGCTGGAGGAACTGACCGGCGCATGGAAACACAGCAATGCGCGTCCGTTCGTTCACATCATGCAGGACAACGATATTGAAGAGGATTATCACGCGCTGTTTATTCAGCGCTCGCTGATGCAGGCCGGATTTGAGACCAAAATTCTTCACGGGCTGGAGACGTTAAGCTGGGATGTCGCCGGACAGCTGGTGGATGATGAAGGCCGCCACGTCAACTGCGTGTGGAAAACCTGGGCGTGGGAAACCGCGATCGAACAGGTCCGTGAGGTCAGCGAAACTGAATACGCCGCCGTACCGATTCGTACCGGTCATCCACAGAATGAAGTGCGTTTAATCGATGTGCTGCTGCGCCCGGAAGTGCTGGTCTTTGAACCACTATGGACGGTCATTCCCGGCAACAAAGCGATTCTGCCGGTGCTGTGGCAACTGTTCCCGAATCATCGCTATCTGCTGGATACTGATTTTGAGGTCAACGAACGGTTGAGCAAAACTGGCTATGCAGTGAAGCCCATCGCCGGGCGATGCGGCAGTAATATCGATCTCATTAGCGCTCAGGAAGAGCTGTTAGATAAATCCAGCGGTAAGTTTGTCGATCGCAAAAATATCTATCAGCAGCTGTGGTGTCTCCCAAAAGTGGATGGCAAATATATTCAGGTGTGCACTTTTACCGTGGGCGGGAATTACGGTGGGACCTGTTTGCGCGGGGATGACTCGTTGGTGATTAAAAAAGAGAGTGATATCGAACCCTTAATTGTGGTGAAAGATAAATAGGTCTTTTTAAAACAGTCCTGTACAGGCATCCGCACGCTTGGCTTGCGGACGCCTGTGTACGATTCGCCGTTTATTAGCGTCATCGTATATTCCCACACGGACTTAATTAATTAAAAAAATCAAAATTTGCCCCATGATTTATCGCAGAGACAAGGAACTCAGCGGGAATATCACGGTCTACAGAGATGTTGTTTTTTAATGAAGTGTAAATCCGCGTAATAAAATATGATTATTGAGGCTTTTTACTCAATTGTTCAATTCCTAATTAATGTAAATCGAAGGGTTTAATCTTTGATGTTCAGGTTTTGTTTAGTGATAAACCTAAATGAAACCTAAACAGCCGGAGGTAATTTATTGACGATCAATTTAAAATAAGAAAATGCAACGGAATTAATACAAAAAAACATCATGAAAATATAATGAGTCAATATTTAGTCACGTTTGCATGTTGACGTTTTGATTGTTAGTTTACGACCAAATCAATTTGCTTAACGAGGCTTTAATATGAAAAAGATTAATTTTGTACTGATGGGTATTCTGGCAGTTTCTTCTGGTTCTGCATTAGCAATGGGCGTTGGCATTGAGCAGGGGAAAAACTTCACTAACCTGAATGCGGAATTAGGCAAAGACTCTTCAGGCATCTATACCGAAGGTCACTGGCTTAAAAATACCCAGGACGGTACTCAGGTGGGTGGCGTGGGTGCCGGATATAATTTCGAAGTCGGCCCGGTCATGCTGAATGCAGGCGCTAAAGCTGTTTATCTGGGACCTAAAAAAGGGGATAACGGCGTGGCCTTCCCGTTCGGTGGCGGTCTTAACGTCGCAGTGACCGACAGCGTGAGCGTATTTGGCGAAGGTTATGTTGCGCCTGATGGATTGAACAACAGCGTGAAAAACTATGTTGAAGCTAACGGCGGTGTGAGCTGGACGCCGGTGAAACCGCTGACGCTTAAAGTCGGTTATCGCCACGTGAGCGTCGACGGCAAAGATGGCCGTCCGAACCACACTCTGATTGACGGCGCGTATTTCGGCGGTGGCGTCAGCTTCTAACGAACTATCGCGTTAAACTCGTAAACATCCGCAAGTCTCGCTTGCGGATGTTTTTTTATGGCTGGGCGAAACTTTTCAGGAACACCGGGCGAACTATTATTCAGATAGCTCATTTCCCCCCTGAGGAGCCCGACCATGAAACGTTTGAAAATCATCTCCGCTGCAGTTGCTCTCACTTTTTCCTTATTTGCCGTCAATGCGCAGGCCGCGCTTGAGGCTGGCGCGAAAGCGCCTGATTTCAGTTTGCAGGGCGCGCTGGGCGGTAAACCTTTGACCTTCTCCCTGCAGCAAGCGCTGCAAAAAGGGCCGGTTGTGCTCTACTTTTTCCCGGCCGCCTTTACCAAAGGCTGCACGCTCGAAGCGCATGCTTTTGCTGAAGCAACAGATGATTTTAAAAAACTGGGCGCGACCGTGGTGGGCGTAACGGCTGGCAATGTCGATCAGGTTGATGAATTCTCTAAACTGGAGTGCCGCGATAAGTTTGCGGTGGCCGCCGACCCAGGGGCAAAAGTCGCCGCCGAATACGAAACATTGATGCAAATGAACGGTAAAACCGTTTCCGATCGCACCTCTTTCGTCATCGCTCCGGATGGCAAAATTCTGCTGAGCTACACTGACCGTAACCCTGACGCACATATTCAGAAAACGATGGATGCGGTTAAGCAATACGCGAAGTCACACTCGTAATTCACCCTGATTTCGCATCGAGGTTCGCCATGTTAACCGCTATTCTGGCCGCGTTTTTAGGCGGCATTATCCTCAATTTTATGCCCTGCGTATTTCCAGTCATCTCCTTAAAAGCGCTGGGCATCATGCGCCATCAGGGTGATACCGCCAGCGCGCGGACGGAAGGCCTGGGCTTTTTAGCAGGGGTGATTTTTACCATGATGGCGCTGGCGGCCGTTTTGCTGGCGCTGCGCGCCGGAGGAACCGCTGTTGGATGGGGATTCCAGCTCCAGTCGCCGCTGGTGATTTCCATTCTGGCGCTGATTATTCTTGGCGCAGCGTTGAATCTTCTCGGCGTATTTGAGGTTGGACTTTCCTTGCAGCGAGCAGGCGAGATCTCGCTTGGGCGCGGTGCGTTTGTTCGCTCGGCGCTGACCGGCGCACTGGCCATCATCGTTGCGACGCCGTGCTCCGCACCGTTTATGGCGGGGGCCATCGGCTATGCATTGGTCCAACCGCCCGCGGTTTCACTGGCGATTTTCCTGTCGCTAGCGCTCGGTTTCGCGGCTCCCTTTACGCTGGTTTCGCTTTTCCCGGCGATAGCCCGTCGGTTACCCCGTCCGGGCGCGTGGATGGATTTTCTCAAGAAAGGGCTGGCGTTTCCGATGTTGGGTGCCTTTGCCTGGCTGGTGTGGGTTCTGGCGCAGCAGGCCGGGACGGCAGCGCTGGCGGCGCTGTTATCCTGTGCGGTGATCGTCAGTTTTGCCGCCTGGCTGTACGGTATCGCTCAGCGCAGACGCTATCAGGGGCAGTCTTACAAGATACTTTTGGCATTCACCGTGGCATTTTTTGCCGTCGCGATTGCGCCATTGCCGAATGTCATGAAAGCGGGTGAAGCGCAAACAGCCGCGCAGCGTGCAGAAAATGTCAGTCCGGTGAAATGGTCGCCGCAGAATGTGGCGGAAATGCGCGGCCACGGCAAAGCGATTTTTGTGAATTTCACCGCGTCATGGTGCATCACCTGCCAGGTCAACGACCGCACCTCTTTATCCACGCAAGCTGTGAAACAGGCCATGGCGCGGACGGGAACCGTCTATATGGTGGCCGATTCAACCTCGTTTAACGCCGACATCGATGACGCGATGAATACGTTCGGGCAGGGCGGATTGCCGTTGTACGTGGTGTACCCGGCGGACGGAAGCGCGCCCAAAGTATTGCCGCAGGTGCTGACGCCGTCGATTGTGGTCACCGCTCTGGATCAGGCTTCCGGCAAAAAAGCGTGAGGTAAATGTCATGGCGAAATATGGATAACGTTTTTGCGCCACGCGAAGCATGGCCCGCACTGATGGTAAAAGCCCAGGCGGGGGATCGTGACGCGTATACGCAGCTACTGCGCGCCATCGTTCCGGCGATCCGGGCGATAGTGCGCAAACAGGTGTCCGATCCAGTGTTGGTCGAAGATGTCATTCAGGATGTCCTTTTGACGGTCCATCGGGTGCGCCATACCTACGACCCCGCCTGTCCTTTTTTGCCGTGGCTGATGGCGATTTCGCAGGCCCGAGCGATCGATGCGCTTCGCCATCGCGGACGCTCTCAGCGACGGGAAACGACAGCCGATGCCTCGTTATCGGAATATGCTGCGCGGGATGATTCAGAACATCAGGACATTCAGGAAGAGCTGTCGCGCATATTAGACCGGCTGCCTTCTCGTCAGCGTCAGATTGTGCAGCATATCCATCTCGAGGAAATGACGCTCGCCGAGGCCGCTAAGCGCCACAACCTGAGCCTGTCAGCCGTGAAATCTTTATTACACAGAGCATTAACGAATCTTCGCCGGATGGGAGCGAATCATGACCAATCATGAATTGTTTATCGAAAAATTAAGCCAGCAAGCGCTGCCGGTTAAGCGACCCTGGCACACAGGCTGGCGCGTGCTGGCGTGGACGCTGATGGCGCTGCCGTGTGGGTGGTTAACCAGCCTGCTGGTGCAACGCGTGGCGACCGACTGGAGCCAGTCCGGATCGCTGGTAGCCACATTGCAACTGTCGCTGACTTTCATCATCGGGATGATGGCGACGGGTAACGCTTTTTTAATCAGTATTGCCGGGCGACGGCCTTTGAGTTGGCGCTGGTTTGCGCCATTGCTGGTGCTGTGGCTGGGATGTGTGATGTTCAGTTTGAGTCAGGCATCACCCGTGAACCATCATGAAGAGGCGAGCTGTTACACCTTTATGCTGGTGGTCAGCACCCCAATGATGGCGCTGGTGATTGGCTATTTGCGCCGCACCCGCTCATTGCATCCGCTGCGCAGCCTGGCAACAGCGGGCGCTGGCGTCGCTTTTATGGCGCTGACGCTGCTGTCGTTTTGCCATCCGATTGAGGTGCATCCGCTGGACTTTGCATTACATATTGTAGCTATCATCACCATCGTGGCTTTCACTGTGCTTTTGGGCTGGAGATGGGTGATGATTCGTTAAATACCTCCACGTTCGCTGATAACACCGTATTAAGCTCAGATCCTAAATATATAAATAATGCTGCCGATACTATTGTTATTATAAATAATAGGGATTTGAGTATGAATTATTTTTACGCTTACCACGGCCCGGCAAATAGAAATGATTTTGAGTTTGAAAAGGGCTATGGAGTCGGGCGCGAGTCGACATGGCATCGCGTTAAAAAGGGCGATTGTGTTTTTGTAATTCAGCATCCTGAGGGACAGGAGGACTATAAGCTTTGCGGTCTTTACGAGATCGTAGGGCATTATAAGGAACCGGCCAGCATTTATCCTCTTAGATTTGAATTAAACAATATTACACCCGGTGAAGGTTTTATTCGACTCGATGAGACGATCCTCAATGCGCAGCTACCTGACATTTATGGTGACAAACGCTTGGGTATTTTTAAACAGCATTTCTGCCGTCAGGGGGCGACGTTCCAGGCTCCACTTGAACACCCTGTGGTTTCGATTCTGAGTGAGTTGCTTGAAGTGACGGAACAGTATGCTGAGCCCGCCGCGTTTCGTGAAGATGGGATACAGATGGTTAAAGTCCGCCGTGGGCAGGAAGTCTTCCGCAAAAAGATCCTGGTGAATTGGGAAAATAAGTGCGCTATCACTGGCTGTACGCTGGCCCTGGAAGCTTGTCACATTATCAGCCATGCCACTAAGGTGAATTATACGCTCGAGAACGGCATTGTTTTAACGGCCGATTTACATAAGCTATTTGATAACGGTCACCTGAGCATTAAAAATAATACGGTGTTTTTATCCCCAGCGGCGCAACAAGAACCCCGGTATGCGCGGTTACATAATCAGCCGCTGCGCAAACCACTTCAGCCGGTGCATCTTATTTCTGGCGTTGTGTAAAATGACTTCCGGCTTGAAGGTCTTAACGGTGCCGATAAAAAATACCAGGCCGCCGTGAAGCGGCGTGTGCATCGCGGTGTCAGCCAGGCAGGTGCGTGAGTTGTCGCTGGTGATATCTGCTCAGCACCAGCACGGTGGTCAGCGCGCCGAGCAGGGCGCAGAACATATCCGATTGCGTATCCCACGGGTCACCCTGCGTGCCCAGGAAATCATCTGCGCCTTGTCCCATGGCAAGTGCCGCCCACCATTCAATCAGCTCATACGTTGCGCTGATCGCCAGGGCAATACAGCACACCAGAAACCCCGTCATTTTGCGGCCATTAACATAGCCGCCCCGCAGCAGGATTTCGCGAGCCGCCAGCGCAGGCACCAGACCCTGGAAAAAGTGTCCCAGCTTGTCGTATGGATTACGGCTCAGATTGAACATCTCCTGAACCTCAAAACCGATCGGTACTTTGGCGTAGGTGTACATGCCGCCAACCATCAAAATGATCGCGTGAAAGAAAATGAGCGTATAAAGCAGGGGCGTGAGCGGATAGCGTCGATGCGTTGCGAGCAGAAGCGGCACAATGATAATGACCGGCGTGACTTCCATCAGCCACGTGGCTCTGTCGCCGGTGAATATGCCCGTATAAACCAGAATGACGAGCAAGAGCAGCGCGCCGATTTTCAAATAAGGATTGAGAGCTGAAGCGTTCATATCGTTTTTCGTATGAGAAAAAGGATAACTATCGACGCGCTAACTGAAAAACTCAATCTTTTGCAGCACATAAAAAAACGGAGCCCTTTCAGGCCCCGTTTATTCATCATATGACTTAGAACATTTTGCGCAGACGCAGGCTGAAGGTATGCGCCTGATAGCGCTCGCCCGCTTGCAGATCGTAGCGCGCGTCGAGGTTCAGCTCATTCGCTTCATACAGCGTGCTGCCGATAGCAACGCCAGCCATGTCTTCCACTGGTGATGCGCCTTTGGTCGTAAAGCTGGTTTCACCCACCGTATCAGCGGCGTAGGACGCGCGGCTGCTGACCTGGCGGTCATCGTACTGATGTAGCCACGTTACCTGAGCGAATGGTGTCAGGTTACCAAGACCGGTCGCGAAGGTTTTCTCGATGCGCGCACCGATATCGCTCACGACGGACTGCGCGTGGCTGCTACCCACATCCAACGCCATACCGTTGCCACCCGTCTCTTTATATCCATCAACGTGCTGATAGCCGTAAGTTAGGCTGGCAAGCGGTGTCAGAACTACACCCGCTTGCAGCGCCAGTGGATAGCCGACTTCAGTCTGCAACGTGACCGATTGACCGTTGAATTTACCCTGCGCAGCGCCGGAGAAACCGGTGAAATCCGCGCGACGTACTGAGGTGTAATTCTGACGGTTCACGCCAGCAGACAAGTTCAGATACCACGGATCGCCCGTGAAGCCGGCGTAACCGATGACGCCGTAGTTATCGGCCGTCGACGTGTTGCCGCTGAGATTGTCTTTACCGTGAACAGACGTATTGCTGTAGTTCACTGCCGCACCCAGGCGCCAGTCGTCGCCAAGCGAACGATCCGCACCCATGATCAGGCCGCCAAACTTAGCAGTGTAACCACTCACTTCAGCCGTGCTGTCCTGGCGTGCATACCCACCGAATGGTTGACCCCAGACAATCCAGTTGCTGGCGTAGTCATCACCCGTCGCCACGCCGCTGGTACCGGAGTTAGCTGGATTACGGACTGCATCAATGTGCGCACCCACCACGGCCTGAGCGGTCGACGTTGCCACCGCAGCGGCTGAACTGGTGTTGATGTTCTGACCTGGAGACAAACTCTCGCCGACGCGGTTCGCTTCACTTTTGCTATCAATCGCCAGCGAGGCGTTGAAAAGCTCCAGTAATTGCGGAGACGCAATCCCGGTATAGTTCCCCAGACCGCCGAGTGATGCGGTGGCGCTTGGAATCGTGGCCAAACCACGATCTGGCTGGGTTGGCTGCGTCGGAGGTGTCACCACCGGCGGTGTGATGACCGGTGGCGTACCAACGGGAGATGTCACCACCGGTGGTTTCACAACGGGCGGTGTGACAACAGGCGGGGTCACTGTCTGTTCAGGACCGACGGTTAAGACCAGCGCTTTATTCTCGCCATCATCGAAGACAGAACCTTGTACCGCACCACGGTAGCCGATGGCTTTATAGTTCAGTTTATCCACGTTGTAATTCGTCTCTGCGCCTCTGGCATTCACTACCACATAGCGCTGACCTTCCGCGAATTTATAGGTATTTGCCGTGCGTACCAGATTGACGCTGGAACCTTGATCAAACGTGGCGTTGCCGCTGACATTCAGGCGACCATAGCCGGTTTCGGCCATCAGATCGGTCCTGGAAATCGCAACATCAGAGATACCCGAAGTAAGCGTGGCCGCGGCTTTCTGATGGTAATCGCCCGTCACAGCAATGCTGTTATTTACCTGCAATGAAGCGGCATTGTTAACAACAGTGCTGGCGACAATATTGTCGTTAAGCAGCAGTGAGCCGGTACCAAATTCCACGTTAGAGCGTGTGCTGGTAATGGTGCCAATGCCGTTCAGGCCGGTTAATGTGCCCATGGTGGTGGTTCCACCATTAATTTTTAACGGGGCAAAATTATTGGCCATAATATCACCCGCAACCACACCGCTGTTGGTTAACGTGATATTAGCAAGTGAAGAGGGATTACTATCACTATTGAGGCTAAGGGCGGCCATGGTTCCACTGAGCAGCCCATTGTTGATAATATTTGTTTCCTGGCTTTGGCTGTAGCTTGTTATGTAAATTCCATAACTGGCACCGCTCATTTCACCATTATTCACGATTTTGTCGATAGTGGTGGTATTGGAAATATTTGCGAAAATACCAAAGTTTGTTGCGGTAATCTTACCGTTATTCTCAATAGTGCCGATTGCACCATAGTTTTGAATACCGAATGAACCCCCAATGATTTTATCATCATTGATAAGGGTATCAATCGTACCAAAGTTAAAAATCCCACCATCTTGACTATAACGTGAGATGGACTGGATGGTTCCGGTATTATGCAATGTGCCGATGCTGCTATTCATATTATTATAAATAGCGGCATTTTGTCCTATCATCATTCCGTTATTACCAGTATCAGAGGTAATAACACCCGCATTGAATAATGTGTCAATTCTGCCCTGGTTGTTGATGCCGGAATATCCGGTAACCTTTCCATCAGCGGTGTTAGTCAGTGTTTTAATGTAACCGGCATTCATGACAGCACCGGTGTTATTCATACCTGGATTAAAATTACCCGACGAGGTTTTAATTGTGCCGCTGTTAGTGAAATTATTAATCTCACCCGATGTGCCCACTGCAACAATGCTGCCGTAGTGATACTGATTAATACTGGAGATCGTCCCGGTATTTTCGAATGACGTTATCGCTCCATTAATCTGAACGATATTATCGCCGTAATTATTACTGTTACTACCGTCATCATTGATGGCACCATCATTAAGCAGCGTGGCTAATGTGGCATTCTGTTCCACGGTTAATGCTGTGGTCGGCGCGCCAGTAATCGAGCCCGTGTCGGTGATATGCAGCGAGTCACTTGCGCCGGCAACATTAATGCTGGTGACCGCTGAGTCGATAACTGTACCAGAGACTGCAAAAGCATGGGTGGTCAGCAGCCCCTGTGCTGCCGTCGAAGCCACCAGCAAGGAGATCAGCTGGCTGAGATATTTTTTTTTCATGGTGAGCCGTCACAAGGTTGCGAGAGTTGTAAAAATGCAAATGAGATAATCTTCGGATTAATCCGATATTATTCGAGCGGAGAATATACAGTTTGTTGCAAAAAACAATAAGTTTTGCTTAATTATTTCTTAATGAAATAATTCCACATTTTTTATAATGCTATTGATTTGGCTTAAGGTAATTCAGGGTATGAGATTAAAACATGATATATTCTTCGGCGGCTTATTGATTAGTTTATCTTTTTTATTAGCGGGCTGTGTTTCTGACGATTCGCGCATTGCCGCAAAAGATATCGCCCAACATTCCGGGCTGAACAGAAATGACATTCAGACAAAAACGTTTTTAATCGCTACCTGGTCTCGCATTACCCCTCCGGCTCATCTACTGCGCGTCTATATCGAGGGCGACGGGTTTGCATGGAAGAGCCGCACGCAGCCTTCAGATGATCCCACGCCACATAATCCGATCGGACTAATGCTGGCTGCTGCGGATAAAAATCAAAACGTGCTGTATCTTGCGCGCCCCTGCCAGTTTATCGGACCGCCGTTACCGGCGTATTGCGATACGAGCGTGTGGACAAACGACCGATTTTCACCCTCTGTCATTGATGCCATGAATGACGTGCTCAATCACTTTGTGAAGCAATATCCCGGCGTGAAGCTTGAACTGATAGGGTATTCCGGCGGTGGCAATATCGCAGCCATACTGGCTGAACGCCGTGCCGATGTTCGTTCGTTACGCACCGTGGCGGGAAATCTTGACGTGGCGTATGTGAATGCTACTCATCATGTGAGCGCGATGCCTGATGCCGTCAGCGCCATCGAGAGTGCTTCTGCCCTCCGAACGATGCCACAACTCCACTTCAGCGGTGATGCCGATAAAACCGTGACGCCTGAGGTTGCGCAACGTTTTCAGCGTGCAGTTGGCGGGCAGTGTAGTCAGGTTGAAGTGGTCAGCAACATGGCGCATGGTTCGGATTGGGCTGCCCTCTGGCCGCAACTGTTGGCGAAGAAATTGCCGGAGTGCGGAGAGTGACTTGCTGCCCGTTGATGACCCCCCTTTAAGGCATGATGGAAACGCTCGCGGATAATCCTGCTACTAACACAATCCCCTCAGGTAACGCATCTAACTGGATACGTACAGGCACTCGCTGTGCCAGGCGTACCCAGTTAAACGTGGGATTAACCTCCGGCAGCCCCAGCCCACCGGTCTCGTCATTGCTGTCACCGATCCCCCGTCCGATACTCTCCACATGCCCGGTGATGATTGGGTCAAATCCCATCAGTGAAATCTGCGCAGTGTTCCCAACGTGGATATGCCGCAGCTTGGTCTCCTCAAAATAGCCCACCACCCAGAAACTCTGCGCATCAATAATGGCGACTTTTGTCTCTCCCGCTGTCGCATAGTTGCCAGGGCGAAGCCGGAGATGCGTGACGTAGCCCGCTACGGGTGAGCGAACAACGGCATGCGATAAATTGAGCTGCGCCAGCTCCAGCGCGGCCAGCGCGCCTTGATAATTTGCCGCCGCGACGCTTGCCGCACTGCGTGTTTGCTGGATGTCCTCGCTGGAAATCATCCCTTTTATCTGCGCTCGTCGCCTGGCCGCATCCTGGCGCATCAGCAGCTCATGACGTTTAGCTTCGACATCAGCCTGGGCACTCAACACGCTAAGCTTCAGCCAGTGCGGATCGATAGCGTAGAGAACATCGCCACGGTTAACCCACTGATTGTCGCGGACCGCCACACTGCTCACCGGCCCGGAAATATCCGGCGCAATCTGCACCACATCCGCACGGACCCGCCCGTCGCGCGTCCATGGTGTCTGCGCATAGTGTTTCCATACCATAAACGCCAGAAGCGTCGCGACTGCCACAGCGCTCAATGTCAGCGCGTAGCGACCCAGTAAAAAGAGTAAAGATTTCATGCGAATAACCCCAGCGTGGTCAGCCCCTGCAAGAGCAGGAAAAAGGTAACGATGTAGCTTGAGACATCAATCAACGGGCGAAAGGGCAAACGGCGATAAAGCCTGCTGAAAGAGAAAAACGGCACGAGTAAGAGCGTGCAGACCAGTGCGATGAGCGCAATCACCAGCAGTCCGGGAATAAAAACACCCCCGATATTGATGTCATTTATCATTGGCGGACTCCTGGTTCTGCGCACGTAACGCGCAATGCAGATCAACCAGCTTGTCGACAAACTGGCGCGAGGGTTCATCTGTCGCGGGCAAGCAGAGTCCAGCTATCGCGGCTATACGTTCGCGCAAGGCGTCGGTCTCCGTTGTGCGCATAAGGCGAGAAAGCACCTCGTTAACCTCACTGCTCGCGGGCGTATCGCAACGGCGAAGGTGCATCACACAGAGGCCAACGCGCAGAAAGTGCACCAGATGATCAAGTGCCCGTGCGGATGACTGCCCGCTGCGTGGCAAGCGTGGCAGCAACAGGGCGGCGCGGTCGATCATCAGATTGGTCCAGTGTATTTCATCGCCTTTAAACACGCCGTTCACGCTGCGGCGAATATCGCGTTGGCAAAGCTTAAGCAGACGGTTTATCGCCGCGTCTGCCTGCACGGTTTGCAGCAGGCTCATGCTGATAACCGCAAAGCCCGTCGCGATAAATAGCGCGATGGCAGTATTGGCCGCGTCGGCGAAGTCACCGCTGTAATGCGCGCCCAGCTCGCACAATACGGGCAGCGTCAGGGTGATCCCCATCGCCAAAAAAGTTGTGGGTGGCCGTGCCTGGAGTGAACCGGCAAGCAAATAGATCGGGGCAAGCACCGCAACCAGTACCGGGAAATCACTGAGCGGGGGAAGCAGGGCGAAGCTATAGATCAGGCTTATCAATACGCCCCAGACGGAGCCGATAATGTATTTCACAATGTGCGGGGCTGGCGTGTCGAAACTGCCAAACAGCGTGCAGCACACTCCAAGAATCGAAACCGCTGTGCCACCTTCTGGCCAGGCGGAGTAAATCCATACCAGACAGCCGCTCAAGATGATGACAAACGCGCCCAGCGCTATTCGGGCCGCACTGAGGGGATCGCGATGGGAAACATACCCTTTTGCCGCGCTATCTTCCGTCCGTGCTGGCGCGGATTTTGCGTGATAGATGGCATCAGAAAGACGCTCGCACTGTTGCAGGAGGGTTATCGACTCCGTGATATAGCGGACAAAATTCACCCACAACGCGTCCTCGAATGTTTGTATTTGCACACCGCGCCACTGCGCCAACTCCGCACTGCGTTTGAGAAGCGCCTCTGCCGTGCTTTTGCGTTTTCCGGCATCGTCGCAGGTCAGCCAGGCCTGAACATCATCCAGCAGTACCTGTATATCGACGGGCATGTCCGTCATCATCTGAAAGCGATCGTGTAGTTCACTGTTCACAATAACCAACCGCGCAAGCCTGTCATGGAGCGCTTTCCTGGCCTGACGGGCAGGAACCGAAAGGGCAAAATCATACGGAATGTGGTGGCTGATGCCCTGCAGGAACTGCAACGCCTGGGCGAAATGCAGAGGCTCTGACACCGAATGGGACTTGCCGGTTAAGGTGTCGGCAACCTGCTGTCGCGCGGCGTGCAGCGTCTGCGCTAATTTGCTGTTGAACAGCCCTGATATCCGGGTCGGTAAAACGTAGCGATGAATCAGCGCGGCGCAGAAAATGCCGATCATGATCTCCTGCACCCGAACGATGGCGATATTGAACACCGTGCCAGGATCAGAGACGGCAGGAAAACCAATCAGGCTTGCGGTGTAACCGGCCAACACAAAGGCATAGGCGCGGGGCGTGCGTTCAAGCAGGGATAAATAGAGGCAGAAGGTGATCCAGCCTGCCAGCATCACGCTGCATAAAATGGGCATATTCACCAATGTGGGGACGATCAACACCGTCGCCCCCGCGCCCGCGACGGTGCCCGCCAGGCGATAGAGGCTCCTGCTCAAGGACGCGCCCACCGACGTTTGCGACACAATATAGACGGTGATGATGGCCCAGGAGGGCCGCTCAAGGCCAATTGACAGGGCGATGTAATACGCGAGCATCGCTGCGGCAAAACTCCGGACGGAATAGAGCAGGGCATGGGCGTCGCTCAGCAGCGTGGGAGAGGCTATGCGGCCTGACCACCGGCTTATCACGTGCAAAAAAAGGATGTGATGTGGGAATAATTTGTTCATGCCGGGAATTATTCCCGGTTTGCGTGTGTCCTTAAATACTCTATTCTGTCAAAAAATACCTAAATGTTGCCAATGACATGACTTCCAAACTTGCCCATACCTTGTTTGATCCGGATAGCACGCCGAGCCCGGCTGTTGCTCGTCATATTGATTTCATTGATTACGCAGCAGAAGTGCCGGTTCATACGCACCGTAAGGGGCAGCTGATCATCGCCTTGTATGGGGCCGTTATTTGTCGTGCGGAAAATGAAATCTGGATAGTGCCGCCAGATTGCGCGGTGTGGATCCCCGGTGGGATCCCACATAGCGCCAAAGCCACCTGGAATGCGCACCTCAACTATTTATTTATTGAACCCGGCGCTGTCGCACTGCCGGAGAAATGCTGCACGCTGGCGATTTCACCGCTGATTAAAGAGTTAGTTGACCGCTTAACGCATGAGGGCGCGGATTGCCCTCCGGATAGCCATGCTGGCAGGCTGACCAGAGTGACGCTCGATGAACTTGCCACCATGCCGCAGCAGAAATTGAGTCTGCCGGTATCGGCACACCCTAAAATCCTCGCCATGGCTGATGCGCTGGTCAGTCACCCGGAAGATCGAAGCACGTTTAAAGCCTGGGCGAAGCGGCTGGCGCTCAGCGAGCGTTCATTAGCACGTTTGATGCTGCGTGAAACCGGCCTGACTTTTGGGCGATGGCGTCAGCAGCTGCATTTGATCATTGCGCTTCGTGAGCTGGCAAGTGGGATATCGGTGCAAAACGTGGCGGCTAATCTGGGCTATGAGTCGGTTAACGCGTTTATCACCATGTTCAAAAAAACGATGGGCAGCACGCCAGCGCATTATTTTGCTGCGCGAAAAACAACGGATACCTGAGTGACGCACAGGCGATCAGACACAGTTATCTTGCCAGTATTCATGAAGGAAACAGTGTTTTTGGTAAGTGTGAAGGTCTGTAGACACAGACTTTGTGGCTGGCGGGAAAGGCAGGGTGATGAAGTCAGTGGTCGACAAGACCAGAAATCCCAGAATCCAGAAAGCAAAAAACCAGCCCTAAGGCTGGTTTTTCTAAATAAGTGGTGCCCGGACTCGGAATCGAACCAAGGACACGGGGATTTTCAATCCCCTGCTCTACCGACTGAGCTATCCGGGCAACGGGGCGCATTAAACCCGATTCGCCTCTTTTCGTCAACGAAATTTGTCATTTCCGCTACAGACTGCACACTCTCTCACCAGTTTGTTGACCGCTTAAGCGAAAAAGTGGGTCCAGAGGGCGGAAAGCGGCATGGCGAGTACCAGCGCGGGTAGCATATTCACCACCGCAAACATTTTAATCCCGCAGATGCGCAACCCGGTTGCCAGCAGCAGCAAGCCGCCAACAGCGGTAAAATCCGCCATCATCGCCGGCGTAGTAAACGGCAAAATCAACGTGGCACAGCTGGCGAGAGCGAGCTGAATGGCCAGCATCGGAACACAAATTGCGGCAACCGCAATGCCAAGCGTCGTGGCAAAAATGGTCGCGGTAAAGAAATCGAGAAACGCCTTAGCAATCAAAATACTGGGGTCGCCGGTCATTCCCTCTTGCATGGAGCCAAAAATCCCCGTTCCGCTGGCGCAAAACAGAATAATGATCGCCACGTAATTTTGAATAAACGTCTCGTGGGAGTCGTTTTTGGCTTTGCCCGGGCGGGATATCAGATTTTTGGCTTTGCCCACCGCACCGCTAATCCCTTTTTCCAGATAGCAAAATTCGCCAACCAGTGCGCCCAGTAGCGTTGCCAGGACCATCACCGGTAGGTTAGCGCATTTGATCACCAGCAAAACGCCGATGCCCAGCGAGGCCAGACCAAAAATGGAGGGCATGGATGAGCGAATACGTTCCGGTAATCGCTGGCTTAAAACGGCGCCCAGGACGCCACCCAGCAACACCGCTCCGGCGTTGATAAACGGTCCAATAACCAAAATACACTCCCACTATTTAATCATTGATATTGCATTATTATGACATGAAGAGACCGTTCCATGGCGATATTTGGGCGCGTGCTGTGCATAAGGATTCTTCCTTGCACCCAAAAATAAAAGGTGACATGATTGCGCAAATTTTCCCCTCACGGATACGGAGCTGCCACTGATGATGACGTCTGCCACTGCGCTTAGCCCTGTCCGTACTAGCACTTTCTATCCTACTCTCATCATGCGGTGAGGGTAACGCCTGTTCTTTGCAGGACATCAGTAAAACCAGACGTGTTCTGATTTTACTGATGTCTGGCGATCGGAGCGACGTTCCAGTCAGACACCTTCGTTGGGCAGATTAAACTGTCCGGGGTTTTTCACTCCCCTGAAAACGGGTATTTGTGCATATGAAATCATTAAAAATTGCCGTCAGCCATGAGCTGGTTTCCGCGCTTTCCACCCATCGGGAAGTCGTGACGTTGGACAACACCGATTTTACGGATGTTGCCGCGGTCATCATAACGGTCGCGCAAAGCCGAAGCGGTATTCTGGCGTTATTGAAACGCACAGGATTCCAGCTTCCGGTCTTTATTTTCTCGTCTGAGCCTGTTGAGGTTCCGGAAGGCGTGGTGGCAGTGATAAGCGGCAACGCCCAGGAGTTTCTGGAACTGGAAGCCGCCGCCTGTCGTTATGAAGAGAACCTGCTGCCGCCATTTTTTGACACCCTCAGTCAGTATGTCGCGATGGACAACAGCACGTTTGCCTGTCCGGGCCATCAGCACGGTGCCTTTTTTAAAAAGCACCCCGCAGGGCGGCAATTCTTTGAGTTCTTTGGCGAGAACGTGTTTCGCGCCGATATGTGCAATGCCGATGTGAAACTGGGCGACTTATTGATTCACGAAGGTTCAGCGAAAGATGCACAAAAGTTTGCGGCGAAAGTCTTCAACGCGGACAAAACCTACTTTGTGCTTAACGGCACATCTGCGGCCAATAAAGTTGTCACCAATGCGCTGCTGACCCGCGGCGATCTGGTGTTATTCGACCGAAATAATCACAAATCTAACCATCATGGCGCGTTGATTCAGGCGGGCGCGACGCCGGTCTATCTGGAAGCGGCGCGTAACCCGTTTGGTTTTATTGGCGGCATTGATGAGCATTGCTTTGACGATGCCTACCTGCGCCAACTGATCAACGAAGTGGCTCCTGAAAAGGCGCAGGACGCGCGGCCGTTCCGCCTGGCCGTGATCCAGCTTGGTACCTACGACGGCACCATTTATAACGCCCGTCAGGTGATCGACAAGATCGGCCATCTGTGCGACTACATTCTGTTTGATTCGGCGTGGGTGGGGTACGAGCAGTTTATCCCGATGATGGCCGATAGCTCGCCGCTGTTACTGGAACTGAATGAAAACGATCCGGGCATATTTGTGACCCAATCGGTGCATAAGCAGCAGGCCGGTTTCTCGCAAACGTCGCAGATCCACAAGAAAGACAATCACATTCGCGGCCAGGCGCGTTTTTGCCCCCATAAGCGTCTGAATAACGCGTTTATGCTTCACGCGTCGACCAGCCCGTTTTATCCGTTGTTTGCCTCGCTGGATATTAACGCCAAAATCCATGAAGGCGAGAGCGGACGCCGTCTGTGGGCGGAATGCGTCGAGCTGGGGATCGAGGCGCGTAAAGCGATCGTGGCGAACTGCAAGATGATCAAACCCTTTATTCCGCCTGTGGTAGCGGGACGTCCGTGGCAGGATCATCCGACGCACGCCATTGCCAGCGAGCGCCGATTCTTTAGCTTTGAGCCAGGCGCTAAATGGCACGGCTTTGAGGGGTATGCCAGCGAGCAGTATTTTGTCGATCCCTGCAAACTGCTGCTGACTACGCCGGGCATCGACGCCGAAACCGGGGATTACACCGACTTTGGCATTCCGGCGACGATCCTCGCGCATTACCTGCGAGAAAACGGCATCGTGCCGGAAAAATGCGATCTCAACTCGATCCTTTTCCTGCTTACGCCTGCGGAAAGTGCCGAAAAAATGGCACAACTGGTGGCGATGCTGGGGCAGTTTGAACAGCACATCGAAGACGACACGCCGCTGGCAGACGTCTTACCGAGCGTCTTCAATAAATATCCGGTGCGTTATCGCGATTACACCTTGCGTGAGCTTTGCCAGGAAATGCACGATCTGTACGTCAGTTTTAATGTCAAAGATCTGCAAAAAGCGATGTTCCGTAAAGCGGATTTCCCGGCAGTAGTGATGAACCCGCAGGATGCCAACCAGGAATACATTCGCGGCAACGTGGAGCTGGTGCGTATCAGCCGGGCTGAAGGGCGTATTGCCGCAGAAGGCGCGCTGCCGTATCCGCCGGGTGTGTTGTGCGTGGTGCCCGGAGAAGTCTGGGGCGGTGCGGTACAGCGTTATTTCCTGGCGCTGGAAGAGGGCATTAATGTGTTACCTGGCTTTTCGCCAGAACTCCAGGGTGTTTACAGCGAGAAAGATGCCGACGGAATTAAGCGTCTGTATGGGTATGTGCTGAAGTAAGTGCGGGCTGTTGCCCTCACCCTAACCCTCTCCCACAGGGAGAGGGGACGATTTTCTGCTTCTCTCTGCTATGTCGCTCTGTGAGAGGGGATGGTTTTCTGCTTCTATCTGTTATGTCGCTTGGTGAGAGGGGATGGTTTTCTGCTTCTCTCTGTTATGTCGCTCTGTGAGAGGGGATGGTTTGCTCCTTCACGTTAACGCTTTTGCTGGTGTTTTCTCCCTCTCCCTTTGGGAGAGGGCAGGGGTGAGGGGAAAAAGACGGGGCCGAACGGTTAGGAAAGAAGGATCACTCCGCATCATCACTCCTCTGCGCGTTTGTACATTCTGCGCGGATGCCCAATCTTTCCGTAAAGCATTTCCACATTCAAAAAGCCCGCCTCGACGCAGTGCTCCAGATAGCGCCGCGTGGTGGTTTTGCTCAAGCCCGTTTCGCTCACCACGTCGTCTACCGAAAAACAGTTCCCGGCCTGGTCGTTAAACAGCGTCTGCACCCGTGCCAGCGTATTCTCCTCAATTCCTTTGCTGCCGTTATCCTGCCGGTAATTTTTGGCCTGAAGCTGATAAAGCGAATCGACATTTTGCTGGTCAACAATCTTCCAGACGCGCTGTTGCTCGGCAAATTGCACAAATCGTTCGAGCGACTGGCTGAGCCGTTTCCAGGAAACGGGTTTCAGAATGTAATCGAATGCACCGTTGCGAATTGCCAGGCTACAGGTATCCATATCGCTGGCGGCGGTGATGAAAATGATGGAGCAATTAGCGGGCATCAGCAGGGGGTTGCTGATTAACGTAATGCCCTTACCGTCCGGCAAATAGTTATCCAGCAGCACCAACTGCGGCTGCAAGCGGGTGAGCTTGGCCTGCGCATCGGCGAGTGACGAGGCAATGCCCACCAGCCGCAGGCGCGGGTGTTTGCTGATAAGCTCAGCGTGAAGCTGTGCCAGTTCGTTCTCATCTTCAACAATCAATACGTCGATATGTTCATGTTGCATAGTCTGTATCTTCCAGTTCCTGAGCGGGGCGTCGAACGATTCCCGTGGCGGGAATAAAGAGTGAGAAAATAGCGCCCCGAGGCGAGTTATCGGCAACTTCAATGGCGCCGCCAGCCTGGGTGACATAACTGTCGATCAGGTACAGGCCAATACCGTGATCGCCACGCGTTTTGGTGGTAATGCCGCGTTCAAATATTCGTTCGCGGATGTCCGGTTTAATGCCCACTCCCTGGTCCGCTACCTCTATAATCAGCTCGCGCTCATTGAGTTTTATCAGCACTTCTACCGGCTCATGCGGGAGCGGCGCGCGCTGTGTGGCTTCGATAGCGTTATCCAGTAAATTACCAATAATGGAAATCAGCTCGGCTTCGTGAAGCGGGGCGAAAGGTTTCTCCATCCGACAGGCGGGATCGAAATTCAGCTCAACGCCTTTCTCGCGCGCCCGCGCGGATTTCCCGAGCAGCAGACCGCACAGCGTAGGTGAACTAAACCGCGATGAGATAAAGTCCAGCAGCTCCTGCGCGTGTTCCGATTGTGCCTGGATAAAGCCAATCGCCTCTTCATAACGGCCCATATGCAGCATGCCGGAAAGCGTTGTCATGCGATTCAGCTGCTCATGGCGCATGATGCGCAGGTTGTCGACATAACGTTTTACCTGACTCAGTTGGGCGCTGAGCGAGTCGATCTCATTGCGATCGCGAAAGGTGACCACCCAGCCCTGAAGGGAATCTTCCAGCATGATCCGCACCCGGCTGGCGATCACCGTGAGATCGTTAAAGCGGCAGATCTCATCGTGCGTGTCTTTCGCCAGCATGGTTTGCGGTGTGAAAAACGAAACCGGGTTGATAACCTCGCTAATCAATTGCCCACGCAGTTCACGCGCGGGTTGCGGTAAGCCCAGCAATTGACGCGCGGCCTGGTTGATCACTTCGATCCGCAAATGCGCGTCGATGGCGATCACCCCCTCGTAGATCGACTCCATCATTGCTTTTTGCTGGCGCACCAGCAGGCCAATTTCGCGCGGCTCGAGCGAAAAGATCTGCTTTTTTATACTGCGGGTGAAATACCACGAGAAGATAAACAGGGCGATAAGCAGCAGCACGGCCGCGATCAGGATATTCACCACTTTGCTGACGGTAATGGTATCGAGATAGCTGGTGAGATAGCCTACCGAGACGATGCCCACGACCTGTCCGGCATCGTTGAAAACAGGTGCTTTGCTGCGCAGCGAAATCCCTAAACCACCTTTACGGATGGTGGTGATATTTTTGCCCTGCAACACTTCAGCGTTGTCGCCGCCGACTAGGGTGGTCCCCACACGATCTTCAAAGGCTGAATGAAACAGGTGCCGACCGTTATTATCCCCAATCACAATAAAACTGGCGTCGCTGTGATCCGCTATTTGATGCATAAAAGCATGGATTGCTTTGATATCTTTTTCTTCGACCTCTTTACGCAAATCAGGAATAAGCGCAATTTCTTCTGCTTGTATTTTCGCCCGGGTGCTCATTTCTTGATAAAGTTGCCTACTGACGTCGACATAATAATATCCACCCAGCAATGCAAACAGCACTGAAAAGAAAGCCACCAGCGAAATAAATAACTTAATCTGAAACGAAACCTTCATCACTATCACGCGCGGTATTAACGGATTTGGTGAATATATCATCTTTTTTTTGACAGGATTAGGCTTTGCCCAAAACTTGTGATCCTTTGCACAGCGCTTCTTACAAAAGCATTTTAAGAATTAGATGAACGTTTAATATAAAACAAATAAATGTTATTCGTTTGTTCATTCTGGAAAAGAAACCATTAAAACCACGGCAATAAATAAGTCATTAATCACATTCAATAAAAGAAACCATTAAAACCATAGAGGCCATTAAAACTTCGGTTTTAATATGCCGTTCCTCACATAAAGCCCGCGCTGACAACTTTAAGCTTAATGCACAAATAACCAAGAGGCTTAATGATGAGCACTACTGACGATTCTTTCTCTGTAACGCATGATCCGATAGATATTCAGCGGCCGACGCTCAAAGAGCGCTGGTGGCACATTATGGATACCTGGAAAGTGGGGATCATTCCGCTGCCGCTGTTTGTATTAGCAGGCGTGCTGATTGCTATCGACTGCCTGGGCGGCAAGCTGCCGAGCGACATCGTGGTGATGGTTGCGACGCTCGCTTTCTTCGGCTTCGCCTGTGGCGAGTTCGGTAAGCGTCTGCCAATTGTTGGCAAACTCGGTGCGGCGGCGATTTGCGCCACCTTCATCCCGTCGGCGATGGTTTACTACGGCCTGCTGCCTGATGTGGTCGTGGAGTCCACCACCAAGTTCTACAAATCCACCAACATTCTCTATTTGTATATCTGCTGCATTATTGTCGGCAGCATCATGAGTATGAACCGCACGGTGCTGATTCAGGGCTTCCTGCGCATTTTCTTCCCGATGCTGTGCGGCGAAATCGTCGGCATGCTCGTCGGAATGGGCGTGGGCATGGCGCTCGGTCTTGAACCGTTCCAGATCTTCTTCTTTATCATTCTGCCGATTATGGCAGGCGGCGTCGGTGAGGGCGCAATACCACTTTCCATTGGATACGCCACGTTGCTGCATATGGATCAGGGCGTCGCGCTCGGTCGCGTGCTGCCGATGGTCATGCTTGGTGGCTTAACTGCCATTATCATCTCCGGCTGCCTGAACCAGCTTGGCAAGCGCTACCCGCATCTGACCGGCGAAGGCCAACTGATGCCAAACCGTGCTAATGCTGATGCGACGGCTTCCCAACCGGCGTTCTCCGGTAAAGCGGACGTGACCACGATTGCCTCTGGCGCGTTGCTGGCCGTGCTGCTCTACATGCTGGGTATGCTTGGTCACAAGCTGATTGGCCTGCCAGCCCCGGTCGGCATGCTGTTTATGGCCGTGCTGGTCAAATTGTGCAACGGCGCGTCTCCTCGTCTGCTGGAAGGCTCGCAGGTGGTTTACAAATTCTTCCAGACCTCCGTCACCTATCCGATTCTGTTCGCCGTTGGCGTGGCGATTACGCCATGGCAGGAACTGGTCAACGCGTTCACCGTCAGCAACCTGCTGGTGATTATCAGCACCGTTTCTGCACTGGTGGCAACCGGGTTCTTCGTCGGCAAAAAGATTGGTATGCACCCGATTGATGTCGCCATCGTCTCTTGCTGCCAGAGCGGACAGGGCGGAACGGGCGATGTGGCGATTCTGACCGCAGGTAACCGCATGAGCCTGATGCCATTCGCTCAGATTGCGACGCGTATTGGCGGGGCGATCAACGTCTCTATCTCGCTGCTGATTCTGGGCAACTTCCTCGTTTAAGTTTTCAGGAAAGAACAATGAAACTCGCAAGCTTTATTTATAAAGGTCAACGCAGCTACGGCATCGTGAAGGCCGACGGTGTGGTGAATTTAGGTCGCCGTTTGGGTGACCGCTACAGCGACCTTAAAGCGCTGTTGCAGGGTAACGGCATGGCAGAAGCCACGCGTTATCTCAACGATGCCGTTGACGTGCCGTTGGATGCGATCACCTTTTTACCGGTGATTGAGCATCCAGAAAAAATCCTCTGCGTGGGCATGAACTACGCCGAGAAACGCCAGGAGTTCGATCAGCATAACCCGGCTCCGACGCTGTTTGTCCGCTTCCCGGATTCTCAGACCGGACACAACTCTCCAGTGCTGAAGCCGCGTCACTCCAGTGAGTTCGATTACGAAGGCGAACTGGCGGTGATCATCGGTAAAGGTGGGGAAAACATCAGCCGGGATGACGCGCTGCGCCATGTGGCGGGTTATAGCTGTTACATGGATGGCTCTGCGCGTGACTGGCAGCATACCTGGTTTACGGCAGGCAAAAACTGGCGACAAACCGGCGCGTTTGGTCCGTGGATGGCGACTGCCGATGAAATCCCCGATCCGCACCAGCTTGCGATCCGCACCTGGCTGAACGGCCGCATGGTGCAGGAAGACAACACCAGCAGCATGATCCACAAGGTCGCGGAGCTGATCGAATACATCAGCACCTTTACCCGCTTAAGTCCGGGCGATGTGATCATCACCGGATCGCCAGGCGGCGTGGGTAAAAAACGCAATCCGCCGCTGTTCATGCAAGAGGGCGATCGCATTGAAGTCGAGATCGAAAATATCGGTCATCTGAGCAATGTGATCATGGAAGCGCCAGCGCAGTTGCTGACGGCTGCGCACTAGGTAAGAGGCCATGGACAGACACTCCGCCATCGATTTCCGCCTGACCGACGTGGCGAAACACCCGGAACGCTTAAGCCAGATTCGCTATCTGCTGGCGGACAGCGGCCTGGGGCTGGACAACGACATCACCCTGTTTGTGGAGGCGTGGTCCGGTACACAGCTGGTGGGATGCGCGGGGCTAGCCGCAAACGTCATCAAATGCGTGGCCGTTGATGAGCAGCTGCGTGGCGCGAATTTGAGCGCGCGTCTGCTGGCGGAAGTGGAGAATGCCGCGCTCGTGCGCGGCCATTTCCACCTCTTTCTGTGTACGCGTCCGTGCAACAAAGAGCGTTTTGCCCGCAGCGGTTTCTGGCCGATTGCCCAAAGCGGTAATAACGCGGTCCTGCTGGAAAATACCCCGCAGGGTGTGGAGCGTTACTGCCGTTCGCTTGCCGCTCAGCGCAAGTGTGGCGAGAGGATCGGCGCGATCGTGATGAACGCCAATCCGTTCACCCTCGGGCATCGTCATCTGGTGGAGCAGGCGGCTCAGCAGTGCGACTGGTTGCATCTGTTTGTGGTGCGCGAAGACGCGTCATTCTTCTCGTTCCGCGATCGTCTGGAGATGGTGCGCGCAGGCGTGGCGCATCTGTCGAACGTATCCGTTCATGAAGGATCGCAATACATCATCTCGCGCGCTACCTTCCCGGCCTATTTCCTCAAAGAGAGCGGCAAAGTGCAGCAGGCGTGGAGTGAAATCGACGTGCTGATTTTCCGTGATTTTATCGCGCCCGCACTGGGGATTACCCATCGGTTTATCGGATCAGAACCGTTTTGCGATATCACCCGCCAGTACAACCAAACGCTGCACCAGCTTCTCATCCCACAGATTGAGGTGGTGGAAATGCCGCGCATCAAGGCCACCGGAAATGCTATTTCGGCATCGGAAGTGCGCCGTTTACTCAAGACACAGCAGTTTTCCCGTATACGGGAGATTGTCCCGGAGTCCACTTTCGCGCATCTCGAAGCGCACTACAGCGCGCGCGCGGAAGTCGCATAACTATCAGGAATTTATCATGAAAATTGTAAGGGAGGCGCTGGCCGGAACGCAGGAGTCCAGCGACCTGATGGTGAAAATCGCCCCCGCCGACGGCGAGCTGGAGATTGTCATCCACAGTGAAGTGATTAAGCAGTTTGGCGATCAGATTCGCCAGGTGGTCCATGAAACGCTGCACGCGCTGGAGGTGCGTCAGGGTTTGATCATCGTTGAAGATAAAGGGGCGCTCGACTGTGTGATTCGCGCCCGCCTGCAAAGCGCGGTTCTGCGCGCTGCTGAAGAGCAGCCTATCGACTGGAGCAAAATGTCATGAACAAACTCCGTCGCAGTATGCTGTTCCTGCCTGGCGCGAACGCCGCCATGCTTTCGACCGCATTTATCTATCGCCCCGATTCCATCATGTTTGACCTCGAAGACGCCGTCGCGCTGCGCGAGAAAGATACCGCGCGTCTGCTGGTGTTCCATGCTCTGCAACATCCGATGTATCGGGATATCGAAACCGTGGTGCGCATTAATCCGCTGAGCACGCCGTTTGGTCTGCTGGATCTTGAAGCCGCCGTCCAGGGTGGCGCAGACGTGATCCGCCTGCCAAAAACCGATACACCTGAAGATATCCATGAACTGGAAGGCCATCTGGAGCGCATCGAACGCGAGTGCGGACGTGAAGTGGGCTCCACCCGCGTGATGGCAGCGATTGAGTCGGCGATTGGCGTTATCAACGCCGTGGCGATTGCCCGCAGCACCCCGCGCCTGATTGGCATCGCGCTGGCAGGCTTTGATTATGTGATGGATATGCAAACCGAACGCGGCGACGGTACCGAGCTCTTTTACGCTCGCTGCGCCGTGCTGCATGCCGCACGCGCGGCGGGCATCGACGCCTTCGACGTGGTGTGGTCAGACGTCAACGACGAAGCCGGTTTCCTGCGCGAAGTCGAACTGATCCGCAAGATGGGCTTTAACGGCAAATCACTGATCAACCCGCGCCAGATCGATCTGCTGCATAACGCTTATGCACCCACCCAGCAGGAAGTGGATCACGCTATGCGAGTGATCGAAGCGGCAGAAGAGGGCGCGCGCAACGGCCTGGGCGTCGTGTCGCTCAACGGCAAAATGGTGGATGCCCCGATTATTGATCATGCCCAGAGAGTGCTGGAACGTGCAGCGGCCTCCGGCGTGCGTCGCTAAGGATGACAAATGAATCAGACTGAACTTCTCCATGTGAATTTCCCCCATCTCAGGGGCTTAAAACCGTTTGATACGGCCCACAGTGCAACGCCCTGGCTGGCTGATGTCGAAGCAAAGCATCAGCGTAAGCTGTGCGATTCCGTTGAAGAGGCGGTGAAACGCTGCGGGTTGCAGGACGGGATGACAATTTCGTTCCATCACGCGTTTCGCGAAGGCGATCGGGTGATCAATAGCGTGGTCGCGCTGCTGGCAAAAATGGGGTTTAAAAATCTCACTTTGGCCTCCAGCTCCTTGATGACCTGCAACGACGCGCTGATCGAACACATCGAAAGCGGCGTGATTACCCGCATTTACACCTCCGGGATGCGCGGCAAACTGGCGGATGCGATTTCTCATGGGCTGATGGACGAGCCGGTGCAAATTCACTCCCACGGCGGACGCGTGAAGCTGCTGCAGGACGGCGAGCTGAGCATCGACGTGGCGTTTCTTGGCGTGCCGTGCAGCGATGAGTTTGGCAATGCCAATGGGACGCACGGGAAATCCAGCTGTGGATCGCTGGGCTATGCGATGGTTGATGCGCAGTTCGCCCGTAACGTGGTGCTACTCACTGAAGAGATCGTGCCGTTCCCGAATATGCCCGCCAGCATTGTGCAGGATCGGGTGGACTATATCGTGCAGGTCGACAGCGTCGGCGATCCGGCGAAAATCAGCGTCGGCGCAGCGCGCGTCACCAGCAATCCGCGCGAGCTGATGATTGCCCGCTTTGCGGCGGATGTGATTGAACACTCGGGCTATTTCAAACCTGGCTTCTCGATGCAGACCGGTTCGGGCGCTGCGGCGACTGCTTGCACGCGCTTTATGGGCGAGAAAATGGAACGCAGCGGCGTGACCGCGCGTTTTGCGCTGGGCGGCATTACCGGCAGCCTGGTCGATCTGCATGAAAAAGGGTTAATCGAAACGCTGCTCGATACCCAGTGCTTTGACGGTCAGGCGGCGGCTTCGCTGGCGCGTAACCCGAATCACGTGGAGATTTCGACAAACGTTTATGCCAATCCGGGCAGCAAAGCGGCAAGCTGCGATCAGCTCGACGTGGTGATTTTAAGCGCGCTGGAGATCGACACGGATTTCAACGTGAACGTTATTACCGGTTCCGACGGGGTGATGCGCGGGGCGTCTGGCGGGCACTGTGATGTGGCCGCTGCCGCAAATCTCACGATTGTCGTGGCGCCGCTTTTGCGCAGCCGCATTCCAACGGTCGTCAAACGCGTCACCACGCGTTTAACTCCGGGCGAGAGCATTGACGTGCTGGTGACTGACCACGGTATCGCGGTGAATCCGGCTCGCCCGGAAATCCGCGAACGGCTTGAAGCCGCAGGGTTAAAAATCGTTGATATCGAAGCGCTCTACGCGCGGGCAATCTCGTTGACCGGCGAACCGAAACCGATCGAATTTACCGACAAAATCGTCGGCGTTATCCGCTACCGTGACGGCAGCGTGATCGACACCGTCCGACAGGTGAAGGAGTAACATCATGACGATAGCGACACCCGTGCGTGCGGGTGTCAGCCTGGAAGCACTGCTGGCGGCAAAAGAACACCGCGCGGCGCGACAGGCTGACTGGCTCACACATTACCAACAACCGGTCATTTCCCTCACGTTAGTCACGCCTGGAGAAGTGAAAGACAGCCTGCGCTATCGCAACAGCATGGGCGTGGCGTTGCAAATGTGCGATCAACTGCTATGGGAACACCGCTGGCAGGTGCTTGACCGCCAGGTGCTGTGGCTGCCTACCGGGCCAGAAGCGCTGTGGTGCGTGGCCCATCAGGCACCGGAAATCAAAGCCCACTGCGCGGCGCTGGAGCAGAGTCACCCGCTCGGCCGTCTGTGGGATATTGATGTGATTTGCCCAACGGATGGGCATGTTGGACGGCAATCGCTGGGGTCGCATATGCGTCGTTGCCTGATCTGCGATCAACCGGCGCACGCCTGCTCGCGCTCGCGTCAGCATCCGGTTGAACAGGTGGTGGCTCGCGTGGAGAAGATGATTGATGACTGGTTTGCTCGCGACTAAACCGCGCTGCGTCAGCGTGCCTGAGCTCGCCGAAGAGGCGCTGTGGCTCGAGCTTGAGTTGACGCCCAAGCCGGGGCTGGTGGATAAACTCAATAACGGCGCACATCGCGATATGGACCACGCGCTGTTTGTCCGCAGCATAAAGGCGATTGCCCCCTGGTTTGTGCGCTTTGCAGAACTGGGGAGTGAACATGCGGATAAAGCTGCGGAGGAGCAGCTGCGCCTGATTCGTCCAATGGGCATCGCGTGCGAGCAGGCGATGTATGCCGCAACGGGCGGGGTGAACACGCATAAAGGCGGGATTTTTTCGCTAGGGTTGCTCTGTTTCACTGCCGGACGCGTGCGAAATGCGACGGCCGACACGCTATGTTGTGAGATCGGTAACATTTGTCGCGGGCTGGTTGAGCGTGAACTCGCGGGCCGCAGCGGTACCTCGACGGCAGGTGAACGGCAGTATCAGCAGTTTGGTCTGACCGGCGCGCGCGGAGAAGCGGAGAGCGGTTTTGCGACGGTGCGCAATGTGTTGACGCAGTGGCAGGGCGGCCCGCTTCACGATCTGCTTTTGCGCCTGATGGCGGTGAATCAGGATAGCAATCTGGTGTCGCGCGGCGGAATGGATGGGCTGCGTTATGTGCAGAATTATGCACGGAATTTACTCACCCACGGTTGGGATCGCGAGGCGCTGACCGAGATGGATCAGGCGTTTATTGCGAGGAATTTAAGTCCAGGTGGCAGTGCGGATTTGCTGTCGGTGGGATGGGTTTTAGGAACATTGTCCCTCTCCCGTTAAGGAGAGGGATTTGAGCACGTTTTAGTGCGCGATAGGCTGTGCACCCGTCGGAACGCGAACGTGTTTGTACTTGAACAAAGCAATGAAGGCAAAGAACAGCACCAGCGAGTAACCCGCGAAGATCAACCACACTGGCTGCCAGTCGGTAATGCCGTTAGTGGTGTAGGCTTCAACCACTTTTCCGCTCACCACACCGCCGAGAATACAGCCGAAACCGTTGGTCATCATCAGGAACATACCCTGAGCACTGGCGCGGATTTCAGGCTTCACTTCTTTTTCGACAAACACCGAACCTGAGATGTTGAAGAAGTCGAAGGCGCAACCGTAAACAATCATCGACAGAACCAGCAGCACGGTACCGAATGCGCTTGGGTCGCCATAGGCGAACAGACCGAAGCGCAACATCCACGCGAAGATACTGATCAGCATGACGTTTTTGATGCCGTAACGGCTCAGGAAGAACGGAATGGTCAGGATGAACAGGGTTTCAGAAATCTGCGAAATCGACATCATCACCGAGGCGTGTTCAACGATAAAGCTGCCTGAGAACAGCGGATTGTTATCGAAGCTGTGCAGGAAGGTGTTGCCGAACATGTTGGTGATTTGCAGCTCTGCGCCCAGCAGCATGGAGAAGATAAAGAAGACTGCCATGCGTTTGTTTTTGAACAGCGCGAACGCGTCCAGACCGAGCATTGAACTCCAGCTCTGCTGTTTCTGCTGGTTCGAAACCGGGACATGCGGCAGCGTCAGGGTAAACAGCGCCAGCACCACAGACAGCGCAGCACCGATGTAAAGCTGCATATGGCTCAGTTCAAAGCCTGCAAAGCTCACGCCCCACATCGCCATGATAAAGCCGATAGTGCCCCAGATACGGATTGGTGGGAAATCCGTCACGATATCCATGCCCGCAGATTTAATGCGGTGATAGGAGATGGTGTTGATCAAGCCAAGCGTTGGCATGTAGGCCAGCGAGTTAAGCAAGATAACCATAAACATCGCGCCTGGCGTGGTGACGCCGGCCGCCATAAACAGCGTACCTGCACCGACCAGGTGGCAAATCGCATAAAGCCATTTGGCGCTTATCCATTTATCCGCCACGATGCCCAACAGCGTTGGCATGAATACCGCCGCAATACCAAGCGAGCTGTAGACCGCACCAATAGACGCACCATCAAACTTCAGCGTCACAAACATGTAGGAGCCAAGCGTGGTTAGCCAGCTCCCCCACAGACAGAACTGCAGAAACGACAATATTTTAAGCTGCAGCTTAAGGTTCATGTTACTTTCCTCACAATTGAGCGGGAGATATGTTGTTTTGTAAACATTCAGGGGTTTAATTTGATGCAATTCTATCAGCAGGGAACAATATGTTTTGTTACCTCCCGCAAAAAAATGCAATCCACATTAATTTGCAGTTTGGATTGTGATGCAAATAACGTTTTCGTATGGATGGGGTTGGATGAGTGCGGTCTGATGCCCTCACCCTGGCCCTCTCCCACAGGGAGAGGGGAAACAGAACATACTCTCCCTGTGGGAGAGTATGAGCTGATCATCGGCGGCGGTAGTTCTTTTGCGCGGTATTCACTTTGTACAGATAACGGCGGGATTCTCCTGACGGATGACGTGTGGTCAGCGTCTGGTAAACATCGCCTGGTGCCATGCTGTTAATGATGTTCGCGGCCTGCACTTTGTCGCTTGAGAACACGCGCAAGACGCTGCCCGCGCCGCCGTTGTAGGCGGTAATCACCGCGTAACGACGCGACGTTGGGTTATCAATCCCGCCCAGATAGACATTGTTTAGCATTGCCAGATAGGCCGTGCCGGTATCAATGTTGCTCTGCGGATCGAACAAATAGCTGCGGCTCGGCGTGCCGGATTTCCCCTGCGAGCGGAACACGTCTTTCCCCGCGCTATGCTGAACAACCTGCATAAGCCCCAACGCGTCGGAACGACTGACGGCGTAAGGGTTAAACGAGGATTCGGTTTGCATAATCGCCAGGATTAACGATTCATCAACGCCATATTTCCGCGAAGCCTGACGCACCATGCCTACGTATTTATGTGCACGTTTGTCGAGGTGGTTCGGCACCAGATTGATGGTGACGCTGTAGATGATTTTCAGGCCATTGGTGCGGCTTTTGAGGCGCGTTTGCAGCAGATAATCCGCAAATTTGGTCGCGCGACCTTCCCAACGAATGGGCTGACCAGTCTGATCGACGACCTGACCGTACAGGTACGGTTCTTTGGAGATGGTCACATCGTCGGCGTCTGAATAGAGGTCAATCGAGCCGGGATCGTCACCCATCAGTAGGGTTTTCACGATCGCCTGACGCAAATGCGCTGCCGGTTCCGTTCCCGCGATGGTTTCGATGGTGATCGTACCGTCATCAAAGTTGATGTGGCTACGGGTCTGGTAAGCGTCGGTATATTTAACGTAGTCCTTGGGTCCCGCGATCAGGACTTCGTTAAAACCCCAAATGTTTTCGATGTTATGGGCAAACTGCCCCATCAGAATATCAAAACCGTTCGTGTCCTTTACCCAGGCTTCGTTATAGCTATCGCCTTTTTTACTGGAACAAGACACAAGCAACGGCGCAACAAGGGCTAGCGCTAATAATTTTTTCATCATTCCGGGACTGCGTGTTGTGTTTGTTTTAACGGCGGGGTTGTCCCCGCACGCTGTTATTTTTCGGGTGGCGTGTAGCCTTCGATGTGGACTTCTTTGCCTTCGAACAGGAAGTTCACCATTTCTGCTTCAAGCAGTTTGCGGTGATCCGGGTTCATCATCGTGAGTTTTTTCTCGTTGATGAGCATGGTCTGTTTCTGCTGCCACTGCGCCCAGGCTTCTTTAGAGATCTCGTTAAAGATGCGTTTTCCCAAATCGCCCGGATAAAGCTGGAAGTCTTGCCCTTCGGCGTCGCGCTGCAGATAGGTACAAAAAATTGTTCTGGCCATACTCATTCCTCTTGATGTTACCAAAGCTAAACCACTGCTCCGGCACGTAATTGTTGTAACAGGCGCTCCACCGGAGCGGCCAGCCCGACTGATGGCGGTTGCGCTAAGTTATACCAGAGACCCGTTCCTTCATCCATGCATGAGGCGAATGAGGACACGGGAAGCCACATTGGCACAATATCTAAATGGAAATGGCTAAACGTGTGGCGAAATGCAGTCAGTTGCGTGAGATTATCGGCGCTGATTCCGCGTTCTGCCAGCCACTGACGCAGCCCTTCTTCAGTTTCGAACTGCGGGAAACAGAATAATCCGCCCCACAAACCGCTCGGCGGCCGCTGGGCGAGATACGCTTCATCACCGTGCTGCATCAGCAACATATACCCGGTACGTTCCGGAATCGTCTGCTTGGGTTTTTTACCCGGATATTGCGCCCATGAATGATTCGCATAGGCTACGCAGAGGTTGTTGACCGGGCAAAGCTCGCATTTTGGTTTTGAACGCGTGCACACGATTGCGCCTAAATCCATCATCGCCTGGTTAAAACGCTCAACACCTTTCGCCGGTGTGACGGCTTCGCTGATTTCCCATAAACGCTTTTCGACCTCTTTTTTACCCGGCCAGCCATCCACCGCATAACAGCGGGCCAGCACACGTTTCACGTTACCGTCGAGAATCGGAAAATGTTTGCCAAGAGAAAGGGACAGCACCGCGCCTGCGGTAGAACGCCCAACGCCAGGCAGCGCGGCGACCTCTTCAAACGTTTCCGGGAATTTACCCTGATGCGTCGTTGCCACCTGTTGCGCGGCTTTGTGCAGATTGCGCGCGCGGGCGTAATAGCCGAGGCCCGTCCACAGATGCAGCACTTCGTCCAAGGGCGCATTGGCGAGATCGGTGATCGTCGGGAAGCGCGTCATAAAGCGCTCAAAATAAGGAATCACCGTCGCGACCTGCGTTTGTTGCAACATCACCTCAGAGAGCCATACTTTGTACGGTGTTTTTTCAATTTGCCAGGGCAGGGTTTTACGCCCGTATTTGTCGTACCAGTCCAGCACCTGGGCTGAAAATTGAGAGGCATGCATGGTCATGGATTCACCTTATTTGGGACGTAGATTGCAGCACAGCGCCCTTCGGCTGTAAACCGGATCTTTCCCATGCTTGCATACAAGGCTTAACTTTGGATAATGCCCGTTTCCCGAACACTCTCACAAGCAGACTACTCTTTTATGAAAAATGACGTCATTTCACCGGAATTTGATGAAAACGGTCGCCCGCTGCGCCGTATTCGCAGCTTTGTCCGCCGTCAGGGGCGCCTGACGAAAGGGCAGCAACACGCGCTGGATAACTACTGGCCGGTGATGGGCGTTGAGTTCACCGAACAGCCTGTCGATTTTGAAGCGCTTTTTGGTCGCAATGGGCCGATCACGCTGGAGATTGGTTTTGGCATGGGCACGTCGCTGGTGACGATGGCGAAAGCGCGTCCGGAGCAAAACTTCCTGGGTATTGAGGTTCACTCCCCGGGGGTGGGCGCGTGCCTGGCAAACGCGCACGAAGAGGGCGTCGAGAACCTGCGTGTGATGTGCCACGATGCGGTCGAAGTGCTGCACAAAATGATTCCTGACAATTCTTTGAACATGGTTCAGCTCTTTTTCCCTGACCCATGGCACAAAGCACGTCATAATAAACGCCGCATCGTTCAGGCAGAGTTTGCTGAGCTTGTGAAAAGTAAGCTAAAACTTGGCGGCGTCTTCCATATGGCGACCGACTGGGAGCCGTATGCGGAACATATGCTGGAAGTTATGTCGTCTCTGGATGGGTACAAAAACCTGTCTGAGAATAACGATTATGTACCGCGCCCGGATTCACGTCCGGTGACGAAATTTGAACAGCGTGGCCATCGTCTTGGTCACGGTGTATGGGACTTAATGTTCGAGAGGGTGAAATAATGGTAAACCGTAGCCGTCGTCTGCGTAAAAAGATGCACATCGAAGAATTCCAGGAAGTGGGTTTTTCTGTCGCATGGCGTTTCCCGGAAGGCACCAGTGTAGAAACGATTGATAAGGAAGTTGACGCCTTTATTGATGAAGTCATCGAGCCAAATAAACTGGCGTTTGATGGCAGTGGCTACCTGTCATGGGAAGGATTGATCTGCAAGCAAGAAATCGGTAAATGCACCGAAGAGCAGCAGGCGCTTGTACGTAAATGGCTGGAAGACCGCAAATTCGAAGAGGTACGCGTCAGCGAACTTTTCGATATTTGGTGGGACTAACTAGCAAAGGGCCGGCAAATGCCGGCCCGTTTTGTCTTGAGGGATAGATATGATGCACAAAACGCTGCTGGCTGTGGCACTGATGACGACCGCGTTGACGGCGCATGCGGAATACAAATGTGAAGTCACACCGCGCGACGATGTGATCCTGAATCCGCAAACCGTCCAGGTGAAAGGCGAAAACGGCAACCTGGTCATCACGCCCGATGGCAATGTGATGTTTAACGGCAAACAATATACCCTGAGCGCGGCCCAGCGCGAGCAGGCAAAAGATTATCAGGCCGATCTCCGCGCCGCGCTTCCGTGGATTGATGAAGGTGCGTTAACCCGCGTAGAGAAAGGCCGCGTGGCGCTGGATAAGATCATCGCTAAAGAAGTGGGTGAGAACAGTAATATGCGCTCTCGCCTGACCAAGCTGGACGCGCAGCTGAAAGAACAGATGAACCGCATTCTTGAGCATCGTACCGACGGCCTGACGTTCCACTACAAGGCTATCGATCAGGTGCGTGCCGACGGTCAAAACCTGGTGAATCAGGCGATGGGCGGCATCCTGCAGGACAGCATCAATGAGATGGGTGCGAAAGCCGTTCTGAAAGGCGGTGGCAATCCGCTGCAGGGCGTTTTAGGTAGCCTGGGCGGTCTGCAAACCTCGATTCAAAATGAGTGGAAAAACCAGGAAGCCGATTTCCAGGAGTTTGGCAAAGACGTGTGCAAGCGCGTGGTGTCGCTGGAAGATAGCCGCAAAGCGCTGGTGGGATCGCTGAAATAAGATCTCTGCGCGCGGAGCCCCTCACCCCGGCCCTCTCCCCAAGGGAGAGGGAGAAAACGCTCTCGTTCTATATGGAAGAGAGGGTGAAAACGTTCAGGTTCTGTACGGATGATGGGAAAAAAATGCTCCCGTTCTATATGGAAGAGAGGAAGAAAACGCTCCTGTTCTACATGTAAGATGGGGCGAATACGTTCCCTGTTCCAGGCAGAAGCGACGACGAAAGAGTTCCCTCTCCCTGTGGGAGAGGGTTAGGGTGAGGGCATCAGGCATTGAAGGTGCTCAAGAATAACCATCAGCACTCCCTCTTCATTCGATCTGAACTCGTTATTCCAGAACCGAATCACTTTCCAGCCATTGTCATTCAAAAACGCCGATCTGCGTTGATCATACTCAACGTCGTCCTGATGCTGACCCCCGTCCAGCCCCACTATCAGGCTCGCCTTAAAACAGGCGAAATCCACAATATAAGGGCCAATCGGCATCTGGCGGCGAAACTTATAGCCAAAGAACCGGCGAGCTCGCAGTAGATACCAGAGCCTTGATTCCTCAGGTGTCATTTCAATTCGGAGTTGTTTTGATTTTTCCATCCCCACACTCTGCCAGCCTTTGGGTCAGCCAGCAGAGCGGGATGCGAAATCCTGAATCTGTCTTCAGGAATCGTCGGCGAGGAATAGCTCAAGAAGGGAGTTTAAGAACAGTTTTCCGTGCTCGGTGATTTGCCAGAACGCATCGCACTCCGTGAGATAACCTTGTGCCAGCGCCTCGTTTATTTGCGGGCGAATAACAGACTCAGACAGCCCCGTGTAACGCGTAAACTCTGCTCGCGGCGCTGGTTCCAGCAAACGGAAGCGGTTCATAAAGAACTCAAACGGCTTGTCTGCCACTTCCACATCATGCTGGCGCTCAAGGTAACGGCCTTCCATATATCCGCGCGGATGGCGCGTTTTGGCGGTGCGCAAAATGCGTCCGTCCGGGAAGGTGACTTTGCCGTGCGCGCCACAGCCAATCCCCAAATAGTCGCCGAAGCGCCAGTAGTTGAGATTGTGCTGGCACTGATAACCCGGCTTTGCGTAGGCTGAAGTTTCGTACTGCTGATATCCCGCCGCTGTCAGAATCTGATGCCCTTGCTCAAAAATATTCCACAGCGCATCGTCATCCGGTAATTTCGGCGGACGTGAGCCAAACAGCGTATTAGGCTCGATGGTCAGTTGATACCAGGAGAGATGCGGCGGATTGAGTTCAATCGCCTGGCGCAAATCGTCAAGCGCCTCTTCCAGCGACTGATCCGGCAGGCCGTGCATCAAATCAAGGTTAAAGCTCCGAAGCCCCAGACCGGTCGCCAGATGCGCTGCCCGCTTCGCTTCTGCCGAACCGTGAATACGGCCCAGACGTTTAAGTTTTGGCTCGCTAAAACTCTGCACCCCGATGGAAATGCGGTTTACCCCAGCACGCTGGTAATCGACAAAACGATCGGCCTCAACGGTGCCTGGATTCGCTTCCATGGTAATTTCTGCATCTGCTGCCAGATTCAGACGTGCACGCACGCCGTCCAGCAGCGTCTGCATGGCTGGGCCAGAAAGCAGGCTCGGCGTACCACCACCTATGAAAATAGTCTTAACTTCACGTCCCTGTGCGTAAGATACGTCGGCATCCAGATCGCTTAACAGATGCTGAACGTAGTCATCATGCGGCACTTCGCCTTTCAGCGCGTGCGAATTGAAATCGCAGTACGGGCATTTCTGCACGCACCAGGGAATGTGAATATACAGACTCAGAGGTGGCAAATTAGCCATTACGTAATGCTTCCAGTAACAGTTTTAACGCGCGACCCCGGTGGGAAATCGCACTTTTTTCTTCGCGGGTCAGTTCTGCCGCGGTTTTGCCCTCAGACGGGACAAAGAAAATCGGGTCGTAGCCAAAACCACCGTTGCCTGCGGATTCGCGAGCAATCACGCCAGGCCAGCTTCCGTGGCAGACAATCGGTGTCGGGTCCTCAGCATGACGCATATAGACCAGCACACAGTGGAACTGCGCCTGACGCTGTACATCCGGCACGTCTTTTAGCGTTTCAAGCAGCTTTTCCAGATTCTGTTGGTCAGTTGCGTCAACGCCGGAATACCGTGCGGAATAAATACCCGGCGCGCCGCCCAGCGCATCAACCGCCAGACCGGAGTCATCGGCGATAGCGGGCAGGCCGGTTACCTGTGCGGCGTGACGCGCTTTCAAAATCGCATTTTCGATAAAGGTCAGACCGGTCTCTTCCGCAGAATCCACGCCCAATTCCGTTTGCGCCACGACATCCAGGCCAAAATCATTTAATAGCGAGGCCAGCTCGCGCACTTTACCGGCGTTACCGGTAGCGAGAACAACTTTCTGCATGGAATTTCCTACTCTGTCAGTGCCGCGACTTCCGTCGGGATGTTTTGCGGATTAAGGATTTTTACCTGTTTATGACGCCCCAGCTCACCCTTTTCAATAATGACCTGACTTTTGGCGACGCGAAACTGTTTAGCCAGATATTTGGTCAAATGCGCGTTAGCCTGGCCGTCAACGGGTGGGGCGGTAATGGCGACTTTTAACTCGTCGCCATGCATTCCAACAATGCTGTCACGGCTGGCTTTAGGCTGAATATACAGCCGTAAAACCAGCCCATCAGCGCAAGTGCTTACTGCACTCATAATGCCATCCACAGCCCCGGCAGCAGCATGTTGCCTGTTGACTGTAACAGCTCAGCGATACCCATGTTCAGCACATACAGCAGCAGCACCAGGATCATCGGTGAAAAATCGATACCGCCCATGGAAGGCAGTAAATTACGAATCGGACGCAGCAATGGCTCGGTCAACTGAATCATCGCGTACTCAACCGGGCTGCGACCACGGCTTACCCAGCTCATGACAGCCATCACCAGCAGCACCCAGAAGATCAGCAGGCCAATGGTTTTCAGCAGAATCAGCACGGCGGCAATCCAGATGATTGGCTGGAAGGTGATCACCATAAACAACACAATGGCTTTGATGATGCTGAGGATAAACGCCACCAGCATGGAGGCGCTATCGATCGGCCCCATCGGTGGGATGATACGGCGCAGCGGGCCAATGACAGGTTGCGTAATTTTCACGACAAACTGCGAGAATGGATTGTAAAAATCACAACGGGCCCACTGCATCCAGACGCGTAACAGCAGCGCCATCGTGTACAGTTCAATGACCGTTGAGAGCAGGAAAGTCAACGTCTTCATGGCGTTCCTCAGGTTTCCTTATTATTGGGTGTAATCGCGCGCACCGAAAATTGCTGTGCCGATGCGCACCATCGTGCTGCCTGCCGCGATTGCGGCTTCCATATCGTCCGACATGCCCAGTGAAAGCGTGTCTACGGTAACGTAGCGTGCTTTAAGCGCTTCAAATGCTACAGCCATTTGCTGTGCCACGGCAAACTGCCTTTCATACTCTGTTTCTGGGGCGGGGATCGCCATCAGTCCACGCAGACGTAGACCGGGGAGTTCCGCCACCTGAGCAGCCAGCGCGTCAAGCTCAGCAAGCGCAATGCCCGACTTGCTGTTTTCGTCACTGATGTTTATTTGAATCAATACGTTCAGTGGCGCTTTGTCCGCAGGGCGTTGCTCGTTCAAACGTGTGGCAATGCGCAGGCGATCGACGGTATGGCACCAGTCAAAATGCTCGGCCACCAGACGACTTTTATTCGACTGCAACGGACCAATAAAGTGCCATTGTAGACCCATCATTCCTGTTTCCTGGAAATGACGAATTTTGTCCACACCCTCCTGAACGTAGTTTTCACCAAACTCACGTTGCCCTGCGGCAATCGCTTCTGCGATGGCGCTCGCAGGTTTAGTTTTACTGACTGCAAGCAGCGAAACGTCTTCTGAAGCACGGCCGCAACGTGTTGCTGCAGCTGAGATTTTGTCCCTGACCTGTGCCAGGTTATGCGCAATGTCGTTCATTTTCCGGGGAGTGTCGTATGGATATGGAAGAAATTGTGGCCCTTAGTGTAAAGCATAATGTCTCGGATCTACACCTGTGCAGCAATTCACCACCGCGCTGGCGTCGTTTGGGTCATCTAGAATCTGCGCCTTTTCCCGCCCCGGATGTTGAGCAGCTTTTGAAAACCTGGCTCAACGACGATCAGCAGGGAGCCTGGTGGGCGAATGGGCAGGTGGATTTCGCCGTATCGATGTGCAGCGGGCAACGATTGCGCGCCAGCGCGTTTAACCATATTCACGGCGTTTCGATAACGCTCAGATTGTTGCCAGCGACCTGTCCAAAGCTGTCAGAGCTTACGGCGCCTGAAGCAATCCCCGATCTGCTCTCCAGTGACAACGGCTTGATTCTGGTCACGGGTGCCACGGGCAGCGGAAAATCCACCACATTGGCGGCGATGGTGGATCATCTCAATTGCCATTCTGACGGACATATTCTGACCCTTGAAGATCCGGTGGAATTTATCTATCAAAGCAATCGCTGTCTGATTCAACAGCGAGAGATTGGCCTGCACTGCCCATCCTTCTCGCAGGCGTTACGTGCGGCATTACGTGAAGATCCCGACGTTATTTTGCTCGGGGAATTGCGGGACAGCGAAACGATCCGCCTGGCGCTCACGGCCGCAGAAACCGGGCATCTGGTGTTGGCGACGCTGCATACCCGAGGTGCGTCTCAGGCCATCGAACGGCTGGTGGATACATTTCCTGCCGAGGAAAAAGATCCGGTACGAAACCAGCTGGCGGGGAGTCTGCGTGCGGTACTGGCGCAAAAGCTTGAGCGTGACGCGCAGGGCGGGCGAGTGGCGCTTTTCGAAATGCTGGTGAACACGCCAGCATCAGCGAATCTCATCCGCGAGGGGAAAACCTGGCAACTGCCCGGCATCATTCAAACCGGGCAGCAGACAGGAATGCAAAACTTTGACCAAAGCCTGGCTGAACGCAAGGCGCAGGGACGGCTTTAGCGCACGTTGAGCGAATATACGGCAGGGCGCGCTCCTGCTGTACCCAGGATCTCCAGTGCGATCGTTTTCGTGTGGATGGGGGTAACAAAGCGATGTTCGCAAACGGCGTGATGATTCTGTTCAACGTCGGCAATCAGATTGCCGTCAGCCCAGAGCCGATAGTGAGTAATGCAGTGCGGGGTGATGGCCTGGTGATGGCCCATCTGCACCGTCTCCATCGCATTATCGAAGTCGTTATCCTGGATAAGCGTCAGAGACTGGATACGTTGCGGCGCTTCCCATGTCCAGACGGCCTGTGGGTTAGAGTCATGGTCGGCGGGGATCCACGCGTTGGTTTGCTGCTCAGGGCGCAGACGGCCATTAAGCAGGTTATCAGGCGCGTAGCAGTGAAGCGGCGCATCCAGCCGTATTGCCGGGAAGATTTGATGCGGATGGCGGCGCGGCAGCCAGAAATCAAACTCCTCCACGCCGTAATCACCATCGGATACCTGACGCGTATGTTTTGCCACGCGTTTATTCAGGCTGTTAAACACGGTCATCAGGCCGGGCAAACGGGTTTCGGTCAGTGCAATGTCAATTTCGTTGCAGGCATCAAAGACGACAAAAACGTACCGATCGCGATCGCTGGTCCAGTCAAATTTGCAGCGGTATTCCTGTTCGCCATGAACGTCGAGTGTCGTTTCGTCGTAATGGCATTCAGGCGTGAAGTTGCCTGCTTTTTCGCTCCCCAACAGCGAAATCGTGAGCTGGCGTGGCATGCTGGAACGCAGACGAAACGTCATGGCAGGCAGCGTCTCGCCGCGTTTAACGGGCATCAGAATCGCCATCCGTGCCTCAAGCGACAGCCATTCGCCATTCGGTTCAAGCGAGGTCAGCACGTACTCACTACTGGTCGAAACCGTCGCGCCGAGCGCGGGATTGTCCAGCCACTGGCGCGGGATGTAACAGCCGGTTTCCTGCAAATGCTGCTGAAGGTCACGAATGCGGTCGCGGTGAGCCAGCGTCTGGGGCGTCAGGTGATGCGTATGGCACAGCGCTGCGGCGCGACCCACGACTTCACCGAGCAGCCCGCAGGTACACATCACACGGGCGCTGCCAAAAGCGACGTGCGAAGCCGAGATCAGTCTGCCTGTCAGGAACAGATTGTCTAGCGAGCGGCTGTAGAGAGAACGGAACGGGATGGTGTAAGTGCCTTTGCTGTGAAACTGGCGACAGCCGTCGTGGGTACTGTAAACACCGTCCGCCGGGTGCAGGTCAATCGACCAGCCGCCGTACGCAACCGCGTCATAGTGATCGCGTTGCTCAATGATGTCCTGCTGGCAAAGAATATGATCGCCAATAAAGCGGCGGCTTTCGCGTTTTCCGGGAATGGCGCCAACCCACTCAATCGTCAGGTTTGCTGCATCCGGGAATTCGCCGGAGTTTTTAATATAGTCCCAGACGCCCCAGACGATTTTCCACAACTCCCACTTGATCTCCTCACTTTGGTGGATGGTATCAAGACGTCCTCCCCATTCCAGCCACCACAGATCGCAGCCGTTAAGCGTTGAGGTCAAACGTTTATAGCGAGGGATTTCTGTGATGTCTTTGAGCGCAAACGAGGGGGCAACAAAGTTCACCGGCTCGGCGGTACGTTTGGTGTAGAAATAGATGGAGTGGCCAAGCTTATGCCCAAAGTGATCGCCGGGAGCCATTTTCTCGTCCAGTTCATCAATCTCTTCTGCCCCTTCGCGATACTCCGCGCCAGCCAGAAAACCGAGCACACCGTCGCCCGTGGCATCGCAAAACTGCGCGGCACGCACCGTATAAAAGGTTTCGTTGATGGCGTTAAACGCGCTGACGGCAGTGATGCGCGAGCCGGTTTTCTCAACATCATAAACGGCCGTGTTCAGCAGCAGCGTCAGCCCTGGCTGGCTGTTCGCAAGATCAAGCAGAACCAGGTCGAACATAACCGGATTCCCCTCTTTATTACGCCAGAGATTCTCCTCAAGGATCTCCCCCATGATGCCGCCCTCGCGTGCCCACCGATTGTTATTGCCCATATGCGACGTCGCGCCATTGGCCCAGAGGCGCACTTCACTGGAGGCATTTCCTCCCAATACAGGTCGGTCCTGAATCAGGACAACATTCAGGCCATCGCGTGCGGCCGCCAGGGCTGCACAAAATCCGGCAAGTCCACCGCCTGCGACCAGCAGATCGGCTTCAAGCTCCGAGACGGGAAAGGTTCTGGCATCATTTGGGGGATAGATTTTCATGACCTTGTATCCTTTTGAACTGGCGGTAGAATCGAGCCATACACTTCTTAAAAGAATGAGCGTTGCTATGTCATCACAACCGAATCAAAGCTTGATCGACGGCATTCGCTGTTTGCAATATCTGGTTTCCAGCGACCGTGCGATCGGGTGCCGCGAACTCTCACGCCTGATGGGCATCAATACCACGCGCGTAAACCGTTTGCTGATGACCATGGCGTCTATTGGGCTGACGATGCAGGACGATCAGCGCCGTTATCTGCCAGGGCCTGGGATTCACGCTCTGGCTGCACAAGCCATTCGTGGTTCCGAGCTTTTTTCCCGCGCATTGCCAATGCTGGAGCGCCTCGCGCCGCGCGATATCGTCGTCGCGCTGGGCGTTTTGTGGGAAGACCAGGTGATTTACATCTGGCACTCCGTTCCCGGCAGCCCGACGAGCCAGGCACTGGCCGGTTTTCACATGCTCCCTGCGTGGCAGTCCGTTATCGGCATGTCACTGCTGGCCGCTGAAAGCGATGAACAGCTGATGGCACGCTTCACAACAACACAGTGGATTCATCTCGCGCCGCATATTGCGCAACAGCGCGAGCAGGGACATGTCATCTGGCGGCATGACGACGGTGAAGTGTCTATCGCGCAGCCCGTCGGTGTTCATCAGGCCGCGCTTGCTTTTGCCGGCATGTGGCACCCCGATGACGACACAATCCAGGCCCGTCTCAGTGAACTCTGCTCACTCAATGCCAGACTGCTGGAAAAATCATAATCGCATATGTTTCTTTTATAGAAACACCGCTGATAATGCAAAAAGCAGTAAGGTGAAATGTGAACGGGATCGAGAGATAAGAAGATTTTGCCCGACAGCGCGGGCAAATAGGACGGGGTTAGAAACCCTGTTCGAAGAAACTTTCGAGGATGATCACAGCCGAGGCGGAGTCAACGCTGCCTTTGTTAAGTGCACGGAAACCGCCATGTTCAAACAGACCGGCGCGGGCTTCAACCGTGCTAAGGCGTTCATCGTGCAGCTTAACGACAGCACCAAAGCGGCCATGGATCTTATTGGCAAACTTACGTGCACGCGCCGTCAGCGGTTGCTCGGTGCCGTCCATGTTCAGCGGTAATCCAACGATCACGGCTTCGGGTTGCCACTCTTTGAGCAGGCGCTCGATCAGCGTCCAGTCCGGTGTTCCGTCCTGCGCTTTAATCGCCGTAAGCGGGCGCGCGGTTCCGGTGATGCGTTGACCAATCGCCACGCCAATACTTTTCGTTCCAAAATCAAAAGCCAGAAGCGTTCCGCTCATTATGCGTGTCCTGCCACACCAGGCATGGTTTGAATGTCGATCCCAATGAGCTTCGCGGCATCGCGCCAGCGATCGGCAATGGGGGTTTTAAACAGAATGTTCAGATCCGCCGGGGCCGTCAGCCAGGCATTATCAAGAATTTCTTGTTCCAGCTGGCCTTTCTCCCATGAAGAATAGCCCAGCGCTACCAGCACTTCGGAGGGCTGATTGTGCGTGCCTAATGTTTCCAGGACATCGCGGGAGGTGGTAATAACCGTGTTGTCGGAAACGCGAATGCTGGAAGAAAACCCCGGTGGGGTATGCAGGATAAAGCCACGATCTTCTGCCAGTGGGCCGCCTAACATCACCGGTTTATCCAGACGGATCTCAGGTGCGCGCGCTTCAGGCGTGATTTTGAGTTTTTCCAGAATGCCTTCGATTTGCAGGTTTTCGAGCGGTTTATTGATGATAATCCCCATCGCGCCGTCTTCACTGTATTCGCAGATATAAACCACGGAACGACGAAAAATGGGGTCCTGGAGAGCAGGCATGGCAATAAGAAAGTGATGCTGTAAATTCATTGTCAGAGGTTCTGTTTCCTGGTTTAAAAAGCAACAGCGCTCAGTATGGAGACAATTAAAAGCGCTGTCACTAGACACTTCACCCTGTACCGCCCTGGCGCGAAATGGCGGGTGAAGCGGATAAGGGGAGGGCGGGTTACTGCTTCAGACGTTTTTCAATCGAGTCCATCAGCATGCCGGTAATGGACACCGGGAATTCAGCTTCGATTTCGCGGATACAGGTTGGGCTGGTGACGTTCACTTCCGTCAGGCGATCGCCGATGATATCCAGACCAACGAAAATCAGTCCTTTGGCTTTTAGCATGGGGCCGACGCGGCGGGCGATTTCCCAGTCGCTATCGGTCAACGGGCGTGGCTCTCCACGGCCACCTGCTGCCAGATTACCACGGGTTTCGCCGCCCTGTGGAATGCGCGCCAGGCAGTAAGGAACCGGTTCGCCGTCGACCACTAATACACGTTTGTCACCATCAACAATGGCAGGAATATAATTCTGTGCCATGCAGTAGCGCGTTCCATGTTCAGTCAGGGTTTCGGCAATAACACCCAGGTTAGGATCGCCTTCTTTCACGCGGAAAATCGACGCGCCGCCCATGCCATCCAGTGGTTTCAGAATGATATCGCCATGCTTCTGCCAGAAAGCTTTTAACTGCGCTTTGTTACGGGTGACGAGTGTGTCAGGCGTCAGATCGGAGAACCAGGCGGTGTACAGTTTCTCGTTACAATCGCGCAGGCTCTGCGGTTTGTTGACGATCAGCGTGCCTTTTTCTTCTGCGCGTTCAAGGATATAGGTGCAGTAGATGAATTCGGTATCGAACGGAGGATCTTTACGCATCAGGATCACATCAAGTTCGGCGAGCGGCAGATCTTGCTCGGAACCAAACTCGTACCATTTATCGTAATTTTGCTCGACGTTAACGATGCGGGTGCGCGCGCGGGCTTCACCATTGTTCAGATAAAGATCGGCCATTTCCATGTAATGGAGCTGATAGCCGCGACGCTGCGCTTCCAGCAGCATAGCGAAGCTGGAATCTTTCTTGATGTTAATGCTTGCGATGGGGTCCATCACGATGCCGAGCTTGATCATGTTCTTCTCCGTTAAATGCTTTAACCCAGATCGCCAAAACGCACCTGTAGCGCGGTGATGGCAGTGAGTGCAGTCGTCTCAGTACGTAGAACGCGAGGTCCCAACAGAATATCAGTAAATTGATAACGCGCCGTCATCGCAATTTCATCCGCTGACAGACCGCCTTCCGGGCCAATCAGCAGGCGTACACGCTCAACGGGCAGCGGCAGCGTATTGATGCTGGCGCTGGCGCGCGGATGAAGATTGAGCTTAAGACCGCTCTCTTCTTCGGCACACCAGGCTTCTAAATCCATGGGCGTGCGAATTTCCGGAATACGGTTGCGACCGCACTGTTCACACGCCGCAATCGCGATTTTCTGCCACTGCTGGATCTTTTTGTTCAGTCGTTCAGCGTCCAGTTTAACGCCACAGCGTTCAGAAAAAAGTGGCGTAATGAGGCTTACACCCAGTTCGATCGATTTCTGGATAGTAAATTCCATTTTTTCGCCGCGTGACATCACCTGGCCCAGGTGAATATGCAGCGGTGATTCGCGGTCGTCTACCTCACCGCGCAGAATACTCACCTGCACGCTTTTCTTGTCTGCGCGGGTGATTTCAGCGTCGAAAACCTGGTTGCTACCGTCGAACAGTTGCACCGCCTGACCGGCGCCCATACGCAGAACGCGGCCTACGTGATTGGCGGCGTCATCAGAGAGGGCAATTTCACTGCCGGCGGTAATCAGTTCAGGGTGGTAAATGCGGGGGATGCGCATACTGTGAATTCCATGAAGGGGGCGGATGACGCCTCATTCCGCCTCTTTTGGATTCGGTGGAATGAGGGAGCAACGCAAAATTATCAATTGGCGCTAGTGTAGGTTAGCTCTTTTGCGCCTGGCAAGCCCGCTGCACGTAGGGGTTATGATTCCCCTGAACTTTTGCAATGCGGTTATCACGCTCACACTCCCAGTCAGTGACTGGATACTGCTTATCCCAGGCGTTAAAAAGCTGGGTTTGTTGACGCGATAAATTCAGCGCGTATCGATCGCGCATATAGAAGTAGGTGCGAGCAATGCTGCCGCGTGCACGCACGGGCGGCTCGGCGAGTTTCTCTTTGAAGTCGACTTTCATTGCGCATTGCCCATATTGGCCGTCGCCCCCGTTCCACTGGCTGTACATAAAGTTGGCACGATCACCGTTGACTTCGCCCACCGCGGGTTGCAGGTTGTGCATATCACTTTCTATCTGGCGATAGACCGGGTCTTTGGCGCAGTTTTTACGTCCGCCGTCCTGCCAGCACTGGCGTTGATGACCGAACTGCCAGGCAGGAACGACATGTTCCCATTCGATACGGCTGGCGCGGTTTTCGTTTTTACGCACTTTGTAACCGCACGATTCGAGATCGACGACCCCTTTTTTGCCCTGCCAGTTAATTTTGCAACCACAGTAAAAATCACCGGGAACATCGGCGTTAACCTTTACCCCTGCGGCTTTAGCTTGAGAAAAATTATTGATACCGTCGGCCAGCGTTGAGCCAGAAAGCACCGTCGCCAGAATCGCGACAGCGAAAGAAACATTACGGGACATCATGAACTCCGTGTCAAAACGAGCCCGCAACGTAGCGAAAGTTGTTCTTGTATGCAATCAGTCAGATCAGGAAAGTTCCTGAATGTTCAGAAGACTATTCTGCGACGAGCGGCTCACCGCATTTCACACAGCGGTAGGTCGCTTCTCCGCGTACGACACGGTTATGGCGGCGAACGGTCAACTGGTGCTGCTGGCACTGGCAGCGATAGGGAAAGGTATTGCGTCGTACAGATTCCAGCTCGAATTGGTGCGTGCGCCGGGCAGGAACGCCGAGCACGGCTTCCATCATCCATTTCCACTCTTTGCCGTGCGGGGCTACGCGACCAAAATGTTTCCAGACCAGTAAATGCGCCAGCTCATGCGGCACGACTTCATCAACAAAAGCCTGCTGGTTTTCCAACATCAGAACCGGATTCAGGCGAATCTCGTACGATTCAAGCCAGGCGGTACCGGCGGAAGTACCACGCTGCTGATAGACCAGTTTGGGTTCAGGATAATTACGTCCCAGCTTCAGGTTGGCCTGGGCGAGTTTTTCCCGCAGGCAGCGCATGACGGCTTGCTGAAGGGCGATGGGAAGACGGGGTGTTTTCATAGGGGCAGAGGATAAAACGTGAGGCGGGGCGGTGCAAGAGGCTTCCTCCCGGTCGGGAGGAAGCGGTACTTTTAGTCGTGCGCGCCGATTTCGCGAAGCTTGCGACCTTTCATCAGGTTACGTTCGATATGTTCCAGAGAAACGTGTTTCGTTTCAGGAACCAACCAGACCGTCAGGACAATGAAGAACAGGTTCAGCGCGCCGTACACCCAGAAGGTATTGGCGTTGCCCAGCGTGTTCAGCATGGTCAGGAAGGTCGCGCCGACAATCATGTTGGCGATCCAGTTGGTTGCCGTCGAGCAGGTGATACCGAAGTCGCGGCCTTTTAGCGGCTGGATTTCGGAACACAGCACCCAAATCAGCGGACCCGCACTCATTGCAAAGCCAACGATAAACATCAGCAGCATGCCAACAGCAAAGTACTGAGCGGTTGGAGAGTCAATCCCGACATGCATCATCGTGCCCAATACGCCCATACCGACTGCCATCACCAGGAAGCCCAGCGTGAGGGTCGGTTTACGGCCCCAGCGGTCAACAAGCCCAATGGCAATAAAGGTCGCCAGCACGTTAGTTAAACCGACGATAACGGTGCCCCACATCTGTTCCGTCGTATTGGTGTACCCCGCCAGTTCAAAGATTTTTGGCGCGTAATACATGATGACGTTCATCCCGGTGAACTGCTGCATGACCTGCAACAGCACGCCCAGGAAGACTGCGCGACGGAAGTTGCTGTTATCTTTAAACAGCGCCCAACCGGACTGTTTTACCTTCAGGCTTTCACGGATTTCGTCCAGCTCGTTTTTGGCTTCTGCACTGGTATCACGCAGACGCAACAGGACGCGTTCGGCATCGTTAAAACGTCGTTTAGCCGCATACCAGCGTGGGCTGTCAGGCAGGAAGAAGACACCGATTAACAGTAGGATCGCAGGAATGATGATCACGCCGAGCATCCAGCGCCATGCGCCGCTGTAGCTAAATGCTGTATCGGAAAGATACGCACCCAGAATACCGATGGTGATCATCAACTGATACATCGAGATCATGCTGCCGCGAATTTTCTCCGGGGCAATTTCCGACAGGTACAGCGGGGCGGTATAAGAGGCGACACCGACGGCCAGGCCAAGCAGTACGCGGGAGATAATCAGTACTTCGACGTTTGGCGCGGCGGCAGAACAGAGCGAACCGACGACAAAGAGGATGGCACCAATCATCAGGCTCTTTTTACGTCCGAGACGATAGGAGAGCCAGCCGCTACCAACTGCACCGACCGCAGCACCGAACATCATGGAGCTAACCACCCATTCCTGAGTGTGAGCGCTAATCTGGAATTCATCCGTGATGAAGGGTAAAGCACCGGCAATCACGCCAATATCCAGGCCGAAAAGTAGTCCTGCCAGGGCGGCGAGGAAGCAGACAAAAAAAGTCATTGCCTTATTGGACGTACGCCCCTGTTTTTTATTGTCAGGCATTATGCCCTCCAGTTGGGTTATCAGTTTTATTGATGAAAAGGGTAGGTTAGTGCGCCGTAAAAATATGTGAGACAAATCACATTGGTGTAATCGGTTACACTCCTTCAAACTTGTAAGATTTATTAAAGCTTTGAAAATATAGAGGTAAAAGAGTTGATGTGCATCCCAATAGAATCAATTTCAGACTTAACTGAAGCGGAATGTAACAGCAGATGAAGTCAGGACATGCAAAGAGATTAATCTGAAAATGCATGGCTACATCACTGATGTAATCGCTTTCATGGTGTGTGCTTTTGTGGGAGCAATGACAGGGCGGGTCGGTCAAGGGAGAGGCATTGAAACGGCAGAAATAAAAAAGGCCAGCGGGTGGCTGGCCATTCTTAAAAACCTGTCAGTCGGTTATTTCAGACCAGCAGCTTCACGCAGCACAGTAGCTTTGTCGGTTTTTTCCCACGGGAAATGCTCGCGACCAAAGTGACCGTATGCAGCGGTTTCTTTGTAGATTGGGTGCAGCAGATCTAGCATCTGGATCAGGCCGTATGGACGCAGGTCGAAGAACTCGCGCACCAGCAGGGTCAGTTGCTCCGTTGGCACTTTTTCAGTACCAAAGGTTTCAACCATGATGGAGGTGGGTTCTGCTACGCCGATAGCGTAGGAAACCTGAATCTCACAGCGGTCAGCCAGACCAGCGGCAACGATGTTTTTCGCGACATATCGTGCAGCGTACGCCGCAGAACGGTCTACTTTAGAGGGATCTTTACCGGAGAACGCGCCGCCACCGTGACGAGCCATGCCGCCGTAGGTATCAACGATAATCTTACGGCCCGTCAGACCGCAGTCGCCCATTGGGCCACCGATAACAAAACGGCCCGTTGGATTAATGAAGAATTTGGTCGACGCGTTCAGCCATTCGGTCGGCAGAACAGGCTTGATGATCTCTTCCATCACCGCTTCTTGCAGAGATTTCTGGTCGATATCTTCAGAGTGCTGAGTGGACAGAACCACGGCATCGATGCCGACAATTTTGCCGTCGTCGTACTGGAAAGTGACCTGGCTTTTTGCATCCGGGCGCAGCCATGGCAGCGAGCCGTTTTTACGCACTTCAGCCTGACGCTGCACCAGACGGTGTGCGTAGGTGATTGGCGCTGGCATCAGCACGTCAGTTTCGTTGGTTGCGTAGCCAAACATTAAGCCCTGGTCGCCCGCGCCTTGTTCCAGCGGATCGGCACGGTCAACACCCTGGTTGATGTCTGGAGACTGTTTGCCGATTGCGCTCAAAACGGCGCAAGAGTTGGCATCAAAGCCCATATCAGAATGCACATAGCCAATCTCACGCACGGTGTTACGGGTGATCTCTTCGATATCAACCCATGCGCTGGTGGTGATTTCACCGCCAACCAGCACCATGCCGGTCTTGACGTAGGTTTCACACGCGACGCGTGCTTTTGGATCTTGTTCGAGGATGGCATCCAGCACCGCATCAGAGATTTGGTCAGCGATTTTGTCAGGATGTCCTTCTGATACAGACTCGGACGTAAACAGGTGTTTTGCCATGTTTTATTTCACCTAAGGAGAATTTTGTTAGCTCAAACTGCTATGCGGAATAGCCAAAGAAGATAATTCTACCAAGGCCTGCAGGTAAATGACACTGGCAGTCTGAGTGTTAATCGGTATAGATGGATTAACATCTGGACGTCTATTTTAGGTCACTTTCTGGCCCGAATTCCAGCTTTTTTTGATATCGCTCGCATTACATTGAAATAGCAGCTGGAAAATTTTCCTGACGGGACGGGCAACGTCTTCATTAATGCTTTGCTTTTTTAGTGTCTTCTCGGTATAAAACGCGGCGCGCGGCTCATATCCGTCATACTTCACGTTTCTTGTACGTTGGCTTTCTGAAACGCGAATGATTTAGGATAACTAAAAAGCACTCGATGAAATCATCGTGTCGCCACTTCCAGCCGGGTTGAGCAGTTGAACTATTCGCTTTGACTTGTTGGTTCGCTCCGATTGGGGCGGCCGTGGAGGTGATACGAGATAATGAACCGTCGTTTTCCGCTAACTCAGTTACGCCATTCTGGCGTGCGTTTGTTCCCCACTACCCGCATTTCTAATCTGCAAACCTGCCGATGTTATACCCATTTCGGCGCTTCTCAGGATTCCAGGGCCGGTTGCGCTTTGTGATAACTGAACAAGGGCGCTCTTGTTAATCCAAGAGTTTTCTCGTGGTTTCGCCGGACCTTGTCATACAGAGTTCGGATATGTGTTTTACAATATATGAATATGAAACCGGTCGCATGGCCTCGCGTTCAGCATGATCTGCTGGATGATCGGGCCGTATATGGGTTGTTATCGCCGTTTGAGACTGCGATAGTAGTCAACTGTTTTACACTTATTCCAACAAGTTGAGGTTCGCTATGTCTGACGACATGTCTTCGCTTTCCCCTTCGTCAGCAGGCGAACAGGGTGTACTACGTTCCATGCAGGAGGTTGCGATGAGCTCGCAGGAAGCCAGCAAGATGCTGCGCACATACAATATTGCCTGGTGGGGCAATAACTACTACGACGTTAACGAACTGGGCCACATCAGTGTCTGCCCCGATCCTGACGTTCCGGAAGCGCGTGTCGATCTTGCTAAACTGGTGAAAGCGCGCGAAGCACAGGGGCAACGTCTACCTGCGCTGTTCTGCTTCCCGCAGATCCTGCAACACCGTTTGCGCTCCATCAACCAGGCGTTCAAGCGTGCGCGTGAATCCTATGGATACAAAGGCGATTACTTCCTGGTTTACCCGATCAAGGTTAACCAGCACCGCCGCGTGATTGAATCGCTGATCCACTCCGGCGAACCACTGGGTCTGGAAGCTGGTTCAAAAGCTGAACTGATGGCCGTACTGGCACATGCTGGAATGACCCGCTCAGTGATCGTGTGTAATGGTTATAAAGACCGTGAATATATTCGTCTGGCGCTGATCGGCGAGAAGATGGGCCATAAAGTCTATCTGGTCATCGAAAAGATGTCCGAAATCGCGATCGTGCTGGAAGAAGCCGAGCGTCTGAACGTGATTCCGCGCCTTGGCGTGCGTGCGCGTCTGGCCTCACAGGGGTCCGGCAAATGGCAGTCTTCCGGTGGTGAAAAATCCAAATTCGGTCTGGCAGCCACTCAGGTTCTGGAGCTGGTTGAAATCCTGCGTGAGTGCGGTCGTCTGGACAGTATTCAGTTGCTGCACTTCCACCTTGGTTCGCAGATGGCGAATATTCGCGATATCGCCACCGGCGTGCGTGAATCGGCGCGTTTCTATGTGGAACTGCATAAGCTCGGCGTTAACATTCAGTGTTTCGACGTGGGCGGCGGTCTGGGCGTGGACTACGAAGGGACGCGTTCTCAGTCGGATTGTTCCGTTAATTACGGCCTGAACGAATACGCGAACAACATCATCTGGGCGATCGGTGATGCGTGCGAAGAAAACAACTTGCCGCATCCTACGGTCATTACCGAGTCGGGCCGCGCGGTCACCGCACACCATACCGTGCTGGTGTCTAACATCATCGGCGTTGAGCGTAGCGAAAACACCGAAGCGACACCGCCGCAGGAAAATGCACCGCGCGCGCTGCAAAGCATGTGGGAAACCTGGCAAGAAATGCACGAGCCGGGCACCCGTCGCTCGCTGCGTGAGTGGTTGCACGACAGCCAGATGGATCTGCATGACATTCATACCGGCTATTCTTCAGGGACCTATAGCCTGCAAGAACGCGCGTGGGCAGAGCAGCTTTACCTGAACATGTGTCATGAAGTTCAGAAGCAGCTTGACCCGAGTAACCGCGCGCACCGTCCGATTATCGACGAGCTGCAAGAGCGTATGGCGGATAAAATTTACGTCAACTTCTCGCTGTTCCAGTCGATGCCGGATGCGTGGGGTATCGATCAGCTGTTCCCGGTGATGCCGCTTGAAGGGCTGAATCATGCGCCGGAACGCCGTGCGGTCTTGCTGGATATCACCTGTGATTCCGATGGCGCAATTGATCACTACGTCGATGGCGACGGTATTGCTACAACGATGCCAATGCCGGAATACGATCCGGAGAACCCGCCAATGCTGGGCTTCTTCATGGTCGGTGCGTATCAAGAAATTTTGGGCAACATGCACAACTTGTTCGGCGATACCGAAGCGGTTGACGTGTTTGTCTTCCCTGACGGCAACGTTGAAGTGGAGCTTTCTGATGAGGGCGACACCGTGGCGGACATGCTGGAATACGTGCAGTTGGATCCGAAAAAACTCCTGACTCAGTTCCGCGATCAGGTGAAAAACACCGATCTGGACGCCGCGTTGCAGCAGCAGTTCCTGGAAGAGTTTGAAGCGGGTCTGTACGGTTATACGTACCTGGAAGACGAATAAATACGTTTTCCGAGAGAGAAAGGGTAAGAGTCATCAGTTCGCTCATTACCCTTTACTCACTTGAACCTGTATGAATTAACGGCGATAATCCGCCCCATTAAGTAATAAACGAATCAATCCCTTTCTCGTCGGGTTTAACGACGCGGAAGGGATTTTTTTTCATCTCTTTCAAAGTATCGACTCTATAAGAGGTCAGGATATGAGCACTTTAGGTCATCAGTACGACAACTCTCTGGTATCTAACGCGTTTGGTTTTTTACGTCTTCCGATGAATTTCCAGCCGTACGATAGCGACGCTGACTGGGTGATCACCGGCGTTCCGTTTGATATGGCGACGTCAGGTCGTGCCGGTGGTCGTCATGGCCCGGCGGCTATTCGTCAGGTGTCGACTAACCTGGCCTGGGAGCATAATCGCTTCCCATGGAATTTTGACATGCGTGAGCGTCTGAACGTGGTCGACTGTGGCGATCTGGTTTATGCCTTCGGTGATGCGCGTGAGATGAGCGAAAAGCTGCAGGCGCATGCCGAGAAGCTGCTGGCTGCGGGTAAACGCATGCTTTCTTTTGGTGGCGATCACTTTGTAACCCTCCCGCTGCTGCGCGCGCATGCCAAGCATTTCGGTAAAATGGCACTTGTGCACTTTGATGCACATACCGACACCTATGCGAACGGCTGCGAATTTGACCATGGCACGATGTTCTATACCGCGCCGAACGAAGGTCTGATCGATCCTAACCATTCAGTGCAGATCGGTATCCGCACTGAGTTTGATAAAGACAACGGCTTTACCGTTCTGGATGCCGGTCAGGTGAATGACCGTGGCGTAGACGATATCATCGCTCAGGTGAAGCAGATCGTGGGTGACATGCCGGTGTATCTGACTTTCGACATCGACTGTCTGGATCCGGCGTTTGCGCCGGGTACGGGCACGCCGGTTATTGGTGGCCTGACCTCCGATCGCGCGATTAAACTGGTGCGCGGTCTGAAAGATCTGAATATCGTGGGAATGGACGTGGTGGAAGTCGCTCCGGCCTACGACCAGTCAGAAATCACTGCGCTGGCTGCCGCGACGCTGGCACTGGAAATGCTGTATATCCAGGCTGCGAAGAAAGGCGAGTAAACGCGTTAAGGGGCCGGGAAGCACGATGCAACCCGGCCCAATGAATTACTTAATCCCGTCAGCTTTCATACGGTCGCGAATGTGCTGAGCGCGTTCAACGGACGCAGGGTGGTCATCAAACATTGAGCTTTGACGGCCTTCTTCGAGTTTTGCCAGCTTCTCAAAGCTGGTGGCTAAGCCCGACGGATTGATGCCGCGTTTGCGCAACAGATCGTAGGAATAATCATCCGCTTCGGACTCCTGACGCTGGGAGAACTGAGAGTTGACCAGTTTTTCGCCCACATCACCCAGTTGGGACTGCGATAAGCTGCCGACAATCCCGCCCGCAGATGCCGCTGCGGCACGTATCGCATTGGTGCCTAACGCCACCTGCATGCCTTTCTTCACATGACCCAGGGCGACGTGGCCCATCTCATGGCCAATCACCGCTTCAACTTCATTGTCCGTCATCATGTCCATCAGGCCGCTGTAAACGCGAATACAGCCGTTAGCCATGGCAAACGCGTTGACGTCTTTTGCCATGTAAACCTTGTAGTTCACCGGCTGGCCGTTGATGTTGTCACCCAGCGCGGAAGCAATCTTATTCAGACGCTGCGCATAGGTGCTGTTGGCGGGCGCAATGGTCGCTTTGGCATCCATCTCTTTACAGGCCTGATCGCTCAATGCTTTTACCTGCGCATCGCTCAGTGAATAGGCCTGGAAAGCCTCTGCACCGGAGCTCATCAGACCGTTTGAATCCATATTTTGGCAGCCGCTCAGCAGGAACGTTGTACCCATGGCCAGCACTATTGCACGCATTTTCATGATGTTGCTTCCGTACCCGTTGATCTGAATAAAATCCGAAAATTTTTCGACAGCGAAGCGGTCGTGGGGCTAAGTATAAGGAATATCTACAGGGGCGGGCGAGTAGATTGCGCAACATGCGAGCATGATCCAGAGATTTCTTAAACGGCAAAAGAATGCTCCATGTACATGCTTTGTCGCTTGGGTTACATTGTTGGCACTTTTTTCTGGCATAGCCCAAAACGCGCTGTCGTCAAGGGCATAGCCTTTAACAGTCCGATCTGGAGTTAAAATGTCCTCACGTAAAGAGCTTGCTAATGCTATTCGTGCGCTGAGCATGGATGCAGTACAGAAAGCCAAATCCGGTCACCCGGGCGCCCCTATGGGTATGGCTGACATTGCCGAAGTCCTGTGGCGTGATTTCCTAAACCACAACCCGCAAAACCCATCATGGGCTGACCGCGACCGCTTTGTGCTGTCTAACGGCCACGGCTCTATGCTGATCTACAGCTTGCTGCACCTCACTGGCTATGCGCTGCCAATCGAAGAGCTGAAAAACTTCCGTCAACTGCACTCTAAAACGCCTGGTCACCCAGAAGTGGGTTACACCGCTGGCGTTGAAACCACCACGGGTCCACTGGGTCAGGGCGTGGCGAATGCGGTTGGTATGGCGATTGCTGAGAAGACGTTGGCTGCACAGTTTAACCGTCCGGGCCACGACATCGTTGACCACTTTACCTACACCTTCATGGGCGATGGCTGCATGATGGAAGGTATCTCTCACGAAGTCTGCTCTCTGGCAGGTACCCTTAAGCTGGGTAAACTGGTTGCGTTCTATGATGACAACGGTATTTCTATCGATGGTCACGTTGAAGGCTGGTTTACTGACGATACGGCTAAACGTTTCGAAGCCTACGGCTGGCACGTGGTACGTGGTGTTGATGGTCATAACGCCGACAGCATTAAACGTGCGGTAGAAGAAGCGCGCGCAGTGACTGACAAGCCGTCCCTGCTGATGTGCAAAACCATCATCGGTTTCGGTTCGCCAAACAAAGAAGGTACGCACGATTCGCATGGCGCTCCGCTGGGCGACGCTGAAATCGCGCTGACCCGTGAAAAACTGGGCTGGAAACACGCTCCGTTTGAAATTCCGTCAGAAATCTATGCGCAGTGGGATGCTAAAGAAGCAGGCCAGGCGAAAGAGTCCGCATGGAATGAGAAATTCGCAGCTTACGCAAAAGCCTTCCCACAGGAAGCGGCTGAATTCACTCGCCGTATGAAAGGCGACATGCCGGCTGATTTCGACGCCAAAGCAAACGAATTCATCGCGAATCTGCAAGCTAACCCGTCTAAAATCGCCAGCCGTAAAGCATCTCAGAACGCGATCGAAGCATTCGGTCCGTGGCTGCCAGAGTTCCTGGGCGGTTCCGCTGACCTGGCTCCGTCTAACCTGACGATCTGGTCTGGCTCTAAAGCAATCAACGAAGACACCGCCGGTAACTACATCCATTACGGTGTACGCGAATTCGGTATGACCGCGATTGCTAACGGTATCGCCCTGCACGGCGGTTTCCTGCCGTACACGTCTACCTTCCTGATGTTCGTCGAATACGCGCGTAACGCAGTGCGTATGGCCGCGCTGATGAAGCAGCGCCAGGTAATGGTTTACACCCATGACTCCATCGGTCTGGGCGAAGATGGCCCAACTCACCAGCCGGTTGAGCAGGTGGCTTCTCTGCGTGTGACGCCTAACATGTCCACATGGCGTCCATGTGATCAGGTTGAATCTGCTGTGGCGTGGAAATATGGCGTTGAGCGTCAGGACGGTCCGACCGCGCTGATTCTTTCTCGTCAGAACCTGACCCAGCAAGATCGTACTGCAGAACAGCTGGCGAACATCGCTCGCGGTGGTTACGTGCTGAAAGACTGCGCTGGCCAGCCAGAGCTGATCTTCATCGCGACCGGTTCTGAAGTTGAGCTGGCTGTGGCTGCATGGGAAAAACTGTCTGCCGAAGGTGTTAAAGCGCGCGTGGTTTCCATGCCGTCTACCGATGCGTTCGACAAACAGGATGCGGCTTACCGCGAATCTGTGCTGCCAAAAGCGGTTTCTGCTCGCGTTGCCGTTGAAGCCGGTATCGCTGACTACTGGTTCAAATATGTCGGCCTGAACGGCGCAATCGTCGGGATGACCACCTTCGGTGAATCTGCACCGGCTGAGCTGCTGTTTGAAGAGTTCGGCTTCACCGTTGAAAACGTTGTCGCGAAAGCCAAAGAACTGCTGTAATCGCAGTCATGCCCGGTCGCTTTTTCTTCGCCGGGCATACAAAATCTGAGCCGGACATCTGTCCGGCTTTTTTGTGTCTGCTATTCCACCGTCGTGTGAAAACGTTGTGAATTATTCCATCTAAAATGTGACGCAAGTCATATAGCTGTCTTATTGGCTTGGACGAACATTCCTTTTATTCTCTGTTTCGCTTATTCTTGCTGAAGCGTTTCAGTTTTTGATTTGTTCGACAATTGACCAATCAGTCGCAGTTTGTGACAGGCGAGGATTCCCCTCCGGGCGTTGCTGGATTACTCTTTCAGCCACCTCAAACTCAGGGAAAGTCTTGCAGGAGACCTATGACCGTACGCGTAGCGATAAATGGGTTTGGTCGCATCGGACGCAATGTGATTCGTGCCTTATATGAATCAGGGCGTCGTGCGGAAATCACCGTGGTGGCGATCAATGAATTGGCTGATGCCGTGGGCATGGCGCATTTATTGAAATATGACACTAGCCATGGACGCTTTGCCTGGGATGTTCGCCAGGAAAGAGAGCAGTTATTCGTCGGTGATGATGCCATTCGCGTATTGCATGAGCAGAGCATTGACGCGCTGCCGTGGCGTGAGTTGGGCGTGGATGTGGTTCTCGACTGTACCGGCGTGTACGGTAATCGTGAACACGGAGAAGCACACCTTGCAGCAGGCGCTAAAAAAGTGCTGTTTTCCCACCCGGGTGGTCACGATCTTGACGCGACGGTTGTCTACGGCGTGAATCACCATGAACTGCAAGCCGAACACCGTATTGTCTCCAACGCCTCCTGCACAACAAACTGCATTATTCCGGTCATTAAACTGTTAGACGATGCATATGGCATTGAGTCAGGGACCGTAACGACAATCCACTCTGCCATGCACGATCAGCAGGTGATTGACGCGTATCATCCGGATTTGCGCCGCACGCGCGCAGCAAGTCAGTCAATCATTCCGGTAGATACTAAACTGGCGGCGGGGATTACCCGTATTTTTCCGCAGTTTAACGATCGTTTTGAAGCGATTGCGGTGCGTGTACCGACCATTAATGTCACCGCAATTGATCTCAGTGTGACGGTGAAAAAACCTGTAAAAGCCAGTGAAGTCAACCTGTTACTGCAAAAAGCGGCACAGGGTTCATTTCATGGTATAGTTGACTATACGGAATTACCGTTGGTCTCAGTAGATTTTAACCATGACCCCCACAGTGCCATTGTTGATGGTACACAGACGCGGGTCAGCGGTGCCCACCTCATCAAAACGCTGGTGTGGTGTGATAACGAATGGGGCTTTGCTAACAGGATGCTCGACACCACGTTAGCCATGGCCGCGCAAGGTTTCAGGTAGGGCGCAAAGTGCGCTTGCAAAACTTTAAGAATCAACGAGAGGATTCACCATGTCTGTAATTAAGATGACCGATTTGGATCTGGCAGGTAAACGCGTTTTCATCCGTGCCGATCTGAACGTACCCGTTAAAGATGGCAAAGTGACCAGCGACGCGCGTATCCGTGCATCTCTGCCAACCATCGAACTGGCCCTGAAACAAGGCGCTAAAGTGATGGTAACCTCTCACCTGGGTCGTCCGACCGAAGGCGAGTACAACGAAGAATTCTCTCTGTTGCCGGTAGTAAATTACCTGAAAGACAAATTGTCCAGCCCGGTACGTCTGGTTAAAGACTACCTGGACGGTGTTGAAGTGGCTGAAGGCGAGCTGGTTGTTCTGGAAAACGTTCGCTTTAACAAAGGCGAGAAGAAAGACGACGAAGCTCTCTCCAAAAAATACGCGGCACTGTGCGACGTATTCGTAATGGATGCATTCGGTACGGCTCACCGTGCTCAGGCTTCTACTCACGGTATCGGTAAATTTGCTGACGTCGCTTGTGCAGGCCCATTGCTGGCTGAAGAGTTGGATGCTCTCGGTAAAGCACTGAAAGAACCTGCTCGTCCAATGGTTGCGATTGTGGGTGGTTCTAAAGTTTCTACCAAACTGACCGTTCTGGATTCCCTGTCTAAAATTGCTGACCAGCTGATTGTTGGCGGCGGTATCGCAAACACCTTCGTTGCCGCTCAGGGCCATAACGTAGGTAAATCCCTGTACGAAGCGGACCTGGTTGATGAAGCTAAACGTCTGCTGACCACTTGCGATATCCCAGTCCCAACGGATGTTCGCGTAGCGACTGAATTCTCTGAAACCGCGAGCGCAACCCTGAAATCTGTTAACGACATTAAAGATGAAGAGCAGATTCTGGACCTGGGCGATGTTTCTGCACAGAAACTGGCTGATATCCTGAAAAACGCGAAAACCATTCTGTGGAATGGTCCGGTTGGCGTGTTCGAATTCCCTAACTTCCGTAAAGGGACTGAAATCGTGGCTAACGCCATCGCAGATAGCGACGCGTTCTCCATCGCAGGCGGCGGCGATACTTTGGCTGCAATCGACCTGTTCGGTATTTCTGACAAAATCTCCTACATCTCCACTGGTGGCGGCGCATTCCTCGAATTCGTGGAAGGCAAAGTTCTGCCAGCAGTAGCAATGCTCGAAGAGCGCGCTAAGAAGTAAGCCATTCATGGGCAGGGAAATCTGCCCAAATTTCAGCGTGCTTTTAAGAGCTCGCACCTTTTCTAACGGCCGAAGATACAGGACTCGTAACATGTCTAAAATTTTTGATTTCGTAAAACCTGGCGTGATCACTGGTGATGACGTTCAGAAAGTGTTCCAGGTAGCTAAAGAAAATAACTTTGCTCTGCCAGCTGTGAACTGCGTGGGTACCGACTCCATCAACGCCGTGCTGGAAACCGCTGCAAAAGTTAAAGCTCCGGTAATCGTTCAGTTCTCCAACGGTGGCGCTGCGTTTATCGCGGGTAAAGGCGTGAAAACTGACGTTCCTCAGGGCGCGGCAATCCTGGGCGCAATCTCTGGTGCACACCACGTTCACCAGATGGCTGAACACTACGGTGTTCCAGTTATCCTGCACACCGACCACTGCGCGAAGAAACTGCTGCCGTGGATCGACGGTCTGCTGGACGCGGGTGAAAAACACTTCGCAGCAACCGGTAAGCCACTATTCTCTTCTCACATGATCGACCTGTCAGAAGAGTCTCTGGAAGAAAACATCGAAATCTGTTCCAAATACCTGGCGCGCATGTCCAAAATGGATATGACTCTTGAAATCGAACTGGGTTGCACCGGCGGTGAAGAAGACGGCGTGGATAACAGCCACATGGACGCTTCTGCACTGTACACTCAGCCAGAAGACGTTGATTACGCGTACACTGAGCTGAGCAAAATCAGCCCACGTTTCACCATCGCGGCCTCTTTCGGTAACGTGCACGGTGTTTACAAACCAGGTAACGTTGTTCTGACGCCAACTATCCTGCGTGATTCCCAGGACTATGTTTCTAAGAAACATAACCTGCCGCACAACAGCCTGAACTTCGTCTTCCACGGCGGTTCTGGTTCTTCTGCTCAGGAAATCAAAGATTCCGTCAGCTATGGTGTTATCAAAATGAACATCGATACCGATACCCAATGGGCAACCTGGGACGGCATCCTGCAGTACTACAAAACCAACGAAGCGTACCTGCAAGGTCAGCTGGGCAACCCGAAAGGCGCCGACCAGCCGAACAAGAAATACTACGATCCACGCGTATGGCTGCGTGCTGCTCAGACTTCCATGATCACCCGTCTGGAGCAGGCATTCAAAGAGCTGAACGCGGTTGACGTTCTGTAATTTGAGCTGCTAAAAGCGTCAGAAAGGTCCGCATTAGCGGGCCTTTTTTTATGGTTTTTCAACACCCTGCAACACTGCATTTTGTGATCTGTTTGGCATATTCCTCACTTTTTGTTTACCCTTAATTCACTTGCCTGTCTCCTTGTGGGACGGATGTTTTGTGTTTTGATTTAGCAAAAGGACAGAAGAATGGAAGATCTCGGTGTAGTCGATGGCATAAACAATGCGGGAACCTGGCTGGTGCGCAACCAGGCGCTGCTGTTGAGTTACGCGGTCAATATCGTGGCGGCAATCGCGATTATTATCGTAGGTATGATCGTGGCGCGTATTGTCTCCAATGCGCTTAACCGCGTTATGCGCGCGCGTCATATTGATGCAACGGTCGCGGATTTCCTGTCTGCACTGGTGCGCTACGGCGTTATCGCTTTCACGCTGATTGCTGCGCTGGGCCGCGTTGGCGTCCAGACCGCATCCGTCATCGCGGTTCTCGGTGCGGCAGGTTTAGCTATTGGTTTGGCGCTGCAAGGCTCACTCTCTAACCTGGCGGCAGGTGTGCTGCTGGTCACTTTCCGTCCTTTCCGCTCAGGGGAATATGTTGACTTAGGCGGCGTCGCGGGGACCGTATTGCAGGTGCAGATTTTCTCTACCACCATGCGCACCGTCGATGGTCGTATCGTGGTGATCCCAAACGGCAAAATTATTGCGGGCAACATCATTAACTTTTCTCGCGAGCCGGTACGCCGTAACGAACTGATTATTAGTGTCTCTTACGATTCAGATATTGATAAGGTGAAATCGCTTATCACCAACATTATCGAATCTGACGAGCGTATCCTGAAAGATCGCGAAAGAACTGTTCGACTGAACGAACTCGGCGCTTCTTCCATCAACTTTGTGGTGCGCATCTGGAGCAACAGCGGCGATCTGCAAAACGTATACTGGGACGTGCTGGAGCGTATTAAGCGTGAATTTGACGCGAACGATATTAGCTTCCCGTATCCGCAGATGGACGTGAACTTCAAGCGTGTAAAAGAAGCAGAATAATTTTTTCTCTTTTAGCCCGGTAACGCACATGCGTCCGGGCTTTCTATTAGCTATGCTAATTGCCAATTAATATTATCAATTTCCTCTAATGACAATCCGCCAGTATAGTCTGCACCTAAAGACATCTGCTCGAGATTGAACCTATGTTATCTTATTATTTTCAAGGCCTTGTGCTTGGCGCGGCCATGATTCTTCCCCTCGGTCCACAAAATGCATTCGTCATGAATCAGGGCATCCGCCGTCAGTATCATCTGATGATTGCGATGCTGTGTGCGGTGAGCGATCTGCTGCTGATTTGCGCCGGCATTTTTGGTGGCAGCGCGTTGCTGATGCAGTCTCCGTGGCTGCTGGCGTTGGTAACCTGGGGTGGCGTCGCATTTTTGCTGTGGTACGGTTTTGGCGCGCTGAAAACGGCGATGGGTAGCAATCTGGAACTCGCCACCGCGGAGGTCATGAAGCAAGGACGCTGGAAGATCATCGCCACTATGCTGGCGGTGACCTGGCTTAATCCTCATGTTTATCTGGACACGTTTGTGGTACTCGGCAGTCTGGGCGGGCAGCTGGATGTTGAGCCGAGACGCTGGTTTGCGCTCGGTACCGTAAGCGCCTCTTTCCTGTGGTTCTTTGGCCTGGCGCTGCTGGCCGCATGGCTGGCACCGCGTCTACGCACGGCGAAAGCACAGCGCGTCATTAATACCCTGGTCGGCCTGGTGATGTGGTTTATTGCTTTCCAGCTCGCGAAAGAGGGGATTCATCACATTCAGGGCCTGCTCAACTAAGCGTTCTCTTATGGACAACTGTAGCAGACCCGCTAAGCTTGCTGGCATGCGCCCTGTTCATGGGCACTCTTCGCAACATGGAGGAATGACAGTGAAGTGTAAATTGATGGCCCTGGCGGCATTAGTAAGTTTTGGCGCAATGTCGGTACAGGCGAACGAATTGCCTGATGGTCCGCACATTGTCACCTCTGGCACAGCGAGCGTTGATGCCGTTCCGGATGTCGCAACGCTTGCGATTGAAGTGAACGTGGCAGCGAAAGACGCCGCTTCTGCTAAAAAGCAGGCAGACGATCGTGTTGCGCAATATCTCTCCTTCCTTGAGCAAAACGGCGTTGGGAAAAAGGATATTAACTCCGCCAATCTGCGGACTCAGCCGGATTATGACTATCAGAATGGCAAAAGCGTTCTGAAAGGCTATCGTGCGGTGCGTACTGTAGAAGTGACGGTGCGCCAGCTCGACAAGCTGAATTCGCTGCTGGATGGTGCGCTGAAGGCGGGACTGAACGAAATTCGTTCCGTGTCATTAGGCGTTGCGCAACCGGAGAAGTATAAAGACGAAGCCCGTAAAGCGGCGATTGATGATGCCGTGCGTCAGGCGCAAGAGCTGGCTTCAGGCTTTAAGACCAAGCTGGGGCCGGTGTACAGCGTGCGCTATCACGTCTCAAACTATCAGCCAAGCCCGATGGTTCGCATGATGAAGGCAGATGCAGCGCCTGTTTCAGCGGAAGAAACCTACGAGCAGCCGACGATTCAGTTTGATGATCAGGTCGATGTGGTGTTCCAGCTTGAGCCTGCGCAGGCTCAACAGCCAGAGCCTGCAACAAAAACGCAGTAATGAGCATTCCCCTCTCCCGCAAGGAGAGGGGTTTCTTCCGTTAATCCTGTCTCAACACTTTATGTCCATAGGCCAGCAGCGCATCCGTGACGTTGCGCATCATGCGGCTTTCTGGCGCAAATCGATGCCAGTACAGCATCCGACGCTGATACAATCCTGGCGTTAAGTCGATAAGCTCACCGCTCTTCAACTCTCTTTCAATCTGCAAATGCGGGATCATACAGCAGGTCGTTCCCTGGCGAGCCAGCTGCACAAACGCTTCAGATGAATTCACGATATGGCATGGCACGCTGCCCGGCGGGAGATCAAAGTTCTGCTGCAAAAACGCCTGGTGCATGTCGTCGAGATGGTCGAATGCGACGGCGGGAGCTTTCAGTAGCGCGGCGCGGGTCACGCCGTTGGGGAAATAGCGATCGGCAAAGGCTTTCGACCCGACAAACAGGTAGTCGAGAGCACCCAACTGATCGACCAGACAGCTCGGCAGCGCCTGTGGTTGAATACTGACGGCACCGACCACTTCGCCGCGACGCAGACGCTCCTGCGTTCGGGTTTCATCTTCCACCTGCAAATTAAGGCGAATAGGTGAGTCCGCAAGAACGGCTGAAAGCGCGGGCAGCAGCCAGGTTGCCAGACTGTCGGCGTTCACCGCCAGCGATAACAGCAGCGGCGTGGAGCCGGTTTGCTCATCACCCAACCACTCTTCTTCCAACAATTCCACCTGGCGCAGCAGGGCGAGCAGTTTCTGCCCTTGCTCTGTCGGGCGCGGCGGCACGGTACGCACCAGCAGCGGTTGTCCGAACATATTCTCCAGCTGTTTGATTCGCTGTGATACGGCGGATTGAGTGATGCACAGCTTTTGCGCTGCGCGCTCAAAACCTCGTTCACGAATAACGGCATCAAGCGCCTGTAGTGTTCTGTAGTCCGGACGTTTCATTGCGAGGCAGTACTCCTGAGTTTGCTTATTCTGCACTATGACACAAATTCACCTTTGAGACTGACGAATTCTGACCACGTCGGATCAGTCGGGTCTTTACGCGTTAATGTGACACCGGTCACAGGGACATTCAGGGTGTCCATGTTCTATAATGCGCCCTGAGTTTTCACACCACAGGCAAACGATCATGACGCAGGATGAACTGAAAAAAGCAGTAGGATGGGCCGCACTCCAGTATGTACAACCGGGCACTATTGTCGGTGTGGGTACTGGCTCGACCGCAGCACACTTTATTGATGCGCTTGGAACGATGAAAGGGCAGATCGAGGGTGCAGTTTCCAGCTCTGATGCTTCCACGGAAAAACTGAAAAGTCTGGGTATTACCGTGTTCGATCTGAATGAAGTGGATCGTCTGGGCATTTACGTGGATGGTGCCGACGAAATCAATGGCCACATGCAGATGATCAAAGGCGGTGGCGCAGCGCTGACGCGTGAGAAAATTATCGCTTCCGTTGCTGATAAATTCATTTGTATCGCCGATGCTTCCAAACAGGTCGATATCCTGGGGACTTTTCCTCTGCCGGTCGAAGTCATTCCAATGGCTCGCAGCGCGGTTGCTCGTCAACTGGTGAAACTGGGTGGTCGCCCGGAATATCGTCAGGGTGTGGTCACTGACAACGGTAACGTGATTCTGGATGTTTACAATCTGGAAATCCTCGACGCCGTGGCGATGGAAAATGCCATTAATGCGATTCCGGGCGTAGTGACTGTAGGGCTATTTGCCAATCGTGGCGCGGATGTGGCGCTGATTGGCACCGCTGACGGCGTGAAAACCATCGTAAAATGATCTGACGCGGGGAGTCCTCTCCCCGTTAAATATTTTTCAAAAGCCAAATTCGGTGACTTGTATCACGTTTTTTGACCTCTCCTGACGATCCTTCCGCCTTTCAAAATTACCGCAGCATTTTATGCTGTCGTTTTGCCCTGGATGACTTTTCTTCAGAGTGCCGACGCAAACGTTCATATTGCTGCAATAGTTTTTTTTGATATGTTGGCGGGAGCGGATTTAAATCCAGCACAACAACAGTTCAGACAAACAGGGTCGGGTAAATGGCAAAGGTATCACTGGAAAAAGACAAGATTAAGTTTCTGCTCGTCGAAGGGGTGCATCAGAAAGCACTCGATAATCTTCGCGCAGCGGGTTACACCAACATCGAATTCCATAAAGGTGCGCTGGATACAGAGCAGCTGAAAGAATCCATCCGTGATGCCCACTTCATTGGCCTGCGATCCCGTACGCACCTGACTGAAGACGTGATTGCGTGTGCTGAAAAGCTGGTTGCCATCGGTTGCTTCTGCATTGGTACCAATCAGGTAGATTTGAATGCCGCAGCGCGACGCGGCGTGCCGGTCTTTAACGCGCCGTTCTCCAACACCCGTTCGGTCGCGGAATTAGTGATCGGTGAGCTGCTTTTGCTCCTGCGCGGTATTCCGGAAGCGAACGCCAAAGCGCACCGCGGCATCTGGAACAAACTGGCGTCAGGCTCTTATGAAGCGCGTGGCAAAAAGCTCGGGATTATTGGTTACGGTCACATCGGTACGCAGCTCGGTATTCTTGCCGAATCCCTGGGTATGAATGTGTTCTTCTACGATATCGAAAACAAACTGCCGCTGGGCAATGCCACTCAGGTTCAGCATCTTTCCGACTTGCTAAATATGAGTGATGTGGTGAGTCTGCATGTGCCGGAAAATGCCTCTACCAAAAATATGATGGGCGCAGAAGAGATCGCGCTGATGAAGCCTGGCTCGCTGCTGATAAATGCCGCCCGTGGCACGGTAGTGGATATTCCAGCGCTGTGTGACGCGCTTAGACGTAAGCACCTGGCGGGCGCGGCAATCGACGTCTTCCCAACGGAGCCGGCAACCAACAGCGATCCGTTTACCACTCCGCTGTTAGAGTTCGACAACGTGATCCTGACGCCGCATATTGGTGGTTCGACGCAGGAAGCGCAGGAAAATATCGGCCTGGAAGTGGCGGGTAAACTGAGCAAGTATTCCGATAACGGTTCCACGCTCTCTGCGGTGAACTTCCCGGAGGTGTCTCTCCCGCTGCACGGTGGTCGTCGTTTGCTGCACATCCACGAGAATCGCCCCGGTGTGCTGACAGCAATTAACCAAATTTTTGCCGAGCAGGGCGTCAACATTGCCGCGCAGTATCTGCAAACCAACGCGCAGATGGGCTACGTGGTTATCGACATTGAAGCGGATGACGATGTTGCTGAAAAAGCGCTGTTGAGCATGAAGGCCATTCCAGGAACCATTCGCGCACGCCTGCTGTACTAATCTGCGGCATTTTGATTCCTCTTCCTCGGAAGAGCGCGCAAACAGTAAAAACGGTAACGAGCGTTACCGTTTTTTTATCACCACTCCCACACTTTTGATGGTGTGACCACGGCGGGGAGAGGGATATCCCATTTCTCGACCGGCAGCATGTCCACACCCTGACAATCATGCGCATATCCGACCGGCTGCAAGCCATGCTGCTGCCAGTTCTGCAATGTACGATCGTAGAATCCACCGCCCATTCCCAGACGTTGACCATACCTGTCGAATGCCACCAGCGGCGTAATCAGCACATCCAGTTCATTGAGCGGTAAAACATCGCGCACATCAAGTTTGGGTTCAGTGATTTTAAGGCGATTTACAACCAGTTCGCTGTGCGGATGATAATGCAGGAACAGTAAATTGCCGGGGCTGAAGGGATGTAAGACGGGCAGGTAGACTTTCTTTCCGGCACGCCACAGTTGTTCGATCAGCGGTTGGGTATCCAGTTCACCATCAAATGACAAAAACAGCGCCACCGTATGCGCCATCACAACGGGCGAATAGGCCATCATGCGGGCAGAGGCTTGTTGGGCAAAATGAGCTTGCTGATCGGGGGTTAATGCACGACGTTGTTTGCGGATGAACTGACGGATTTCTTGTCGGGATGCTGGAACTTCAGGAAGTAGCGTCATGGTAGAAACTAGGTAGTAAGAAGAGTGGGAATCTCCGAGATGCCGCCGCAGGCTGTAACCCTTGAACCCTTGGTTCAAGGTGAATATGTCGTCATAGTCTTAAGGCTTCTCGGACGAACCGAGCATGCTCACCGACCATGGAGCGCCACATTCTTGTGGTATGAAATATCGGCTCAGGGGACTGGCCCGCTTGCGAACATCTCAGAGAAATTTTTTCTTCACAGTCACTCTACCATAGTCAACTGCGAAGTGTTATTCAAACTTTTGTCCCGGTCTTTCGGGAGTGCGACCTTGATCAAGCAACGCTTGTTCGATGGTCTGCTGGAGCATTTTAATGCGTTGCTCCATGCTCGCCGCGTAATCGCGGGTCTTCGCTTTTTCCTGAGTTAATTCATAGCTGATGTTCAACGCGGCGATGAAAACCAACTGCTCAGTATTTGTGACTCTAGTGCGTTCTTTTAAATCTTGCAACCGCTGATTCAAGTCGTCCGCAGCCTGACTCAAAGCATCCCTTTGTTCAGGCGGACAATTCACTCGCAGCGAACGGCCAAAAATTTGGAGATCGACGGGTTGTGCAGACATGCCACCTTCCTGCTTATTGACTGCGCGACCTTCGCTCATGGCCCGGGGGCTGCGAAGGGGCGACACTATAGCTACCATGATATGAAGATACAAGCCCTTTTCTGGTATCTCCAGGGTCCAAAGTGGTAGCATATCATGAATATTCTCCTAACGATGACGAATGCGCATGTCTATACAGAACGAAATGCCTGGTTACAACGAAGTAAGCCAGTTACTTAACCAGCAGGGCGTGGGTTTGACCCCTGCTGAAATGCACGGTCTGATCAGTGGCATGCTGTGCGGCGGAAACAGCGACAGCTCATGGCAGCCGCTGCTTCACGACCTGACAAACGAAGGTCTGGCGTTTGGTCACGAACTGGCGGAAACGTTGCGTAAAATGCACTCGGCCACCAGCGACTCGCTGGAAGATGACGGCTTCCTTTTTCAGCTTTATCTGCCTGATGGCGATGACGTTAGCGTGTTTGATCGCGCCGATGCGCTGGCGGGTTGGGTAAACCACTATCTGTTAGGTTTGGGTGTGACGCAGCCTAAGCTCGATAAAGTCACCGGCGAAGCGGGTGAAGCTATCGACGACCTGCGTAACATTGCCCAGCTCGGCTACGACGAAGACGAAGACCAGGAAGAGCTGGAAATGTCTGTCGAAGAGATTATCGAGTATGTGCGCGTCGCCGCGCTGCTGTGCCACGATACCTTTACGCGCTCGCAGCCAACCGCACCGGAAGTTCGCAAACCGACGTTACATTAAGAATAAGAACGCACAGGAGGGTGTCATGACTCAGCAGGAGTATCTTCGTCGTCGCCAGGCGCTGTTGGCAAAAATGCAGCCAGGAAGCGCGGCGCTGATTTTTGCCGCACCGGAAGCGACGCGCAGCAACGACAGCGAGTATCCGTATCGCCAGAGCAGCGATTTCTGGTACTTCACCGGTTTTAACGAGCCGGAAGCAGTCCTGGTGCTGATCAAAAGCGATGACACCCATAATCACAGCGTTCTGTTCAATCGTGTTCGCGATCTCACCGCCGAAATCTGGTTTGGCCGTCGCTTAGGCCAGGAAGCCGCCCCCGAAAAACTCGGCGTTGAGCGCGCGCTGGCCTTTAGCGAAATTAACGAACAGCTTTATCAATTGCTCAATGGTCTGGATGTGGTGTACCACGCGCAGGGCGAATACGCATATGCTGACGATATTGTCTTCACCGCGCTGGATAAGCTGCGTAAAGGCTCGCGTCAGAACTTAACGGCGCCTGCATCGCTCACCGACTGGCGTCCCATCGTTCACGAAATGCGCCTGTTTAAATCGGCAGAAGAACTGCACGTTATGCGCCGTGCGGGCGAAATCAGCGCGCTGGCGCACACGCGCGCGATGGAAAAATGTCGTCCTGGTATGTTCGAATATCAGCTTGAAGGTGAAATCCTTCACGAGTTTTCCCGTCACGGCGCGCGCTTTGCGTCCTACAACACGATTGTCGGCGGTGGTGAAAACGGCTGCATTCTGCATTACACCGAAAATGAAAGCGCGTTGCGCGACGGCGATTTAGTGCTAATCGATGCAGGATGTGAATACAAAGGCTACGCCGGTGACATCACCCGCACATTCCCGGTGAATGGCAAATTTACCCCTGCGCAGCGTGCCGTTTATGACATTGTTCTGGAATCGCTCGAAACTGCACTGACGCTGTTCCGCCCCGGTACATCGATTCAGGAGGTGACGGGCGCAGTCGTGCGCATAATGGTCACAGGCCTGGTCAATCTCGGCGTTCTCAACGGCGACATTGATGAGCTCATTGCGGATAACGCGCATCGGGCATTCTTTATGCACGGCCTGAGCCACTGGCTGGGGCTGGATGTACATGATGTCGGCGGCTACGGGCCTGACCGCTCGCGTACGCTTGAGCCGGGCATGGTGCTCACCGTCGAACCTGGCCTCTACATCGCCCCGGACGCTGACGTGCCTGCCGAGTATCGCGGCATCGGCATCCGTATCGAAGACGACATCGTTATTACTGAAACCGGTAACGAGAATTTGACTGCGCAAGTGGTGAAAAAGGCAGACGATATCGAAGCGCTGATGGCGGCGGCACGCGCATGAGTGTCATCATCGTGGGTGGCGGCATGACTGGCGCGACGCTGGCATTGGCGATTTCTAAGCTCACCGAGGGGCAATTGCCCGTCCATCTTGTCGAAGCCGTTGCCCCACAAGTTTCGGATCACCCAGGCTTTGACGCCCGAGCGATTGCGCTGGCGCAAGGCACCTGCCAGCAACTCGCTCGCGTGGGGATCTGGCAAGCCATTACCGATCGTGCAACCGCAATCAACACCGTACATGTCAGCGACCGGGGCCATGCCGGTTTCGTGACGCTGGATGCGCAGGATTACCGCATTGACGCGCTGGGCCACGTGGTTGAGCTGCATGACGTTGGCCTGCGTTTGTTCCGCTTATTGCAGGATGCGCCTGGCGTCACGCTGCATTGTCCGGCGCGGGTGGCGAATTTTACCCGTTCTCAGGATAGCGTCAGCGTTACGCTTGATAATGGTGACGTTCTCGATGGGCAACTGCTCGTCGCTGCTGATGGTTCTCGCTCTGCGCTGGCCACCCAGTGTGGCGTTGAATGGCATCAGCAGCCTTACGGTCAGGCAGCGGTGATTGCTAACGTTTCTACCGCTGTCGCCCATCAGGGACGCGCGTTCGAACGTTTTACCGAATTTGGCCCGCTGGCGATGCTACCGATGTCGGACGGACGCAGTTCGCTGGTCTGGTGTCACGCGCTGGACAGCATTGACGAGGTGATGACCTGGTCTGACGCCCGTTTTTGCGACGAGCTGCAAAAGGCGTTTGGCTGGCGGCTTGGACGTATCACCCATGCGGGACAGCGTTCCGCTTATCCTCTGGCGCTGACCACTGCATCGCAATCCATTTCTCATCGCGTGGCGTTAGTCGGCAATGCAGCGCAAACGCTGCATCCGATAGCAGGCCAGGGATTTAACCTGGGTCTGCGCGACGTAATGAGCCTGGCAGAGACGCTGGCACTGGCGTGGCGAGATCAAAATGATTACGGTGCGTATGCCATACTCAGCCAATATCAGAAGCGTCGTCAGACCGATAAAGAGGCCACTATTGGCGTCACCGATGGCCTGGTGCATCTATTCGCAAACCGTTGGGCACCGCTGGTGGCCGGGCGTAATGCAGGGCTGATGGCGATGGAACTATTCATACCAGCACGTAATGTGCTGGCGCAGCGGACTCTTGGTTGGGTCGCGCGTTAAGGAGTTAACTCAGTGCAGAATGTTGATGTTGCCATTGTTGGCGGCGGAATGGTCGGGCTGGCTTTAGCCTGCGGTTTGCAGGGAAGCGGCCTGCGCGTTGCGGTTCTTGAAAGCACGTCACCGAAGCCCGTCGCTCCAGACGCACCGCCTGAACTTCGCGTATCGGCCATCAATGCCGCCAGCGAAAAACTGCTGACGCATCTTGGCGTCTGGTCAGATATCACGGCGTTTCGCGCGAGTTGTTATCACGGTATGGAAGTGTGGGACAAAGACAGCTTTGGTCACATCACGTTTGATGACGAAAGCCTGGGCTACAGCCATCTGGGTCACATTGTCGAAAATGCGGTGGTTCATCACGCGCTGTGGCAAAAAGCGCAGCAAAGCTCATATGTGACGCTGTTAGCGCCCGCACAGGTTCAGCAGGTGGCCTGGGGTGAGAACGAAGCCTTCATTACCTTGCAAAGCGGCGAGATGTTAACGGCGCGTCTGGTTGTTGGCGCAGATGGTGCGAACTCCTGGCTGCGAAATAAAGCGGATATCCCACTGACGTTTTGGGATTACCGTCATCACGCGATGGTTGCGACGATTCGCACCACCGAGCCGCACGGCGGCGTAGCACGTCAGGTTTTTCACAATGACGGCATTCTGGCGTTTCTGCCGCTGAGCGATCCGCATTTGTGTTCCATTGTCTGGTCGTTGATCCCGGAAAAAGCCCAGCAGATGCAGGACGCGACGCCGGAAGAATTTAACCAGGCGCTGTGCATGGCGTTTGATAACCGCCTGGGTCTGTGTGCGCTTGAAAGCGAGCGCCAGTTGTTCCCATTGACTGGCCGTTATGCGCGCCAGTTTGCCGCGCACCGTCTGGCACTGGTGGGCGATGCTGCACACACCATCCATCCCTTAGCGGGACAGGGTGTTAACCTGGGCTTTATGGATGCCGCCGAGCTTATCGAAGAGCTGCGTCGTTTGCATCGTGAAGGTAAAGACATTGGTCAGCACCTTTATCTGCGCCGCTATGAACGCAGCCGCAAGCACAGTGCCGCGATGATGTTGGCCGGTATGCAGGGATTCCGCGAGTTGTTTGCGGGCGATAACCCGGCCAAAAAACTGCTCCGCGATCTGGGTCTGAAAATGGCCGATACCCTTCCAGGTGTAAAACCCCAGCTGCTTCGTCAGGCGATGGGTTTGAACGATCTGCCAGACTGGCTGCGCTAAGTTAGACCCCCATCACACTTTCTTTTCCCGGCTTCTGTGCCGGGAGATTTCTCTCATTTGAAATATTCTAATTTCACCCTCTAATTCGCATTAGATTATCTAATCTCGCGTTTTTTTCATGATGGAAAATCGGCATCTTTTTCCACATTAAATATTACCCCGAGCTAAATAACCTGAAATTAACATTGCGTTTACTCGGCATTAATCGCATTTAACCAGTGAATCATTCTGTTGGGTTTTTTCTGGTTTTTCGTCATAAGCTAATGTGATGACCCGTTTTACCTTATGGTTAATCCCTGGTTTCGGTGGTAAGTTCAGGTAAAAGAGAACGTTTGCGTCGGCGTCCAGGCGTGATGCCAACGCCGGGTTTCGTGATGGATTTTTATGCGAAACACAAGATAGCCCTGCTTATTCAACGAGGACAAGATGGCTCAACAAACTCCTTTATACGAACAACACACGTTATGCGGTGCACGCATGGTGGATTTCCATGGCTGGATGATGCCCCTGCATTATGGCTCGCAAATCGATGAGCATCATGCCGTTCGCACCGATGCCGGTATGTTTGATGTGTCACACATGACCATTGTCGATCTGCGCGGGAGCCGCACCCGGGAGTTTTTGCGTTATCTGCTGGCAAATGACGTCGCTAAGCTCAAGACCCCAGGCAAGGCGCTATACTCCGGGATGCTAAATGCCTCCGGCGGCGTCATAGATGACCTGATTGTTTATTACTTCACTGAAGATTTCTTCCGCCTCGTTGTTAACTCCGCCACCCGCGAAAAAGACCTCTCCTGGATTTCCCAACACGCTGAAAAGTACGCCGTCGAGATTACCGTTCGTGACGATCTTTCGCTGATAGCCGTTCAGGGTCCTAACGCGCAGGCGAAAGCCGCCACGTTATTCACAGATGAACAGCGTCACGCGACTGAAGGCATGAAGCCGTTCTTCGGCGTGCAGGCGGGCGATCTGTTTATCGCCACCACCGGTTACACCGGTGAAGCGGGTTACGAAATTGCAATGCCGAACGAAAAAGCCGCCGACTTCTGGCACGCGCTGGTGGAGGCCGGTGTCAAACCTGCGGGTCTGGGCGCGCGCGATACGCTGCGTCTGGAAGCGGGCATGAATTTGTACAGCCAGGAAATGGACGAAACCGTCTCTCCACTGGCCGCCAACATGGGCTGGACCATCGCGTGGGAACCCGCCGAACGTGAATTTATTGGCCGCGAAGCGCTTGAGATGCAGCGCGAGAAAGGCACCGATCAACTGGTCGGCCTGGTGATGACCGAAAAAGGCGTGCTGCGTAACGAGCTGCCTGTGAGATTCACCGATGAACTGGGTAATCAGCGTGAAGGCATAATCACCAGCGGTACCTTCTCGCCGACACTGGGCTACAGCATTGCGCTGGCGCGCGTTCCGGCCGGCATTGGCGAAACCGCCATTGTGCAGATCCGCAACCGTGAAATGCCCGTTAACGTGACTAAACCGATTTTTGTTCGCGCCGGTAAGCCGGTCGCCTAATCATTTTTTATCAGGAGAATTCCAATGAGCAATGTGCCAGCAGAACTGAAATACAGTAAAGAACACGAATGGCTGCGCAAAGAAGCCGACGGCACGTACACCGTGGGCATCACCGAGCACGCGCAAGAGCTGCTCGGCGATATGGTGTTTGTCGACCTGCCAGACGTCGGTACGACCGTGAGTGCGGGCGACGACTGTGCGGTAGCGGAATCTGTTAAAGCCGCATCTGACATCTACGCACCCGTAAGTGGCGAAATCGTTGCCGTCAACGATGCGCTGAGCGACTCCCCGGAGCTGGTGAACAGCGACCCGTACACCGACGGCTGGATTTTCAAAATCCGAGCGGCTGACGAAGCGGAAGTGGAAGCGCTGCTGGATGCGACGGCTTATGCCGCTCTGCTAGAAAACGAGTAAATACGCGTCATCCTTCACGTTGCAGGTGCGTAGGCGTCCTCACTCACCTTAGTCACTTACTTATGTAAGCTCCTGAGGATTCGCAGTGTCGCCGCCTTCCTGCAACGCGAATGCTTTAGCGTATCAAGGCAAGACAATCACGATTTCTACATCGATTCACCGCACGTTTCAGGAACCATCGCTCATGACACAGACTTTAAGCCAGCTTGAAAACCGTGGCGCCTTCATTGAACGTCACATTGGGCCGGATGCTCAGCAACAGCAGGAGATGCTGAAGACAGTTGGCGCGGATTCGTTAAACGCACTGATTGGCCAGATCGTGCCGAAAGACATTCAGCTCGCCACGCCGCCGCAAGTGGGCGAGGCGACAACGGAATTTGCTGCGCTGGCGGAACTGAAGGCCATTGCCGGTCTCAACAAGCGCTTTAAGTCTTACATTGGCATGGGTTATACCCCTGTGCAGTTGCCGCCGGTTATTCTGCGTAACATGCTGGAAAACCCGGGCTGGTACACCGCCTATACGCCGTATCAGCCGGAAGTGTCTCAGGGGCGTCTGGAAGCGCTGCTGAACTTCCAGCAGGTCACACTGGATCTGACTGGGCTGGACATTGCCTCTGCCTCTTTGCTGGATGAAGCGACGGCTGCAGCCGAAGCGATGGCGATGGCAAAACGCGTCAGCAAGCTCAAGAATGCTAATCGCTTCTTCGTTGCGGCTGATGTGCATCCGCAAACGCTGGACGTTGTGCGTACGCGTGCCGAAACCTTCGGTTTTGACGTTATTGTCGATGATGCCGATAAGGTATTGGATCACCAGGATGTGTTCGGCGTGCTGTTGCAGCAAGTCGGCACCACCGGTGAAGTGCACGACTACAGTGCGCTGATTGTCGAGCTAAAATCTCGCAAAATTATTGTCAGCGTGGCGGCCGATTTTATGGCGCTGGTGCTGTTAACGGCTCCGGGCAAACAGGGCGCTGATATTGTTTTCGGTTCCGCACAGCGCTTTGGCGTGCCGATGGGCTACGGTGGCCCACACGCGGCATTCTTCGCCGGAAAAGATGAATTCAAACGCTCGATGCCTGGCCGCATTATCGGTGTGTCGAAAGATGCTGCCGGTAATACCGCGCTACGTATGGCGATGCAAACTCGCGAACAACATATTCGTCGCGAAAAAGCCAACTCCAATATTTGTACCTCTCAGGTGCTGCTGGCCAATATCGCCAGCCTGTATGCGGTATTCCACGGTCCAGCGGGCCTGAAACGCATCGCGACCCGCATTCATCGCTTTGCGGATATCCTGGCTACCGGTTTACAGCAGAAAGGTCTGAAGCTGCGCCATGCCCATTACTTTGACACGCTGTGTGTTGAAGTCGCGGATAAAGCCGGTGTGCTGGCGCGCGCAGAAGCCGCAGAGATCAACCTGCGTAGCGATATTCTCAACGCCGTCGGCATCACGCTGGATGAGACCACGACCCGTGAGGACGTGCAAAATCTGTTTAACGTCCTGCTGGGCGATGCGCACGGACTTGACGTCGATGCCCTGGATAAAGAAGTGGCGCACGACAGCCGCTCTATTCAGGAAAGCATGCTGCGCGATGACGCAATTCTGTCTCACCCGGTGTTCAATCGCTATCACAGCGAAACCGAGATGATGCGTTATATGCACTCTCTGGAGCGCAAAGATCTGGCGTTGAATCAGGCGATGATTCCGTTGGGTTCCTGCACCATGAAGCTGAACGCCGCCGCAGAAATGATCCCGATTACCTGGCCTGAATTCTCTGAGCTGCACCCGTTCTGCCCGGCAGACCAGGCGGAAGGGTATCATCAGATGATCAATCAGCTCTCCGACTGGCTGGTGAAGCTGACCGGCTATGACGCACTGTGCATGCAGCCGAACTCCGGCGCACAGGGCGAGTACGCCGGCCTGCTGGCGATTCGTCATTACCACGAAAGCCGCAACGAAGGTCATCGCGATATCTGCCTGATCCCAAGCTCTGCGCACGGTACCAACCCAGCTTCTGCACAGATGGCGGGAATGGAAGTGGTTGTCGTCGCGTGCGATAAAAACGGCAATATCGACCTGACCGATCTGCGTGCCAAAGCCGAACACGCGGGTGAAAAACTCTCCTGCATTATGGTTACGTATCCGTCCACCCACGGTGTGTACGAAGAAACCATCCGTGAAGTGTGCGAGATTGTGCATCAGTTCGGCGGCCAGGTGTATCTTGATGGCGCAAACATGAACGCGCAGGTGGGCATTACCTCTCCGGGCTTTATCGGCGCGGACGTTTCGCACCTGAATCTGCATAAAACCTTCTGTATTCCGCACGGCGGCGGCGGCCCAGGTATGGGACCAATTGGCGTGAAAGCGCACCTGGCACCGTTTGTTCCAGGCCACAGCGTGGTGCAAATTGAAGGCATGTTGACCCGTCAGGGCGCGGTATCCGCAGCGCCGTTTGGCAGCGCATCTATTCTGCCGATCAGCTGGATGTATATCCGCATGATGGGCGCGGAAGGGCTGAAACAGGCAAGCCAGGTGGCGATTCTGAACGCCAACTACATTGCCACGCGTCTGAAAGAAGCTTATCCGGTGCTCTATACCGGTCGTGATGGCCGCGTGGCGCACGAATGTATTCTGGATATTCGTCCGTTGAAAGACGAAACCGGGATCAGCGAACTGGATATCGCCAAGCGCCTGATTGACTACGGATTCCACGCACCAACCATGTCATTCCCGGTAGCGGGTACGCTGATGGTTGAGCCGACCGAGTCAGAAAGCAAAGTGGAACTGGATCGCTTTATTGAGGCGATGCTGGCGATTCGCAACGAAATTACCCGCGTGAAGCAGGGTGAATGGACGCTAGAAGATAACCCGCTGGTCAATTCGCCGCACACGCAAAACGAGCTGGTGGAAGAGTGGCATCACGGTTATACCCGCGAAGTGGCGGTCTTCCCGGCGGGCATGGCGAACAAATACTGGCCGACGGTGAAACGTCTTGACGACGTTTATGGCGACCGCAATTTGTTCTGCTCCTGCGTGCCAATGAGCGAATATCAGTAATACTTAATGTGACTACTTAAGCCGGGCGAGTGATGCCCGGTTTTTTTATTTTGGAGGGACGTCTCTTGGCAATAGCTCTTGTAACCGGCGCAAGCCGCGGGATTGGTAAAGCGACCGCGCTGCAGCTGGCGCGTGAAGGCTACACGGTGGCAGTGAATTATCATCACAACATCAAAGCCGCGACGGATGTGGTGAATCAAATTACCGAGTTTGGCGGAAAAGCCTTAGCGCTACGCGCTGATATCAGCGACGAAACGCAGGTGATGGCGATGTTCGAAAGCCTGGACCGTGAAGGCGAACCGCTGGCCGCACTGGTCAACAACGCGGGCATTTTGTTTGAACAAAGCACGATTGAGAATCTGACCGCCGAGCGTATCAATCGCGTATTAGCCACCAACGTGACGGGCTATTTTCTCTGCTGTCGCGAAGCGGTGAAACGCATGTCTCATCAACACGGCGGCAAAGGCGGGGCGATAGTGAATGTGTCGTCTGCGGCGTCACGTCTTGGGGCTCCGGGTGAATATGTCGATTATGCCGCATCGAAAGGTGCGGTGGATTCGCTGACGACCGGGTTATCGCTGGAGGTGGCGGCGCAGGGGATTCGCGTGAACTGCGTGCGTCCTGGGCTGATTTACACCGACATTCATGCTTCCGGCGGTGAGCCTGGGCGCGTGGATCGGGTGAAATCTCTGTTACCGATGCAGCGCGGTGGCCAGCCCGAAGAGGTGGCACAGGCGATTGTCTGGCTGCTGAGTGAAAAGGCGTCTTACGTGACGGGCAGTTTTCTGGAATTAGCGGGCGGGAAATAATGTCCCTCTCCCCATCGGGGAGAGGGTGTGAAATCAGAGGGTTTCGCCGTTGCTGGCGATCACCGCTTTGTACCACTCGAAACTCTTCTTACGGGAACGCGACATGTCGCCAGTCCCGTCGTCGTGTTTGTTCACGTAGATAAAGCCGTACCGTTTGCTGTACTGGCCGGTGGTGAATGACACGCAGTCGATGCAGCCCCATGGCGTATAGCCCATCAGATCTACCCCGTCGTAGGTGACCGCTTTGATCATCTCTTCGACGTGTGCGCGCAGGTAGTCGATGCGGTAGTCATCGTTGATACTGCCGTCTTCTTCCACTTTATCGTAAGCGCCAAAACCGTTTTCCACGATAAACAGCGGTTTCTGATAACGCTCGTAAAGCTCACACAGCGCATAGCGCAGGCCCACGGGGTCAATCTGCCAGCCCCAGTCGGACGCTTTCACATGTGGGTTCGGCACACTGCCTTCGAAGCCGGAAATCGCATCGCCTGTGCCGCCTTCCGCTTTGACCGCATTGGTCATGTAGTAGCTGAAACCTAAGTAAGCGCAGGTGCCTTCACGCAGGATCTGCTCGTCGCCAGCTTCCATTTTGATTGAGAAACCGCGGCGCTCCCATTCGTTCAGCACGTAGGACGGGTAGTAACCGCGCAGCTGGACGTCGGTAAAAACATAGCGTTCACGCATAGATTCCTGAGCAAACATCACGTCTTCGGGTTTGCAGGAGAACGGATACAGCGCCACCATCGCCAGCATGCAGCCGACCTGCATCTCTGGATTAATCTGCCGCGCGGCTTTTACCGCCAGAGCGCTGGCCACAAACTGATGGTGCAGCACCTGGTACATGGTCTCTTCCGGGTTTTCATGCTCGGTGTACACCACGCCAGAACAGCAATAACCGAACAGCGGCGCGCGCCAGTTACGCTGGTTATTGATTTCGTTAAAGGTCATCCAGTATTTGACCTTAGCTTTGTAGCGTTCGAAGACCACTTCGGCAAAACGCACGAAGAAATCCACCACTTTACGGTTGGTCCAGCCACCGTACTCTTGCACCAGATGCAGCGGCATTTCAAAGTGGGAGAGGGTGATGACCGGTTCGATGTTGTACTTCAACAGTTCGTCGAACATGTCGTCGTAAAACTTCAGGCCTTCTTCATTTGGCTGGGTTTCGTCGCCTTTCGGAAAGATACGGGTCCAGGCAATTGAGGTTCGGAAGCATTTGAAGCCCATCTCAGCAAAGAGTTTGATGTCTTCTTTGTAATGGCCGTGGAAGTCGATGGCTTCGTGGTTCGGGTAATATTTTCCCTCGATCACTTCCTGCGTGATTTCGCGTGGAACACCGTGCGCGCCGCCGGTCAGCACATCGCAAATGCTTGGCCCTTTGCCGCCCTTGTTCCAGCCGCCTTCAACCTGGTGAGCAGCGACCGCGCCGCCCCATAAAAAGTCTTTTGGTAAGGTGAGTTTTTTCATATTAGCGAGTCTCGAATTATTGCTGTTGTATTCGAGTCTAGCAAAGCGGAATTAAATGTCACGATATAACAAATAGCGTTTTATGTGATTTGTTACATCAAAAAAACAGCCTGTTTTATTCCGCCAGTTTCTTCGCCAGTTTCCGGCCTAATGATTCAAGAATATAAATAACCGGGATTTGAGTGGTTATATCGTAGACGCCGCCAATACGGGTTTGCGGCACATGCCATGAGAGATTAAAGTCGGCAAGTTTTGCCAGGCGAGAGTGCTCATGGCTGGTGATGGAGAGCACTTTACAGTTGTGCAGGCTGAACTGGCTCGCGAATCGCAGGATCTCTTCGGTTTCACCGGAAACAGAAAGCACAATCGCCAGCGCATTTTTCGCCATATCGTTGGTCACCGGGAAATAGGGGTCATCGATATGATTGCTGAATTTACCAATATTCGAAAAGAATCGTGCGCCATATTTTGCCAGCGAGCCAGAGGTTCCCGCACCCACAAATATAATGCGTTCGGACGATAGTATAATATCAACCGCTTGCGCTAATAAAGAATCAAATTCTTCATTATTGACGCTGCGGAAGAAACTGATAATTTCACTGGCACCGAAATTGGCCTGCTGCGGTTCATTATTCTCTAAATATAATTTAAAGCGCAGACGGAATTCAGAATAGCCTTCGCAGTTGAGCTTGCGGCAAAAACGCAGCACTGTGGTTGTGGAGACTCCCGCTGCATCCGCCAGTTCGCGGATGGTCATGTACGTGACCTTGTCGCGGTTTTTGATAGCATAGTTGTAAACCATCATCTCAAGATTGTTGAGACTGGCAATGGCAGAATGGGAGAACATGCTCACGATGGCTAAACTCACTCATCAAACTTTATCTTCAGGGAATAATACCATGCAGCCAAACGACATCACTTTTTTTCAGCGCTTTCAGGAAGACATTCTGGCAGGGCGAAAAACCATCACCATCCGCGACGAATCAGAATCACACTTTAAGGCGGGCGATATTCTGCGCGTTGGGCGCTATGAGGATGAAGGCTACTTTTGCACAAGTGAGGTCATCCGCACGTCGACGGTGACACTTGATGCATTAACTCAAAAACATGCACAGCAGGAAAACATGTCACTGGAAGCGCTTAAAGAGGTTATCGCCGAGATTTACCCTAACCAGTCCCAGTTTTATGTGATTGAATTTAAATGTCTTTAATAAAAAAGAACAAGTGTTAGGTGAGTTTTGATCTCAATGCAATGATTTTCCTGGATTATTCCGGAAGCGGTATTTATTTTAGCTAACAGGTGTTCACTGGAATCGTTCTCAGTTAGCATAGTTTTGCGATACATTTTATCTTCTGTTTTCCTGGAGTTTCCTATAGTGAGCAAACCAATCGTTGCACAGGGATATTCACTGGCTGAGGAAATAGCCAACAGCATTAGCCATGGTATTGGCCTCCTTTTTGGTATTGTCGGTTTGGTGCTTCTGCTGGTGCAGGCGGTTGATACAAACGCCAATGCGATGGCTATCACCAGCTACAGCCTGTATGGCGGGAGTATGATTCTGCTCTTTCTCGCCTCAACGCTTTATCACGCCATTCCGCATCAGCGCGCCAAAATCTGGCTCAAGAAATTTGATCACTGCGCTATCTATCTCCTGATTGCCGGAACCTACACGCCATTTTTGCTGGTGGGATTAAATTCGCCCTTATCACGCGGCCTGATGATCGTCATCTGGGGTCTGGCGCTGCTCGGTATCTTGTTTAAGCTTACGATTGCGCACCGGTTTAAAGTGCTTTCGCTGGTGACGTATCTGACGATGGGTTGGCTGTCGCTGATCGTGGTATATCAACTCGCGACTAAACTGGACGCGGGTGGCGTGAAGTTGCTGGCGTTGGGGGGGATTATCTATTCACTCGGCGTGATCTTTTACGTCTGCAAACGTATTCCGTATAACCACGCTATCTGGCATGGCTTCGTGCTCGGCGGGAGCGTGTGTCATTTCCTGGCGATTTATTTGTACGTTGCGCAGGTTTAGCGTTGTGAACGCCCGGCAATGAATGCACTGCCGGGCAAAGCATTACTCTTCTAATGAATACGGCAGCGGCTGGATGCTTAATGTATTGGCATCGTCACGCACGCGGAACACGCTGTCAGCTTCCATATCATTGTTCATGACAACCTGGACTAACACGCGTCCATCATCAAGCTGAACAGCGGCAAGCACAGTACCTGTGCGACGCCAGTTTTCACCCATTTTCAGCTCGAGATCTTCACCGGCTTGCGGAACGCGACTGGCGTTTCCTGCCAGATACCACAGCGCGCGTTTGTTCGCCCCGCGGAATTTTGCACGGGCTACCATCTCCTGACCGGTGTAACAGCCTTTTTTAAAGCTGATGCCGCCGAGCGCCTGAATATTGGTTGCCTGCGGGATAAACTGCGCACTGTTTACCGCATCAATGATTGGCAGACCCGCTTCAATATTCAACGCTAACCACTGCTGACTGTTGTTAAATTGCGCTTCGCCACGCAGCGCCTCGGTCACGCGCTCCGCCGTCGCCACATCCGTGACCAGCAGGAAGCGCTCATCTGGGTGTTCAAACCACAGAAGCGAGGTAACGCCATCATTGATCAATGGCTTATCGGCATCCGGCAGCTCGCTGAACAGATTTTTCAGCGCCGCGCGCGCCTGAAAACCGGCAACGCCTAGCAGTACATTTTCGTCGTCTGCAACAATCGTCACTTTGGAGAAAACCGCGTATTTTTTCAGTTCGGTCAGTTGCGCATCTCGCAGGCTACGGCGTTCGATACAGGCAAAACCGTCCTGACGACGGAACAGACGTAGATTGCTCCACATCTTCCCTTTGGGATCGCAATGCGCCACCAGCAGATGCTGATGCTCGCCTAACTGGGCAACGTCGGCAGTGACTTGACCCTGAAGATATTTTTCACTGTCAGCGCCAGAAATCGTTGCCAGAGCCCAGTCATCAAGAGAAATAAGCGTCAGCGGCAGACGCGCGGAGGCGACAGGCTGGCGAGGAGGAAATGGGTTAAAAGCCATAGTGATATCCTGAATTGCTTAACGCTTTGTTAATGCCTAATGGTAAAAGAGACAGCAGTCATTGCAAGCGCTTTCAGCAGCCCAATTGTGCCTTATTAGCGTTCTGCGTTGCGTTACGCAAAACAGAGTAATCCGCTCTCTTTATAGGGGATTTTTCTGGAAGCGTGCTTCCAGTCAGTGATTTTCCTGTAATGGAACGGCAAAAAACACGTTACACTAGAATTCGTCCCTCTTAGAGGTAGAAGAAACGTTTAGCAGGAAATCAACATGGACATTAGCAATAAGGCTCGTATTCACTGGGCGTGCCGTCGCGGCATGCGCGAACTTGATATTTCCGTCATGCCATTCTTCGAGTATGAGTACGACAGCTTAAGCGATGACGATAAGCGTCTATTTATTCGCCTTCTTGAAAGTGACGATCCTGATTTATTCAACTGGCTGATGAATCACGGCAAACCCGCCGACACCGAGTTGCAACGGATGGTGCAATTAATTCAAACACGGAATCGGGAACGTGGTCCTGTGGCAATCTGATCTGCGCGTTTCCTGGCGCTCACAGTGGATGTCTTTGTTGCTCCACGGAATGGTCGCGGCCTTTGTTTTGCTGATGCCGTGGCCACTTAGCTACACACCGTTATGGATGTTGTTACTCTCGCTGGTCGTGTTCGACAGCGTGCGCAGCCAGCGACGTATCAATTCCTGTCAGGGCGAAATCAAGCTGCTGATGGACTCTCGTTTGCGCTGGCAAGGTAAAGAGTGGGAAATCGTCGGTACGCCCTGGATGCTCAGTTTTGGCATGATGTTTCGCTTGCGTAACGCGCAAAGCGGACGAAGCCAGCATTTATGGCTTTCGGCGGACAGTATGGATGCTGACGAGTGGCGAGATTTGCGTCGGATGGTTTTACAGCAACCGACGCCCGGTCGATAGCGGATTAGCTAAATTTTTCCGCCATTTCACCCAAAATTTGTTCACACCAGTTTTGCAGGCGCTCGTCACTGAGATCGTACTGGTTGGTTTCGTCCAGTGCCAGGCCCACAAACAGCTGGCCATCAGCAATCACAGGTTTTGGACTGGTAAACTCGTAGCCTTCTGTTGGCCAGTAGCCGATAAAATGGACGCCTTTTGGGGCAAGTTTATCGTGCAGCATACCAAGCGCATCAAGGAACCACTCACCGTACCCTAACTGATCGCCCATACCGTAAAGCGCAACGATTTTGCCTTCCAGGTTGAGTGAATCGAGCTGCTCCCAAATGGCTTCCCAGTCTTCCTGTATCTCACCAAAATCCCAGGTCGGAATGCCTAAAATCAGTACATCGTACTGTTCCATTTCGGTGGGCGCATCGTCTTTAAGATTGTGGAGAGTCACAAGTTCAGGGCCGATAATGTCGCGAATTTTCTCCGCTGCCATCTCGGTATAGCAGGTGCTGGAACCATAAAACAGACCAATATTCATCGCGTAAACTTCTCAATACTTGCTATGACTTTGCGCGTAGTGTACCAGAAAGCTGTACCATTACGTCATAATGGCCGAGGGCTGAATCACAGGAGCAGACGTGGAAAAGGATCTCGCACTCATCGAACAATTTCTCGATGCGCTCTGGCTAGAGAAGAATCTGGCGGAGAACACGCTGAGCGCCTATCGTCGCGATTTAACGATGCTGGCAGAATGGCTCGCGCATCGGGGCTTGTCCCTGGAACAGGCGCAACGTGACGATCTCCAGACGCTACTGGCCGAACGTATGGATGGCGGCTACAAAGCCACCAGTTCGGCACGCCTACTGAGCGCAATGCGACGCCTGTTTCAGCATCTGTACCGCGAGAAGATTCGTACAGACGATCCAAGTGCGCTACTGGCGTCCCCTAAGCTGCCGCAGCGTTTACCTAAAGATCTCAGCGAAGCACAAGTGGACAGATTATTACAGTCACCGACGGTTGACGTGCCGCTGGAGTTACGCGATAAAGCCATGCTTGAAGTGCTTTACGCCACGGGCTTACGCGTCTCGGAACTGGTGGGGTTGACGATGAGCGATATCAGCCTGCGTCAGGGTGTGGTACGCGTAATAGGTAAAGGAAACAAAGAACGTCTGGTCCCGCTTGGCGAAGAGGCGGTGTACTGGGTGGAGACTTATCTGGAGCATGGTCGACCATGGCTTCTGAACGGTGTTTCTATTGATGTTCTGTTTCCCAGCCAGCGCGCGCAGCAAATGACACGACAAACCTTCTGGCATCGCATAAAACATTACGCCACACTGGCGGGTATCGACAGTGAAAAACTTTCGCCGCACGTTCTGCGCCATGCCTTCGCAACGCACTTGCTCAATCATGGCGCTGATTTGCGTGTCGTACAGATGTTGCTAGGACACAGCGACCTGTCAACCACGCAAATCTATACCCACGTTGCAACAGAACGGTTGCGGCAGCTACACCAACAGCACCACCCACGAGCGTGAGTGCCGACACATAGTCATAGGATCGAAAATGAAAAAATCTTTAGCGCTGTTCTCTCTGCTGGCTGCATCCTGGGCGGGCTTTGCTCATGCTGACGATGCGGCAATCAAACAGTCACTGGCCAAACTCGGCGTGACCAGCAGTGATATTCAGCCTGCACCCGTAGCCGGAATGAAAACGGTCCTGACGAACAGCGGTGTGCTCTACGTTACCGAAGACGGCAAGCATTTCGTTCAAGGTCCAATGTATGACGTCAGCGGTGCGCAGCCGGTCAACATCACCAATCAGTTGCTGATGAAAAACCTGAATGCGCTCGAAAAAGAGATGATCGTCTACAAAGCCGCGCAGGAAAAACACGTCATTACCGTTTTCACTGATATCACCTGTGGCTATTGCCACAAGCTGCATGAAGAGATGAAAGACTACAATGCGCTGGGGATCACCGTGCGTTACCTGGCCTTCCCGCGTGCCGGTATCCAGAGCCAGCCAGAGCAGGACATGAAAGCTATCTGGTGTGCCAAAGATCCGAAACAAGCATTTGATGATGCGATGAACGGCAAAGGCGTGAAACCGGCGTCTTGCGACATCGACATTGCGAACCATTACGCGCTGGGCGTGCAGTTTGGTGTGACCGGAACGCCTGCCATCGTGCTGAGCAACGGTTACGTCGTGCCGGGTTACCAGGGGCCGAAAGAGATGAAAGAGTTTCTCGACGCGCACCAGAAACAGACTGGCGGTAAATAATTCGCGTGAAAGCAAAGACCCAACTGCGCCGCCGTGAGGTGGATGAGAGCGTTAATTTACCTGCCGATCTTTCGCCGCTTCTGCGTCGACTTTATGCGGGGCGTGGCGTGCGCAATGCCGATGAACTTGAGCGTAGCGTCAAAGGGATGCTGCCGTGGCAGCAGCTCACCGGTGTAGAAACAGCGACCGAGCTGCTTTATAACGCGCTGCGTGAAGCGACGCGCATTGTCGTGGTCGGTGATTTTGACGCCGATGGCGCAACCAGCACCGCGTTAACGGTGCTCAGCCTGCGCGCCCTCGGCTGCGATAATGTCACCTATCTGGTGCCGAATCGCTTTGAAGATGGCTACGGTCTGAGTCCGGAAGTGGTCGATCAGGCGAAAGCGCGTGGCGCACAGATGATCTTAACCGTCGATAATGGGATCTCGTCACACGCCGGGGTCGATCGGGCGCACCAGCTCGGGATCCCGGTTATCGTCACCGATCACCATTTGCCGGGTGACACCTTGCCAGCTGCCGAAGCGATCATTAACCCCAATCTGCGCGACTGCGACTTTCCGTCGAAATCGCTTGCGGGCGTTGGGGTGGCGTTCTATCTGATGCTGGCGCTGCGCGCGTTACTGCGTGATAAAGGCTGGTTTGAGGCGCGCGGTATCGCGGTGCCCAATCTGGCCGAATATCTCGATCTGGTGGCGCTGGGGACGGTCGCGGACGTTGTCCCGCTAGACACCAATAACCGCATTCTGACCTGGCAGGGTTTGAGCCGGATTCGCGCGGGTAAATGTCGGCCTGGCATCAAAGCGCTGCTAGAGATTTCCAATCGCGATGCGCAAAAGCTGGCCGCAAGCGACTTAGGTTTTGCGCTGGGTCCACGACTTAACGCAGCAGGGCGGCTTGATGATATGTCTGTTGGCGTAGCGTTGCTGCTGTGCGACAACATCGGCGAAGCGCGCGTGCTGGCGAACGAGCTTGATGCGCTGAATGAGACGCGCAAAGAAATAGAGCAGGGGATGCAGGCAGAGGCGCTGACGCTGTGTGAAAAACTTGAGCGTAGCAGCGAAACGCTTCCCGGCGGGCTGGCGATGTACCATCCGGAGTGGCATCAGGGCGTCGTGGGCATTTTGGCCTCGCGCATCAAAGAGCGTTTTCACCGTCCGGTGATCGCGTTTGCGCCAGCGGGTGACGGCACGCTGAAAGGCTCGGGTCGTTCTATTCAGGGGCTGCACATGCGCGACGCGCTGGAGCGTCTGGATACGCTGCATCCTGGGCTGATGATTAAATTCGGCGGTCACGCTATGGCTGCGGGTTTATCGCTGGAAGAGACGAAGTTTGATGAGTTTCAGCGGCTCTTTAGCGCGCTGGTGACTGACTGGCTGGATCCCGCGTTGCTGCAGGGTGAAGTGGTTTCTGATGGCGCGCTGACGCCTGCTGAGATGACCATGGAGATCGCGCAACTGCTGCGTGAATCGGGACCCTGGGGACAAATGTTCCCGGAACCGCTGTTTGATGGGCGGTTTCGTCTCTTGCAACAGCGCCTGGTGGGTGAGCGTCATCTGAAAGTGATGGTTGAACCGATTGGCGGCGGCCCGCTGCTGGATGGAATTGCCTTCAACGTTGATACATCGGTTTGGCCTGATAACGGCGTGCGCGAAGTCGAACTGGCCTACAAACTGGATATCAATGAGTTTCGCGGAAATCGCAGTTTGCAAATCATCATCGATCAGATCTGGCCGATGTAAGCTGACCAATTTAGCGTCACTATTCTCTATAAAAAAGAGCGTGGATTGGGTACAATCCCGCTCTTATCACCGCATTTTGACTAGTCCAATAAAGAAAACAGACCATGTTTGAAATTAATCCGGTAAAAAACCGCATTCAAGACCTTACGGAGCGCTCCGCCGTTCTTAGGGGGTATCTTTGACTATGATGCGAAGAAAGAACGTCTTGAAGAAGTAAACGCCGAGCTTGAACAGCCGGACGTCTGGAACGAACCTGAACGCGCGCAGGCGCTGGGTAAAGAGCGTTCCTCCCTCGAAGCCATCGTTGAAACGCTGGATCAAATGACGCAGGGACTGGAAGACGTTTCTGGTCTGCTGGAATTGGCGGTCGAAGCCGACGACGAAGAAACATTTAACGAAACGATCGCTGAGCTCGACGTATTAGAAGAGAAACTGGCGCAGCTTGAATTCCGCCGCATGTTCTCGGGCGAATACGACAGCGCCGATTGCTATCTTGATATCCAGGCCGGTTCTGGCGGAACAGAAGCGCAAGACTGGGCGAGTATGCTGGCGCGTATGTATTTGCGCTGGGCAGAAGCGCGCGGCTTCAAAACCGAGATTATCGAAGAGTCTGAAGGTGAAGTGGCGGGTCTTAAATCCATCACCATCAAGATCATTGGCGATTATGCTTACGGCTGGCTGCGTACCGAAACGGGCGTTCATCGTCTTGTGCGTAAAAGCCCGTTCGACTCCGGTGGTCGCCGTCATACCTCTTTCAGTTCTGCGTTTGTCTATCCAGAAGTGAAAGACGATATCGATATCGAAATCAACCCAGCCGACTTGCGCATTGACGTTTATCGCGCATCGGGCGCGGGCGGTCAGCACGTTAACCGAACGGAATCCGCGGTGCGTATTACCCACCTTCCGACCAACACGGTAACGCAATGCCAGAACGACCGTTCGCAGCATAAGAACAAAGACCAGGCCATGAAGCAGATGAAAGCGAAGCTTTATGAGCTGGAGATGCAGAAGAAAAATGCCGAGAAACAGGTGATGGAAGATAACAAATCTGACATCGGCTGGGGCAGCCAGATTCGTTCTTATGTCCTTGATGACTCCCGCATTAAAGACTTGCGTACCGGGGTTGAAACCCGCAACACGCAGGCGGTGCTGGACGGCAGCCTGGATCAATTTATCGAAGCAAGTTTGAAAGCAGGGTTATGAGGAACCAACATGTCTGAACAACAAGCACAGGGCACTGACGCGGTAGTCGATCTTAATAACGAGCTGAAAACACGTCGAGAAAAGCTGGCTGCACTGCGTGAGCAGGGTATTCCATTCCCGAACGATTTTCGTCGCGATCACACTTCCGATCAGCTGCATGCTGACTTCGATGCCAAAGAAAACGAAGAGCTGGAAGCGCTGAACGTAGAAGTGTCCGTTGCAGGCCGCATGATGACCCGCCGTATCATGGGTAAAGCGTCCTTCGTGACGTTGCAGGACGTCGGTGGCCGTATTCAGCTGTACGTTTCCCGTGACGATCTGCCAGAAGGCATTTATAACGAGCAGTTCAAAAAGTGGGACCTGGGCGACATTCTTGGCGCGAAGGGTAAGCTGTTCAAGACCAAGACGGGTGAACTTTCTATTCACTGCACCGAACTGCGCCTGCTGACAAAAGCGCTGCGTCCATTGCCGGATAAATTCCACGGTCTGCAGGATCAGGAAGCGCGCTATCGTCAGCGCTACCTGGATCTCATCTCTAACGATGAATCCCGCAAAACCTTCAAAATCCGTTCCCAGATTATGGCGGGCATCCGTCAGTTCATGGTTAGCCGTGATTTTATGGAAGTCGAAACGCCAATGATGCAGGTGATTCCGGGTGGTGCGTCTGCGCGTCCGTTCGTCACCCATCACAATGCGCTGGATCTCGACATGTACCTGCGCATCGCGCCGGAACTGTATCTGAAACGTCTGGTGGTTGGCGGCTTCGAACGCGTGTTCGAAATCAACCGTAACTTCCGTAACGAAGGTATTTCCGTTCGCCATAACCCAGAGTTCACTATGATGGAACTCTATATGGCGTACGCGGATTACAAAGATCTGATCGAGCTGACCGAGTCACTGTTCCGCACTCTGGCGCAGAATATTCTGGGCACCACGGAAGTGCCTTACGGCGATGAAGTGTTCGACTTTGGTAAGCCGTTCGTGAAGCTGACCATGCGCGAAGCGATCAAGAAATACCGTCCAGAAACCGAAATGGCCGATCTGGATAACTACGATTCTGCGAAAGCCATCGCGGAAAGCATCGGTATCAAAGTTGAGAAGAGCTGGGGTCAGGGTCGTATCGTGACTGAGATCTTCGAAGAAGTGGCAGAAGCGCATCTGATTCAGCCGACTTTCATCACCGAATACCCTGCTGAAGTGTCTCCGCTGGCGCGTCGTAATGACGAAAACCCGGAAATCACCGATCGCTTTGAGTTCTTCATCGGTGGCCGCGAAATCGGCAACGGCTTTAGCGAGCTGAACGATGCGCAGGATCAGGCGCAGCGCTTCCAGGATCAGGTTGATGCGAAAGCAGCAGGCGACGATGAAGCGATGTTCTTCGATGAAGACTACGTGACTGCTCTGGAACACGGCTTGCCGCCAACGGCAGGTCTGGGCATTGGTATCGACCGTATGGTGATGCTGTTTACCAACAGCCACACCATCCGTGATGTGATCCTGTTCCCGGCGATGCGTCCGGTAAAATAAGGTCGTAACGATGTAAAAAGCCCCGGCGTTTATCGCGTCGGGGCTTTTTTTATGCCTTTATGTTATCGGCGAACTGTTTGAGCTTTTCAGAAGCGTTAGCCGCTTCCGAAACCATCCACGGGCTGAAAGCCCACGGTGTGGCCTCCAGAGCGGGTAACAGAGACGTCAGGTCAACCCACCGATAGTCCATCACTTCGTCGGGATTCACCTTGAGTGGGCTGATAATTTGTGCCGCAAACACCGGGCAAATTTCGTTTTCAACGATGCCAGAGGGATCGATTTCGCAGTAACGGAAATCTGCTGCGATCGGCGTAAGCTGCGCGAGTTCTACGCCGATTTCGAAACGGCAGCGGCGTGTTATCGCCTGTTCAGTGGTTTCGCCGATTTGTGGATGGCCGCAGACCGAGTTTGTCCAAACGCCAGGCCAGGCTATTTTGCTCAGTGCGCGGCGGGTGACAAGGCATTGGCCCCGATCGTTAAACAGCCACGACGAGAAAGCCAGATGCAGCGAGGTATGAGAAGTGTGTGCAGCGTACTTCTCCTGAGTGCCAACAACCTCTCCCTGGTCGTTAACCAAAATGACGTGTTCTTGTATGCTCATTCCGACTCCAGTACCCGAACGACGGGATGGCGAAATTATATCTCACTCTCCCTCAAACGAGTTGTCGCCCCGAGCTTAAATGCATATTCACGGCAAAAGTTGGCAACAGGATTTAGGCTGTTATCATAGGACGCCATTTACCCTGACCAAGGATCCGTTTTGTTCGCAGGAAGCCTGACGAGAAATCCCCTGAGTGCTATTTTCTGCCTGACGCTGGCATTGCTGCTGGTGGGTTGTTCTGGCAGTAAATCATCTGACATGGGCAGTTATTCCGGTTCGGTGTACACCGTTAAGCGCGGTGACACGTTGTATCGCATTTCTCGTGCGACGGGCACCAGCGTGAAGGATCTGGCGCGTCTCAATAACATTTCACCTCCCTATACCATCGAGGTGGGCCAAAAGCTTAAGGTGAACGGCGGCAGTGCGTCAGGTAAAAAATCCTCAACGAAGGGCGGCAAAACCGCTGCGGTTACGCCGTCGTATGCCGTTCCAAAATCGTCATGGCCACCAGTCGGACAGCGTTGCTGGGTCTGGCCTGCCAGCGGAAAAGTGATTACCCCCTATTCGACTGCAGAAGGCGGCAATAAAGGGATTGATATTGCGGGCTCACGCGGTGCGCCGGTTTATGCATCCGGAGCAGGGAAGGTGGTCTATGTGGGGAACCAGCTGCGCGGTTACGGCAATCTGATCATGATTAAGCATGGCGAAGACTACATTACCGCCTATGCACACAATGACTCGTTACTGGTCAATAACGGACAAAATGTGAAAGCCGGGCAAAAGATCGCGACAATGGGCAGCACCGGTGCAAGCTCCGTCGCCCTGCATTTCCAGATTCGCTACCGTGCAACCGCAATCGATCCTCAGCGTTATCTCCCGGCGCAGGGCAGTAAACCAAAATGCTAAACGGTTAATTAATCACCGGTTAGCGTATGTGTGGCTTGTGCGAAAAAGCGTAAGGTCTATAATGCCTTACGCACCTCAAAGCGGGCGTAGTTCAATGGCAGAACGAGAGCTTCCCAAGCTCTATACGAGGGTTCGATTCCCTTCGCCCGCTCCAAACCTCCCCCCTTATGTAAAAATCATAAAAATCTTGCGCTTTATGGCTTCTGTTGCCGAAATTAGGCAGAAGTGGAAAGGCTGGATCTCTCCAGCCTTTGGCGGTCATCTCACATTCTTAAAGATGAGCAGGATCAGAGGGACGCAGATAGCAAAGCCAAAGAGGGCGACATTAAAAGAGAGCCTGTCAGTAATTCTGTGTAACTGCCAATGTATTAAAGGTGATCGCTCAGGCGGTCACCGAACTCGATAATAAAACGGCTCATTGCTAACCGCCAGTTCTGGATCGGCATACTCCATTTTTTCGACGCATCTTTGATCGCCAGATAAATAACCTTTCGTACCGAGTCATCCGTCGGGAACACTTTGCGTTTCTTAATCGCAGCCCGGATCACACTGTTAAGCGATTCGATTGCGTTCGTGGTGTAGATGGCCTTGCGGATATCCGGCGGATAACTGAAGAGCGTATTGAGGTTTTCCCAGTGCGCACGCCAGCTTTTGCTGATTTGCGGATATTTATCGTCCCAGACTTTCCCGAACGCATCGAGCGCCATCAGTGCCGCCTCTTCGGTCGGGGCCTGATAGACAGTCTTCAAGCCGCTGGTGACGACTTTGTAGTCCTTCCAGGACACGTATTTCAGGCTGTTACGCACCATATGGATGATGCACAGCTGGATATCGGTCTGCGGGAAGACGCTGTTTATCGCATCCGGGAAGCCCTTAAGACCGTCCACGCAGGCTATCAGGATGTCCTGGAGTCCACGGTTTTTCAGCTCCGTCAGCACACTCAGCCAGAACTTTGCGCCTTCGTTTTCGGCCAGCCACATGCCCAGCAACTCTTTCTGGCCTTCGGTATTGATCCCCAGCGCCAGGAAGACGGCCTTGTTTATCACACTCCCGTTCTGACGGACTTTTACGACGATACAGTCCATGTAAACAATGGGATACAGCGCATCCAGCTGTCGGTTTTGCCACTCAGTAACCTGTTCTTTTACCGCGTCGGTGACCTTAGATACCAGCGTGGGTGACACATCGACGTCGTACATTTCTTTGAAGGTGGCGACGATTTCACGGGTAGTCATGCCTTTGGCGTAGAGGGATAAAATCTGGCTGTCCATCTGCGTAATGCGCGTCTGGTGCTTCTTAATCAGCTGCGGCTCGAAGGTGTTTTCACGGTCACGCGGCGTGTTCAGTTCGATCTCGCCATCATCGCATAACACCGTTTTTGACGAGTAGCCATTGCGGGTGTTTGAACCTGTTTTGGGCGCATTTTTCTCATGCCCGAGATGGTCAGTCAGCTCCGCATTGAGCGCTGTTTCGACGGTTAATTTCGTCAGCATACGGGAAAACTGATTGAGGTCGGCTTCGGTTTTAAGGCCCTTAGCCAGTTCAGCCGCCAGTGCTTTGAGTTTCTTTTCGTCCATAATTTGCCTGTCTCCGTTGTTGGAGTGAACATATCAAAAACAGGCAATTACACAATTTTAATTACAGTCTCTTAAAAGAGCATGTTGATGCTACCAGTGCAATAAAGTAGCAAAGTGATACTGTGGCTATCCCACCCCATCGGATAATGGTCTTAGTTAAATTACTCATCATCATACTCTCCAAGAACACCACCAACGTTTTCGCCTGAGTATGGAGAAATCGAACCTATTGAAGACATTGTTTCTGCGGCGAACCGTTTAGCTTTACCTGTGTTGCCTTCTGGGGATATGTGTTGTCCATTTATGTTTGGATACTGATTTTTAAACTCATCAGTAACCTCTACAACTGCCATAGACAGTAAGTTTCGGCTTTTACTGATAAGATAATTTTGCATTGATACTGGTATGGTGAAATGCTCTTCTTATTCAATAAGAAGTTGGGTGCTCTTTGATTTGTAACTCGTATCAAAGATCATTGAGCCTGCTGCTTTTATGCCAGCTACAGTGTGCGTTGTGCAATCGCTGCCCGTTACATCGTAGGAGTCAAGAGAGTGACCAGTTCGCTCTGTAGCACTGCTTTCCTCAACTCCTACCGGTTTTTGCCCTTCTTCCCATTAATTTTCATAGAAAGTGCGGGCTTCCGGTATGCTTGCGTCATTGATTTTAAAAACTCTGGCGTTATTATCGTAAAGTTCTTTTCTGTAGTAGTACCTGGCATCATCACCATTCATAAACTCGAGAATGCCGTCTCCGGTCATTCCAAATGGCCCGCCAGTTCTTCCATATCTGCCGTAGGTGTAAAAATACGCAGCATTATTCTCATGTACAGAAACGAAAGCGTGTCCTGCATCTGTGGCTTCAGCCCAGATATAAAAACCGTTCAATAGCGGTTATCAAGCTGGCTTCCTACGAAGGCAAAAGAAACGCCACTGCCTTTGGTGTTGAATGATCCCGATCCGTTGATAATTTTTGCGCGTGTTCCGTCAGGATAAACAACGTCATCACCCACTATTGCGCGATTAACTTCAATCCCGTTTTCAAGGGTAAATGAGTCGTTGGCGCTGGCTTTCTCAATCTTTCCGCCATTTTGGGTGAGTGATCTCGCAGTGGTAAAACGCCAAATCGCCATTAAAGAACGGTCTTTCATTTCTTCTACGTGGGATTTGAAAATCTGGCGCTGTTCTGCGTCTGCGTCTGCGTTTGCCAGTTGCTCTGTGCTGAATGGATTTAAGTATGATACGAGCACTGAAGGAGTAAGTTCATTGGTGTACCGTTTCATAAGTCCATTTACTTATTATGGATAAATTCCTGTGGTCATAATACGAGCAATAACATCATGCACAACACATATCCGGAGTAAGTTAACTGTATTTTCGTAACAATAAGTAAGAGCGAGTTAATCATTATTGTAATAAGCGAAAGTTTGTCTTTAACTGAATTATCTGGTCTATAATGGCTGGTATTCTCAGTCATCAGGCATTCCTATGAATATATTACCTCCTGTCCGTCCCGAAGAGTCAGTCCAGCGTTTAACTGCAGTGCTTGAGCCTGTTGCGGAAAAAATGAAAATCGTACCCAGAAAAAGAATGACCTGGTCGCATAAGGGACGCCCACAGCTTTATCTCTTTATTGAAGGTGCGCTATCGATATTACGTGCGTCGGATGGACTGCTCATTGTGACTGTTTACGAATCGCATCTCTTTGGTATTGCTGAAATGATTCAACCCACACATGGACATATTCTGCGTGCAGAAACAGAGTCAACTATCCTGCGTGTTGATGCGCAACAGGCAGCGGAAATATTCCGCGAGCAGGGCCTGTGGGAAGATGTCGCCGCGTTGCTCTCTTACCATACGGCTTACCTCTTTTATCGTGATGCGCTGGTGGTTCAGCAACGTACCTATTCAGTGATCCGTAGCCATTTGCAGGAGATGATATTACTCCCTGAAGATGCCCGCATGCGCACTTCAATTTTGGATTATATACAGGAGCGTACGTTATTATCCCGCAGCAGCGTATTAAACGTACTTTCGGCGTTGAAAAAAGGAAATTATATCTCATTCAAACGGGGTGGCTATCTTCTTGATATGCGTGATCTCCCGGAAGCTTTCTGATGCATAATTTAAAATTAAACAGAAAATGAATTAACGGCCCCGACGTTTCGCTATATCGTTTGCGCACTGATAAAACAGATTCATTTTACTACTGTAAGCGTAAACGGGATTCTCATGAAAAAGACAATTGTTGCTTTAATTATTGCAAACGCACTAACTGCGACCACGGCATTTGCCGCTGGCGATGCCGGAACATGGTACAGCGGAGCTAAATTCGGTTGGTCACATTATTTCGATGCAAATACCGGTTCAAAAGCGCAGGATAATAATAACGGTTCCAACCACTTTGATATCGATCGTGATAACGTTGGCGGCGGCGTCTACACCGGCTATCAAATCACCCCGTGGCTGGCCGTTGAAGGCGGCTATGATTATTTAGGCAATATGCAGATCAATGGTCAGCATGGCGGATCAGGCGCGAAGCTAAAAAGCCAGGGCCTGCAAATGTCCCTGAAAGCCAGCTATGCAGTGACCAATAACTGGGACGTTTATGGCCGTGCCGGGGCGATGGGTTATCGCGCAGAATCCGACGTCAGTGATCACAATCGTTTTGAAACGGGTATCCGCCCGCTGGCCGCTGTGGGAACCGAATATGCGTTCAATAAAAACTGGGCAGGGCGCGTAGAATATCAGTGGGTTAGTAACGTGGGTAACTCGAACCAAATCGGCGTGAGCAGCGATGTAAGCTCTGTCACGGCGGGGTTAACCTACCGCTTCGGCCAGCATAATGATGCGCCGGTCGTTGCCACGCCTGCTGTTGCAGCCGCTCCTGCTCCCGAGCCGCAGCATTTTAATCTGAAATCGGATGTGATGTTTGGCTACGACTCGGCAACGCTGACCAGCGAAGGCCATGCCGCTATTCGCCAGCTCTACAATAGCCCAGGCTTGCAGCCGGCAAATAATAAATCCACCGTTGTAGTGGGTTACAGCGACCGCACTGGCGCAGCCGAATACAATCAACAACTCTCTGCCCGCCGCGCACAGGCGGTTGCCGATGAGTTGGTGACACTCGGTATTCCGGCGCAAAATATCTCTTCCGAAGGTCGTGGCGCGAGTGTATCCGTGACCGGATCACACTGCGATGGTCAGACAGGTAATGCGCTGATTCATTGTCTCTCACCGGATCGTCGCGTCGTCATCGAAATTAGCGACAAATAAATCATTCTCTTAATAAAAAGCCCGGCACGTTAAGTGTCGGGCTTTTTTATTATCATCCTGCAATAAGGGGGGCAAGCACGCTATCAATTTTTTGCAAGCCAGCATTATTCTGCTCTTTAAAATAGCGTTGATTAATCAACCCCAGTTGTTCGAGTTGTGATAGCGCAGAATATACAGGTTGTATATCGCTATCACGTTCGAAAATATCTCGGGTTGTTACGTCCTGTAGATACTGACTTTTTAGTGATACGGTCAGGTTATCAATATGCTGTTTGTTACTGCGATAAAGTGCCAATGTATTTACTGCTGGCAAGGGTAAACTCTTTGCAGAAGACATCACAAGAGGCACCTGTAAGGTCCTGATTTTTTCAACTTTATCGGGAGGGTTGGTACTGCATGCGGTTAATACGGCCAAACTGATGGCCAATAAACCTTGTGGAGACTTAATCATTTTTATCTCTGCTATGGATAAAAGAAAGGGGGATAATTATCCAAAACACGTGCTATTACTAAAGAACTAGTTTATTTATAATTAAATATTCGCGCTGTGGGAGATAAATAGGACGGTTGAAATATTCAGTCTCTATTTACGCAAATGCGCTTAATATGCCTTTGATTATAATAATTATCCGGTACAGAACAGGGACAGCAACATGATATTACAAACGAAACGACTGATACTTCGGCAGTGGAAGCCTGACGATTTGGTTCCCTTTGCGGCGCTCAACGCCGATCCAGACGTTATGCGATTCTTTCCGGCTCCGCTTACGCGAGAGGAAAGCGACAATCTTGCCGCTCGATTTAGCGACGGCATAACCGAAAGGGGCTGGGGATTTTGGGCTGTTGAGGCGAAAGAGAATCATGCTTTTATTGGATGCGTTGGGTTACATCCGCAGCCTGACCGATTCGCCTTTTCGCCCTGTATCGAGATCGGCTGGCGTCTGGACAAAGCATTTTGGCGTCAGGGGATGGCGAAAGAAGCGGCCACGGCAGCGCTGAACTATGCGTTTGAGGTTCTGGCCGTGGATGAAATCGTCTCGTTCACCGCAGTCTTGAACACGCCGTCAGAGAATCTGATGAAGCGCCTGGGAATGAAGCGGGCCGGGGAGTTTGCCCATCCGGCACTCGCACCTGACGATCGGCTTTCACAACACGTTCTGTATCAAATTCGACGCCCAGCGTGATGCCGGGCGTCCTCGGTTTAACCCACAAACATCACCGATACGCACAACACACCAACAATCAGCGTGATCAGGCTGCCGATGGAGCGATACGGTTTGAGCGCCGGGATTAAGTACGTGGAGAGCGTTGGCATGATAAAAAGAATCATGGCAATAAGCGGACCACTGATCGCATAAATCATCGAAATAGCGTTCGGATTAATGCAGCACACCACGAAGGTAACGAACGAGACGGCCATTATCGACAGCGCGCGGTTAAAGGCGCGGCTTTTCTTGATCCCCACCTGATTCAGCGATGACTTCACGATCTCCGTCGCCCCCTCAATCACCCCAAAATAGGTACCGAGAAACGATTTCGACATCGCCACAATGGCTACGATGATGCCAGAGATTCCCAGCCAGGCCGGAGACGAAGGCATCATTGAAAGCGCAGACAAAATGGTCACACCTTCTTCTTTTGCCGCCACAATGTACGACGGCGGAATCGACAGCAGGCAGCTGAAGACAAAGAACAGCACGCTCAGACAAATAATCAGGTACGCGACTTTCATGATTTTTTTGCATTTACCCATGGCCGCATCGCCATACTTTTCACGTCGGTCGACGGCAAAAGTTGAGATGATCGGAGTATGGCTAAAAGCGAAAACCATCACTGGAATAGAAATCCATACCTGGTGCAGCGTGTGCTGATTTATCGCCATCTGGCTGGTAAGCAATGACGGCTGCCAGCTTGAGGTGAGATACAGCGAAACAAACAAAAAGTAGGCAATCAGCGGAAAGACCAGAAAACCCATCACCTTGATGGTGATATGGCGACCCGTCAAAAAGATCAGGTTCAACACCATCACCACGCCCAGACTCACCATGACCCGCACCGTGGTGTCGACCGTCAGATGCCTGGCGAGCTGTTCGGTTATCGAGTTAGTGATCGCCACCGCATAGATCAGGACCACCACGAAAAAGGCGACAAAGTAGAGCGTGGTAATCAGGTTGCCGATTTTTTTCCCGTAATAGTGCGTGACCGCGCTGGTGATCCCTTCGCTGCCTTTGGCATTCGACGAGAGGATGAACTGTGCGAGCGCTTTGTGCGGCCAGTAGGTTAACGGATACGCCACGAGGGCCGTCACGAGCAGGACGATCGCGCCTGCGGAACCGAGCTGAATAGGCAAGAACAGCGTTCCTGCGCCCACGGCAGTGCCGTAAAGGGCGAAACTCCAGAGAGTCTCTTCTTTTGACCAAATTTTCGACATTAGAGCAACGTATCAACTATAAAACGAACAAAAAGAAGTGCAATTTACCATAGTTATGGTTTTAGGGCGCAGTTGACGTGATCGTTAAGGGCCGGAAGGGCTTCCGGCCCATGCAGGAATTAGTTGGTCAGGGCGCGTCGTTGCTGGCGACGTTTGATATTTTTCTCACGCAATTTATCGTACGCCCAGTTATAGAACATGGTGTACGGCAGGAAGAACAGGAAGAAACCTATTTCTAATGTGAATGCCTGAAGCAGCGTGACGCCGAGCACCGCGGCGACAATGGACACGCCGATCACAATAAAGCCACACTCAAAGCCCAGCGCATGCAGCGCGCGGACTTTTGCAGTACGGGTGACGCGTTGAACCGGCCAGAAACGGTCAAATCCAAAGTTATAGATAATGTTCCAGAGCATCGCCGTAGTCGCCAGAATAATGGTTAATCCGCCCATTTCCACCACCGAGCGCTGCATCAGCCAGGCGGCCGTTGGTGCCAGAATGGCGGTGGCAATTCCTTCGAAGCACACCGCGTGAAAGATGCGCTCCGGTAATTTGCGGTGATGTACATCGTGTTGCATAACCTGAACCTCATTAATTCGCCGTAATGGGCGTTGATGCGCGCTATTTTCATCGTTAAAGATGATATATAAAAGATAGTAACCATCGATAAAGTAGATAGATCATGCGCTATTCTCCTGAAGCCCTTACTGCGTTTGTCGAAACCGTCGCCACGGGATCTTTTTCCGCTGCGGCGCGCCGTCTGCGTAAAAGCCAGTCCACCATCAGCACTGCGATTGCCCATTTTGAGGCGGATTTAGGTTTTGCGCTTTTTGATCGTTCAGCGCGTCAGCCAGTTTTAACCTCGCAGGGAAAACAGGTTCTTGGGTACGTGCAGTCGATTCTGGCTGCCAGTGCGCGCCTGGATGAACTTGCCGTGTCGTTGACCGCCCAGACGGAAGCGCGTCTGGCGTTTGTGCTGTCGGATACGCTGCACCCGGACGTGTTGGAGGATCTGATGATCCAGTTCGACAAACGTTTTCCCCATACTGAGTTTGAGTGTCTGATTGGTGAAGACGAAGATGTCGTGGATCTGGTGCAAAAAGAGCGGGCGCAAATCGGGCTGATCGAAGCCCGCGAAAGCTATCCCACGGATATCGGCCTGGTGCGCCTGCCGCTGCAAACGCGCATGGCGATTTATGTCGCGCAGTCGCACCCGCTGGTATCACAAAATGTGGTCGAACGGGACGAACTGCAGGGCTGGCGCGAATTACGGCTCAATACCTATCTTGAACGCGAACCGACGCTGACGGCCGGCCCTGTGTGGTCAGCGCCGAACTATTTGCTGTTGCTCAGTATGGCGGTGCAAGGTTTCGGCTGGTGCGAGCTGCCCGTCGCGCTGGTGGAGGAGTTTTCCGCAGCGAAAACGCTCACCCAACTGAATGTTTCCGGCTGGCCACGCTCCATTGCCATTGACCTGTTATGGAACAAACGGACACCGCCGGGCGTGGCCGGAAGTTGGCTGCGTGAGTTTTTGCAGGAGAAGCAGTGATCCTTTGTGATTAAACTCACTTATTTTAAACAATTACGTTAATAGTCGATAACAATGCCTCTACTATCAGCGCTGATAATTTGCGCTGAGGTAGAGATGAAAGATGTCGTGATAGTGGGTGCGTTACGTACGGCTATCGGCTGTTTTCAGGGGGCGCTGGCACGGCATGCTGCGGTGGATCTGGGAAGCGTGGTGCTTAAAGCTCTGGTAGAGCGCAGTGGAATTGCCGCACATGAAATCGACGAAGTGATTTTGGGCCAGGTGCTGACGGCAGGGGCCGGTCAAAACCCTGCGCGTCAGGCCGCACTCAAAGGCGGTCTGCCGAATACTGTGTCGGCCATTACGATTAACGATGTTTGCGGATCGGGTCTGAAAGCGTTGCATCTGGCGACGCAAGCGATTCAATGCGGTGAGGCAGATGTCATCATCGCGGGCGGCCAGGAAAACATGAGCCGTGCCCCGCACGTTCTCACGGACAGCCGTACCGGCGCGCAGCTCGGCAACAGTCAGCTTCTGGACAGCCTGGTGCACGATGGATTATGGGACGCCTTTAACGACTATCACATGGGCGTAACCGCCGAAAACCTGGCCCGCGAATACGGTATCAGCCGCGAATTACAGGATGATTACGCGCTCAATTCGCAGCATAAAGCGCGCGCCGCAATCGACTCTGGTCGCTTCCGCGATGAAATTGTCCCGGTAAAAACCGTGCGTCAAAATGGCGAACCGCTGATTGTAGACACCGACGAACAACCGCGCACGGATGCCAGCGCAGAAGGGCTGGCGAAACTGAATCCTGCGTTTGAGACGCTGGGCTCGGTGACGGCGGGAAACGCCTCTTCTATTAACGACGGCGCAGCTGCCGTGATGATGATGAGCGAAAGCAAAGCGGAAGAGCTGAACCTGCCGGTGCTGGCACGTATCAAAGCCTTTGCCAGCGTCGGGGTCGATCCGGCTCTGATGGGCATCGCGCCGGTTTACGCCACGCGTCGTTGTCTGGAACGTGCGGGCTGGCAGCTTGGCGATGTCGATCTGATTGAAGTCAACGAGGCGTTTGCCGCTCAGGCGCTATCCGTGGGGAAAATGCTGGAGTGGGATCCTCGCCGTGTCAATGTCAACGGTGGGGCGATTGCCCTCGGCCACCCCATTGGCGCCTCCGGATGCCGTATTTTGGTTTCACTGGTACATGAAATGATCAAGCGCGATGCACGGAAAGGTCTGGCGACGCTGTGTATTGGTGGCGGTCAGGGCGTGGCATTAGCTATCGAAAGATAAGTTCCATTTACTTTATTTCCTGATAAAAGGCTTCCCTTGGGGAGCCTTTTTTTGTGTGAGCGAAATCATATTTTTATCTCCCTCAGTTAATTCTAACGTGACAAATTTATCGAATCAAAAATACATCCCTTCCCGATATAATTTTTTTGTGATCTCAATCCTGAAATTTACCCTTAATCTCCTGTGTTTGTTGATGCCTGTCACGTCGATTCTTGCCAAAAAAAATGAAACAAATAATTACGATCTCGATCACTAAAATATTGTTACGTTAAAAATAAAATGCAGTTCCATAAAAACGAAATGATATTTTAATTGAGGGTTTTTTCATGTTAAAGAAATCTCTGGTCCTTACGTCTCTTGTTGGTGCTTCATTTGCAGCTCAGGCTGTTACTGTTGATTTACGTCACGAATACATCGATAGCGGTTCAAACGCCGATCGCGTTGCTGTCTCACACCGCTTCGGGAATGGTTTTGGATTCTCCGTTGAAGCTAAATGGAAATCAGGCGGCGACAAAGCTGACCGCCCATTCTCAGATATGGTAGGTAATGGTCACGAAGATCAAATTAGCTGGCGCTGGAAAGCAACAGATAATATTGCGCTGACACCAGGCTTTACTCTTGAGAGTAATGACAGCCGCACTATTTATAAACCTTTCTTGCATGCGCAATATAGCTTTGATAATGGCTTCTATGTCGCAGCGCGTTATCGTTATGATTATACCCGCTACCCTTCAAGCGCTGAGAAAGATGACGATAAAGTCAACCGTGGTGATGCATGGTTAGGTTGGGTAATGGGTGATTTCCGTACCGAGCTAAATTATGTTTACGCGAAAAGTTCAGAAGGTACCATTCGTAGTAATAACAAAGATTACTCCGAAGAATATAACGCGAAGCTGGCGTACAAAATTGATAAAAACTGGTCTCCGTATGTTGAAGTAGGTAATGTAAACGGCAGTAAAACAACCGACGAGCGTCAAACACGTTTCCGTTTAGGTGTAGCATATTCATTCTAATATCAGTATCTCCGGGTAAAAACAGCCGGCTCATTCGAGCCGGTTTTTTTATATCTGTATTATTTGGCAGAATGCTACGCATAAAAAAGCCCTCCACAGGGGAGGGCAAGGCCAGTTACAGAAACACTAACTCAAATCATGCTTGCAACATTTCAGGTTGCTCGGGGAGTTTCGCAATATAGAGGGCTGGTTTGCCGTCTTTGTCGGAACTGAACAGAACCGCTTTATCATCCGGGGTAAAGGATGGATGCGGGTGGGTTACCTGGCGGCTGTTCGCCACGGTTGCCCAGGATGTGTCGTGACGAGCGATGCGGAAGTGCGCCTTTTTCGCTACATCAAATGCGTACAGGTAGGGATCGTTGTCGATCGTATATCCGCTGGTATCTTTCACGTCTACAGGGGTGCCGGAGCCATCACCCACAAACAGCGAACCGTCAAAGTTGCTCATTAAATGCGAACAGGCTGGCATCTGCATCACTGCTTCGTTCACGCCGGTATCCGGATTAAAGCTGTAAATGGTACGGCCCTGTTGCCCTTTCAGATAAGAGACATAAACCAGTGCGGAGCCGTTTGGCACCCAGAACTCATGCGTGCAGCTTTCGCCTTCGGCGTGTTCTTTCACTTTACGCACATTACTGCCGTCTTCATTCACCATCCACATGCGCGCATCAACCAGGTCGTGCGGGCCTTCGTGGCAGAACGCGACGGTGTTGTCGTCGAATGGGCGGTAAATCGGATGACCCAGCCAGTTCTTCTCTTCATGAATCGTTGCGCTTTCGCCCGTTTTCAAATCGACGCGCAGCAGGCGGCAATGCGGCCCTTTATGGAAGAAGTCGTGGAAAATTTTCCAGTCGTTGAGTGGCGTCCAGTCACTTTTCGCGATCTCGATTCCGACCAGTTTGGTGCAATCACTGTTGGCAACCCAGGTACCGTAGCCGACCCAGTCATCCGCAACACGGTAAACTTCACGCTCGGCCAGCGTTTCCAGGTTCACTTCCAGCAGCGTGCGATCGTTCTTCACGTAATAAAGAGACTTATCGTCCGGTGACAGGAAGCCGCCAAACGTGTTGTCGCCCGCACCTTCAGTCAACTGCACGGCTTCTGCTTTGTTCAGGTCCAGCAGGTAATAATTCCAGTGACCGTCGAACTCCCCTGCGAACAGCAAATGGCTGCCGTCATTAAAGAAGCATTTCTGATAGAAGTAGTTTCGGTGACACGTTACTTCCGGTGGGGTCAGGCGGGTGATTTCCACGCCTGTATCCGGATCGCGGCTGACCTCATAGTTCAGCTTGACCCGCATACCTTTAGCCATGATGCGCTCCTTTGTATCGACGGCTGGACACAGTTCCGGCAGTCAGATCTCAATGTGAAATAAGTTAAAAGCCAAGTGTTAAATTATCAAAACGACGTTTCAATGTGTGTGATTGATGGCGCACTTTGTGAGATTCATTACGCAGAATGATGATTATCTTTGATTTTTAACGCTGAATGAAATTTATACGGTCAAATCTTCAAGGTTTTATAATCGATTGTTTACTATGATAAATCTGATTTCCCTGTTTTGTTGCTTTAGTCGCTCCTTGGTCGTCAACTCTCAACAATCGTGATCCGAACTGCATTTCTGTCATTAAGATGCAGGAAAACTGAAACAACGTTTTAAATGTAATTGAAAACCCATTTCGCAGCGGATACTATGTGCCCATAAAGAAATCGGAACATTGTTTCGTTAATTTTCCAGGCCTACGGGCACGATCATTTGGAGGTAAATGTGGACGTCAGACAAAGCATCCACAGCGCGCACGCTAAAACGCTGGATACTCAGCAGCTGCGCAATGAATTTTTGGTTGAGAAGGTGTTTGTTGCCGATGAGTACACCATGGTGTACAGCCACATTGATCGCATCATTGTCGGCGGCATCATGCCGGTTGCAAAAACGGTGTCAGTCGGTGGCGAAGTGGGCAAACAGCTCGGCGTCAGCTACTTCCTGGAACGCCGCGAACTGGGTGTGATCAACATTGGTAGCCCAGGCACCATTACGGTTGACGGTCAGTGCTTTGAGATTGGCCATCGCGATGCGCTGTACATCGGCAAAGGCGCGCAGGAAGTGGTATTTGCCAGCGTAGAGAGCAGCAAGCCTGCGAAGTTCTACTACAACTGCGCACCTGCTCACATGACCTATCCAACCAAAAAAGTGACCCCCGCAGACGTTTCGCCGGTCACGCTGGGCGACAACCTCACCAGCAACCGTCGCACCATCAACAAATACTTCGTTCCGGATGTGCTGGAAACCTGCCAGCTCAGCATGGGCCTGACCGAGCTGGATCCGGGCAACCTGTGGAACACCATGCCGTGCCATACGCATGAGCGCCGCATGGAAGTGTACTTCTATTTCAACATGGATGAAGACGCCTGCGTTTTCCACATGATGGGACAACCCCAGGAAACTCGCCATCTTGTGATGCACAACGAGCAAGCTGTGATTTCACCAAGCTGGTCGATTCACTCAGGCGTTGGAACCAAAGCCTATACCTTCATTTGGGGTATGGTCGGTGAAAACCAGGTCTTCGATGACATGGACCACGTCGCTGTTAAAGATCTGCGCTAGTCGCGGGCAGTTAAGCATAACCCTGCCTGTTCGTGACAGGCGCTGAAAGATTAAGGAATAAAAATGATTCTGGATGCATTTTCTCTGCAAGGTAAAGTTGCGGTTGTGACCGGCTGTGACACTGGTCTTGGCCAGGGTATGGCGTTAGGTCTGGCTGAAGCGGGCTGCGACATCGTCGGTATCAACATCGTTGAGCCAACTGAAACTATTGAGCGCGTTACCGCGCTGGGCCGTCGCTTCCTGAGCCTGACTGCCGATCTGCGTAAAATCGACGCGATCCCTGAGCTGCTGGATCGTGCGGTAGCAGAGTTTGGTCATATCGATGTGCTGGTTAACAACGCGGGTCTGATTCGTCGTGAAGACGCCATCAACTTCAGCGAGCGTGACTGGGACGACGTCATGAACCTGAACATTAAAAGTGTGTTCTTTATGTCCCAGGCGGCGGCGAAGCACTTTATCGCGCAGGGTAACGGCGGCAAGATCATCAACATCGCTTCTATGCTCTCCTTCCAGGGTGGCATCCGCGTGCCGTCTTACACCGCTTCAAAAAGCGCAGTCATGGGCGTGACCCGTCTGCTGGCGAACGAGTGGGCGCAGCACAATATCAACGTCAACGCGATTGCACCGGGTTACATGGCAACAAACAATACCCAGCAGCTGCGTGCCGATGAAGAGCGAAGCGCGGCTATTCTGGAGCGTATCCCAGCGGGCCGTTGGGGTCTGCCAAGCGATCTGATGGGACCGATTGTGTTCCTGGCGTCGCCGGCATCTGACTATATCAACGGTTATACCGTTGCTGTCGACGGTGGCTGGCTCGCGCGTTAATCGTCGCGTTCATCAAGAAACCTCTGCCTGGTGCGGAGGTTTTTTTTGTCTCAATTTCGTCATTGTCCATATGGCGAAAATAAGAAAATCCATAGCCATATCCCGTGTGATGATAGCGATCACATTTATATTTCTTTTAAATTAAATAGTTAATATTAAATGATGATTATTCATTAAAAGTTTAAATTGGAATATCCATCACAAAACGATGTCTGACAACCCAATAATCCATATCTTCGCGTTATAAGACCTGACACTTTCTCTCGCTTTCTCGTAATTTCAGTAAACGTCTTACGCTGTTATGGCTGGAAATAATGACATCATTTAATGACTCACTCTTAATGCCCCGCGCGCTGCGCGATACCCGCAGAATGAACCAGTTCGTCTCGATTTCTGCCGCGGTAGCGGGTTTGCTGTTTGGCCTGGATATCGGCGTGATTGCCGGTGCGTTACCGTTTATTACCGATCACTTTACGCTCAGTCATCGCCTGCAGGAGTGGGTGGTGAGCAGTATGATGCTGGGCGCGGCGCTGGGTGCGCTGTTCAACGGCTGGCTCTCGTTCAAACTGGGCCGAAAATACAGCCTGATGGTAGGGGCAATTTTATTTGTCGCCGGATCGTTAGGCTCGGCGTTTGCGACAGGCATTGAAGCCCTGTTGCTTTCGCGCGTGTTGCTTGGGGTGGCCGTTGGGATTGCGTCGTACACGGCACCGCTTTATCTCTCTGAAATGGCGAGCGAGAAAGTGCGCGGCAAAATGATCAGCATGTACCAACTGATGGTCACGCTCGGGATCGTGCTGGCATTCCTGTCGGACACCTATTTCAGCTATAGCGGCAACTGGCGTGCGATGCTTGGCGTGCTGGCGCTCCCTGCGGTACTGCTGATGGTGCTGGTGATTTTTTTACCGAACAGTCCGCGCTGGCTGGCGCAAAAAGGGCGTCACGTTGAGGCGGAAGAAGTGCTGCGGATGCTGCGTGACACCTCCGAAAAAGCGCGTGAAGAGCTGAATGAAATTCGCGAAAGCCTGAAGCTAAAGCAGGGCGGTTTTGCGCTGTTTAAGGCGAACCGTAACGTGCGTCGCGCCGTGTTCCTCGGCATGTTGTTGCAGGCAATGCAGCAGTTTACCGGTATGAATATCATCATGTATTACGCGCCGCGCATCTTCAAAATGGCCGGGTTCACCACGACCGAGCAGCAGATGATCGCCACGCTGGTGGTGGGGCTGACCTTTATGTTCGCGACCTTTATTGCGGTCTTTACCGTGGATAAAGCGGGGCGTAAACCGGCGCTGAAAATCGGCTTTAGCGTCATGGCGATCGGTACATTAATTCTCGGCTACTGTCTGATGCAGTTCGATAACGGCACGGCATCGAGCAGTCTTTCCTGGCTATCCGTCGGGATGACGATGATGTGTATTGCGGGTTATGCGATGAGCGCCGCGCCGGTGGTATGGATTTTGTGCTCTGAAATTCAGCCGCTCAAGTGCCGCGACTTTGGCATCACCTGTTCGACAACCACCAACTGGGTGTCGAATATGATTATCGGCGCCACTTTCCTGACCTTGCTCGATGTTATTGGCGCAGCTGGAACATTTTGGCTTTATACCGCGCTCAACGTGGTGTTTATTGGAATCACGTTCTGGTTAATTCCTGAAACCAAAAACGTCACGCTGGAACATATCGAGCGCAGGCTGATGAGCGGAGAAAAACTACGCAATATCGGCGTGTAATGTTCCACTGATTCGCAAAAGGTAAAAGTAAAACGGCAACGTCAGTTGCCGTTTTTAGGATTTTCTCCCTCTCCCGTGGGAGAGGGCCGGGGTGAGGGCATCAGACCGCACCAGTCAAAAGAAAACGGCAACCTTGGTTGCCGTTGTTGTATTTTCTCCCTCTCCCGTGGGAGAGGGGTGGGGTGAGGGCATCAGACCGCGCAGAGATAAAGCGCCGGCATCCCTTCTTCATCTGACGTATAAAGAACCCACTTATTGTCAGGTGAAAACGACGGGTGCGGATGCGTCACCTGGCGATCGCCATCCAGCACTTTCCAGCTCGTGTTGTGCTGACAGATCGCTTTTTGCGTTCCGGCCGCAATATCAAACACCCAGATAAACGGGTCATTGAGATTGATATCGCCGGTGTTGTGCGGTGCGCCATCGCCGACAATCAGCGACCCGTCGAAATTACTCATCAGATGCGAGCACGGCGGGATTGCCATCAGCTGGCGATTGTCGAGAGAGTGAGGGTCTGCGCTAAACAGATAGCGCTGCGGATCGTTTTCTTTATGCGCCACGTAATACAGTGCGGAACCGTCCGGCACCCAGAATTCATGAGTAAAGCTTTCTCCCGTCGCATGCTGGCGCACTTTACGCAGATTGCCGCCGTCTTCGTTGATTAACCACATTCGGGCGTCAATCGCATCGCGCGGTCCTTCGTGACAAAACGCGACGGTGTTGTCATCGAACGGGCGATAAATCGGATGCCCCAGCCAGCGCTTTTCCTGCAAAATCACGCGCGGTTCGCCCGTGCATAAATCGATGTTAATGAGGCGGCATTCCGGTTGGGTGAAGTAAAACGCGCGGAACTTGCTCCAGTCGGTCAGCGGCTGCCAGTCGCTCTTTTTAATCTCGACCCCGACCAGTTTTGTGCAATCAGAATTCGCGACCCAAGTGCCGTACGCCACCCACTCGTCATCCACTTCATACACCACATGCTCTTCGAAACTCTCGAGATCAACCCGGCGCAACTCACGGTTGTTTTTCACATACCACAGCGATGTATCGTCATCAGATAAAAACCCACCAAAGGTATTATCGCCAGCGCCTTCGGTCAGTTGGGTCGCGTGTTGTTTTTCAATATCTAACAGATAGTAATTCCAGTGGCCTTCGAATGCGCCACCAAAAATGATCTTGCTGCCGTCCTGCGTAAAACACTTTTGATAGAAGTAGTTGCGGTGACAAATGATGTGCGGGGGCGTCATCCGTATCACCTCGTGTCCGGTTTCTGTATCCAGGCGCGAGCGAAAATTCAGTGGGATGATTTTGCCTTTCATAGGGTTCTCCAGATAAAAAAATACCCTGCCACCGAAGTGACAGGGTAGGGATCGGACGGAAAAATTAGCGCATTGCGCGTTTCAGGATACGTTCAGCCTGACGCTGGAAGTCTGCCGCAGTCTCTTCCACGGTTTTCTGGCCGTAGTCGATGTACTGCAGAGAAGTACCAAACTGCGCCACGATCTGTGGATCGTCAAAGTAAGGTGACACGGAGAGTTTGGCTGGCAGAGACTGCGCCATGCGCAGACCCGCAACAGACGGATCGCTCTCTTTAATGGTGCCATCTTCGGTCAGGTACTGAACCGCGACTTTGCTCAGTGGAACGCCGCGCTCCAGGCCCAGAGTCTGCACGCCTTCTTTGCTATTCAGCAGGAAGTTAATCACTTTTGCAGCGGCTTCTGGGTTTTTGGTGGTTTTACCGATTGAGAGCATCTGTGCCGGTTTAAAGAACAGACCCGCATCGGTGGCACCTGGCAGCATTGGGTAGTTACCCAGCTCCAGTTTTGCTGGTGGCTTCAGGTTGTCGGAATATTTTTTGATGGTGGAGTTCCACATGTAGGTACCGCCCCATTCACCCTCGATCCACGGCTTCATTTCGTACATGTTGCTCTTACCAAACGACGCGTAGTACTTGGTGTCCGGCATCACGTGGCTATCAACCAGTGATTTATAGGTCTGGAAGACTTCAACCCACTGCTCTTTGCTCCAGGCGAGTTTTTTCGCTTTCTCGTCAACCGCAGGGACGTTGTACTTCTGAATCATGTAGGAGTTCAGCAGCGCCAGCGTATCCTGGTGCTCCAGCACCACCGGATAGTACTGTTTGCCCAGCTTGCTTTCGAAGGTTTTACCGGCAGCTTTCAGCTCATCCCAGGTTTTCGGGTACTCAACGCCCGCTTTTTTCCACACTTCATCGTTGAAGTAGAACACGCGCGCGGTTACGGAGATTGGGATCCCGTTCAGCTTGCCGTTAACGGTGGTGGACTGTAGCTCTTTCGGATCAAACTGAGATAAGTCGATCACGTCTTTCATCTTGTTCAGATCGTAGAAACCATCGCCATTTTTCGAGAAAATTGGCAGCCAGTTCCAGTTGGTCTGCATCACGTCCGGCTCAGTGCCGCCCGCGATTTGCGTGGTCAGACGGGACAAGTGACCGTCCCAACCGGTGTATTCTGCTTTGACGTTGATGTCAGGGTTCTGTTTATGGAACTCTTCTAACGCTTTCAGCGTCACCTGATGGCGGCCATTGCCACCCCACCAGGACATACGTAAATCAACATCTTGCGCCATGGATGGCAGCGCGGTAAGGCCCAGGGTAGCGGAGATTGCTGCGCTTAAAAGCACTTTTTTCATTTTTATAACTCCAGTTAGAGAGAGATGTTCTGTTCAGTTTTCGCGTCAAAAATATGACACTTATGCATGTCGAACTTAAAATACACCTTACGGTGAAGGCCCTTGTTGATCAGAGGCTTAGCTTCATCGGAAGGAATTCGGGCAGTCAGTTCGTACTCGCCAACTTTCAGGTAAACGAAGAATTCGTGTCCCATGTTTTCAGCGCGAACCATCTCGCCGCTGCAGCTTCCCTCCGCGAATGGCTCATCGGAGATCGACACAAAGTCCGGGCGAATGCCGTAGAACATGTCTTTATCGGCGTAGCTGGCGACTTTCTCTTTCAGCTCTGCGCTTAACGGCATGGTCTGGTTGCCAATGGTCAGAGACAGCTGACCGTCCTGTTGCACCAGTTTGCTGGCGCGGATGTTCATTTCTGGCGAGCCAATAAAGCCAGCAACGAACATGTTTTTCGGTCTGTGGTACAGATTATCCGGGGTATCCACCTGCATGATGTGGCCGAGCTTCATCACGCAGATGCGGTCGCCCATGGTCATGGCTTCGGTCTGGTCGTGTGTGACGTACACCGTGGTGGCTGGCTTGCCGGAAGCCTTCAGCTGCTTATGCAGGTCAGAGATACGGATACGCATCGAGGCGCGCAGCTTGGCATCCAGGTTCGACAGCGGTTCATCGAACAAGAACACGTCTGGCTTTTTCACAATCGCACGGCCTACAGCCACGCGCTGCGCCTGACCGCCGGAGAGCTGGCGCGGCAGACGATCCAGCAGCTCATCCAGCTCAAGGATTTTTGCCGCTTCGTTAACCTGCGCTTCGATCTGCGCTTTTGGCAGCTTGCTCAGCTTCAAGCCAAAGGCCAGGTTTTCACGCACGGTCATGTGCGGATACAGCGCGTAGTTCTGGAACACCATCGCAATCCCGCGTTCTTTTGGCGCGAGGTTGTTCACGATTTTCTCACCGATGCGTACTTCGCCACCGCTGATGGTCTCAAGCCCAGCCAGCATGCGCAGGGTCGTGGATTTGGCGCAGCCGGATGGACCGACAATCACCATGAATTCCCCTTCAGCGATTTTCAGGTCGATAGCATGTACCGCTTTGAAGCCGTTGGAGTAAACCTTTTCCAGTTTGTTGAAAATAACTTCAGCCATGATATTTCCCTCTTAACCTTTAATTCCGCTGCTGGTTACGCCCTGTACGAAGTAGCGCTGTGCCAGGAAGAAGACAATGATAGATGGCAGAATGGAGATGCTCGCCATTGCCAGAATTTCGTTCCACGGCGCACCTTCGGTGACGTCGATGGACATTTTCAGAGCCAGTGCAATCGGGTATTTATCCACGCTGTAGACATAAATCAGCGGCCCGATAAAGTCGTTCATTGACCACATGAACTGGAACAATGCGACGGAGATAATGGCCGGTTTCAGAATCGGCACGACCACATACCACAGCACTTGTATGGAGTTACAGCCATCGATCTGTGCGGCTTCTTCCATGTCACGCGGTACACCGCGCAGGAACTGAATCAGCATGAACACGAAGAACCCTTGTGTGGCAAACGCCAGCGGCAGGTACAGCGGCATATAGCTGTTCAGCATGCCCATTTCGCGGAACATCAGGTACTGAGGAATCAGCAGTACGGTGCTCGGCAGCAGCATGGTCGTGATGAGCGTGGCGAACCAGAATTTCTTCCATGGGATCTCGAAGCGGGCAAAGCCGTACGCCACGATAGTGGAAGAGATAATGGTCAGAATGACTTTCGGGATCACATACTTGAACGTGTTCAGCATGTAATGGCCAAAGTTGTATTCCGTCCCGGTTTTCCAGCCGTTCACAAAGCCGTCCCAGGTTGCGTTTGCAGGCCACAGGCTCAACGTGGTGAAGATCTCGTGGTTCGGCTTAAACGACGCCGAGAACATCCACACCAGCGGGTAGAGCATCAACAGGCCAACGAACAGCAGGATCACGTAGCGAATGCTGGCGTTGATTTTCTCTTTGCGCATAGTGCGCGCGACTTCACGTTCCGCGATGCTTCTCGCCGTGGAAAGTTCTTGAATATCAGCCATTTTTGCCTCCCTTATCGGCGGAGTAGAACACCCAGTATTTCGAAGACTTAAAGGCGATAGCGGCAAAGACAGCGACTACCAGGAACAGGATCCAGGCCAGTGCAGCGCCGTAACCCATGTCAAAGTACTTGAATGCGGTGTCGTAGATGTACAGCGAGAACAGATACGTGGAGTAGGTTGGTCCGCCGCCCGTGATGACGTAAGGTCCCGTAAATTCCTGGAACGCCTGGGTGGTTTGCATGATGAAGTTGAAGAAAATAACCGGCGTAATCAGCGGCACGGTGACTTTCGTGAACATCTGCCATTTCGACGCGCCGTCGATCATTGCCGCTTCATACTGAGATTGCGGAACGTTCTGTAGGGCGGCCAGGAAGATAACCATCGCGGAGCCAAACTGCCAGACGCGAAGCAGCGTAACGGACATCAGCGCCAGAGAAGGCTCGCCGAGCCAGTTCACCGCGTCAAAACCAAATACGCCAATGAAGCTGTTCAGCAGGCCATCAATTGCAAACAGTGCGCGCCATAAAACGGCAATCGCGACAGAGCTGCCGAGGATGGACGGAATATAGTAAGCGGTTCGGAAGAATCCTATGCCACGTAATTTAAAGTTCAGGACAAACGCAATTCCCAATGCAAACGCAAGTTTCAGTGGGATGGTCAAAAATACATACGCAAAGGTTACGCCCATGGATTTCCAGAAGAGTGCATCTTCGGTAAACATGTAGCGATAGTTTTCGATGCCGTTAAATACCGGCGGACTCATCAAATCGTAATCAGTAAAACTGAGAAAGAAAGATGAAACAAAGGGGAATGCGGTAAAGAGTATCAACCCGATGATATAGGGTGATATCCACGCAAGCCCCAGCATTTTGTTTTCATTCATACATACCTACCTGGCAATCAATGGTTTAAAACGGAATCTGCTGGTAATGCAGCTGCCCGCGCATTTTTTACGAGACGGGGAAGCGAGTGTTCTGTGTGCGATTCAAGGTGGTGGTTCCTTTACCTCTGATTAATAAGAACTTTCATATGTTTTTCTCGACGCGCCCTGTCTGAGTTTTAAAACACGTGAACTGCTGTTCTTGATTTGTAAAACGGCGTTTTAATTTATTCTATTGCTATTTATTTCTGCGTCATTCGGTAAATGATGGAAATGTGATCGCCGTCGAAACGCTGTTTCAATAAAGTGAAGTCACTGGCAGTTTTGACTTAAATGAGAAGGCGTTATGCAGAAAGTTAATGTTGGACAGAAATGAATGAACCCGTCATGCAACATTAAAAGTGGCTTCAATAACAACTACCAAAATTCGTTGTTTAGGCGGGTTTGAAATCATCAACTTACGATATGGATAATCCTGAAGGGCATTCTTTTGCGAGCGTGAGTATCGTGGGTTCAAATATCGGCGGTTGTCGCCGTTGTCAGTAACAAACTGATTAGGCTCTGGACAGAATTTTGAGTGCGTACGCCTGCGCAAGTATTCCTTCGAAGACAGGCTGTCGAACTCAGCATTAACGGAACTTTTTTAGAGTTAAGCAAAACGACAAAAAAAGGGCGAATGCATATTCGCCCTTTTTTACGTAAGGAGATTACTTGAGGAAATCTTCACGCACCGGCGTAAAGGTATCCAGCAGCGTACCAGGCTTCAGGCAAACGCAGCCGTGCATGACGTGTGGCTCTTTATAGAGGGTATCGCCCGCCGTGACCACGTGCTTTTCTTCGCCGATGGTAAATTCGAACTCCCCGGACAGCACGTAAGTCAGTTGTTCGTGCGGGTGATTGTGCATCGGGCCGACAGCGCCTTCTTCAAAATTGACCTCAACTGCCATCATTTTTCCGTTATGCGCAAGAATGCGGCGCGTGACGCCATTGCCCAGATCGTCAAGCGTTGTCTCTTTATGGAATCTAAACATTTTATGTCCTGCTAAGTAGTGAAACATTGTTTTAATTAATTTATCGCACTACAGGTTAAAAGGAAACGGCAAGCCAAATAACTGGAAACACGATCACAAGTTTGCTTCACTGGAGGAAACATAAAGGAGCGAATATGAAAACGATCGGTCTCATAGGTGGAATGAGCTGGGAATCGACCATTCCTTATTACCGCCTGATTAACGAAGGCATCAAACAGCGTCTTGGCGGTCTGCATTCGGCAAGCCTGCTGCTGCACAGCGTGGATTTTCATGAAATCGAAGCCTGTCAGGCCAGCGGCGAGTGGGATAAAGCAGGCGATATACTGGCGCAGGCAGCGTTAGGATTGGAGCGTGCAGGCGCGCAGGGCATTCTGTTATGTACCAATACGATGCATAAAGTGGCAGCGCATATTGAAACGCGCTGTTCACTGCCGTTCCTGCATATTGCGGATGCGACCGGAAGGGCAATTGCGGCGACCGGCATGCAACACGTGGCGCTGCTGGGCACGCGCTACACTATGGAGCAGGATTTTTACCGTGGGCGCCTGGAGACGCAATTCGGGATTGAAAGCATCATTCCGGATGAGGCGGATCGCGGGCGTATCAACCAAATTATCTTTGAAGAGCTGTGCCTGGGGACGTTTAGCGACGCTTCACGCCACTATTATCTGGGCGTGATGGATAAGCTGGCGAAGCAGGGCGCGGAAGGGGTTATCTTTGGCTGCACCGAAATCGGCCTGTTAGTTCCGGCGGAAGAAAGCCCTATTCCGGTGTTTGACACCGCGGCCATTCATGCCGCGGACGCGGTGGAGTTTATGCTCTCATAACATGTTCTTCACCTTTTGCAGATTGGGTAAACGGTGCGCTATCTGAAGCGAATGCTCAGTTAAATGTGTCGAAAAAGCCTCGACCAGCGCTGAGGCAGGACGATGCAGCGGCCTGATCAGACTGACGGTGAATGGCACTGAAATGCTGAAACGACGAATTACAATCCCGCTATCGGCGTAATCCAGCGCCGTTAACGGGTTAACCACCGCGATGCCGACGCCAGCCCGAACCATGGCGCAAATGGATGCTGCGCTGTGCGTTTCCACCACCATTCGGCGTTTAACCTGATGTTCTGCAAATAAAGAATCGAGTAAGTGTCGATAACTGTCCGCTTGCGACAGGCTGATGTAATTCTCGCCGTGAAAATCGGCAGGCGTCAGCACGCTTTTGCTGGCCAGCGGATGCCCTTTGTGCAACACACACACTTCATCCAGCGAGAGCAATTCCGTGCGTTCAGTGCCCGCGGGTGTGGCGAGCGTTTCGGTCAGGCCCAAATCATGGCGCTGCGCTGAGAGCCACTCTTCGAGCAACGGCGACTCCTGCGGCACAATGGTGAGATTGACGTCAGGGTAGCGTGCCAGGAACGGCTGAATAAGCTGCGGCAGGAAGGATTGAGAAAAAACCGGCAGACAGACAATCGATAACTCGCCCTGGCGGAACTCCCGCAGGCTCTCCGCCGCGCTGACGATGCGGTCCAGACCGTACCAGGAGCGCTGAACTTCCTCGAACAACCGTAACCCTTGCACCGTCGCGTGAAGCCTGCCGCGGGACCGTTCAAACAGCGTTAACCCCAACACTTTTTCAAAGCGTGCTAATTCACGGCTGACCGTGGGCTGTGAAGTGTGCAGCATCTGCGCGGCTTCGGTCAGATTTCCGGTGGTCATCACCGCATGAAAAATTTCAATGTGACGCAAGTTTACGGCGGGCATAAGACACCTGTATTTATCGGTTATCCATATCATTTTTGCATAGACTCGCGATAAAACGATATTTTTTATTCTCTTTAAGCTGTGGCGTAATGTTAAAAAATGCCGTTATCTGGAGAACACCATGCCACGCCCACTCAACAATACAGAAACTGATCTGAACGCTGCGAATTTGCTGCGACTGCCTGCCGAATTCGGCTGCCCGGTCTGGGTTTACGATGCGCAGATCGTTCGCGAAAAGATCGCCGCCCTGCATCAGTTTGACGTGGTGCGTTTCGCCCAGAAGGCGTGCTCGAATATTCATATTCTGCGTCTGATGCGCGAGCAGGGCGTCAAAGTTGACTCTGTATCGTTGGGCGAAATTGAACGTGCGTTGGCGGCAGGATACGATCCGCAAGCCGACAGCGATGCGATTGTCTTTACCGCAGACCTGATTGATAGCGCCACGCTGGCGCGCGTGCATGAACTGCAGATTCCGGTAAATGCCGGTTCTGTGGATATGCTGGAACAGCTCGGGCAGGTTTCGCCGGGTCATCGCGTGTGGTTGCGCGTCAATCCTGGCTTTGGGCATGGCCACAGCCAAAAAACCAACACCGGCGGGGAAAACAGCAAACATGGCATCTGGTATGCCGATCTGCCCGCCGCGCTGGCGGTATTGCAGCGCTACAATCTGACGCTCGTGGGCATTCACATGCATATCGGTTCTGGCGTTGATTACGCGCATCTGGAGCAAGTGTGCGGTGCGATGGTGAATCAGGTGATCGAATTCGGTCAGGATCTGGAGGCGGTCTCGGCAGGCGGCGGTTTGTCGATCCCGTATCGCGAAGGCGAAGAGGCGATCGATACCGATCACTATTACGGCCTGTGGAGTGCCGCGCGTGACAAAATTGCTGCCCATCTTGGGCATGCGGTCAAACTGGAAATTGAACCGGGTCGTTTCCTGGTCGCGGAATCGGGCGTGCTGGTGGCGCAGGTTCGCAGCGTTAAAGCGATGGGCAGCCGTCATTTTGTGTTGATCGACGCGGGTTTTAACGATCTGATGCGACCGTCAATGTATGGCAGCTATCACCACATTACGGCGCTGGCGGCGGATGGGCGTGATTTAACGACAGCCCCGCAGGTCGACACGGTCGTGGCAGGCCCGCTGTGTGAATCGGGTGATGTGTTCACCCAGCAGGAAGGCGGAAAAGTGGAAACCCGTGCACTGCCTGTCGTTCAGCCTGGTGACTATCTTGTGTTGCACGATACCGGCGCGTACGGCGCGTCGATGTCGTCTAATTACAACAGTCGTCCGCTGCTGCCAGAAGTGCTGTTTGATCACGGCGTGGCGCGACTGATTCGTCGTCGCCAGACCATTCAGGAGCTGCTCGCACTCGAGCTATTTTGAGGCGTAATACGGTCCTGTCGTCACCGAGTCACGCAAAACCAGCGTACCGGTAAACGGTGGGATCGTTTCGATCGGCTGGTTATTTGCCAGCCGGATCGCCTGATCGATGGCGGTGACGATCATGCTGTCGATCGGCAAATAGACCGATGAGAGCGCAGGCTCCAGCCATTTTGCGCAGGGCGCATCATCGAAGCCAAACAGCGAAATATCCTGCGGAATACGCAACCCCGCCTGGTGCAACGCCTTTGATGCCCCAAGCGCCATGTCGTCGTTACAGGCAAACAGCGCGCTAAACGGCGCGTTCTCACTGAGCAGTTCCCGACACAGTTCATATCCCTGCGTCATACCCGCATCGCCGTACTTCACGCGACGATCGTCCCAGACAATTCCGTGCTTTTCCAGCGCCTTACGATACCCCATCAGACGTGCTTTGCCCGTCGGCGTATGAATCGGCACGGTCATACAGGCAATCTCGCGATGACCCTGACTGATTAAATAATCAACCGCTTTAAAGGCCGCGTCTTGCTGTTCAAAGAACACGCAGCGATCCGCTGCCTGAGCGACTTCGCGGTTAATCACCACCAGCGGGGTTTGCACGGTGTGGATCAGCTTCATGATCGCTTTTTCGCTCATGTAGCGGGTGTAGAGCACGATAGCGTCGCACCGGCGATCCGCCAGCATTTGCACCGCTTGTTCTTCCTGCTCCGGTGCATCATGGCCGTCGGTGACAATCAGCTGTTTGCCATGGGTTTCTGTCTGTCGCGACGCTTGTTGCAGCAGGCGACCAAAATAGAACCCGTCAAATGTCGATACCACCAGACCAATGCTATTACTGGTCTGGTTCGCCAGTGATTGCGCGAGAAAGTTCGGACGATAGCCTAACTCCTCCATCGCTTTAAACACTTGCTGACGCGTACTCTCTTTTACCTGACCTGTGCCGTTCAGCACGCGCGAAACTGTCGCTTTCGAGACGCCAGCGCGTAATGAGACATCCAGCATTGTTGCCATTAGAAATTCCTGCTCTCACGTAATCGTCATGAGTTTATCACACAGAGTGAAAGGGATAAGCGGGACGGGGGAGGGAAAAGCCCTATCAGGATCACGCTTTCTGGCAACAGCTCGCCACTTCAGCATAAAACGGGGTAAGTGGTATGCCAAAGTGGTTGAAAATCATGATTTGGAATACCTCTTTGCGCATTGAGAGCTTAATCACAGAACGATCTGGTGTGGGCGACTATTTTTGGTATGCCAATAGTATCCGGCTGTACACCTTATTCTATAAAAGCCCTTTTACTGAGGTATTACCCTATGGCTTTACAGGAAAAACTGATCAACTCTCTGGGCAGTTTCGCCACCACCTTCAATAGCTTTCGCTACATCATGGCGATCAAATCCGCCTTCATTACCCTCATGCCCGTCATCATCGTTGGGGCATTTTCGGTACTGATCTCGAACATGGTTTTGGATCCAAAAAACGGGTTAGCCAGCTTTGAATCGCTCTCCTTTCTGGCAGCATTAAAGCCGATCACCAGCGCCCTGAATTACGCCACGCTGAACTTCCTGAATATCGGCGCGGTGTTTCTTATTGGTATTGAGCTGGGGCGTATTAACGGTATTAAATCGTTATTCCCAGGCCTGCTGGCAGTGATTTGCTTTATTTGCGTCACGCCAACCACAGTCGAAATGCTGGTGGATGGCGAAATGCATGTGGTGAAAGATGTGCTGCTGCGCCAGTTCTCTGACACCCGCAGCCTGTTCCTCGGCATGTTCATTGCCATTCTGTCTGTCGAGGTTTACTGCTGGCTGGAGAATCGCAACGGCCTGAAAATCAAAATGCCGGACACCGTGCCGCCTAACGTGGCGGCGTCATTCTCCGCGCTGATTCCGGCCATTATCACTACCACTGCGATTGCGACGTTTGGTTTTGTTTTCCACCAAATCACCGGCATGTACCTTTACGACGCGGTTTATCAGGTGGTCCAGCAGCCGCTGGAGCGTGTGGTACAAAGCTTGCCGGGCATTCTGCTGCTGATGTTTGTGGCGCAGCTTTTCTGGGTGATCGGGATTCATGGCAATCAGATGATCAAACCGATCCGCGAGCCGCTGCTGCTGGGGGCGATCACCGTCAACATGACGGCGTTTGAGCAGGGCAAAGAGATCCCGAACATTATCACCATGCCGTTCTGGGATGTGTATATGAGCATCGGCGGATCGGGGCTAACCATCGGCCTGCTGATCGCGGTGATGATCGGCACCAAGCGCAAAGAGATGCGCGAGATTGCCAAGCTCTCCATTGGCCCTGGGATCTTCAACATCAACGAGCCGGTGATCTTCGGGATGCCGATCATGCTGAACCCGATTCTGGCCATTCCCTTCATCATCACGCCGCTGGTGACCGGCTCGATTGGCTATTTTGCTACCGTGACCGGTTTCGCGGGTAAAGCCGTGGTGATGGTGCCGTGGACGACACCGCCGCTGATTAACGCCTGGCTTTCAACGGCAGGATCGATGGGCGCGGTTGTCACGCAATTTATCTGCATCATCACCGCTGTGCTGATCTATTTGCCGTTTGTGAGAATCGCCTCACGTCGTGCGGAACAAGCGGCCCTGCTGGCGCAAAGCCAGCAAGCGACCAACAACGCATGAGGATGTCATGAGCATAAAAAGTATTGCGATACCGCAGGATTTTATTCTGGGCGCAGCAGCGTCCGCCTGGCAGACGGAAGGCTGGAGCGGAAAAAAAGAGGGTCAGGATTCGTGGATCGATCTCTGGTATAAAAACGATCGGCACGTCTGGCATAACGGTTTTGGACCGGCGGTCGCGACCGATTTCATCAATCGCTTTCGTGAGGACGTGGCGCTGATGAAGCAGGCCGGACTCACGCATTACCGCACGTCAATCAACTGGTCGCGTTTTCTGACGGACTATGAAAACGCGACCGTTGATGAAGAGTACGCCGCGTATTACGACGCGCTGTTTGACGAAATGCACCGGCAGGGCATCGAACCGATGATCTGCCTTGAGCATTACGAACTGCCTGGCGTTTTGCTGGAAACCTACGGGGGCTGGGCTTCGAAACATGTCGTCGAGCTGTTTGTACGTTATGCGGAAAAGGTGTTTGAACGCTATCACGCAAAAGTCACGCGCTGGTTTACCTTCAACGAGCCGATCGTCGTGCAAACGCGGGTCTATCTGGATGCGCTGCGTTGGCCCTATGAACAGAACACCCACACCTGGATGCAGTGGAATCACCACAAAGTGCTGGCGACCGCGAAAGTAGTGAAGCATTTTCACGAGAAAGGCTATCACGGAACGGTGGGGTGTATTCTCAATCCGGAAGTCACCTATCCGCGCTCTCAAGCACTGCATGATGTGCGCGCCGCTGAACGTTACGATCTGTTTTACAACCGCGTTTTCCTCGATCCTTTTGTGCACGGGCGCTATCCGCAGGAGCTGTTCACGCTGCTGGAGCAGCATCAGGTGCAGTGGGAATACACGGCTGAAGAGCTGGCGATCATAGCGGAAAACACCGTCGATGAGCTGGGGATCAATCTTTATTATCCCCATCGCGTTAAGGCACCGTCGCGAGCGTGGCATCCCGAGACGCCTTTCCATCCGGCCTGGTATTACGAGCCCTTCGAACTGCCGGGACGCAGAATGAATAAATCCCGTGGCTGGGAGATTTATCCGCGCATTATTTACGACATGGCGATGCGCATTAAAAACGAGTACCGCAACATTCCGTGGTTTGTGGCGGAGAGCGGCATGGGCGTGGAAAACGAAGCGCAGTTCCGCAATCGTGACGGCGTAATTGAAGACAATTACCGCATTGATTTTATTAGCGAGCATCTCTACTACACACTGTTGGCGCGGGAGGAGGGGGCAAACTGTCATGGCTATATGCTGTGGGCCTTTACCGATAATGTCTCGCCAATGAATGCCTTTAAAAATCGCTATGGACTGATTGAGATCGACCTGGAAAATAATCGCGCGCGGCGGGCGAAAAAATCCGCATCGTGGTTCCGACAGCTTCGCGATGAGCGCAAGCTGACGCTCACTGTCGATGATGAATGGAAATAGGCTATCGCGGCGAGGGTTCTGGTAAAATAGTGTCCAGAGTGGCCGGGGAAGGATGCCCGGCCTGAGTATTCATTCCTAAGTAAATGCAGGTGATATTGTGGAGAAGGCCGTTGTTCCGCCGGAAAAAAAGCAGTACCAGGAAATTGGCGAAGATTTACGCACGCAAATCATTCAGGGTCACTATCCTGTTGGCTCGCGCCTGCCACCTGAGCGCAATATTGCCGAGACTTACGGCGTAAGCCGCACGATTGTGCGTGAAGCACTTCTGATGCTGGAACTACAAGGAACGGTGGATATTCGCCAGGGTTCCGGCGTCTACGTGATGCGTATTCCCGAAGAACACGAAAACGAAGAAGAGCGCTTTTTAAGTAGCGATGTTGGCCCGTTCGAAATTTTACAGGCGCGTCAGTTGCTTGAGAGTAATATTGCCGCTTTTGCGGCCAAAATGGCGACACGCGCGGATATCGATAATTTGCGTCGTATTATTGAACAAGAGCAGCGCGCGATTGCCGCCAACGATAACAGCCAGGACAACAATAAAATGTTCCACCTGGTGTTGGCGGGCGCCACGCAAAATCAGATGCTGCTCGCGACCGTGGAAAGCGTCTGGCATCACATGGACAGCAGCCCGCTGTGGCAGCAGTTTAACGTCCACATCGCCAGCCGCGCGTATCGGCTGAAATGGCTGGGTGACAGGCAAACCATTCTGGCGGCGCTGCGTCGTCGCGACGTGATGGGCGCGTGGCAGGCCATGTTCCAGCATCTCGAAAACGTTAAAAAAAGCCTGCTTGAACTGTCCGATGAAGACGCACCAGATTTTGACGGCTATCTCTTCGAATCTGTCCCCCTGTTCCAGGGAAAAATGGTATGACGATTCTGCCGCTGTATGCCGTTGCACATCATGCAGAGCAAGTGACCGACTGGATCTGGCAGGCTTTCGGCGACGGTTTACCCCGCGAATTTTTTGCCAGTATCGTCACCCATAGCCAACAGCCAGATGCACTGCCCATCACGTTTGTGGCTGTTGAGGGCGAACAATTGTTAGGCACGGTGGGGCTGTGGCGCTGTGATTTAATCACGCGCCAGGATCTTTATCCGTGGCTGGCCGCGCTGTATGTCGATGAATCGGCGCGGGGAAGAGGGCTGGCGGGGAAATTACAGGAATATGTGATGGCTTATGCCGCTCGCGCCGGCTATTCCGAGCTGCATCTTTGGTCAGCCAGCCGTAACTTTTATGAGCGTTACGGCTGGCATGACATCGGTGATGCGCTGGAATATCCAAATAAAACGGTCCATCTCTATCGTTATTCGCTGATGGGATCCGCTGGGCTTACAACGGAGTGACGGCGCACCAGCGTCGGGCTGAACAAGTGCGTAATATCCGGCAGAGGGCGTTTATCGGCGAGCGCTAGCGCCAGTTCAGCCGCCTGGGTTGCCATGGTCACGATCGGATAGCGCACAGTGGTTAAACGCGGACGAACGTAGCGCGCAACCAACACATCATCGAAACCAATCAACGAAATTTCGGCTGGCACATCAATGCCATTATCGTTGAGTACGCCCATGGCACCCGCGGCCATCGAGTCGTTATAAGAGGCCACGGCGGTAAAATTGCGCCCGCGCCCTAAAAGCTCGGTCATCGCATGCTCACCGCCGCTCTCATCCGGTTCACCATAGGCGACCAGCCGATCGTTACAGGGCAGGCCGCTTTCGCGCAATGCATCGTAGTAACCGCGCAGACGGTCTTCTGCATCTGAAATCTGGTGATTGGAACAGAGATAGCCGATGCGGGTATGGCCTTGCTGAATGAGATGACGCGTGGCGAGCCAGGCACCGTAACGGTCGTCAAGCGCAACGCAGCGTTGCTCATAGCCAGGAATAATGCGGTTGATGAGCACCATGCCAGGAATTTGCTTCATAAGATGCAGCAGTTCAGCATCGGGCAGAACTTTGGCATGGACCACCAGCGCCGCACAGCGATGGCGAATCAACTGTTCAATAGCCTTGCGCTCTTTTTCTTCGTTGTGATAGCCATTACCGATCAGTAAAAAATTGCCTGTCTGGTAAGCCACCTGCTCGACGGCTTTGACCATCGCGCCGAAAAATGGGTCAGACACATCACCCACCACCAGGCCAACCGTTTCAGTCGATTGCTGCGCAAGTGCGCGGGCGTTGGCGTTGGGATGATAATTCAGCGTTTCCATTGCACTCTGCACTGCCTGGCGGGAAGCGTCGCTGGCTTTCGGTGAGTCGTTAATGACGCGCGAGACAGTCGCGACGGAAACACCGGACAGACGGGCCACATCCTTTATTGTCGCCATTTAATACCTTCTTTTGGGGGTAAGCGTTTACACACTCATCAGTGTTGCGGAAAAGCGAGGTGCATTCAAGGGCTGTGCGTGAAAGGCCATCGCAAACGTGATGCAGAACATGGGAAATCGGTGTAATCGTTACACGGCCAGGCGTATGAGAATAATATTAAACGGAACCTTTAGTTACACTTTGCGGCAGGCTGTTGCGATTGTCCGCTGGCGGTCATTATCAGCGTATTGCTACAGTCGAGATCCCAGAGGTATTGATAGGTGAAATCAGCTCCGGTTGATTAACACGATTTGCACCAACCTGCGTCCATACGCAGGTTTTTTTTTGCCTGTAACTTCAATATGTAACAGCAATCGATAATTTTCACACCTGGTTGCACTTAGGCTCATTCACTTGCGTTTTCCCACTGGCAAAGCGCGGGGCCAACAACCACAATCAAGATCCCAGAGGTATTGATTGGTGAGAATTCTAAGTACGGAATCGTACTCATCTCTTGCACCAGCCTGCGCAGATGCGCAGGTTTTTTTTCGCCCCGAATAAGCTATCGCCCCTCCTGCACTTCTCGTGTAATCTGCCACAATTTAGCGTAACGCCAATTATTGACAGGCAAAGGGAGTTGAAATGCTATTTGGGTTCTTCCGTACCTTATTTCGTATCCTCTTTCGCATCCGCCTGACGGGTGATACCCAGTCACTGCAAGGCGATCGCGTTCTTATCACCCCAAACCATGTTTCCTTTATTGACGGGGTCCTGCTGGCCCTTTTCCTGCCTGGACGTCCGGTGTTTGCGGTGTACAGCTCTATCAGCCAGAAATGGTTTATGCGCTGGCTGGCGCCGCTGGTTGACCTCGTCCCGCTCGATCCCACTAAACCGATGATGATTAAACATCTGGTTCGCCTGATTGAACAGGGGCGGCCCGTGGTGATATTCCCGGAAGGCCGTATCTCAGTGACGGGTTCACTGATGAAAATCTACGACGGTGCCGGTTTTGTCGCGGCCAAGTCAAAAGCGACGGTCGTTCCGTTGCGTATTGAAGGCGCTGAGCTGACCTGGTTCAGCCGTCTGAAAGGGCTGGTGAAGCAACGGCTGTTCCCGCAAATCACGCTCCACATACTGCCGCCAACAACGCTGCCCATGCCTGACGCCCCGCGTGCTCGCGACCGCCGTAAAATAGCGGGGGAAATGCTCCATCAAATTATGATGGAAGCGCGCATGGCGGTGCGTCCGCGTGAAACGTTGTATGAAGCGTTACTCGCCGCTCAGAATCGCTACGGCGCGCGAAAAAATTGCGTCGAAGATATCAATTTCACCCCCGACACGTATCGCAAACTGCTTACCAAGACCCTGTTTGTGGGACGTATTCTTGAGAAATACAGCCAAAAGGGCGAAAAAATCGGGCTAATGCTGCCCAACGCCGGTATTAGCGCGGCGGTGATTTTTGGTGCCGTCTCACGCGGTCGAGTTCCGGCGATGATGAATTACACGGCGGGCGTTAAAGGGTTGACCAGCGCCATTACGGCGGCAGAGATCAAAACGGTCTTCACGTCACGCCAGTTCCTCGATAAGGGCAAACTCTGGCATTTGCCGGAGCAGCTCAAGCAGGTGCGCTGGGTTTTCCTCGAAGATCTCAAAGCTGACGTCACAACGGCGGACAAACTGTGGATTTTCGCGCATCTGCTGGCCCCGCATCTGGCGCAGGTTAAACAGCAGCCAGAAGACGCGGCGATGATTCTTTTCACCTCCGGTTCGGAAGGCCATCCAAAGGGCGTTGTCCACAGCCATAAAAGTATTCTGGCAAACGTTGAGCAGATCAAAACGATCGCTGACTTTACCGCCAAAGATCGGTTTATGTCGGCACTGCCGCTTTTCCACTCGTTCGGCCTGACGGTCGGGCTATTTACGCCGTTATTCACGGGGGCCGAAGTCTTCCTGTATCCCAGCCCGCTGCATTATCGGGTGGTGCCGGAACTGGTTTATGACCGCAATTGTACGGTACTTTTTGGCACGTCGACGTTCCTGGGGCACTACGCGCGCTTTGCTAATCCGTATGATTTCTTCCGCGTGCGCTATGTGGTGGCCGGGGCCGAAAAATTGCAGGACAGCACCCGCGAAATTTGGCAGGACAAGTTTGGCCTGCGCATCCTTGAAGGCTATGGCGTAACGGAATGCGCCCCCGTTGTGTCGATCAACGTGCCGATGGCCGCCAGACCGGGGACAGTTGGCCGCATTTTACCCGGAATGGACGCACGTTTGCTTGCCGTGCCGGGTATTGACGATGGCGGTCGCCTGCAGCTCAAAGGGCCAAACGTGATGAATGGCTACCTGCGCGTTGAAAATCCGGGTGTGCTTGAAGTGCCGACAGCGGAAAATGCCGCTGGCGAAGTGGAAACCGGCTGGTATGACACGGGCGATATCGTGCGCTTTGATGAGCAAGGATTTGTGCAAATTCAGGGCCGTGCGAAGCGCTTTGCCAAGATCGCCGGAGAAATGGTGTCGCTGGAGATGGTGGAACAGCTCGCCAATGCTCTGTCTCCCGAGAAAATGCACGCAACGGCGATTAAAAGTGACGCCAGTAAAGGCGAGGCCCTGGTGCTCTTTACCACGGATAGTGAACTCAAGCGTGAACAACTGCTGCATTACGCCCGTGAACATGGTGTGCCAGAACTGGCCGTGCCACGCGACATTCGTTATCTGAAGCAGCTACCTGTTTTGGGCAGCGGTAAACCCGATTTTGTGGCGCTGAAAGGCATGGTTGAAGAGGAAGAACAGCACGATGCGTGAGTCAGCACACACTAACACTTCGCTCTGGTCGAAGGGCATGATGGCGGTGACGTCCGCCCAGTTCCTGTCGGCCTTTGGCGATAATGCCTTACTCTTTGCCACCCTCGCGCTACTGAAAGCAGAATTCTATCCTGACTGGAGCCAGCCTATTCTGCAGATGGTGTTTGTGGGCGCTTACATCCTTTTTGCCCCGTTCGTCGGGCAGGTGGCGGACAGCTTCCCGAAAGGGCGGGTGATGATGTTTGCCAACAGCCTTAAGTTGCTGGGTGCGGCAAGTATCTGTTTCGGCTTCAATCCTTTTATTGGCTACACGCTGGTGGGTATTGGGGCTGCGGCTTATTCTCCTGCCAAATACGGCATTTTGGGTGAGCTAACCACGGGTGACAAGCTGGTCAAAGCCAATGGTCTGATGGAGTCATCTACGATTGCCGCGATTTTGCTGGGTTCTGTTGCTGGTGGCGTGCTGGCTGACTGGCACGTTCTGGCGGCACTGGGCATTTGCGCCGTGGTATACGCAGGCGCCGTAGTCGCAAACCTGTTTATCCCCACGCTTCCCGTGGCGCGTCCGGGACAATCCTGGCGATTCACCCCCATGACCTCCAGTTTCTTCAACGCTTGCCGGGTATTGTGGCGCGATGGCGAAACGCGTTTTTCATTGATTGGAACCAGCATGTTTTGGGGCGCTGGCGTGACGCTGCGCTTCTTGCTGGTGTTGTGGGTCCCGACAGCGTTAGGGATTACTGACAACGCGACGCCAACGTATCTGAATGCCATGGTCGCTGTCGGGATCGTGGTGGGTGCGGGAGCTGCGGCGAAACTGGTGACGCTGGAAACGGTGAGGCGCTGTATGCCTGCCGGGATTTTGATTGGCGTAGGCGTGCTGTTCTTCTCCCTGCAGCATGCGCTCTTACCCGCATACGGATTGCTGATCCTGATTGGTATTTTGGGCGGTTTCTTTATCGTACCGCTCAATGCGTTATTGCAGGAGCGCGGCAAGCATACCGTCGGGGCCGGCAACGCCATTGCCGTGCAGAATCTGGGTGAGAACACCGCGATGCTGCTGATGCTGGGGCTTTACTCGCTGGCTGTCAAAGCGGGATTACCGGTGGTGGGTATTGGTGTAGGGTTTGGCGCGCTCTTTGCGCTGGCGATTACCGGACTGTGGATCTGGCAGCGTCGTCGCTAGCGTGGTGGCTTGATATCATCATCGTGACCAGAGAGGGAAAAACTCAAAACGGCAACAGGGTTGCCGTTTCGCTTTTATTACGGTGCAGGGTAAGTGTAAACCTGATGCACGGCTTCAATCTCTGCCAAAACGTCGTCACTCAGCTCAAGATGGAAGCTTTCAATGTTCGTTTTCAGCTGCTCCATCGTTGTTGCGCCCAGTAAGGTGCTGGCGACAAACGGCTGGCGGCGTACAAAAGCTAATGCCATTTGTGCCGGATCCAGTCCGTGACGCTTCGCGATATCGACATAAGCCGCAACCGCCCTCTGCGTTTGCTCACCGCTGTAACGTGTAAATCGGCTGAACAATGTATTACGTGCGCCCGCCGGTTTAGCACCATTCAGATATTTACCGGTTAACGTCCCAAAGCCCAGGCATGAATAGGCCAGCAGCTCAACGCCTTCGTACTGGGTCACTTCCGCCAGGCCGACTTCATAGCTGCGATTCACCAGACTGTAGGGATTCTGAATCGTCACGATGCGCGGCAGATCGTGTTTATCCGCCAGATGTAGATATCGCATCACACCAAATGCTGTTTCGTTCGAGACGCCAATGTAGCGAATCTTACCGGCACGCTGGCATTCGGTCAGTGCTTCCAGCGTTTCGAGCAGCGTCACGACAGGTGCGCCGTCGCTCCAGCTGTAGCCCAGTTTACCGAAGCAGTTGGTTGGACGCTGCGGCCAGTGCACCTGATATAAATCGAGGTAGTCTGTTTGCAGGCGCTTTAAGCTGTCATCCAGCGCGGCGCGAATATTTTTGCGATCCAGAACCTGATTCTGGCGAATACCCGCATCGTTGTTACGCGAAGGGCCACTCACTTTAGACGCAATGACCAGTTTTTCGCGATTACCGCTCTTCGCCAGCCAGTTGCCAACGTAAGTTTCGGTTAATCCTTGGGTTTCCGGGCGCGGTGGCACGGGGTACATTTCTGCAACGTCAATCAGGTTAATGCCCTGGCTGACGGCGTAATCGAGTTGCGCATGGGCATCGGCTTCGCTGTTTTGTTCACCGAATGTCATAGTGCCCAACCCCAGTTGGCTGATCTCCAGAGTGCTGTGGGGGATACGGTGATAATGCATAGCCGGCTTCCTTAGTGTGACATGTAGGCTGCGTCAGGATCGGGAATGGACTCCAGACGGAGGAATATAAACATGGCAGAGGGGAGGCAAAAGGGGAAGAAAAAAATCAAAAAGGCCAGCAAGCGGCTGACCTTTATCTGTTTATCGCTCGATAATTTGCGACACATCGTCGCGATTAATCTGCATTTTATTACCCTGCTGGTCGTTATAACTCACCAGACCGGTATCGTCGTCGACTTCGGGTTTGCCGTCTGTCAGTATCATTCGGCCATCTTTCGTGGCCATGACGTAATCGCTGCTACAACCTGAAACAGCAAACGCTAAACCGACCGCCGAGATTATCACTGCCCATTTTTTCATCGTTATCATCCTCATCTGGCTCGTATCAAATCATAGTGTAGTAATAACCTGAATATGCGCTATGGGGAAGCAGTGAAATCTTAAAAAGCCAGTGATTGAGTTTGATTCACTTCAAACTTCGCATAAAAACTATGTTTTCAACAGGAAGTGGCGTGCCAGAAGGGCGCCCGTGAAGTTCTTTTTTAAATAAAAGCCGCGCGGCAGCGTGAGTATCGGCTCGCCACGGGCACCGATGGCTTCGGTGAGCGCTTTGCTGTTAGCCGCTTTCGGACGTAATTGCATAACTTCACCATGACGCGCTGTTATCCGCTCAACGTGCCCCAGGACGATCATATCCATTAATTCTTCCCAATCCTGACAAAGTTGTCGCTCTTCCTCTTCGTCAGGGCTCCACAGCAGCGGAGCGCCTACCCGGCGCTCAGCCAACGGGATGGCTCTGTCACCTTCAATTGGAACCCAAAGAACCCGCTTCAGTTTGTGACGGACATGGCTGGTTTCCCAGGTGACGCCAGTATTTCCGGTTAAAGGAGCCACGCAAACAAACGTTGTTTCGAGCGGTTTACCCTGGCTATCGACAGGAATGGTTTTCAGCTCGACGCCTAGCGCGGCGAAATCTTGTTCAGGCTTGCTGCCCGCGCTGGCGCCGAGCCACAGTTCTAGCAATACGCCGATCCAACCTTTATCGCGTTTCAGATCGTGGGGAATTGGCAGCCCTGCCAGCGCGGCTAATTCCCCAAGGGTATGACCGGCCACGCGCTGCGCCTGGTGCAATAACTGCTCTTCGGTTGTCGGAGGAGAGCGGAGTGGAACGAGCGGAAGCATCAATATCAGCCTTTGGTTAAAAAACGAACGACAAAATGAGACCTTGTGGATAGAGTTTAACGATTTCTGAACAGATATGGCAGGGTTATGATTTGTATATCTTTTTTATTTCAAAAATGAACAAAAACAAATTCGAAAACAGGGTTGTTCAAAACTGGTCACTGACAATGAACAGGATCTTACACCCACTTATCCACAGAAAAATGGGATAACTGGGTATAACCCACACTACTGTTTCGATTTACAGCCTTGACGTGCGACGAAAATCGAATTTTCACACAAAATGTGACTAACTTATTGGCACAATCTGTGGATAAAACCGACGCTGTTCGATCTTTCATCAGCCTTACGATCCTCACTGTGATAACGGTCACGCTTTGGTAAGTAAAGATCGTTTTTTTGTTTTTAACCTATTAATAAATAATGTTTTTAATTGTGGTTGATACAATCGATTTTCCGCGCTGGAAAATGTTGTCCATCGGTAATTCCATACTTCTTCACAAGTATATCCACAGAAAAAGTGAATAAAATCGTCCTCAATCCTACCTGTCTGTTTATAACTTGGGTGAAAATTGTGAGTTATTCAAATGTTATTAGGTTGCAGCCCTGTAAGAGAGTGGTTTACCGCCTCACAGTAGTATGAAACAATCATTCATATATAAGGTTTAGTTTGAGGTAGTCCGGTGATTGATGACGATGGCTACCGCCCGAACGTAGGTATCGTAATTTGTAATCGTCAGGGCCAGGTCATGTGGGCAAGGCGATATGGTCAGCACTCCTGGCAATTCCCGCAAGGCGGGATAAATCCTGGAGAGTCCCCAGAACAAGCGATGTATCGGGAGCTGTTCGAAGAAGTCGGCTTAAGCCGAAAAGATGTTCGCATCCTGGCTTCGACCCGCAACTGGTTGCGTTACAAGTTACCGAAACGTTTGGTGCGTTGGGACACAAAGCCGGTTTGTATCGGCCAGAAACAGAAATGGTTTCTCCTGCAATTGGTAAGCAACGACTCTGAAATCAATATGCAAACCAGCAGTACGCCAGAATTTGATGGCTGGCGCTGGGTAAGCTACTGGTATCCTGTTCGTCAGGTCGTCTCGTTTAAGCGCGATGTTTACCGTAGGGTAATGAAAGAGTTTGCAAGTGTTGTGATAGCGTTTCAGGAGGCTCCTCCTAAACCACAAAGCGCACCTGCCTGGCGACGTAAAAGAGGTTAAGCAACGCACATCATGCTCACCCGCTTGCGAGAAATAGTCGAAAAGGTTGCCAGTGCGCCGCGTCTCAATGAGGCGCTGGACATCCTGGTGACTGACATCTGTCTTGCGATGGAAACCGAAGTTTGTTCGGTGTATCTGGCCGACCATGATCGACGTTGTTACTACCTGATGGCGACCCGCGGCCTTAAAAAACCGCGTGGTCGCACCGTTGCTCTTGCGTTTGATGAAGGTATCGTCGGCCTCGTAGGTCGTCTGGCGGAACCTATCAACCTGGCGGATGCGCAAAAACACCCCAGCTTCAAATATATCCCTTCCGTCAAAGAAGAACGTTTTCGAGCCTTTCTTGGGGTGCCGATTATTCAGCGCCGCCAACTGCTTGGTATTTTGGTCGTCCAGCAGCGCGAGTTGCGTCAGTTCGATGAAAGCGAAGAGTCATTTCTCGTCACGTTAGCCACCCAAATGGCGGCGATCCTTTCCCAGTCACAATTGGCAGCACTGTTTGGTCAATACCGCCAGACGCGAATTCGCGCGCTGCCTGCATCCCCTGGCGTAGCCATTGCCGAAGGCTGGATGGATGCCACGCTACCGCTGATGGAACAGGTGTATGAGGCCTCCACGCTTGATGCTGTGCTTGAGCGAGAGCGTCTGACGGGCGCGCTGGAAGAGGCTTCAAACGAATTCCGACGTTACAGCAAGCGTTTTGCGGCAGGTGCGCAAAAAGAGACAGCGGCCATTTTTGACCTCTATTCTCACCTGCTTTCTGATGCGCGTTTGCGACGTGAACTCTTTGCCGAAGTCGACAAAGGTTCAGTGGCCGAATGGGCGGTGAAGAAGGTTATCGAAAAATTTGCCGAACAGTTTGCGGCATTGACCGATGGCTATCTTAAAGAGCGCGCTGGCGATCTCCGCAGCCTCGGGCAGCGTCTGTTATTCCATCTCGATGACACTAATCAGGGCGAAAACGCCTGGCCGAAACGCTTTGTGCTGGTGGCGGATGAGCTTTCCGCAACGACACTTGCCGAATTACCTCAGGACAGACTGGCGGGCATCGTTGTGCGCGATGGTGCAGCTAACTCCCATGCCGCTATTATGGTGCGGGCGCTGGGGATCCCTACGGTCATGGGCGCGGATATCCAGCCAGCCGTACTGCAAAGGCGCACGCTTGTCGTTGATGGTTATCGCGGCGAATTACTGGTCGATCCTGAACCCGTTTTGCTGCAGGAATACCAGCGGCTGATCAGCGAAGAGAACGAGTTAAGTAAGCTTGCGGAAGATGACGTAAACCTGCCTGCGCAACTGAAAAGCGGCGAGCGGGTCAAAGTGATGCTCAATGCAGGCCTGAGCCCCGCGCATGAAGAAAAGCTCGGAAGTCGCATCGATGGTATTGGTCTGTACCGCACAGAAATCCCCTTCATGTTGCAAAGCGGATTTCCGTCCGAAGAAGAGCAGGTGGCGCAATATCAGGGCATGTTGCAGATGTTTAACGACAAGCCGGTGACGCTGCGAACGCTGGATGTTGGCGCCGATAAACAGCTGCCGTATATGCCCATCAGCGAAGAAAATCCGTGCCTGGGATGGCGCGGGATTCGTATCACGCTCGATCAGCCCGAAATCTTCCTGGTTCAGGTTCGCGCCATGCTGCGTGCGAATGCGGCCACGGGCAATCTCAGTATTCTTTTGCCGATGGTCACCAGCCTGGATGAGATTGACGAAGCGCGTCGTTTAATCGAACGTGCAGGCCGCGAAGTGGAGGAGATGATCGGCTATGCGATCCCGAAACCGCGTATCGGGGTGATGCTCGAAGTTCCTTCAATGGTCTTCATGATGCCGCAGCTGGCAAACCGCGTCGATTTTATCTCTGTCGGCACCAACGATCTCACCCAGTACATGCTCGCGGTGGATCGTAACAATACGCGCGTTGCGAGCATTTACGATAGCCTGCATCCGGCTATGCTCCGTGCGCTGGCGATGATTGCGCGAGAAGCCGAACAGTACGATATCGATCTGCGGTTATGCGGAGAAATGGCGGGTGATTCGATGTGTGTCGCCATTCTGATTGGTCTTGGCTTCCGCCATTTATCCATGAATGGCCGCTCGGTGGCTCGCGTTAAATACCTGTTGCGCCATATCGATTTTGACGAAGCTCAGGATCTTGCCCGGCGAAGCCTTGAGGCGCAGCTCGCAATAGAAGTTCGTCACCAGGTCGCCGCTTTTATGGAGCGTCGTGGCATGGGTGGCTTGATCCGCGGCGGTCGGTAACGATTTTCTTCGTTACCCCGTTCGACGATCGCTTCGGGGTAAACAAATAAATACTCACCATACTCTATACACATCTTTTACATCTCAACCGCATCCTCCCTGCCAGCCTTATGCTATGATTCGCCACTTTGGAGCGTCGGTTAACGCCGTGCGCGATTCTCTGCCGCTGTGCCTTTTCAGCGGAATAACAAGAACTTGTGGTGACAGATGAACAGTGGTTATCTGCATTTTCCGGAATTTGATCCGGTCATATTCTCTATCGGGCCCGTTGCGCTGCACTGGTATGGTCTGATGTATCTGGTTGGTTTCATCTTTGCCATGTGGCTTGCCGGGCGTCGTGCCGGTCGCCCTGGCAGTGGATGGACGAAAAATGAAGTTGAAAATCTGCTGTACGCTGGTTTTCTGGGCGTGTTCCTGGGCGGGCGTATCGGCTATGTGCTGTTCTACAACTTCCCGACATTCCTGAGCGACCCGCTGTACCTGTTCCGCGTCTGGGACGGTGGCATGTCCTTCCACGGTGGCCTGATTGGTGTCATCCTGGTGATGGTGATTTTTGCCAAACGGACCAAGCGTAACTTCTTCCAGGTTGCAGATTTCATTGCGCCGCTCATTCCATTTGGTTTAGGGGCGGGTCGTCTGGGTAACTTTATCAATGGTGAGTTGTGGGGCCGCGTCGATCCGAGCGTACCGTATACCATGCTCTTTCCGGCCTCTCGTGCTGAAGACATTGCGCTCTTACCTTCACACCCAGAATGGCAATCCATTTTCGATACCTACGGCGTGCTGCCGCGCCACATGTCTCAGCTCTATGAGCTGGCGCTTGAGGGCGTCGTGCTGTTTATCATTCTGAATCTCTTTATCCGCAAGCCGCGCCCGATGGGGTCTGTCTCCGGCCTGTTCCTGATTGGTTATGGCGCGTTCCGTATTATCGTGGAATTCTTCCGCCAGCCGGATGCCCAGTTCACCGGCGAGTGGGTTCAGTACATCAGCATGGGGCAGATTCTCTCCATCCCGATGATTGTCGCGGGTATCATCATGATGATTTGGGCGTATCGTCGTCCACAGCAACAGCTCTCCTGAGGAACCATGAAACAGTATCTTGAATTGATGAAAAAAGTGCTTGATGAGGGCACGCCGAAAAACGACCGCACCGGAACGGGTACGCTCTCTATTTTTGGCCACCAGATGCGCTTCAATCTGCAAGAAGGCTTTCCACTGGTGACAACGAAGCGCTGCCATTTGCGCTCGATCATTCATGAGCTGCTCTGGTTCCTGCAAGGTGACACTAACGTTGCTTATCTGCGTGAAAACAACGTGTCTATCTGGGACGAATGGGCGGATGAAAACGGCAACCTGGGGCCGGTTTATGGTCACCAGTGGCGCGCATGGCCTACGCCTGATGGTCGCCATATTGATCAGATCACCACCGTGCTCAATCAGCTAAAAAACGATCCAGACTCGCGACGCATTATAGTGTCCGCCTGGAACGTCGGTGAACTGGACAAAATGGCGTTAGCGCCTTGTCATGCTTTCTTCCAGTTCTATGTTGCCGATGGCAAGCTGTCTTGTCAGCTTTACCAACGCTCTTGCGATGTCTTCCTTGGCCTGCCATTCAACATCGCCAGCTACGCATTGTTGGTGCATATGATGGCGCAGCAATGCGACCTGGAAGTGGGTGATTTTGTCTGGACAGGTGGCGATACCCATCTCTACAGCAATCACATGGAACAGACGCACCTTCAGTTGACTCGTGAACCACGGGCTTTGCCGAAGCTAATCATCAAGCGTAAGCCGGAGTCTATCTTCGACTATCGCTTCGAAGATTTTGAAATTGAAGGCTACGATCCGCACCCAGGCATTAAAGCGCCCGTGGCTATCTAACAAGCGATATCCTTACACAACCGGCGCTAATCAGTGCCGGTTTTTTTTGGCTGATTTTTGGTTTTACGAGCCGCTTTCAACCCTTTTTGCAACGTCATGTAACGCACAAAATAGCGCGGATAGCGCCTCGCAACTTTCAGTTTCCCTCCTCGTTTTTTCTTGTCGTTGTCATCACACTGCCGCCATGAAAACAGAACGTGGATTTACGCTCATCGAAACGATGGTGGCTATCTCTATTGTGGTCATTCTTAGCGCGACGGGATTATTTGGCTGGCAAAGCTGGCAGCAACAGCAGCGCTTGTGGCAAACCGCACACCAGGTCCGGGACTTTCTGGTGCAATTACGCGATGACGCAAACGGGCACAACCGTGACCACACCATTTTGCTAAGAAAAAACGGTCTAAGTGAGTGTCTCTTAACGACGAAAATAACGGATTGCAATACGCGCAGCGTTTTTGTTCTAAAGCCGCTATGGCCTGAAGTCACGATCGCTGAGGTGACACCCTCCCTGGCATTTTATGGGTTAAGGGATACCGCCTGGCCGGGGCATATTCGCGTCAGAAGCGATGCGGGCGAGTGGTTACTCATTGTCTCAAATGGGGGGCGTATCAGAATGTGCAACAGTACGGGCAAGGGAATATGTCAATAAAACAGCGAGGTTTCTCATTAACGGAAGTGCTGTTAGCCATGGCGATTGGCAGTATTTTATTACTGAGCACTGCGCGTTTTCTGCCGGGTTTGCAGCGCGCCAGCCTGATGCAAGAAAGACAGCAGGAACTGGAAGAAGAGGTATGGTTAAGAATCTCTGCCATTGGCAAACAGCTGCAGAGGGCCGGATATTGTGCGGGCCTTTGTCAGGGGCAAGCGTTGTTGATTGGCAGGGCAGGAAGTTGCGTTATTGTTCAGTGGGATGCTAACAGCAATGGACGTTGGGTAAATGCACCACAAACAGAAACGGAGCAAACGGGTTTTCGTCTCGAAGGGGGAGCGCTTGAAATACAGCGTGGAGCCACTACCTGCGACGGAAAAGGATGGGACAAACTGACCGATCCTGCCAGCATTCTGATCAAACAATTTTCAGTGAGTAAAATGCAGACATCTGGGTTTTCACCTGAATTAACGATTGAGCTTGCGGCTTCTCGCGTCGGCCTGCAAACCGAACCTTATCAGGCAACGTATCGCGTAACCGGATTCAATCTGTGAACCGCCAGCGTGGAATGTCGTCGCTCGCCCTTGTCCTGCTTCTCCTCATTATTGGGAGTTTAATATTGACGGGACTCAACCAACAGCTTGACGCTTTTACGCGTATTGTTAGCAGTGAGCGCCAATTGATTCAGCATCAGGCTAACGCACAGTCAGCGCTGGAGTGGGGAAAGAGTCAGCTGTGGCCGGTGAGTCCAAATATCCAGTGCAAGAATGCCCCGCAAGGGCGAGCTTGCGTGCGTTTACTGGGCAATGAACGTGTTTTACTGATCGCTGGCAGTAGTGACGTGATGTTATGGCGTGGTGGGGAAATACAGAATGGGCGAATTGTCTTTTCTCCCCATGGCTGGAGCGATTTTTGTCCACTCAAGGAGGACGCGCTATGTCGTCTACCCTAGACAGACAAAAAGGATTTAGCATGGTGGAAGTATTATTGGCAATGATGTTACTGGTGATAATTGTCACTGCGCTGTCTGGCTATCACCGTGCATTGGCGAGCCGTTTTACGATGTTCAATCAATATCGCCAGCTCTGGCATTATGCCTGGAATCAGGCGCAATTAGACTCAGATACTTTGCCGGATGGTTGGCGTACGAACCGGGTGCAGACAACGCAGGCCGGATGTGTCAGCATCACGGTCACTATTTTTTCTCCTCTGGGGCGGCAGGGTCAAATGACACGCCTGCATTGCCCGGTAAGTCTGTAGTTGGGAGCGCGTATGTTAAGGGTCTACCATTCAAATCGTCTGGATGTGCTGGAAGCGTTGATGGAGTTTATCGTCGAGCGCGAGCATCCTCTCGATCCTTTCGAGCCAGAAATGGTGCTGGTACAAAGCACAGGCATGGCTCAATGGTTACAAATGTCCTTTGCGCAAAAATTCGGTATCGCGGCAAATATCGAATTCCCGCTTCCCGCGAGTTTTATCTGGGACATGTTTGTCCGTGTCCTGCCTGACATCCCTAAACAAAGCGCATTCAGTAAGCAAAGCATGAGCTGGAAGTTGATGTCGATTCTACCGGATATGCTTCCACGCGATGAATTCGTCATGCTTCGGCACTATCTCAGCGACGATACCGATAAACGTAAGTTGTTCCAGCTCGCCTCGCGCACCGCCGATCTGTATGATCAATATCTGGTCTATCGTTCGCACTGGTTGAACCGTTGGGAGGCGGGTGAGCTTGTTGATGGTTTACCTGATGCTCAAGTCTGGCAGGCTCCACTCTGGAAAGCGCTGGTAGAACATACTGAAAAGCTGGGCCAACCGCAGTGGCATCGCGCCAATCTCTACGATCGTTTTATTGCAACGCTTGAAGCGGCTTCAAAGCCACCAGAAGGGTTACCCTCGCGCGTGTTTATCTGCGGAATCTCGGCGTTGCCGCCCGTATATCTCAATGCACTTAAAGCGTTGGGCAAACATGTCGATATCCACATTTTGTTTACTAACCCTTGTCGACATTACTGGGGCGATATTCAGGATTCCCGCTGGCTCGCTCGACTCGTAACCCGACAGAGGCGTCGGATATTCGAAGACCACTCGATCCCGCTTTTTAAAGACAGTGCCAGTGCCGCTCACCTTTTCGATGAAGAAGGCATTCAGGATTTGCCGAATCCGCTGCTCGCATCCTGGGGGAAACTGGGGCGAGACTATATTCATATGCTTTCCGACATCACCTCTTCGGGGGAAGGTGACGTCGACGCGTTTGCGGACATCAGCCAGGATAGCCTTTTACATAACATCCAGTCGGATATTCTTGATCTGGATAATCGTGCAATAGCGGGAATCACGGCTGAAGAATTTGCCCGCAGCGACAAAAAACGCAAACTGGATCCTGACGATCGCAGCCTGACCATACACATGTGCCATAGCCCGCAGCGTGAAGTGGAAGTACTTCACGATAAACTTCTGGCGTTGCTGCAGGACGATCCTGACCTCACTCCACGCGACATCGTTGTCATGGTCGCGGATATAGACATCTACAGCCCCTTTATCCAGGCGGTATTTGGCAGCGCGACTGGCGAGCGTTATCTCCCTTATGCTGTTTCTGACCGCAGGGCGCGCCAGTCTCATCCTGCTTTGCAGGCTTTTATTAGCTTGCTCTCGTTGCCGGATAGTCGCTTTATTTCTGAAGATGTGCTGGCGTTGTTGGATGTGCCGGTTGTTGCCGCCCGTTTTGATATTAATGAAGAAGGGCTGCGCTATTTGCGCCAGTGGGTTAACGAGTCGGGTGTTCGCTGGGGGATTGACGATGACAACGTTCAGGAGTTTTCTCTTCCACCGACAGGTCAACACACATGGGCGTTTGGCCTGACACGCATGCTTCTGGGCTATGCCATGGAAAGCAGCCAGGGTGAGTGGAAAGACGTTTTGCCCTATGACGAATCGACAGGACTGATTGCGGAACTGGTTGGTCACCTGGCGTCACTTCTGATGCAGCTCAATCGCTGGAAGCGTGAACTGATGCAGCCCCGTCCGCTAGACGCGTGGCAGCCAATATGTCGTGAAATGTTGACTGATTTCTTCCTGCCGGACAGCGACACCGAAGCGGCGATGGCGCTGATCGAGCAGCAGTGGCAGGCGATAATAGATGAAGGGATTTCATCGCATTACGATCAGCCTATCCCACTGTCGCTTCTGCGAGATGAGCTCACACAGCGCCTTGATCAGGAACGTATTAGTCAGCGTTTTCTCGCCGGGCCTGTCAACATTTGTACCTTGATGCCTATGCGTTCGATTCCGTTTAAGGTCGTCTGCTTACTGGGGATGAATGACGGCGTTTATCCACGCGCGCTCGCCCCGTTGGGCTTTGACCTGATGAGCCAGCAGCCGCAGCGTGGCGATCGCAGCCGACGCGATGATGACCGATATCTCTTCCTCGAGGCGTTAATTTCTGCCCAGCAGATGCTTTATATCAGCTACATCGGGCATTCGATTCAGGATAACAGCGAACGTTTTCCATCTGTTCTGGTGCAGGAACTCGTTGATTATATTGGCCAGAGCCACTATTTGCCTGGTGATGAAGCCCTGAATTGCGACAAGAGTGAGCAGAACGTCAAAGCGCACATCACGCATTGTCACAGTCGTATGCCGTTTGATCCGACAAATTACGTAGAAAACGAGCAGCAAAGCTATGCACGCGAATGGCTTCCTGCCGCGAAGAATTCAGGCATAGCACATTCTGATTTTATTCAGGAGCTAGAACCACGCCCTATTGAAACACTGACCTTTGAGCAATTGCAGCGCTTTTGGGCACACCCGGTACGTGCGTTTTTCCAGCAGCGTTTACAGGTGAACTTCCGCTCTGAGGACAGTGAAATCCCTGATGCAGAGCCTTTTACGCTCGATGGATTAAGCCGTTATCAACTGAACCAGCAATTACTGAATGCTCTGGTCGAACAAGAAAATGCACAAATGCTCTTCCGGCGTTATCGCGCTGCGGGGCAGCTTCCTTTTGGCGCATTTGGAGAAATTGTCTGGGACACACAGTGTCAGGAAATGCAGGCCTTGGCCGATCGCGTTATTGAGAGCCGCCAGCCGGGAAAAAGCCTTGAAATTGACCTGAACTGTCATGGTATTCAACTGACAGGGTGGCTTCAGCATGTGCAGTCTGATGGGTTACTACGCTGGCGTCCCGCGATGCTCAGTGTTTCGCAGGGCTTGCAACTCTGGCTCGAACATCTTGTCTACAGTGCGGGCGGTAATGAAGGTGAAAGCCGGTTATATGTGCGTAAAGATGGCGAATGGCGTTTCCCGCCAATGTCCTCAGAACAGGCGTTAGCGTATCTGACGCTGTTTGTTGAGGGATATCGACAGGGCATGAACAAACCTTTGCTGCTGCTCCCAGAAAGTGGCGGCGCATGGATAAAAACCTGTTACGACGCGCAGAATGATGCCATGTTAATGGATGATGCGACTTTGCAAAAAGCGCGCAGCAAGTTTATGCAGGCGTATGAAGGAAACATGATGGTTCGGGGCGAAGGGGATGACGTTTGGTATCAGCGGTTATGGCGAACGCTTGAACCAGAGTACTTCGATGCGATTACGGGTGAGGCCCAACGCTACCTGTTACCGATGTTCAGATTTAATCAGTCCTGACGGCTGTATAAAAATTGCACAGGATAGGGCGTTCAATTATCATGCCCGAGTTGTCACGGACTGATGTAAACAGAAAGAGATGCTGGCGTGTCCAGCACGCAGTTGATTAATGATGTAGCCGTGATGAAGAGGTAGTGAATGCCAGGCAGCACCTTAGTTAAAGCGTTTGTATTGTTTGTCGCCCTTTGGGCACCCGTCACTCAGGCAGACTCCGGTTGGCAACCCGTAAAGGAAACCATCCGTAAAAGCGATAAAGACGCCCGTCAGTATCAGGCGATTACGCTTGATAACGGGATGACTGTGCTGCTGGTGTCTGACCCGCAGGCGGTGAAGTCACTTTCTGCCCTTGTGGTGCCGGTGGGATCGCTGGAAGATCCTGACTCTCATCAGGGCCTTGCGCACTATCTTGAACATATGACGCTGATGGGGTCTAAAAAATACCCGCAGGCGGACAGCCTCTCTGAATTTCTCAAAATGCACGGTGGTAGCCACAACGCCAGCACTGCGCCATACCGTACCGCCTATTATCTTGAAGTCGAAAATGATGCGCTGGAGCCTGCGGTAGACCGTCTGGCGGATGCCATCGCATCACCTTTGCTGGATAAAAAATACGCAGACCGTGAGCGTAATGCGGTCAATGCTGAACTGACGATGGCGCGCACGCGAGACGGTATGCGAATGGCGCAAGTCAGCGCAGAAACCATCAACCCCGCGCACCCAGGCTCGCGTTTTTCCGGCGGCAATCTCGATACGCTGAGCGATAAAGCGGGGAGTCCGGTGCTGGATGCGCTGCACGCGTTCCGAGATACGTACTATTCCGCTAACCTGATGAAAGCCGTGGTATACAGCAACAAACCGCTGCCTGAACTGGCACGTATCGCTGCGCAAACCTATGGCCGGGTGCCGAACAAAAATATCGAACGTCCTGAAATCACGGTTCCCGTTGTTACCGATGAACAAAAAGGGATCGTTATCCATTACGTCCCTGCGCTGCCGCGTAAGGTGCTGCGAGTCGAATTCCGTATTGATAACAATACCGCGCAATTCCGCAGTAAAACGGATGAACTGGTCACCTATCTTATTGGGAACCGGAGTCCGGGTACGCTCTCCGACTGGTTGCAAAACCAAGGCCTGGTAGAAGGTATTCGCGCTGACTCCGACCCGGTCGTGAACGGTAACAGCGGTGTTCTCGCCATTTCGGCGACATTAACTGATAAAGGCCTCGCTCACCGCGACGAAGTTGTTGCCGCCATTTTTAGCTATCTGTCGCTGCTGCGAGAAAAGGGCGTGGATAAACGCTACTTTGACGAACTGGCGCACGTGCTGGATCTCGATTTCCGTTATCCCTCCATCACACGTGACATGGACTACGTTGAATGGCTGGCAGATACCATGCTCCGCGTTCCGGTAGAACATACTCTGGATGCCGTGAATATTGCCGATCGCTATGATGCTGAAGCAATAAAATCGCGCCTGGCGATGATGACCCCGCAAAACGCCCGTATCTGGTATATCAGCCCGAATGAGCCCCATAACAAAATGGCGTATTTTGTTGATGCGCCTTATCAGGTCAATAAAATCAGCCAGCAAACATTTGCTGACTGGCAGAAAAAGTCGAATGACATTGACCTCAAACTGCCTGAACTAAACCCGTACATTCCGGATGATTTCACGCTGATTAAGCCTTCGAAAAAATACCCGCACCCGGAGCTGATTGTTGACGAGCCGACGCTGCGCGTGGTGTACACCCCAAGTCGTTATTTTGCCAGCGAACCCAAAGCAGATGTGAGCGTCATCCTGCGCAATCCGCAGGCTATGGATAGCGCGAAAAATCAGGTGATGTTTGCCCTGAATGACTATCTCGCGGGAATTGCGCTGGATCAGCTCAGTAATCAGGCCGCAGTAGGGGGCATCAGTTTCTCGACGAATGCCAACAATGGTTTGATGGTGAACGCCAATGGCTACACTCAGCGTCTGCCACAGCTTTTCCAGGCGCTGCTGGATGGTTATTTCAGCTACACGCCGACCGAAGAGCAACTGGAGCAGGCCAAATCCTGGTACGCGCAAATGATGGATTCGGCAGAGAAAGGCAAGGCGTTCGAACAAGCAATAATGCCCGTACAGATGCTGTCCCAGATCCCGTATTTCCAGCGCGAAACGCGTCGGGCATTACTGCCGTCTATCACGCTTAAAGAGGTGATGGATTACCGTACCGCGTTGAAGACCCATTCACGCCCAGAGTTTCTGATTGTCGGGAACATGAGCGAAGAACAATCGAAAACGCTCGCGCAAAATGTTCGTAAACAATTGGGTGCTAACGGTAACGAGTGGTGCCGTAATCAGGATGTGCTGGTCGAGAAACAGCAAAATGTCATCTTTGAAAAAGCAGGCAGCAGCACGGACTCTGCGCTGGCCGCTGTTTTCGTCCCGACGGGTTACGATGAGTTTGCCGGTTCCGCGTACAGCGCCGTGTTGGGGCAAATAATACAGCCGTGGTTCTACAGTCAGTTGCGTACTGAAGAGCAGCTTGGCTACGCGGTATTTGCTTTCTCCATGAGTGTGGGCCGTCAGTGGGGCTTGGGCTTCTTGCTGCAAAGCAACGATAAACAGCCTGCGTATCTTTGGCAGCGTTACCAGGCTTTCTTCCCGCAGGCGGAAGATAAACTGCGCAAGATGAAGCCTGAAGAGTTTGCCCAAATCCAGCAGGCGGTTATCGCCCAGATGCAGCAAGCCCCGCAGACGTTAGGCGAAGAAGCCTCACAGCTGAGCAAAGATTTTGACAGGGGCAATCTGACGTTTGATTCGCGTGATAAAATAGTGGCCGAGATAAAATTGCTGACGCCTGAAAAGGTAGCTGATTTCTTCCACCAGGCGGTGGTGAAGCCGCAAGGTATGGCATGCTTATCCCAGGTTTCAGGCAGCCAGAATGGAAAAGCGGATTATGTTAATCCGCAGGGCTGGAAAGTTTGGGAAAGCGTCAGCGCATTACAGAAATCTATGCCCTGGAGCAAAAAAGAATGACCGAAACCGCTGAGTCCCTTGATCCCTTACGTTTGCCGCTACAGGGTGAACGATTGATTGAAGCCTCAGCGGGAACGGGAAAAACGTACACCATTGCCGCCCTCTATCTGCGATTGCTTTTAGGGCTGGGTGGCAATGCCGCTTTTTCACGGCCCCTTGGCGTGGAAGATCTGCTGGTCGTGACGTTTACCGAGGCCGCAACTGCCGAGTTGCGCGGGCGCATACGTTCAAATATTCATGAACTGCGTATCGCCTGTCTGCGCGAGACTACTGACAACCCTCTCTATCTTCGCCTGCTTGAAGAGATCGACGACAAGCAGCAAGCGGCACAGTGGCTGCTGCTGGCCGAGCGGCAAATGGACGAAGCTGCCGTCTTTACCATTCACGGTTTTTGCCAGCGCATGCTGAGTTTGAATGCGTTTGAATCCGGCATGCTCTTTGAGCAACAGCTCATCGAAGATGAATCGGCACTTCGTTACCAGGCCTGCGCTGATTACTGGCGGCGTCATTGCTATCCGTTGCCGCGTGACATTGCCGAAGCGGTGCATGCGTTATGGAAAGGGCCAGAGGATCTTCTGCGCGCTATCGATCGCTATCTTCAAGGTGAAGCGCCCGTCATCAAATCCCCGCCTCGTGCAGAGGAAACGCTTGCTGAGCGGCACGAGGCAATAGTGTCGTTGATTGCCACCCTGAAGCAAAAATGGTGCGATTCGGTGGGGGAAATCGACAGCGTTATTGAAAACTCGGGCATCGATCGACGTAAGTTTAACCGTGGCAATCAGGCGAAATGGATCGAAAAAATCAGCGCCTGGGCGCAGGAAGAGACGCGCGGCTACCAGTTACCCGATGCGCTTGAAAAATTTGCACAGAACTTTCTGGCAGATCGCACAAAAGCCGACGGCATTGTGCCGGAACACCCCCTGTTTGTTGCTATCGAAACCCTGCTTTCGCAGCCGCTTACGCTGAATGATCTGATGATCACGCGCGCCATGGCAGAGATCCGTGAAGCGGTCGCGCGTGAGAAAAATCGTCGCGGAGAACTCGGTTTCGACGATATGCTGAGCCGACTGGATGCAGCACTGAGCAGTGATAACGGTGAGGCGCTTGCTGCTGCGATCCGCACCCGATTCCCGGTGGCGATGATTGATGAATTCCAGGATACCGACCCACAGCAGTATCGTATTTTCCGTCGTATCTGGCGTAAGCAACCGGATACCGCGCTGCTCCTGATTGGCGATCCCAAACAGGCGATTTATGCGTTTCGCGGTGCGGATATTTTCACCTACATGAAGGCGCGTAGTGAGGTCGAAGCGCACTACACCCTCGACACCAACTGGCGTTCGGCGCCGGGTATGGTTGCCAGCGTAAATACGCTTTTTGAGCGGATGGACGCGGCCTTTATGTTTAAGGAAATACCATTCTCTCCCGTTAAGTCCGCACCACAAAATCACGCCCTTCGCTTTGAATATCAGGGAAAAAACCAACCGGCCATGAATTTCTGGCTGATGAATGGCGAAGGCTGTGGCGTCAGCGACTACCAGAACGCGATGGCTCAGCAATGTGCGGCACAGATTCGCGATTGGCTAAGCGCTGGCGTACGTGGCGAGGCGTTACTGTGGAAAGGCGAAAAGGCAAAATCGGTCAGCGCGTCAGACATTACCGTGCTGGTCCGCAGTCGGCAGGAGGCGTCGCTGATTCGTGATGCGCTCACTTCGCTTGATATTCCCTCGGTGTATTTATCCAATCGCGACAGCGTTTTTGAAACCCTTGAGGCGCAGGAGATGCTGTGGCTGCTGCAGGCTGTGTTAACACCTGAGCGCGAGAGTACATTACGTAGCGCGCTGGCAAGCTCCATGTTGGGTCTCAACGCGCGGGACATTGATGCGCTGAATAATGATGAAGCGGCATGGGACGCGGTTGTCGAAGAATTTGTCCATTACCGTGAGCGCTGGCTAAAGCGCGGCGTCATGGCCATGCTGCGTGAACTGATGTCTCAGCGCCACGTCGCGGAAAATATGCTGGCGACATCTGGTGGTGAGCGGCGTCTGACTGACATTTTGCACATCAGCGAACTGTTGCAGGAAGCCGGTTCGCAACTGGAAAGCGAACACGCGCTGGTACGCTGGTTGTCGCAACATATTGCCGATCCAAACAGTAATGCGGCAAGTCAGCAGATGAGACTCGAAAGCGATAAGCATCTGGTGAAAATTGTCACTATCCACAAGTCGAAAGGGCTGGAATATCCGCTGGTTTGCCTGCCATTTATCGCGAATTATCGCGCGCAGGATCAGGCCTTTTATCATGATCGTGAAACGTTTGAAGCGGTTCTCGATCTCAGCCGAGCGGACGCTAGTATTGAGCTCGCGGAGGCTGAACGTCTGGCAGAAGATTTGCGCCTGCTCTACGTAGCGTTAACGCGATCTGTCTGGCATTGCAGCCTTGGCGTTGCGCCGCTTTTCCGCCGTCGTGGTGATAAAACCGGTGAAAGCGATTTTCATCAAAGCGCACTTGGACGCCTGATACAGCAAGGTGAACCAAAGGATGCCGCAGGGCTGAAGCAGTGCCTTGAGGCGCTGTGTGATGAGAATATCGCGCTTCAGATCCCGGGGCCGATTGATTCGACACGCTGGCAGATGCCAGGTCTTTCCGCGCCTGATTTAAGCGCACGGCAAATCACGCGTGGGCTGGTGGATGACTGGCGCGTGACGAGTTATTCCGGGTTGCAGCAGCATGGACAGAATTTTGCGCAAGAATTAATGCCCAAACTCGACGTAGATGCAGCGGGAGTCGGCGAGGTGATTGAGCAACCTGAGCTTACGCCGCATCAATTTCCGCGTGGCGCATCGCCGGGAACATTCCTGCACAGCCTGTTTGAAGAGCTGGATTTTACACAGCCTGTTTCGCCGGAATGGGTGTCTGAGATGCTGCAAAAAGGCGGCTACGATGCGCACTGGCAGCCAGTCCTGACGGAATGGGTCACCTCGATTTTGCAGGCGCCACTCACGGAATCGGGTATTTCTTTGAGCCAGCTCACGGCCAAAGAAAAACAGGTCGAGATGGAATTTTACATTCCTATTGCCGGCCCGTTGACGGCGGGGGCGCTGGATGCGCTTATCCGCGAATATGATCCGCTGTCGAAAGCGTGTCCGGCGCTGAATTTCCGTCAGGTGAGCGGCATGTTAAAAGGCTTTATCGATCTTGTGTTCCGCCATGACGGTCGCTATTACCTGCTGGATTACAAATCCAACTGGCTGGGCGATAACAGCGAGGCGTATACCCAGCAGGCGATGGCCGCGGCGATGCAGTCGCACCGCTATGATTTGCAATATCAGCTTTACACGTTGGCGCTCCATCGATATCTGCGTCATCGCATCCCGAATTACGCCTACGAGCAGCATTTTGGTGGCGTAATTTATCTATTTTTACGGGGTGTTGACGCGAACGATCCGCACTCTGGAATTTTTACAACGCGCCCTGACGTTACGCTGGTGGATAAAATGGACATGCTGTTCGCGGCAAGGACGGAAGAGGTGGCTGAATGACGATGCAAGCGTTACTGCTGGAGGCGGTCGAACAACGTGTTCTGCGCCGACTCGATGCACAGTTTGCCATGATGGTGGCGGGCAACGATCAGCCAGCCGTCATGCTGGCCGCCGCCATTCTCAGTAGAGATGCGGGCGAAGGGCATGTTTGTTTACCGCTCTCGCGTCTGGTGGTTGACGACAAAACACCGGCCCCCTTGCAGGCGTGTTTCGCGCTGGTGGGCGAAGCGGTTAACTGGCAGGACGTCCTGTTGCAATCCCATGGTGTCAGTACCGGCGATCTGCCGACGCCACTCATCCTGTGCGCTGAGCGGCTCTATCTCAATCGCATGTGGCGAAATGAGCTGGCGATTGCCCGCTTCTTCAACGAGTCAAATCAACCGCTGCCTTATGATCCTGCGCAGTTACATCAAACGCTGGACGCTTTATTTGATGATAGTGAGTCGATTAACTGGCAAAAAGTGGCGGCGGCGGTTGCGCTCACGCGGCGTATTTCCGTGATTTCGGGCGGGCCAGGAACGGGTAAAACCACCACGGTGGCAAAATTGCTGGCGGCTCTAATTCAAATGGCGGGTGAACAAAAATGCCGAATTCGTCTGGCCGCGCCGACAGGAAAAGCCGCTGCACGACTGACTGAATCGCTGGGCGGGGCGTTGCAAAAACTCCCGCTTAACGATGCGCAACGCACCTTGTTCCCGAATGAAGCCAGCACGTTGCACCGTTTACTGGGCGCACAGCCGGGCAGCCAGCGTCTGCGTTATCACACGGGCAACCCGCTGCATCTGGATGTGCTGGTGGTGGATGAAGCTTCGATGATCGATCTGACGATGATGTCGCGTCTGATTGACGCCTTGCCGCCCCATGCCAGAGTGATTTTCCTCGGCGATCGCGATCAGCTCGCCTCGGTTGAAGCGGGCGCTGTACTGGGTGATATCTGTCATTATGCCAGCACGGGTTATACGTTACCGCGTGCGCAGGAGTTGTCGGAACTTACAGGATGTTCGATTGAAGGCTCGTCCGATCCGGTGGCGGGCCCGTTACGTGACAGCTTGTGTTTACTGCAAAAAAGCTATCGATTCGGCAGTGATTCCGGTATCGGTCAGCTTGCCGCAGCGGTGAATCGCGGCGATCGAAATGCCATCCGCGCGGTGTTTAACGGTGATTTTCAGGACATAGAAAAAAAACCGCTGCAAACGGGCGAAGAGTATCTGGCGATGCTTGAAGACGCGGTGCAGGGTTATCAGCGTTTTCTGCACTGTGTTTATCAGCAGGAGACGCCGGAGGCGGTTATTGCTGCTTTTGGCGAATATCAACTCCTGTGCGGGCTTCGTGAGGGGCCGTTCGGCGTGACGGGGCTTAACGAACGACTGGAGCAGACGCTATCTCAGAAACGTAAAATCATCCGCCAGCCGCATTCGCGCTGGTATGAAGGGCGGCCTGTGATGATTTCACGCAACGACAGCGCTCTCGGGCTATTCAACGGTGATATTGGTATTGCTCTCGATCGCGGGCAGGGGCTTCGTGTGTGGTTCCAGATGCCAGATGGTAGCGTGAAATCGGTCCAGCCAAGCCGTTTGCCGGAACACGAAACGGCATGGGCGATGACGGTACATAAATCGCAAGGTTCTGAGTTTGATCACGCGGTGTTGATTCTGCCTTTGCAGATGTCGCCAGTCATTACGCGTGAACTGGTTTACACAGCAATCACTCGCGCCCGTAAGCGCCTGTCGCTCTACGCCGATGAACGCGTACTGACGCAGGCCGTTACGACGCGCATTGAGCGGCGCAGTGGGTTAAGTGCCATCTTTGAGTCAGTCTGATTATTGCCCTTTCCTGATGGGAAAGGGCGTTGAGTTCACTGGTTTACCCCAGGTCTGCCATCAGCACTTTTGAACGCCGCTGATAGTTGTACATCTCTTTTTTACTCTCAGGCAGTGAATCAATATCCACTGGCGTAAAGCCGCGTTCCTGGAACCAGTGAATGCTGCGCGTTGTGAGCACAAACAGCTTACTCAACCCAATTTGCCGTGCCTGCGCTGCAACACGTTCGAGCAGAACTTCGCCTCGCGATGAGCTGCGGTAATCGGGATGCACGGCCACGCAGGCCATTTCACCGATTTTTTCTTCCGGGAAAGGATAAAGCGCCGCACAGGCGATAGTCAGATTATCGCGCTGGATGATGGTGAATTTATCAATTTCCATCTCCAGTTGCTCACGGGAGCGGCGAACCAAAATTCCCTGTTGCTCCAGCGGGCGAATCAACTCCAGAATACCGCCAATATCGTTGATGGTGGCGCGGCGGATTTGCTCCGCGCTCTCCATCACGATTTGTGTGCCGATACCGTCGCGGGAGAACAACTCCTGCAACAACGCACCGTCTTCCTGATAGCTGATGAGATGGCTGCGACGTACGCCGCTGCGACAGGCTTTAACCGCACCGCGCAGGAAACGCACAGTCCCGGAGTGATAATCCCCTTCGGCTTCGAGCGTTTCGACGCGCGCCTGGGCTTCGTTAGGGAAGAGTTCAGAAACGATATTTCCTTGTTCATCAAACACGCCCTGCGAGGAGCAGAATCCAATCATCTTTTCGGCTTTGAGTTTAATCGCCAGCTGAGTGGCGACCTCTTCAGAGGTGAGGTTGAAGCTTTCGCCCGTCACGGAAACGGCGACTGGACCCATCAAGACAATCGCGCCACTGTCCAGTTGACGATGAATTGCTTCTTCATCAATACGACGAATACGTCCACTGTGACAATAATCCACACCGTCATCCACGCCCAGCGGCTGTGAGATAATGAAATTGCCGCTGACCACGTTAATATGGGCGCCCTGCAACGGTGTATTGTTGAGGCTCATCGACAGACGTGCGGTAATATCGAGCTGCAAAAGGCCGGCCGCTTGTTTCACCAGTTCCAGCGTTTTGGCGTCCGTCACCCGTGTATGTTTATGGTAAATCGGTTCGTGATGATGAGCCGCCAGGTTGGCGTCGATCTGTGGGCGAGCGCCGTAGACGACGACCAGACGAATGCCCAGGCTGTGCAGCAGGCCGATATCATTGACGATACTGGAAAAGTTTTCATGTTCAATGGCTTCGCCGCCCAGCATGATGACAAACGTTTTTCCCCGGTGGGTATTGATGTAGGGAACGGAATGGCGAAATCCCTGGACCAACTCGGTTCTACGTTCCTTTACCACGGCACAACCCTCAGTGAATGTTTATTCGTATTTTGTGTATTTTTATTCGATTATCGCCGCGTGTGCAAGCCTAAATTCTTAGTGAACCAGAGAATTTATTGAGTGATACGTGCGTTAACGTATGATTGTTTACCCTTTTATTGATGACAGGTTATGCGTCATTCGTTAAAGTTTTCGGTCAATTTGGACGTTTTACTTATTAATTTGATGTATTGCTCGGGAGAGGCATGTCGGGATCCAAAACAGCAATAAGCCGCCGCCGTTTGTTACAAGGGGCCGGGGCGATGTGGTTGCTAAGCGTCAGTCAGGTTGCACTCGCCGCCGCAAGCCATGTTGTGGCGGTGCGCGTCTGGCCGTCTTCGACGTATACCCGCGTGACGGTTGAGTCCAATCAGGTGCTGAAATATAAGCAATTTGCTCTAAGTAACCCGGAACGCGTCGTGGTGGATATCGAAGGGGTGAATCTGAACTCTGTGCTGAAAGGCATGAGCGCGCAGATCCGCGGTGACGATCCTTATATTAAATCTGCCCGCGTTGGCCAGTTTGATCCGCAAACTGTGCGAATGGTGTTCGAGCTGAAACAGAACGTGAAGCCGCAACTGTTTGCACTGGCTCCTGTTGCCGGTTTTAAAGAGCGTCTGGTGATGGATCTCTATCCGGCAAATGCGACGGATATTCAGGATCCACTGCTGGCTCTGCTTGAAGATTACAACAAGGGCGATCTCGACAGCCATGTCCCGCCTGCGCAAAGTGGCCCTCAGCCGGGGAAAGCAGGGCGCGATCGTCCGATCGTGATCATGCTCGATCCTGGTCATGGCGGGGAAGATTCCGGCGCGGTGGGCAAATATCGCACGCGCGAAAAAGATGTGGTTCTGCAAATTGGCCGGCGTCTGAAAGCGCTTATTGATAAAGAAGGCAATATGCGCGCGTATATGACGCGAAATGAAGATGTCTTCATTCCGCTGAAAGTGCGGGTGGCTAAAGCGCAGAAGCAGCGTGCTGACCTGTTTGTCTCCATTCACGCCGATGCCTTTACCAGCCGACAGCCCAGCGGTTCGTCCGTGTTTGCTCTCTCAACGAAAGGGGCGACCAGTACGGCAGCGAGATTATTGGCGGATTCCCAGAATGCCTCGGATCTTATCGGTGGGGTGAGTAAAAGCGGTGACCGTTATGTGGATCACACTCTGTTCGATATGGTGCAATCGCTGACCATTACCGACAGCCTGAAGTTTGGTAAAGCGGTGCTGGGTAAACTTGGGAATGTGAACAAGCTGCACAAGAACAGCGTGGAACAGGCAGGGTTTGCGGTATTGAAAGCCCCGGACATTCCCTCGATTCTCGTCGAAACGGCGTTTATCAGTAACGTAGAAGAGGAGCGAAAGCTCAAGACGGCGAAATTCCAGCAGGAAGTAGCAGAGTCGATTCTGGCAGGGATAAAGGCGTATTTCTCGGACGGCGCAACGTTGGCCAGAAGAGGGTAGATTCTAAAGCCGGGTTTACGCCCGGCGAATCAGCAAATCCCAAACTGCAGATACAAAAAAACACCCAGAAGGGTGTCAATTGTTTAGAAGAATTGGTTGCGGGGGCCAGATTTGAACTGACGACCTTCGGGTTATGAGCCCGACGAGCTACCAGGCTGCTCCACCCCGCGTCCGTCTTTTACTCTTCCATCGAGTAAATCTTCTCACTACTTAATTCTACAGTTTAGTTGGTTGCGGGGGCCAGATTTGAACTGACGACCTTCGGGTTATGAGCCCGACGAGCTACCAGGCTGCTCCACCCCGCGTCCGGTTTTACTCTTCCATCGAGTAAACTAACTAACTGCTTTACTTATTACGGCTTAATTGGTTGCGGGGGCCAGATTTGAACTGACGACCTTCGGGTTATGAGCCCGACGAGCTACCAGGCTGCTCCACCCCGCGTCCGTGGATGCGCACTATACTCGGATGACTTTTTGATGCAACCCTTTTTCAAAGAAAAAGTTAAATTAGTATGTAATTTGAACGACATCGCGCATTCGGGTTATTTAGTGCGCAAAATCTGCCTTAGGGTGCGGTATCACATTTCCTTCGCTCTGGCGGTTTGTTATCTTCATTAAGAAGACATAGGGCAACTTTAAGACGAGATATAATGAAAGGACGTTGGGCGAAGTATCTGATGACGGGCGCAATGGTAGCGATTCTTGCGGCTTGCTCTTCCAAACCGACCGATCGCGGTCAGCAATATAAAGATGGGAAATTCTCTCAGCCTTTCTCTTTAGTTAATCAGCCAGATGCCGTCGGCGCACCGATCAATGCCGGTGACTTTGCCGAGCAGGTAAATCAGATCCGTACCGCATCGCCACGTTTATATGGTTCGCAGAATAGCGTCTATAACGCCGTTCAGGACTGGTTGCGTGCCGGTGGCGATACGCGCACCATGCGTCAGTATGGTATTGATGCCTGGCAGATGGAAGGTGCCGATAACTATGGCAACGTTCAGTTTACCGGTTATTATACGCCGGTCATCCAGGCGCGACACACCCGCCAGGGCGAATTCCAGTATCCTCTTTATCGTATGCCGCCAAAACGCGGGCGTCTCCCATCCCGCGCCGAAATTTATTCTGGTGCGCTCAACGAGACCTATGTGCTGGCCTACAGCAACTCCCTGATGGATAACTTCATTATGGACGTTCAGGGCAGCGGATATATTGATTTTGGTGATGGCTCGCCGCTTAACTTCTTCAGCTACTCCGGTAAAAATGGTCACGCGTATCGTAGCATCGGCAAAGTGCTGATCGACCGCGGCGAAGTAAAGAAAGAAGATATGTCGATGCAGGCGATCCGCGAGTGGGGCGAAAAACACAGCGAAGCCGAAGTGCGTGAGCTGCTGGAGCAGAATCCGTCCTTCGTGTTCTTCAAGCCGCAAAACTATGCCCCTGTGAAAGGCGCAAGCGCTGTACCGTTAATTGGCCGCGCGTCGGTGGCCTCGGATCGCTCAATTATTCCGGCAGGCACCACGCTGCTGGCCGAAGTTCCACAGCTGGACAATAACGGCAAGTTCAGTGGTCAGTATGAGCTACGTCTGATGGTGGCGCTGGACGTGGGCGGTGCGATTAAAGGCCAGCACTTCGATATTTATCAAGGCGTGGGCCCTGATGCGGGTCACCGCGCGGGTTGGTATAACCACTATGGTCGCGTGTGGGTGTTGAAGCCTGCTCCTGGCGCAGGCAGCGTTTTCAGCGGCTGATTGTGGTAATATCGAGCACATAGTTTTCCTCCTTCCCCTTATGGGAGAAGGGCGGGGGTGAGGGCAAGTCCTCACCCTTTTTACATCTGAGGTAATATGTCTGTGGTAATCAGCGATGCCTGGCGTCAACGCTTTGGCGGTACGGCACGTTTATACGGTGAAAAAGCCCTGCAACTGTTTGCGGAGTCGCACGTGTGCGTCGTGGGCATTGGCGGGGTAGGGTCATGGGCGGCCGAAGCACTGGTGCGCACAGGTATTGGCGCAATCACACTGATTGATATGGATGATGTCTGCGTCACCAATACCAATCGTCAGATCCATGCGTTGCGCGATAACGTGGGTCTGGCGAAATCAGAAGTCATGGCCGATCGCATTCGACTGATTAACCCAGAGTGCCGTGTGACGGTCATTGATGATTTCGTGACGGCAGAGAATGTCGCGGAGTATATGAGCGTAGGTTTTAGCTATGTGATTGACGCTATCGACAGTGTCCGTCCAAAAGCGGCCCTGATTGCCTATTGCCGCCGCTATAAGGTCCCTTTGGTGACAACGGGCGGCGCGGGTGGACAGATTGATCCTACGCAGATCCAGGTGACCGATCTGGCGAAAACCATTCAGGATCCTCTGGCTGCCAAACTGCGTGAGAGGCTGAAGAGCGATTTCAACGTGGTGAAAAACAGTAAAGGAAAACTGGGCGTAGACTGCGTGTTCTCGACGGAAGCGCTGGTGTATCCACAGGCTGACGGCTCAGTTTGCGCGATGAAAAGCACTGCGGAAGGGCCAAAACGGATGGATTGCGCCTCAGGATTTGGCGCAGCCACGATGGTGACAGCGACCTTTGGCTTTGTGGCGGTATCGCATGCGCTGAAGAAAATGATCGCGAAAGCAAACCGTCAGGCCTAAGCCTGTCGCGCCGCGTTTTGCACGGCATCGCTTAGCGCGGCAAGCCCCTGACTGCGCGAGGCGCTCAGCTGACCGCGCAGCCCCAGTTCATCAAACAGAGCCAGCGGATCGTTGTTAAGCAGATGCTCCGCACTTTTGCCTTCCACCGCCGTTAACAACACGGCCAACAGACCGCGCACGATGCGCCCCTCGCTATCGCCAAAGAAATGCAGTTTATCTCCGGAGGCTGTGACACCAAGCCAGACGCGGTTTTCACAGCCTGCAATTTCTTTAGCTTGCGCTTTAAGCTCGTCGGAAAGCACCGGAAGCTGTTTACCGAGCATGATTAACTGACGGTATTTATCTTCCCACTGTGTGAGCGGAAGGAACGTTTGTCGTAGCGTCTCTTCCGTAATCACGCTGCCGAAGGGATGTCCGGCTAAAGCTGAACTTGTCATTAATCCACCAGAAGTTGAAGGGCGCGATCGACGGCGGCAACGAGGGCTTCGACGTCATTTTGCGTATTGTAAGGAGCAAAAGAGGCGCGAAGCGTTCCGGGTATGCCGAGCGCGGCGAGAAGCGGCTGGGCGCAATGTTGTCCGGCGCGTAAAGCGATGCCGTAACCCGCGAGCAAAGTCACCATATCGCTGTGATGTACTCCGGCAAAATCAAACGCCAGCAGGCTGGAATCCTGTACGCGGAAAGAGCGAAAGCCAGGGCGTTTTTTCAGTTCTTCCTCAGCGAGCGTTGCCAGTCCGCGACTCCAGTTCTCTGCCTGCACGACGTCGGTTTGCGACAGCCATTCCAGCGCGGCGCTTAAACCAATCACGCCCGCGACGTTTGGCGTACCGGCTTCCAGACGATAGGGTATTTCCTGCGTTTTAAATCCGTCGAAAGTCACCTCGGTGATCATCTTGCCACCGCCCAACCATGGGCTCATTTGCGCCAACAGTTCCGCTTTGCCATACAACGCGCCGATGCCCGTTGGGCCATAGAGTTTGTGCGCGGAGAAGGCGTAGAAGTCGATATCCAGTTTTTGCACGTCAGCCGGAAAATGCACCACGCCCTGTGCGCCGTCGACCATCACGACAACCTTGTTAGCATGTGCAATCTCAATGGCGCGGGCGAGATCCGGGCATCCACCCGTGACGTTAGACATCTGCCCCAGCGCCAGAATACGACTGCGCGGGTTGATGAGGTCAGGCAAGCGGGCGATATCAGGCAATAAATCTGCCCCCAGCGGGAGCTTAACAACACGCGCGCCGGTTTGTTCTGCAACCATGAGCCATGGCACTAGGTTAGCGTGATGCTCTGCTTCGCTGACAATAATCTCATCGCCAGGCTTCAGGCGCGGGCGGGCGTAGCATTGCGCGACTATATTGATGGCTTCAGTGGTGCCGCGCGTCCAGACGATATTTTTACCGCTTTCGGCGTTTAACAACTCAGCCACCTGATCGCGCGCGGCCTCGTAACGTGCGGTCAATCGCTGGGCTTCTGCAAACTGGCTACGATGGACGTTTCCGGCGCTCAGGCTATAAAAATCCTGCGTTGCCTCGATAACGGCCAGGGGCTTTAAAGCCGTGGCGGCACTATCAAGATACACACCGGCATCGGCCAGCGCGGGAAACTGCGCGCGAAAGTGCGCAGGGCTGAAAGCGTTCATAGAATTCCTCATTTCAATCACGGGATCGTCGCGCAAATTTCGCAAGAGGGCAAGGCAGTTGCTCTGTATCGGAATTGTCTGCTTATCCTGGCACTCACTCAGAAGCAGGTTATGCTGAATAATGTTAGGCGAAAGCATAAGCCTGTTACTCATTAAGATTTTAATAGCATGAATTGCTAAAGGAGATAAATCATGAATAAGACTGCCGCAATCATTTCTGCCTGTGTGATGACCTTTGCTCTGAGCGCATGTTCCGGTAATAACTACGTTATGCACACCAATGATGGCCGCACCATCGTGTCAGATGGCAAACCTAAAACCGATAACGAAACCGGAATGATCTCGTATAAAGATGCGAACGGTAACAAGCAGCAGATTAACCGCTCTGATGTGAAAGAGATGGTAGAGCTGGATAAATAAGTCGCTGAATTTTAGCCAAAAAAAAGCACCGCAAATAGGCGGTGCTACATTAATCACTATGGACAGACAGGGTAAATGTACAGGAAGTGAAAAAAGGGTAGCTTTGCTACCATGATCTGAATAGCAGACCAATTGCAAACACAACAACACAACATCACAACCGCAAGCCAAAAGCCCTTCAGAACACGCATTCCAAAAAAAGCTTTTCGTTCCGGCTCAGGAAGTGCCGCCACTATAGGTATTTGCTGGTAGTTCCTCAACGGACAAATTATAATGGCTCAGATAAAAAAAACTAATAGGTTAAACGTTGTTTCCTATATGTTAAATGCCTTTAACATCTAAGCCTGATAACCATGTCGAAGCGATTACCACCCTTAAATGCATTACGTGTTTTTGATGCCGCAGCGCGCCATCTTAGCTTTACGCGTGCGGCCGATGAGCTTTTTGTGACACAGGCCGCAGTAAGTCACCAAATCAAGTCACTTGAGGACTTTTTGGGGCTTAAGCTGTTTCGTCGTCGCAATCGTTCATTGCTTCTGACGGAAGAAGGCCAGAGCTATTTTCAGGATATTAAAGATATTTTTTCCCAGCTAACGGAAGCCACACGTAAACTTCAGGCGCGTAGTGCCAAAGGTGCGCTGACGGTCAGTTTATTGCCCAGTTTTGCTATTCATTGGCTGGTGCCAAGACTCTCAAGCTTTAACTCAGCTTATCCGGAAATTGATGTCAGAATCCAGGCAGTAGACCGTCAGGAAGATAAACTCGCGGACGACGTTGATGTGGCGATCTTTTACGGTCGCGGCAATTGGCCGGGCCTGCGCGTCGAAAAATTATACGCAGAATATCTGCTGCCGGTCTGTTCACCTTTGCTGCTTACAGGCGACAAGGCGTTGAAAACACCTGCTGATTTAGCGCAACATACGCTTTTGCATGATGCTTCTCGCCGCGATTGGCAAACTTATACCCGCCAGTTGGGTCTAAACCATATTAATGTGCAGCATGGCCCCATCTTTAGTCACAGCGCGATGGTGTTACAGGCTGCCATACACGGACAGGGCGTCGCGTTGGCGAACAACGTGATGGCTCAGTCCGAAATTGAGGCAGGCCGCCTGGTCTGCCCGTTTAATGATGTTCTGGTCAGCAAGAATGCTTTTTATCTGGTTTGTCATGACAGTCAGGCAGAACTGGGTAAAATAGCCGCCTTCCGGCAGTGGATACTGTTGAAGGCGGCACACGAACAAGAAAAATTCCGCTTTCGTTATGAGTAATCACTTCTTTTGTGTTCCGGGCACGCATAACTTTAGGACAGAGACATGACCAGCCGTTTCATGCTGATTTTTGCCGCAGTCAGTGGCTTTATTTTTGTCGCACTGGGCGCTTTTGGTGCGCATGTATTGAGCAAATCCTTAGGGGTTGTGGAGATGGGCTGGATTCAAACCGGCCTTGAATATCAAGCGTTTCACACGCTGGCCATCTTTGGGCTTGCTGTGGCAATGCAGCGTCGCATCAGCATTTGGTTTTACTGGAGCAGTGTCTTTATGGCGCTCGGAACCGTGCTCTTTAGCGGCAGTTTGTACTGCCTCGCACTTTCGCATTTACGCCTCTGGGCGTTTGTTACACCGGTCGGGGGCTTTAGCTTCCTGGCGGGTTGGGTATTAATGTTTATCGGAGCTATCCGTCTGAAACGCAAGGGCGTTGGTCATGAATAAGGTTGTTTTATATTGTCGCCCGGGGTTTGAGAAAGAGTGCGCCGCGGAAATCACTGATAAAGCGGCGCGCCGTGAGGTGTTCGGCTTTGCACGCGTGAAAGAGAACGCGGGTTATGTGGTCTTCGAGTGCTATCAGCCGGATGACGCCGACAAGCTGGTACGTGAATTACCGTTCAGCTCATTAATTTTTGCCCGTCAGATGTTTGTTGCGGGTGAACTGTTGCGCGATCTGCCACCAGAAGATCGTATTTCGCCTATCTCCGGAATGCTGCAAGGTGTTGTAGAGAAGGGCGGCGATCTGCGCGTTGAAGTGGCTGATACCAACGAAAGCAAAGAGCTGATGAAGTTCTGCCGCAAATTGACCGTGCCGCTTCGCGCGGCATTGCGTGAAGTGGGCGTGCTGACTAACTACGAGACGCCTAAGCGCCCTGTGGTTCATGTCTTCTTTATTGCGCCAGGTTGTTGTTATACGGGCTATTCCTACACAACAAACAATTCACCGTTTTATATGGGTATCCCGCGTCTGAGATTCCCTTCAGATGCGCCGAGCCGTTCCACGTTGAAACTGGAAGAGGCGTTCCACGTTTTCATTCCTGCCGACGAGTGGGATGAACGCCTGGCTAACGGGATGCACGCGGTCGATCTGGGGGCTTGTCCTGGCGGTTGGACCTATCAGCTGGTGAAACGCAACATGTGGGTGGCTTCGGTAGATAACGGTCCGATGGCGCAAAGCCTGATGGATACCGGGCAGGTCACCTGGCTGCGTGAAGACGGCTTCCGCTATCGTCCGACCCGCAACAACATCACCTGGATGGTGTGCGATATGGTTGAGAAGCCGGCAAAAGTGGCGGCGCTGATGGCGACCTGGCTGGTTAACGGCTGGTGCCGTGAGACGATTTTTAACCTCAAGTTGCCGATGAAAAAGCGCTACGAAGAGGTGTCTCAAAACCTGGCGTACATTCAGGAACAGCTGAATGCCCAGGGGATTAACGCTGAGATTCAGGCGCGCCAGCTCTATCATGACCGTGAAGAAGTGACCGTGCATGTCCGTCGCTGGTGGGCGGCTGTGGGTGGTCGTCGCGACGAGCGATAATGCCTATGCCCTTCATTCTTTACGGATGAAGGGCAATTATTTTACTAACCTCAACTGCTGCAAATTCCCGTCTAGCTGTAAATCAATCTGTAATCTCGCCACATCCCGGCAAATAAACGCCATCTCTTTATGCGCTTCCAGCTTCTTGCGCCACTTTTCAAGTACATCATCAAGATGCGCGTAAATCCCTTCGAGATCCTGAAAATCGGCCAGCAACTGTGCGGCACTTTTGGGACCAATGCCCGCGACGCCCGGGACTTTTGAACTGCTGATGCCGGCAAGTCCCCAGTAGTCAGGAAGTTGCTGAGGTGATACGCCAAACTCGCTGGCGATAAACGGCGCATCAAGCCAGCGTTTTTGGAAATAATCACGAATGCGGATAGTGGGGGAAAGCAGCTGGCAATAGCCTTTGTCGGTCGAAATAATCGTCGCCTGATGGCCTGCACCCGCCACTTTTATCGCCAGCGTGGCTGCCAGATCGTCAGCCTCATTGCCTTGCGCACCCCAGCAGGGAACGCCGCGGTGTTCGAACGCTGCACGGATGGTAGGCATCTCAGCATGCAGGTCATCAGGCATGGGGGCACGTCCGGCTTTATAGTCCGGTAAAAGCTGATGACGCCAGCCGGTATTGCGGGCTTCGTCATCGAAGACGGCAACCACATGGGTCGGCTGGCTGTGGCGAATAAGCTGTTCCAGCGCGTTCAGACAAGTGTCCTTGCAGGGCGTGCCTTGCACCGCATGAATGCGGCGGATTAGATTTAACGCATCAACAATCAGCAAATGAACGGCCACAGACATTCTCCCTTTTATCCAGTCGATTAAGGGTAACACTGCGAAGAGAAGGAAACTATGAAAGGCGGAGATAACGGGAAGGTGCCTCGCAGAACGAGGCACTTTTTTACTTAATCGCAGGTTACGATTTTCATCGCCAGACCGCCGCGAGAGGTTTCGCGGTATTTGGCATTCATATCTTTGCCCGTTTCATACATCGTTTCGATAACTTTATCGAGACAGACGCGCGGCTCGCTGGTGCGGCGCAGCGCCATACGTGCAGCATTGACCGCTTTAACGGAGGCTATCGCATTACGCTCAATGCAAGGTACCTGAACTTGTCCAGCGACCGGATCGCAGGTCAGCCCAAGGTTGTGCTCCATACCAATTTCAGCCGCGATGCAAACCTGCGTCGGGCTACCGCCCAACAGCTCGGCAAGACCCGCCGCCGCCATGGAGCAGGCAACGCCGACTTCGCCCTGACAGCCTACTTCAGCGCCAGAAATGGACGCGTTCATCTTGTAAAGTGAGCCAATCGCGCTGGTCACCAGCATGTAGCGAGCCAGTGAGTTGGCGTTAACTTCACGGATAAATTTATCGTAATAAGCCAGAACCGCCGGAACGATACCGCACGCGCCGTTAGTCGGTGCAGTTACCACGCGGCCACCTGCGGCGTTTTCTTCGTTTACCGCCAGCGCGAACATGTTGATCCAGTCAACAACGGCCATCGGGTCGGTCGTGGTTTTGTCGGTGCTGACCAACATACGGCGCAGCGCAGCGGCACGACGTGGAACACGCAGTTTGCCCGGCAAAACGCCTTCGGTAGTAATGCCGCGTTCAATACCGCCACGCATCACATCCCAGACGTTATTGAAGTGCTGCTCGAGCTCTTCTTTGCTGTGCAGCGCCAGTTCGTTTTTCATCATCAGGCCGGAGAGCGACAGGCCCGTTTCCTGGCAGTGACGCTGCAAATCCGCCGCATTTTTGTACGGATAAGGCACGGCAACGGATGAATCATTTGACTGACCAAAGTGATCTTCGTCGACGATAAAACCGCCGCCGATGGAATAGTAAGTCTGGCTGTAAATAGCCTTTTCGCCTGCCAGCGCGGTGATTCGCATACCGTTCTCGTGCAGGGAGAGGTTGTCGGCATGGAAATTCATGCACTTATCAACCGGGAACTCCACTTCATGATCACCGTTTGCCAGAAGCAGGCGGCCATGGGTGTTAACGTCCTGGATAAAACCAGGGATGGCATCAATGTCGACACTGTCCGGCAGGTTACCCGCCAGACCCATAATGATGGCGATGTCGGTATGGTGGCCTTTACCCGTCAGGGAAAGGGAACCATATACATCAACCACCACGCGCGTGACGTCGTGCAGAATGCCGCGTGCAATCAAGTCATCCGTGAATTGTTTACCGGCTTTCATCGGCCCGACAGTATGAGAGCTGGAAGGACCAATACCGATTTTAAAGATATCGAATACGCTAATCATGATGCGTCCATTGCTTTCAGTCAGAGGAAGAGTGCGCCGTCCAAAGACGGCGCGGGAGGTATTAGCTGAACAGCGAGAAGAAGATAGCGGAGATAGCAATCAGACCCATAATCACAACGAATACGTTGCTGACGTGGCCGCTATACTTACGCATCGCCGGAACTTTCTGAATCGCATACATCGGCATCAGGAACAGAATCATCGCAATGATTGGGCCGCCCAGGGTTTCGATCATGCCGAGAATGCTCGGGTTCATGGTCGCTACCGCCCAGGTGGTCAACAGCATGAACAATGCAGTGATTTTGTTCAGTTTGTTGATTTCAATGCTTTTTCCTTTACCACGCAGTGATTTAATCACCATACCGTTGAAGCCTTCACGTGCGCCGAGGTAGTGGCCCAGGAAGGATTTGGTGATAGCGATAATCGCGATGATTGGCGCCATCCAGGCAATCAGCGGTGCGTTAAAGTGGTTAGCCAGGTAAGACAGAATTGAAATGTTCTGTGCTTTTGCTGCTGCCAGATCCGCTGGGGACAGGCTCAATACACAGCTGAAGACGAAGAACATAACGGTAATGACCATCATGACGTGAGCGCGTGCCAGGATGCTGGAGCATTTCTTCTCTGCGCCCTGACCGTATTCTTCACGTTTCGCGACGGCGAAAGAAGAGATGATCGGGGAGTGGTTGAAGGAGAAGACCATGACCGGGATAGCCAGCCATAGGGTCATCCACAAACCGTTACCGGTGGCTGATGCACTGCTGAATGAGAGGGTTTCCAGCGCTGCGCTGTTCCACTGTGGGATCAGATAGCATGCCAGCACCATCAGGGCAATCACGAACGGGAACACCAGAATACTCATCGCTTTCACGATCATCTGCTCGCCGAAACGAACGATAGTCATCATGCCCACGATCAAAATCAGAGACAGAATGGCACGCGGTGGTGGCGTCATGTGCAGCTGGTGCGTCATGAAGCTTTCCACGGTGTTGGTGATTGCCACGCTGTAAACCAGCAGAATCGGGTAGATAGCGAAGAAGTAAAGCAGGGTAATCAGTTTACCTGCGCCAATACCAAAGTGTTCTTCAACAACTTCAGTGATGTCTTCGCCTGGGTTTTTGCCGGACAGAACAAAACGGGTGAGGCCGCGGTGTGCAAAGTAAGTCATCGGGAAGGCAATGATTGCCATGATGATCAGCGGAATCAGACCGCCAACGCCTGCGTTAATTGGCAGGAAAAGAACGCCAGCACCGATTGCTGTACCGTACAGGCCCAGCATCCACATGGTGTCCGTTTTGCGCCATCCACTTCTGGATTCTGTTGAAGCAATGGTGCTGGTTTGAGTGGTTTCCATCTATTTCTCCTGGAGGAAGCAATTTGTCAGGTTTCTGGTCAAATCCATTAAAAAAACGCCTGACGGTAATATGAAATTCGTTTAGTGACGGTTTTTTTATAATTTTTCCCCGTAACTATTTGCGGGCGGAAAGATACATTTAAGTAATGAATGTATCAGTGATCCTGATCCCAAATGCAATAATCCACTTATGATGTGGGCATTATTAGACCAAAAAACTGTAATTAAAACGTCAAAGCGGATTTACGGGCGCGAAGGCTACCATTAACGACATATGGCAGGATAGCTTAGTGCTTCATATGCGCGTGATTGGCTGTAAACATTGGCTTTTTTAGTTTTATCTGGCGGGTAATTTAGATTAAGGCTGATAAATGACGGTTTGAAAATGCAGGTAATCGTTTGCGTGTCAGTCTAAAATGTAAATCAGATAAGTAATACCTATGATTAGTCAGGTGAAATTAAAAAGCCGGGTGAAAACCCGGCTTGAAATAGTGCAGTAGATTATGCGGCTACGCGCAAATTTCGTAGCAAGGGATATAGGCAGAGCCGGGGAGCTTCATACGATGCTGCGCGACGAAGCCTTGTAGCAGATCGTCCATGCGACGCATCATCTCGCTATCGCCGTGGATTTTGTACGGACCAAACTCTTCAATGGCGCGAATGCCTACCTCTTTGACGTTGCCCGCCACGATGCCGGAGAACGCACGACGCAGGTCTGCCGCCAGTACTTCAACCGGCTGATCCGGATACAGTTTGAGATTGGCCATGTTTTCATGGGATGGCTCAAACGGCATTTGCAGATCCGGTGGAATACGAATCGACCAGTTAAAGCTATAGGCATCGCCCGTGTCGCGGCGGTTTTCCTTCACCAGCGGCATTGCTTTCTTCATCTGACGCGCCACTTCTGCCGCATCGTCAACAATAATGCGGTAATGGCTTCGTGCCGCTTCGCCGAGCGTATGGACAATAAATTCATCCAGGACGCGGAAATAGTCCGCGCTCTCTTTAGGGCCGGTCAGGATCAGCGGAAGAACCTGGTTTTTGTTGGCCGGATTCATCAGGATACCCAGCAGGTAAAGCAGTTCTTCTGCGGTACCCACGCCGCCCGGGAAAATGATTATCCCGTGCGCGATACGCACGAACGCCTCAAGACGTTTTTCGATATCCGGCATGATAATCAGTTCATTAACCAGCGGATTCGGCGGTTCAGCGGCAATAATAGACGGCTCGGTCATACCAATAAATCGGCCTTCTTTATAACGCTGCTGCGCGTGGCCAACTGCCGCGCCTTTCATTGGGGCTTCCATTGCGCCTGGACCGCAGCCGGTACAAATATTCAGTTCGCGCAGCCCCAGCTGTGTGCCAACACGGCGGGCGTACAGATATTCTGTTTCATTGATGGAGTGCCCGCCCCAGCAGACGACCATGTTTGGCGCTTCGCCCACGTGCAGAGCACGGGCGTTACGCAGAATGGAGAACACGAGGTTAGTCATGTGGACCGAGCTTTCCAGATTCAGATGCTGGAAGCGACCGGCGTTGTGAATTTGTCCGTTAACAAACAGGATATCGCGCAAGACGGCGAACAGGTTGGCCTGCAATGAGCGAATGATTCGCCCGTCGACAAAGGCATCTTCCGGTGGGTTAATCACTTCAAGCTTTACGCCACGTTCGCGGCGTAACACGTTGATATCAAAACTTTCAAAACGAGACAGCAGCTCTTTGCTGTTATCTGTCAGACTTCCGGAGTTCAGAACGGCAAGTGAACAGTTGCGAAACAGTTGATACAGGTCACTGCTGGCCGTGCGTTTAAGCATGTCCACTTCCAGCTGCGACAACATATCCATTGAGCCAAGCGGGCTAATATGTGTAATCAAGTGAGCTCCTTATGGGACGAAGATCTTCTTTCCCTGTTGATTACAATAGCCCTGGCTTATGACGTTTCACAACCTCAAGCGCGGAATGAAGCGCGCAAATCGTGAAAAAAATTACTGACGGACCAAACGTCCAATCGCGGGCGCAAATTCGGTATTGGTGCGCCACGGGTTAATATCCAGGCCGCCGCGACGGGTATAACGCGCATAGACGCTCAGTTTTTCCGGCTGGCAGAAGCGCTGAATATCATTAAAGATACGCTCCACGCACTGCTCGTGGAATTCGTTGTGATGGCGGAACGACACCAGATAGCGCAGCAGTTTTTCCCGGTCAATTTTCGGGCCACGATACTGAATCTGCACCGAGCCCCAGTCTGGCTGATGGGTGATCAGACAGTTCGATTTCAGTAAATGGCTGACCAGCGTCTCTTCCACCACTTTGCTGTCGGTGGCGTTTTCGAGATAGTCAGTGCTGAATTCGTAGTTATCGATCTCAATATCCTGATCGTCAATGCAGGTACCATGGAAGTGGGCGATGGGCTGTCCTTCCAGCTCATGCAGACGATACAGCGCCACAGTCACGTTGCCCTGCGCACAGGCGCCGAGATCGCGCTCCAGCGTACGTTGCACATCATCCCAGGAATCAAATCGTGTCTGATTAAAGCTGTTCAGGTAAAGCTTGAAGCTTTTGGATTCCACCAGATTCACGCTGGCGTAATCCAACTCAACGTGACCAACGGCCACCTGCGGCAAACCGCGCGCATTCAGCCAGGAGAGTTCATAAAGCGTCCAGATATCGCCGCCGACAAAAGGCAGCGCGTCGGCGCGTAGCCCGAGCGGATCGCGATTAAGACTGCGCGGAACGCCTTGCAGCAGGCTAGCGTCATAGGTGTCGCGGTAATCGGTCGTTTTACCCAGCGTTAAACCCGTTAACGCCTGATGATTTTCGTAAGACATGTTTCGTTGCCACTTTGCAGGTACACTATAAACCCAAGTTTATCCTGTCTGACGTGAAGAGAGAAATCGGTGGATATTGAGACTGCAAATGCCCTGACGGCATTCACTGCACGCTATTGCGACACATGGCATGAAATGAATGGAACGTGGCCGCAAAGTGAAGAGTTATATGGGGTGCCGTCGCCATGCATTATCACCACGATGGACGATAAAATTCTCTGGCAGCCCCAGCCGTTCTCACTTGAGCAGACTGTAAATGCAGTTGAGCGTGCAATGGACATCGTGGTACAACCAGCGGTTCATGCGTTTTACACCACACAGTTTGCCGGGGATATGCAGGCTCGTTTCGCCAATGAAACGATGACGCTGCTCCAGACCTGGAGCGAAAATGATTTTCAGCGGGTTCAGGAGAATCTTATTGGGCATCTGGTGACGCAAAAACGCCTGAAACTTGCCCCGACGCTCTTTATCGCCACGCTGGACAGCGAACTGGATGTGATAGCTGTCTGTAATCTGAATGGCGAAGTCATTAAAGAGACGCTCGGTACCCGCAAACGCGATGTTCTCGCGCCCTCGCTTGCGGATTTCCTCAATCAACTCGAGCCGGTTTTGTAATCCAACGCCGTAAGTCTTTTGTGAGAGATCTCTTACACGGGTTGTAAGAGATCGCCGTTACACGTCGCTTTGATTTCGTAAGTCTCCTCATTAAATTTGTTTACTTTCAATGGATTGACCTGATTTTTAAGCACTTTTACTGTGAGTGACCTTGCTGTGAGCCTCTTCGGATGGGTTGTAAGACGAAGCGGAATGGGTAATCCTATACAGGTCGACAGGATGCCGACACGAGAAACGAACATCAGGATGATGACGTTTTTCACCGAGGATACGTCAGGATGGCGCTGCAGGAAGGCTTCAGGATGAAGCAAAAAGGATCACGCAGGACGCGTAAGGGACACCTCCAGGAAGGAGAAAGAGAACCGGTCAGGATGCCCGGTGGGTCAGGAAGATCAGGACGTTTCAGGATGAAACATTCACATCAGGATGATGTGAGCAGGATGCGCGGTTTACGGACGACCAGGCCCTCGGGCCGCAGGAAAAGTTGTCACGGACGAGCAGGGAGCACAAATTGTAGCTGGAATGCTGCGAAACGAACCGGGAGCACTGTTTATACAGTGCTCCCTTTTTTTGTTTCTGCGTCACGCAATGCTATGCTGCGCGCCGTTCAGTTTTTCAGTTGAGGTATTTATGACGCATCACGACAGCGTTCGTGCTCAGTTGCACGCTATCGAATCCCTTTTGCGCCACCACCAGCTGTGGCAGGAAATGGCACCGCAGGCAGAGGCTTTCGAAAGCACGCAGCCATTTTGCCTGGATACGCTCGAGCCTTTCGAGTGGCTACAATGGGTGCTGATTCCCCGCCTGCACGCCTTGCTGGATGGCGGTCACCCCCTTCCACATGATTTTGCCGTTAGCCCCTATTATGAAATGGCGCTCGATACATCCCATCCGCAACGGGAAGGGGTGTTGATTGAGCTGCAGCGTCTGGACAAACTCTTTGCCGGAAATAACGTATGACCATTGAGATCCTGTATCAGGATGAATGGATCGTCGCCGTTAACAAGCCGTCGGGCTGGCTGGTTCACCGTAGCTGGCTGGATCGCGATGAAAAAGTCGTAGTGATGCAAACCGTGCGCGACCAGATTGGTCAGCACGTTTTTACCGTACACCGCCTCGATAGACCCACGTCCGGCGTTTTGCTGATGGGCCTTTCCAGCGAAGCCGGACGTTTGCTGTCCCAGCAGTTCGAGCAGCATCAAATTCAAAAGCGCTATCACGCTATCGTGCGTGGCTGGCTGATGGATGAAGCCACGCTCGATTATCCGCTGGTTGAAGAGCTGGATAAAATCGCTGACAAATTTGCCCGCGAAAACAAGGATCCACAGCCAGCAGTGACGGATTACCGTGGTCTTGCCACCGTTGAAATGCCCGTGGCAACAGGGAAATTCCCAACGACACGCTATGGTCTGGTAGAGCTGGAACCCAAAACTGGACGTAAGCACCAGCTTCGTCGCCATCTTTCTCACCTGCGTCATCCGATTATTGGTGACAGCAAACACGGCGATTTGCGCCAGAACCGCAGTGCGGCCGAGCACTTTGGTTGTGACCGATTAATGCTACATGCCAGCCAGCTCAGCCTGACGCACCCTTTTACCGGCGAACCGCTGGTGATTCGTGCGGGTCTGGACGATGTGTGGATGCAGGCGTTATCGCAGTTTGGCTGGCTGGGACAACTCCCCGAAAATGAAAGGGTTGAGTTTGTCGCCAGCAACGTTCAGGATGAACAGCAAGAGCAATAATCGAGGGCGTTAAGCATGGCTGAAGTCGGAATTTTTGTCGGCACGATGTATGGCAACTCGCTACTGGTGGCCGAAGAAGCCGAGGCGATCCTGGCCGGGATGGGCCATAAAGCGACGGTCTATGAAGATCCGGATCTGGCCGACTGGGAAAAGTACAAAAATCAGTATGTGCTGGTCGTGACCTCTACAACCGGACAGGGCGATCTCCCCGACAGCATCGTTCCGCTTTTCCAGGGCATCAAACATAAGCTGGGTTATCAGCCTGATGTTCACTACGGCATTATCGCTCTGGGTGACAGCAGTTATAGCCATTTCTGCGGCGGCGGTAAGCAGTTTGATGCGCTACTGCAGGAGCAAAGCGCTCAACGCGTTGGCGATATGCTGATGATTGATGCGAGCGAACATCCTGAGCCTGAAAGTGAATCAAACCCCTGGGTCGAAAACTGGGGCACGTTACTCAAATAATCTTTCGCCCTCCCGTCTGCGGAGGGCGTTATCTCCGCGTCAAGCGACCTGATTCACACTCTTCTATTTCCTTGTCTCTCTTTATTCCTGTCTCTGCGTTTTCGTGAAGTCCCTTCCATTGCGTTGTGCTTATGCCTCAAACAACCTCAAACACGGCCGTCAATGTTGTGTCGTTGCACGGTGAGAGGGGCGAGAGTCCTTACATATACTTTCCTCGTCAGTTACCAAAAAGGCAGTTAGACACAATAAAACGGCACAAAGCCGTACCAAAACTGCAAACACTAACCTCTCATTCTGATTACCCTACAGGTTGTGCCGTACAGAATGAACCTGGCGAAAGCTACGATTCAGGAGTGCAACAATGAGTACATTAAGCCACGCGGCGAGCAGCGCTGAGAAGCGCACTAATGCTCGCTACTGGATAGTGGTGATGCTGTTTATCGTCACGTCCTTCAACTATGGCGACCGCGCCACGCTGTCCATTGCCGGTTCCGAAATGGCAAAAGACATTGGTCTTGATGCAGTCGGTATGGGATATGTCTTCTCTGCATTTTCTTGGGCCTACGTGATTGGCCAAATCCCCGGCGGCTGGTTGCTTGACCGCTTTGGCTCAAAACGCGTCTATTTCTGGTCCATCTTTATCTGGTCGCTGTTTACGCTGTTGCAAGGTTTTGTCGATGTCTTCAACGGTTTCGGCATCATCGTTGCGCTCTTCACCTTACGTTTTCTGGTGGGGCTGGCCGAAGCGCCATCATTTCCGGGCAATAGCCGTATTGTCGCCGCCTGGTTCCCTGCTCAAGAAAGGGGCACGGCAGTCGCGATTTTTAACTCCGCACAGTATTTCGCCACGGTGATCTTCGCGCCGATCATGGGCTGGCTAACGCATGAAGTAGGCTGGTCACATGTGTTCTTCTTTATGGGCGGCCTTGGGATCATTATCAGCTTTGTCTGGCTTAAAGTTATCCATGAACCCAATCAACATCCGGGCGTGAACAAGAAAGAACTTGAGTACATTGCCGAAGGTGGTGCGCTGATCAACATGGATCAGAAAAGCACCAAAGAAAAAGTACCGTTCAGCCAAAAATGGGGTCAGATCAAACAGCTTATCGGCTCGCGTATGATGATCGGCATCTACCTCGGTCAATACTGCATCAACGCTTTGACTTACTTCTTTATTACCTGGTTCCCGGTGTATCTGGTGCAGGCACGCGGTATGTCGATTCTGAAAGCGGGCTTTATCGCCTCTGTCCCTGCGGTGTGCGGCTTTATCGGCGGCGTGTTGGGCGGGGTGATTTCAGACTGGCTGATGCGGCGTACCGGATCGCTCAACATCGCGCGTAAAACGCCGATCGTGTTGGGGATGCTGCTCTCCATGTCGATGGTGTTCTGTAACTATGTCAACGTGGAGTGGATGATCGTCGGCTTTATGGCGCTGGCGTTCTTCGGCAAAGGCATTGGCGCATTGGGATGGGCGGTCATGGCGGATACGGCACCGAAAGAGATCAGCGGTCTCAGCGGCGGTCTGTTCAACATGTTCGGCAACATCTCTGGCATCGTCACGCCGATTGCGATTGGCTATATCGTCGGCACCACCGGATCGTTTAATGGGGCGCTCATCTATGTTGGCGTTCACGCCCTGGTCGCGGTCTTGAGCTATCTGGTGCTGGTGGGCGATATCAAACGTGTGGAATTGAAACCTGTTGTGGGGCGCACATGATGAATACGCAATCCAGCCCAGTGATTACCGATATGCAGGTCATTCCGGTGGCCGGCTACGACAGTATGCTGCTCAATATTGGCGGCGCGCATAACGCGTATTTCACGCGCAATATCGTGGTTCTCACCGACAGCGCCGGGAACACCGGCGTAGGGGAGGCACCAGGCGGCGAAGTGATTCTCCAGACGCTGCTTGATGCCATTCCGATGGTCATCGGTCGGGAAATTGCCCGACTGAACCACGTGGTGCAGCAAGTGCATAAAGGCAATCAGGCTGCCGATTTCGATACGTTCGGCAAAGGTGCCTGGACGTTTGAACTGCGCGTGAACGCTGTCGCCGCGCTTGAGGCGGCGCTACTGGATCTCCTCGGAAAAACGCTGAACGTCCCGGTGTGTGAACTGCTCGGCCCGGGCAAACAGCGCGATGCGGTGACGGTGCTGGGATATCTCTTTTACGTGGGCGATCGGACTAAAACCGATCTTCCGTATCTGGAAAACACCGCAGGCAATCATGACTGGTACCACTTGCGTCACCAGGAGGCACTGACCCGAGAGGCGGTGGTTCGTCTGGCAGAAGCCGCACAGGATCGCTATGGGTTTAAAGACTTCAAACTGAAGGGCGGCGTACTGCCGGGTGAACAGGAAATTGAGGCCGCCCGCGCACTCAAAAAACGTTTCCCGGATGCGCGTATTACCGTCGATCCCAACGGGGCGTGGCTGTTGGATGAAGCCATTTCCCTGTGCAAAGGGCTGAACGACGTGCTGACCTACGCGGAAGATCCTTGTGGCGCGGAACAGGGCTTTTCAGGGCGCGAAGTGATGGCGGAATTCCGTCGCGCAACAGGATTGCCGGTGGCGACCAATATGATCGCCACCAACTGGCGCGAAATGGGTCACGCGGTCATGCTGAATGCAGTCGATATTCCGCTGGCCGATCCGCACTTCTGGACGCTTTCAGGCGCAGTGCGTGTCGCGCAACTCTGCGACGACTGGGGCCTGACCTGGGGTTGCCACTCCAACAATCATTTCGATATCTCACTGGCGATGTTCACGCACGTTGGAGCCGCTGCGCCGGGTACGCCGACGGCCATCGACACCCACTGGATTTGGCAGGAGGGCGACGCGCGCCTGACCAAAAATCCCCTTGAGATTAAAAACGGCAAAATCGCCGTACCGGATGCACCGGGATTAGGCGTCGAACTGGATTGGGATCAAATCCACAAGGCACATGCGCTGTACAAGACGCTGCCAGGCGGGGCGCGTAATGACGCCGGCCCGATGCAGTATCTCGTTCCCGGCTGGACATTTGACCGCAAACGCCCGGCGTTCGGTCGCCACTAATTAAAAGGATGGAATGATGAGCACTTTCTCTACCCCTGTTGTGACGTCAATGCAGATTGTCCCGGTGGCGGGCCACGACAGCATGCTGATGAATTTGAGCGGCGCGCATGCCCCGTTCTTTACCCGCAACATCGTCATCATCAAAGACAACTCAGGCCATACCGGCGTGGGTGAAATTCCGGGCGGCGAGAAGATCCGCAAAACGCTGGAAGACGCGATTCCATTAGTGGTGGGTAAAACGCTTGGCGAATACAAAAACGTCTTAAACGTGGTACGTAACACCTTTGCCGATCGCGATGCGGGCGGTCGAGGGCTACAAACGTTTGACCTGCGCACCACTATTCATGTGGTGACGGGGATCGAAGCCGCGATGCTGGATCTGCTGGGGCAGCATCTCGGCGTTAACGTCGCCTCATTGCTGGGCGAAGGCCAGCAGCGGAGCGAAGTCGAAATGCTCGGCTATCTGTTCTTCGTGGGCGATCGCACACTGACGCCGCTGGAATACCAAAGCCAGCCGGACGAAAAATGCGACTGGTATCGTCTGCGTCACGACGAAGCCATGACGCCGGATGCGGTGGTACGACTGGCTGAAGCCGCCTACGAAAAATATGGCTTTAACGATTTCAAACTGAAAGGCGGCGTTCTGGCGGGGGAGGAAGAGGCTGAGTCGATTGAAGCCCTGGCGAAGCGCTTCCCGCAGGCGCGCGTCACGCTCGATCCCAACGGTGCCTGGTCGCTCAATGAGGCCATCAGCATTGGTAAGCGGCTGAAAGGCGTGCTGGCCTACGCCGAAGATCCGTGTGGCGCTGAGCAAGGTTTTTCCGGTCGCGAAGTGATGGCCGAATTCCGCCGGGCGACGGGTCTGCCGACGGCGACTAATATGATTGCCACCGACTGGCGTCAGATGGGTCACACCCTTTCGCTGCAATCGGTTGATATTCCGCTGGCCGATCCGCATTTCTGGACCATGCAAGGCTCGGTGCGTGTGGCGCAAATGTGCCACGAATTCGGGCTGACCTGGGGTTCGCACTCGAACAACCACTTTGATATTTCGCTGGCAATGTTTACCCATGTCGCTGCCGCTGCGCCAGGCAATATCACTGCTATCGACACACACTGGATCTGGCAGGAGGGCAACCAGCGCCTGACCAAACAGCCGTTCGAGATAAAAGGCGGAATGGTACACGTGCCCACCACGCCAGGCTTGGGCGTCGAACTGGATATGGATCAGTTAATGAAAGCGCACGAGCTGTATCAGAAGCATGGGCTGGGCGCACGTGATGATGCGATGGCGATGCAGTATTTAATCCCGGACTGGACCTTTAACAATAAGCGTCCTTGCATGGTGCGTTAGGTGTGAATGCCGGTTCCTGCGGGAGTCGGCATTTTTGCACTCTGCACGGGTGTATGCTCAACGAAGTTAACAGGCGTAAGGATGGCTTATGAAAATTGTAATCGCACCGGACTCGTATAAGGAAAGTTTGAGTGCTCTTGAGGTGGCGACGGCGATCGAGCAGGGATTTAGCGAGATCTTTCCTTCGGCGCAGTATGTCAAATTGCCGGTTGCCGACGGCGGCGAAGGCACGGTCGAAGCGATGGTGGCGGCCACGCAGGGCAAAATCATTAACGTCCAGGTCACTGGACCGTTGGGCGAAAACGTTGAAGGGTTCTACGGATTATCCGGGGACGAACAAAGCGCATTTATTGAAATGGCGGCAGCGAGCGGCCTTGAACTTGTCGCCTCGTCCTTACGTAACCCACTCAAAACCACCTCCTGGGGCACGGGCGAACTCATTCGTCATGCGCTGGATGCGGGGGTAAAACACATCATTATTGGCCTTGGCGGAAGTGCGACTAACGACGGCGGTGCCGGAATGGTGCAGGCGCTGGGGGCAAAATTGCTGAACGACCAGGGCCATCAAATCGGACATGGCGGCGGCGAACTGGACACGCTGGCACGCATTGATACCAACATGCTGGATACCCGTCTGGCGGAGTGCTGCATCGAAGTGGCCTGCGATGTCACCAACCCGTTAACCGGCGATGAAGGCGCATCAGCGGTGTTTGGTCCGCAAAAAGGGGCGACCCCAGAAATGATCACCAGGCTGGATCAGTCGCTGGCACACTTTGCGCGAATCATCTCCCGCGATCTGGATAAAGATGTGCTCAACCTGGCGGGCGGCGGCGCAGCCGGCGGCATGGGCGCAGCGCTGTACGCGTTTTGTGGCGCGGAGTTACGCCAGGGCATTGAGATTGTCACCGACGCTTTGCATCTGGATAAGCACGTTGCTGATGCCGACTTAGTGATCACCGGCGAAGGGCGCATCGATAGCCAGACGATACATGGCAAAGTGCCGGTCGGTGTGGCGAAAGTCGCCAAACGTTACAACAAGCCCGTGATCGGCATTGCGGGGAGCTTGACGGCGGATGTTGGCGTGGTGCATGAGCACGGCATCGATGCGGTGTTCAGCGTGATTTATAGCGTTTGCTCTCTGGAAGATGCGTTCGAAAATGCCGCAGAAAACGTGCGCATGACCGCGAGAAATATCGCGGCGACATTGCTGGCGGGAAAGGGGATGTAATATCCCCTGATTTTCTTATCCCAGCATTTTTCTCGCTTCGCGCGTGACGTTATCCATCTCATCCAGCAATTCGAGAAACTCGGGTTCCAGCTCTGACTCAGGCGTACCGGAACGCAACTGCTGCTCCAGTAACTGGCAGAGACTTTTCAGGCGCGGCACGCCGCTGTAGCTGCAACTGCCGTGCAATTTATGAATAGCCTCCAGCAGATCCTCCGGGTTTTCACCCACCAGCTGTTCTTCTACTTTATTGCGGATTTCCGGCAGGAAGGCGATCAGCATCTGCAACATCTCTCGCGCCAAATCCGGTTTACCCGCCGCCTGATGCAGCGCCAACTGCCAGTCGAGTGTGGCATTAGGATTAAACGTCATTTCCACGGGTTCTGACGGGGCAATGTAGGCTCCCCCCGCGAGGCCGGGTTTATACCGTAGCAGCAGGCTATGGAGCTTCTCTTCGTCGATCGGTTTCGCCAGATAATCATTCATTCCGGCACTCAACAGCTTCTCTTTTTGCCCCGCCATGGCATGAGCCGTCACCGCAATCACCGGCGTTTGTTGCTGATGCGGGAGCTGGCGAATCAACTCACAGGCGCGAATGCCATCCATGTCCGGCATCTGAATATCCATCAGTATCAGATCAAATTGCATCTGCTTCGCATGTTCCACCGCCTGTGCGCCGCTGCTGCATAGCTCAACGTGTTGCACCTGATCTTCCAGTAACACACCGATGAGTTTGAGGTTGGCAGGATTGTCATCGACAGCCATAACGCTCATCGGCAGTTTGTGGTCATCTTGAGCGACGGGGAGTGCATGATGATTGATGCGGCAATATTCAGTCAGCGCTGGCAACAGACGTGTTGCGGTCAGCGGTTTTAACAGACACGCAGCCGCACCGTCATTTTTTAGCTCCTCCGCGTTCAGTTGCGCGTGACACGGCAGGGCCAGAAGCAGGTAATCGGTCATGGAAGCGGCTTTCGCCAGCCGCTCCTGCTGCATCGTCAGTTCGCCCGTAAAGGTGACCGGAATGCCCATTAGCAAAATGTCGTAATGATCGACGGCGAGGGCCGAAAACGTCGGGCTGTAAATGACCTCCAGCGGCGTAGTGCTGAGCACATCCAGCGTACTTTGGGCCGCTGCGGCGTTCGGTTCGACATAGGCCAGACGCATGCCGCGCAAGCAGTGTGTCATGGGGCCGTCAGTCACCACGTTGGGGTTCAGGTCGAGACTGATATGGAACCAGAACGTCGATCCGCGGTTGGGCTGGCTGTGGAAGGAGATATCCCCGCCCATCTCTTTGAGTAATTTTTGGGTGATCACCAGCCCTAATCCGGTCCCGCCGTGGCGACGTGAAATACTGGCATCCGCCTGGCGGAAAGCCTGGAAAAGCCGCGACTGATCACGCTCAGGGATCCCAATGCCGGTATCGCGGATCTGCACCTCAATCTGGAGTTTGTTATTGCTGATCGCGCGCTTTTCGACCAGAACGTCAATGTTCCCGTTCTCAGTAAATTTAATCGCGTTCCCCACCAGATTAGTGATCACCTGCTGGAGACGCAGCGGATCGCCGATGACATTATCCGGCACGTCATTTTTGATGTTCAGCGTCAGCTCAAGACCTTTGTCGTGCGAGGAGTGCGCGAGCAGCGTCACGATTTCATCCAGGGTACTGCGCAGCGGGAAAGGAATGCTTTCGAGGATCAGTTTACCCGCTTCCAGCTTGGAGAAATCAAGCACGTCGTTAATGATCGCCAGCAGATTATTTGCCGAACGTTCAATGGTATGCAGATGATCGCGCTGGGTAGGATTGAGTTCCGATTTTAGCGTCAGGCGCGTAAAGCCAATCACTCCGTTCAGCGGCGTGCGCAGCTCGTGGGACATATTGGCGAGGAATTCTGATTTAATACGCGCGGCTTCCTGGGCGCGTTTTTTCGCTAAATCCAGCTCGACGTTCTGGATCTCCATCTGTTCAAGGGTTTCGCGCAGATCCGAGGTCGCCTGATCGACGTTATGCTGCATCTCTTCGTGATAGGCCGCCAGCGACATCGCCATCGAGTTAATGCCGTTTTTCAGCATATCGAGTTCGCCGAGCATGAATCCTTCGACGCGGCTGTCGAGCTGCCCGCGGCGGATACGGTCGACGGTATTCACCATATTACGAATGGGACTGGTGACGTCGCGCATTAAACGCCAGCCAAAAATGAGCGCAATCCCGATACAAAACAGCATCATCACGCTGGAGATAAATATTTCTTTGTACTGCTGGAGCCGCACTGACTTGAGATCCAACTCCAGCGCCACATATCCCAACATATTCTTGCTGGCCTTGGCGTCTGATACGGCGGATTCATCCGGTGAATAGCTCTCGGATAAAATCGGCGTACGCAGAATCATAATGTCGCCACGCCTTATCACGGTCAGATGACGCGGGAAGGGCACGCCGTCAGCGATTTTCAGTTCGCTGGGATCGAGATGAAAATTCGAGGTAACGAACAGGCGATTATTTTCGTCATACACGGAAATGGCGCGCACGATCTCTGAATGACGGCGATGCAACACGCTGATGAGTTGCCCGAGAGAATCACGATTTTGCAGATTCATGCCGTATTCACTCGACACCGCCAGCGGTTCGATGATGCTGGCTCCTGCATCTTCCAGTTGACGCTGCAAGTCGTTGTAACGGTGCACAACAAAGAAGATGCTCAACAGCAAACCGATCAGGACGGTCGGGGCGAGAATCAAAATCATCATGCGTGCGCGCAGGCTGTAGTTGGTCATGGCGTTCCGTTATGGGACAATTAGGGTCATTATGTTTTTTTGAGAAAATTCTCGGCGATGGCGCAATTCTACTCTGCAAAGCGACGCGTGACGACGCGTCAGATCATAACTGTTGAAGCCACAGACCTGGACCCTTTTGGTCAGGGCGTTGCGCGTCATAACGGCAAGGCGTTGTTTATTGCTGGATTATTACCGAATGAACGGGCCGAAGTCACCCTGACGGAAGACAAAAGCAAGTATTCACGCGGTCAGGTAAAACGTCGCCTTAATGAGAGTCCTGAACGCGTTGCGCCACGGTGTCCGCATTTTGGTGTGTGCGGTGGTTGCCAGCAGCAGCATGCGAGCGTTGCGCTACAACAGAGCAGCAAAAGCACTGCGCTGGCGCGTCTGATGAAGCATGAGGTGAATGAGATTATCTCCGGGCAGCCCTGGGGATATCGCCGCCGGGCGCGCCTGAGCCTGAGTTATGTACCGAAAACGCAGAAGCTGGCGATGGGTTTTCGCAAGGCGGCCTCCAGTGACATCGTAGATGTAAAGCAGTGCCCCGTTTTGGCGCCCCATCTTGAAGCATTGCTCCCGCATTTGCGCAACTGCCTTTCTGATTTGCAGGGCGCGCGTGCGCTGGGACATGTTGAACTGGTCCTTGCTGATAATGGGCCGCTGATGGTGCTGCGCCACACTGCGCCACTTTCCGCTCAGGATCGCGAAAAACTGGAACGCTTTTCGCATTCTCATGAACTGACGCTTTTTCTCGCGCCACAAAGCGAGATACTTGAGCGCGTGTCGGGTGACGATCCCTGGTATCTCTCTGACGGACTACGCTTAACGTTCAGTCCGCGAGATTTCATTCAGGTGAACGATGGTGTGAACCAGCAGATGGTCGCGAAAGCGATTCAGTGGCTTGAAGTTCAGCCTGATGATCGGGTGCTCGACCTGTTTTGCGGCATGGGGAATTTTACCTTGCCACTGGCGCAACGAGCAGCCAGCGTCGTCGGCGTCGAAGGCGTCAATGCGCTGGTCGAAAAAGGGCAGCAAAATGCGCGTCATAACGCGTTGGATAATGTGACATTCTTTCATGAAAACCTTGAAGAGGATGTCACTCAACAGCCATGGGCGCAGCACGGTTTCGATAAAATTTTACTCGATCCCGCACGCGTAGGTGCGCCAGGCGTAATGCAGCATATAATTAAACTCGCGCCAAAACGCGTGGTCTATGTTTCCTGTAACCCAGCGACATTGGCGCGGGACAGCGAGGCATTATTAAGTGCGGGTTACCAAATTCAGCGTCTGGCAATGCTGGATATGTTCCCGCACACTGGGCACCTGGAATCAATGGTGTTGTTTCAGCTCTAGTGATTAGTTTCGGCTTGTCGAATTCGACAGGCCCTTGTCCCTAAAGGAGAGGACGATGGTTGCGGTAAGAAGTGCACATCTCAACAAAGCTGGTGAGTTTGACCCACAAAAATGGATCGCAAGTCTGGGGATTTCCAGCCAGCAGTCGTGTGAACGCTTAACCGAAACCTGGGCCTATTGTCTGCGCATGACGCAGGGCCATGCTGATGCCGATTTGGTGTTATGGCGCGGCATTGAGATGGTCGAAATTCTCTCCATGCTCAACATGGATATTGAAACGCTGCAGGCCGCGCTGCTATTCCCACTGGCTGATGCCGATGTGGTCAGCGAAGACGTGCTGCGTGAGAGCGTAGGAAAACCCGTTGTTGAACTGATTCACGGCGTGCGCGATATGGCCGCCATTCGTCAGCTCAAAGCGGCTCATACGGATTCTGTCTCCTCCGAACAGGTTGATAACGTGCGCCGCATGCTGCTGGCGATGGTGGATGATTTCCGCTGTGTCGTCATCAAGCTGGCCGAACGCGTTGCCCACCTGCGCGAAGTGAAAGATGCGCCTGAAGATGAGCGCGTGCTGGCGGCAAAAGAGTGCACCAATATCTATGCGCCTCTTGCTAACCGTTTAGGCATCGGACAGCTGAAATGGGAGCTTGAAGATTACTGCTTCCGCTATCTGCACCCTGCGGAATACAAGCGCATTGCCAAGCTGCTGCACGAGCGCCGTATCGATCGCGAGCACTATATCGACGAGTTTGTCGGTGGATTGCGTCAGGCGATGAAAGAAGAGAACGTGCGGGCCGAAGTGTATGGTCGACCGAAACACATCTACAGTATCTGGCGCAAAATGCAGAAGAAGCATCTTGCCTTTGATGAGCTGTTTGACGTGCGCGCAGTGCGCATCGTCGCCGATCGTTTGCAGGACTGCTATGCCGCGCTAGGGATAGTGCATACTCACTTCCGTCATTTACCGGATGAGTTTGACGATTACGTCGCCAACCCTAAACCGAACGGCTATCAATCCATTCACACCGTTGTGCTGGGCCCTGGTGGCAAAACGGTAGAAATTCAGATTCGTACCAAACAGATGCATGAAGACGCCGAGCTTGGCGTCGCGGCACACTGGAAATACAAAGAAGGCCCCTCCACCGGAACGCGTACCGGCCATGAAGATCGTATTGCCTGGCTACGTAAACTTATCGCCTGGCAGGAAGAGATGGCCGATTCGGGCGAACTGCTCGACGAAGTGCGCAGCCAGGTCTTTGACGATCGGGTGTATGTCTTTACGCCAAAAGGGGATGTTGTAGATCTGCCGACAGGTTCAACGCCGCTCGATTTTGCTTACCACATCCACAGCGATGTGGGGCATCGCTGCATCGGGGCGAAGATCGGTGGGCGCATCGTGCCGTTTACCTATCAGCTACAGATGGGCGATCAGATTGAAATCATCACCCAGAAACAGCCGAACCCAAGCCGCGACTGGCTAAACCCGAACCTCGGTTATGTCACTACCAGCCGTGGACGCTCCAAAATCCATGCCTGGTTCCGCAAGCAAGATCGCGACAAAAATATCATCGCGGGTCGCCAGATTTTGGATGATGAGCTGGAACATTTAGGCATCAACCTGAAAGAAGCAGAAAAACACCTGCTGCCGCGCTACAACTTCAACGAAATGGATGAGCTGTTGGCGGCTATTGGCGGGGGCGATATTCGTCTCAACCAGATGGTGAATTTCCTGCAATCTAAGTTCAATAAGCCGAGCGCGGCTGAACAAGATGCGGCTGCGCTGAAACAGCTTCAGCAAAAAACCTACACGCCGCCACATCGCAGCAAAGACAATGGCCGCGTAGTGGTTGAGGGCGTCGGCAATTTGATGCACCACATTGCCCGCTGCTGCCAGCCGATCCCTGGCGATGACATTGTCGGCTTTATTACTCAGGGGCGGGGAATTTCGATTCACCGCTCGGACTGTGACCAGTTGGCCGAGCTGCAATCTCATGCGCCGGAACGCATCGTGGATGCGGTGTGGGGCGAAAGCTATTCCGCCGGTTACTCGCTGGTGGTGCGCGTCACCGCCAATGACCGTAGCGGTTTACTGCGTGACATCACAACTATTCTCGCCAACGAGAAGGTCAACGTGCTGGGCGTGGCCAGTCGCAGCGACACACGCGAGCAGCTCGCCACCATTGATATGACGATCGAAATCTACAACCTGCAGGTGCTGGGCCGCGTGCTTGGCAAACTGAACCAGGTGCCGGATGTGATTGACGCCCGTCGTCTGCACGGCGGCTAATCCTCTTTTTATCAGCCGGGTAAGGCGTCATTGCCGCCCGGCTTTTCTCATTTTTACCAGGAACTCCACATGACCCAAATCGACCGCCTGCTCGGCATAATGAAACGCCTGCGTGACCCGGAAAACGGCTGCCCGTGGGACAAAGAGCAGACTTTCGCCACCATCGCGCCTTACACGCTCGAAGAAACGTACGAAGTGCTTGACGCTATTTCGCGTGAAGATTTTGACGATTTGCGCGGCGAGTTGGGCGATCTGTTGTTCCAGGTGGTGTTTTACGCGCAAATGGCTCAGGAAGAAGCGCGTTTCGATTTCGATGATATTTGCGCTGCCATCAGTGACAAACTTGAGCGTCGTCACCCGCATATCTTTGGTGAGGCAACGGCAAATAACAGCACCGAAGTGCTGGCTCGTTGGGAGCAAATCAAAAGTGCTGAACGTGCTGAAAAATCGCAGCATTCCGCGCTGGATGATATCCCGCTGAACCTCCCAGCGCTCATGCGCGCTCATAAAATTCAGAAACGCTGCTCGACCGTGGGGTTTGACTGGACCTCATTAGGACCGGTGCTGGACAAAGTACATGAAGAAATCGATGAAGTGATGCACGAAGCAAAACAGGCCGTGGTCGATGAAGCCAAACTGGAAGAAGAGATGGGCGATCTGCTTTTTGCTACGGTTAATTTATCCCGTCATTTAGGGGTGAAAGCGGAGACCGCGCTGCAAAAAGCCAACCTTAAATTTGAGCGTCGTTTCCGCGAGGTTGAGCGCATTGTCGCCGCGCGAGGTCTGGAAATGACCGGCGTTGACCTCGATTTGATGGAAGATGTGTGGCAGGAAGTAAAACGCCAGGAACATGATCTCTAACGAATTTATGCGATCAAGCGCAATTTGTGTGATTTTTTAAATGACAAGCGCTTGATTTACGTCAAAAACAATTACCCGAAAGCGGCTATTTTCTCACTCCCTATGTTTGTCAAAGCCTGAGTCAGGAGACCGAGAATGAAAGTTTGTGGCACTCGCCGTGTTCGGGTATACTACTTTCCCGTCCTGGTTATTCCATCATTCCAACCTAACTTCTCAGGTTCAGCATGACAACGAACTATATTTTTGTGACCGGCGGGGTTGTATCCTCTCTGGGTAAAGGCATTGCCGCAGCCTCTCTCGCGGCCATTCTTGAAGCCCGTGGCCTCAATGTGACCATGATGAAATTGGATCCGTACATCAACGTCGATCCAGGCACCATGAGCCCAATCCAGCACGGCGAAGTGTTCGTTACCGAAGACGGCGCTGAAACCGATCTGGACTTAGGTCACTATGAGCGCTTCATTCGTACCAAAATGAGTCGCCGCAACAACTTCACTACGGGTCGTATCTATTCCGACGTTCTGCGTAAAGAGCGCCGTGGCGATTACTTAGGCGCAACCGTTCAGGTTATCCCTCATATCACCAATGCAATCAAAGAGCGCATCGTTGCCGGTGGCGAAGGCCACGACGTTGTGCTGGTTGAAATTGGCGGTACGGTCGGTGATATCGAATCTCTGCCATTCCTGGAAGCGATTCGTCAGCTGGCGGTAGATATTGGCCGTGAACACGCGCTGTTTATGCACCTGACGCTGGTGCCTTACATGGCCGCTGCCGGTGAAGTGAAAACCAAACCGACTCAGCACTCCGTGAAAGAACTGCTCTCTATCGGTATCCAGCCGGATATCCTGATTTGCCGTTCCGATCGTGCCGTTCCAGCCAACGAACGTGCGAAAATTGCATTGTTCTGTAACGTTGCTGAAAAGGCTGTAATTTCTCTAAAAGACGTCGATTCCATTTATAAAATCCCGGGCCTGTTGAAATCACAGGGTCTGGACGATTATATTTGTAAACGATTCAGCTTGAACGTTCCTGAAGCTAACTTGTCCGAATGGGAACAAGTTATTTACGAAGAAGCGAATCCGGCAGGCGAAGTGACTATCGGTATGGTTGGCAAGTACATTGAACTGCCAGATGCCTATAAGTCAGTTATCGAAGCGCTGAAACACGGTGGTCTGAAGAATCGCGTCACTGTTAACATCAAGCTGATTGATTCGCAGGATGTTGAAACGCGCGGCGTCGAAATTCTGAAAGATCTGGATGCTATTCTGATCCCTGGCGGCTTCGGCTACCGCGGCGTAGAAGGCAAGATCGCTACCGCACGCTTTGCGCGTGAAAATAATATTCCTTACCTTGGCATTTGCCTGGGTATGCAGGTTGCGTTGATTGAGTTTGCCCGTAACGTAGTGGGTATGGAAAACGCGAACTCTACGGAATTTGTGCCAGACTGTAAGTACCCTGTTGTGGCGCTTATCACCGAATGGCGCGATGAAGACGGTAACGTCGAAGTCCGTACCGAGAAGAGCGATCTGGGTGGCACGATGCGTCTTGGCGCACAGGCTTGTCAGGTTTCTGAAGACAGTCTGGTTCGCAAGATGTATGGCTCGACAACCATTACCGAGCGCCATCGTCACCGCTACGAAGTCAACAACATGCTGTTGAAACAAATTGAAGCCGCGGGTCTGCGTATTGCGGGCCGTTCCGGGGATGATCAGTTAGTCGAGATCATTGAAGTACCAAACCATCCTTGGTTTGTTGCTTGTCAATTCCACCCGGAATTTACTTCAACGCCGCGTGATGGGCATCCGCTGTTTGCAGGCTTTGTGAAAGCCGCCAGCGAGTATCAGAAGCGTCAGGCGAAGTAAAAAAAGTTAGAACGGCAACGCGTACCTTGGGTACGCGTTGTTTGTCTGGAGTTTTAGTTTAACTTGTACTGAGGAAAATCTAATGTCCAAAATTGTTAAAGTCATCGGTCGTGAAATCATCGACTCCCGTGGTAACCCTACCGTAGAAGCTGAAGTTCACCTTGAAGGTGGTTTCGTTGGTATGGCTGCTGCGCCGTCAGGTGCTTCTACTGGTTCCCGCGAAGCGCTGGAACTGCGCGATGGCGACAAATCCCGTTTCATGGGCAAAGGCGTACTGAAAGCTGTTGGCGCGGTAAACGGCCCAATCGCTCAGGCTGTTCTTGGCAAAGATGCCAAAGACCAGGCTGGCATCGACAAGATCATGATCGATCTGGACGGTACTGAAAACAAATCTAACTTCGGTGCGAACGCAATCCTGGCTGTGTCTCTGGCAACTGCTAAAGCTGCTGCTGCTTCTAAAGGTCAGGCGCTGTTCGAACACATCGCTGAACTGAACGGCACCCCAGGTAAATACTCCATGCCGGTTCCGATGATGAACATCATCAACGGTGGTGAGCACGCGGACAACAACGTTGATATTCAGGAATTCATGATTCAGCCAGTTGGCGCGAAATCCCTGAAAGAAGCGGTTCGTATGGGTTCTGAAGTGTTCCATAACCTGGCTAAAGTTCTGAAAGCTAAAGGCATGAACACAGCTGTTGGTGACGAAGGTGGCTATGCGCCAAACCTGGGTTCCAACGCAGAAGCACTGGCTGTTATCGCTGAAGCTGTTAAAGCTGCAGGTTACGAGCTGGGCACCGACATCACTCTGGCGATGGACTGTGCAGCATCTGAATTCTACAAAGACGGTAAATACGTTCTGGCTGGCGAAGGCAACAAAGCGTTCACCTCTGAAGAGTTCACTCACTTCCTGGAAGATCTGACCAAACAGTACCCAATCGTCTCTATCGAAGACGGCCTGGACGAATCTGATTGGGACGGTTTTGCATACCAGACTAAAGTCCTGGGCGACAAAATCCAGCTGGTTGGTGACGATCTGTTCGTAACCAACACCAAGATCCTGAAAGAAGGTATCGACAAAGGCATCGTTAACTCCATCCTGATCAAATTCAACCAGATCGGTTCTCTGACCGAAACTCTGGCTGCGATCAAAATGGCGAAAGACGCTGGCTACACTGCCGTTA